>Ga0065711_1026552_pt1 | contig 66003 bp, 53 predicted proteins | sample Hoacrofraction12_FD_59098 | JGI IMG/M metagenome (GOLD analysis project Ga0065711, IMG submission 59098) | Hoatzin crop microbial communities from Cojedes, Venezuela - Epithelial fraction 12 v2 (version 2) | ecosystem: Host-associated > Birds > Digestive system > Esophagus > Crop | place... | reverse complement strand
GGTCCTGTGCAGCCTGCTGTAGGTGACCCTGCTTCGGCGGGGGGGTTGGACTAGATGACCCACAGAGGTCCCTTCCAACCCCTACTATTCTGTGATTCTGTGATTCTGTGATTCTGTGGTGTGGGGCGAGCTGAGTGAAAACTGCACGATGCAATCGGTGAGGAAATGAGGTACTCCTTGGGTTCACTGCTGGGGTCTAAGCAATGCCGAGGTATCAGCAGTACCTTTACAATTACCATTACCTTGTGGATGAGTGGGTTTTTGCTTCTTTTGGCTGCAGTGCATGCCCCAGGACACTTCCTTGAGCCCTCCTCATCTGCACCACCAGCCACCCTCCCACACCACCCCCCACTTACTTGCAGCGTTCCTTCTTCGTGCAGGGGCTTGGTTCCCAGTGTCTGCCATCCATACACCGCATCCCCCGTCAAGTGACAGAAATGCCACTGAACTCAGTGCAGGCATTTCCTTTGCACAGTGATAGTTTTGTTTCAGTCTGGAGAGTCCATTTTTAGACAAACTGAAAGAACACAAGTTCAGAAAGCAGTTAGAGATGCAGAGTATAAGAAGTTCTGCTGAGAGCTTAGAGCCACTCTCATTCTGGGCTGACAGTTGCCTTCTGGGCATGTCTGTCTGGCTTATACTTAATTGCTGGCAGCCAGAGTAAAACATCTCAGTAAACTGAGTTTAATTAAAGCTATACTGAGTATTGGCCTTTCTCTGACTTCTTTCTTTTTGTGTCCTTTTGGTGTCTTTCTCTGAAATACCAGTTTGATTGAGCTATTTTACAAGGACTGAGATCTGCTTAGAAAGAGAGCTGATAGGAGGTTGTGGAATAGAGAGGGTGAAAAGAACAACACTGTCAGAGAGCAGCAGTTGTCTGGAAGACAAAAGTAGAAACAGATGTTCATTTTCATCTATGGCCCTCCAGTCTATATGAGGAATTAAAGCCTGTGAAAGATTTAGACCTTGTAAATTACACATTCCAGCAGTTAAGTTGTAAGTGCCTGGCTTGTAGAGTGGATATAATGTCTAGAGGTAGGTATTTGCAAAGACCAGAATCCAAAAAATTATGCTGCCTGAAATGTCAAGGGAAATGCTGCAGGAAGGTCCTGTGCCTTGTCCCGCTTCCCAGAGCTGTTTGACGTGGGTATGAAGGATGGCAGGCACTCACCACTGTTCTTTCTAACAAATTAATCGGGCCCGGGCATGATGTCAGTGTTTTGTCAAATGTCCATGTAATGCCCATGGCAAGGTGAGCACACAGACTGCTTTGTTGCACTACCCAGGCTCTTGTTTGCTTTTCTTTGGCTCTTCCCTTTTTGTGTTAGTATACAGAGAGAGCAGAATCCTGCCTGGGTGCCAGTTTGTGACTCTCAGAGGAGGGAGACAGGAGAACAAGCATTCTTATCATCTAGGCGGTTCCCATAGCAGCAGTTCAGCTCTAGGAGTGCAGGTTTGGATTAAAGTAAAGCACTTCATAAGAGAAAAACCTTGTTAAGAATGATAAGAGATTCGTTAGTAGTGCTGCGCCAGTCTATTGAAGGGTGAGTTGGCACACACCAGCTGGCTTACAAAGCCCCGTGGTGACGGAGGCTTGGACAAGATCCAGAGATACCTCTCCATGGTAGCTGAGAGGCAAGATACTTCTGTCTGCAGGGGATTATTGGTCTGTGCCAGCATTTATGGGGCACAGCTGTCTGGCACAAGCGGGCAGCTTGTTGTGCCTGGCACGGTGGACTTCAGAACATGTTGGAGTTGAGTTGCAGAATGAGAATGAGGATTTTTTTATGTGTTACTGAAAAGAATTTTCTTTGTTCTATGAGACCCAGGTATTAAATTGGATCTAGAATGCAAGTTGAAGCATTGCAATCCAACCCATGCTGAAGTGGAATTTTTGAAGCTAAAACATCTCGTCAGCTTCTCCCATCCTGTCTAATCCCTTGCTTCTCCCCAGGCCAAAGAACCCTCCATCATCGAAGTGATACCCTGGAGACAGTGATCCTGGTAAATCCCAATGTGGACAGCATCGTGTCTGAGGTAAGGACCAGATGCCAGCGGCTTTTCCCCACATCAGCTCTCCTGCCCGTGCTTGACATAGAGGGTCATGGTCATCACACTTTGCACCTTATGGAGTTTGACTGTGCTGCCAGTCTGCTGCAAGGTGTGGTGAGGTGGCCAGGTGTTCTGGTCTTGCCAGCGAAATAATATGCAGCAACCAGTATTCTGTGGCAGAATTTACTGCTAGACAAAGAAACAACACAAGACTGTATAGTTCATTATGTACTAGCCCTTTAGGAATGAGCTGCTTCCTGGAAGAGTTAGTGCCTTACAGTTGCCCAATTTTAAGGATTTCTCAGGAGCTTGTAGAGTTTCCTAGCAAACAAGGTGGAGGGCTTCTGAACCTTGAGCACTGTAGTTTGGTGAGAGTCTAAATGTGCCAGCCTGTTACATGACAGTGTAATGCCAAACATTTTCTCTTAGCATTGGCCTACTTTCTCCGTGCGAACTATGATGTGACATGGAGCTGTGTCAGGCAGGCAGTAGCATTGTCTTCCCTCTTCAGCGACCTACTCTCCTGTGTGTAGAAAACTTATGTTTCACCTATTTATGAATAATGCAGAAGTATTGCCTGTCCGTGTGACTGAGTTTCTGGGTGCTGCTGAGGAATACAGACAGCTTTTTGACTGCAAAACTCTGTCTCATGGTAACAGGTTCGCTCACTGGTGTGCGATTCATCAGCCCACAAACTACTGATCTTCTGTGGTCAGAGTTCAGACCAGGAAGGAGACTTGATCCTGCAGACAGGGACCTTCACTTACCAGAAGTTTGCTGAGATACTGTCAGATCCAGAGGTGAGTGTGAACAGTAAGTCAGCATGTCTCCTGCTGTTCACAGAGTGCATGATAGAGCAATGCAGCCTGTGCCACTCCTTCAGGTGGCAGATCTGCAGAAGGATGGGCTTGGAATCCAGCAAAACAGTTGCACATCATAAATAATTCATGCTATAGTCTTGGGCATCTTGCTTTAACTCTCTGGCTTAAGTTTTCCAAGGTGGCAGGCATGGGTGATTCCACCTTTAAATGCTCAGCTTGAAATAACCTTCCAGACTGGCTCTGCAGTGGGCAGACACTCAAAATTTCTTAAAGCAGGTCTTGAAATATCTGTGGGCAGCTCCCAAATAACAGCCAACAGAGGCCATCGTAACCCTAGTAAATGTGGGTATTTCTCTTCATTTTGCAGTCAGTCCAGCAAGCATAAGCTGTTCACAAGGTTCAGAGTGTTCATTAGGGGTGTGTAAAGATGACAAGGGGATGACTAAATAACTACAAATATCATTACATAGTCATAGAATTGCAGAATCATTCCAGTTGGAAGGGCACTTGAGAGTTCTGTAGCCCAGCCTCCTGCACAGAGCAGGGTCAGCACTGAATTTAGATAAGACTGCTCAGGGCTTTGTCCAGTGGGGCCTTGAAAACCTTATGGGACATCTCCGAGCCTCTGCTCCAATGCTAGTTATCTTAGCTAGGTGTACTACAGCTTTCCTCAGAGGCTTTAAACTCTCTGTTGGCTCTTGTTGCCAATACAGATATGCTGCTTCACTTTTTGATAAGCCCTACTGATCATTGTGTGCCAGATGTTTAGAATGTCTCCGTCTGATTCAACATACAGCTGCTGCAGGAGTGGCTGGGTGATATTTTGACAATTGATATCACTGTTGCTGTAATTACATCAGGAAATCTGCCCACCTTCATTTATTTTAGGCTGATTGTTCTCATTTATTTCCGGTACCCATTTATTTAGACACTAACTAGTCAATTAAGGGCTGTCTAAGCAAAAGAACACAGAGTAAAGAAGTGTACTAATCTCATTCCAGATACTTAGGAAGTCTGAGGTTTAATGCTTCTTTGCTCAGGACATGTTCAGCATAGCTCTAAGGAGCCTTGGAAATTACCTCAACCTTAGTTCTACTTATTAATCATGTAGCATGTCCCCAACCCTGTATGTATATCAGAGATGGAGTCATAACTGCTATTTTTGAGCCCAAGCCAGGGACTGATATCCCAAGTTAAATAGGAAGAAGTGAGGAAAGACCACAAGGTGGTTCCTGCTTTCGTTTCCTTTCCTGAGATCTTGTCACTGTGCAGTCCCAACAGTCAGGAAGCATAAAGGCCCATCAACATTAAGAATTTCAAAAGAGAGCAGAACATGGCCCCACACATCTATTTGCAATGGGCTTTTGGACTATTTAATCTATCCCCAGTGTTTCCTGTCAGTAAAGTGCTCATGGCATCTTCAGTATTTCTGCATTCACTGGCTTTTTTTTTTTTTTAAGTCCTGAATTGATCTTAGAGCTCTGTTTGACCTTTATTTGTTTGTCTTTGTCTCATTAGGTCACCCAGATTCTTAGCAGTGCTGATTCAGACATCAAGGCCTCCCTTACTGTGTCGTGCTTGGGAGAAGGAGACTGGAGCAACCTTGGGCATCCTCAATTTCAGGAAATTATTAATCTGAAACTGAATCCTGATCCAGTTCTGCCAGAAATGGATGGAGTGTCTGAGTTTGCAGAATATGTGTCTGAGACAGTTGACGTGCCATCTCCATTTGATCTCCTGGAGCCACCCACCTCAGGGGGCTTTTTGAAGCTTTCTAAACCCTGCTGCTACATATTCCCTGGGGGAAGAGGTGATTCTGCTCTTTTTGCTGTCAATGGGTTTAACATCCTTGTGGATGGTGGCTCTGACAGGAAGTCTTGCTTCTGGAAACTGGTAAGGCACCTGGATAGGATTGACTCAATCCTGCTCACCCACATTGGTGCAGACAACTTACCTGGCATCAATGGGCTACTTCAGAGGAAAGTTGCTGAGCAAGAAGAGGAACAATCCCAGGGCTCTACCAACTACAGTGACTGGATGAAGAACCTAATTTCTCCCGAGCTAGGGGTGGTTTTTTTTAATGTTCCTGAAAAACTGAAGATGCCTGAATCATCCATGAAAGTAAAGAGGAGCATTGAAGAAGCTTGTCTGACACTGCAGTATCTCAACAGACTAGGCATTAAATCAGAGCCTCTCTACAGGGTGGTAAGCAGTACCATTGAACCTATCACGCTTTTCCACAAAATGGGAGTGGGTAAGCTGGACATGTATATACTGAATCCTGTCAAGGACAGTAAAGAAATGCAGTTTCTAATGCAGAAATGGGCTGGTAATAGTAAAGCAAAGACTGGCATAATTCTCGCAAGTGGGAAAGAAGGTGAAATTTCTGTTCCCTATCTCACATCCATCACAGCCCTGGTGGTGTGGCTTCCAGCTAGCCCAACAGAGAAAATTGTAAGGGTTTTGTTTCCTGGAAATGCTCCTCAAAACAAGATATTGGAAGGTCTTGAGAAACTCAAGCACCTGGATTTTCTGAGGTACCCAGTGGCTACGCAGAAAGAGATCACTTCTGGAATACCTCCACCTGTGCTGAAGCAGACCAAAATTAAACAAAGAACTGACAGTAAAGAGAGTCTTAAATCTTCTCCCAAGCCATCTGTGACAAAGCAAGCTAAGAAAGAAGAGGCAGCTGAGGAGGGGATTAAGGAGATAAAACCAGAAGTCATAAAGGATGCTAAAACTGAGAAAAAGGTTAAAGAACATTCAGAGAAAATTCCTGAGAAACCTGTTAAACATGAAAAGATAAAGACAGAAACAAGTGATGCTCTCAAAGCTGAGAAAAGAAAATTGGCAAAAGACAAAGTTAGCAAAAAGCATCTCAAAGAGAAAGTATCCAAACTGGAGGAAAAGAAAGACAAAGAAAAGAAGGAGATTAAGAAGGAGAAAAAGGACTTAAAAAAAGACGATGGAAAGAAAGAAGAAAAAAAAGATATAAAGAAGGAGGATAAAAAGAAAGAAACCAAACCAGAGCCCAAAAAACTTTCTAAACCAGACTTAAAGCCATTTACCCCAGAAGTAAGAAAAACGTTATACAAGGCAAAAGTTCCAGGCAGACTCAAAACTGAGAAGATCAAAGTCAAACCTGAAAAGGAAGTACCTGCTGACCTGAAGACATCACCAATGGAGAAGGCACCTGTACAGGTGGAGCCAGGAGAGACTTCCATAGCTGAACAGAGATTAGTCCTGTCTTCACCAGAAGATCTTACAAAGGACTTTGAGGAACTGAAGCATGAGGAGAAAGGGGCCTTGCAGGTGACTCAAGAAATGTCTGATACTGAGGTTAGTGATAAGGTTATGAGAGTACCTGAAACAGAGATAAAAGACTCTGCTGACATGATTGCTCAGACTTGCCTTGCAGGGGATCTGATTTTGAAAACAAACATTCCTGATTGGGGAATATCTACTACTGATATGGAAAAAGAATCACCAGCAGAGGAAAAGGCAGTCCATCAGCTAGAACTGAGAGCCGGTCTTGCTGAAAAAATAGAGGGTGAAAGAACAGTGGATGAAAATCGTGACATGAGATACTGCGAAGGAAAAGCTGAACGGGACAAGGAAGTGCAGCTGGTCCCAGACAAAGAACAGGTACCGCCACAGATAGACCTCTTAGCAAAAGGTGCTTGGTCTTCAGTGTTCAGAGAGGAAGAAAAGGATGAAGAGGAGAAAAGCTCTTTGGACAGAAAACAGAGGGAAGCAGAAACAAAGCCTTGTGAAAAGTATATTGAGGGGACAGAGGCACAGGAAGAGGGTGAGAAGGAAAAGACAGAAGATGTGATAGAAAAGGCAGAACTGGAAGAAAAGGAAGAACAGCACATGAAGGCAGAGGAGAAGGTGGAAAAGACTAGAGACTTCTATGAACTAAATCAGGATGAGAGGGAGGACAAAATATTAACCACTACAGAAAAGGAAAAAGAATTTAGTGACGTGGGTGAGAAAAACAAGTTACTTGGAAAGGACATAACAAAGGAAGAGTCATACCTGAGCAATCTGCCAGTCCCACCAGGAGCAGCAGCAGAACATGTTTCATATATCCAAGATGAAACTATCCCTGGCTACTCAGAAACAGAGCAGACCATTTCTGATGAAGAAATACATGATGAACAGGAAGAGAGGATCCCACACTTAAAGTATGATGTCAATGCTTATGACATTTCTGTTCCTGACCACCCAGGCTCTTTTGAAGCTGTACATGGAATACAGGCCATGCCTACTGCTGACCTTGCAGCCAAGGGCTATGCTGCCCAGGAGTCTGAAATCCTGGCATATCCTACAAACATTGTGGCAGCACCTCTAGCTGAGGAGGAACATATATCCTCTGCTACCTCTATTACAGAATGTGATAAGCTTTCATCTTTTGCAACTTCAGTAGCAGAGGATCAATCTGTTGCATCTATAACAGCGCCACAAACAGAAGAGACTGGGAAAAGTTCTTTACTTCTAGACACAGTAAACAGCATGCCCTCCTCTCGGACTGAAGCCACCCAAGGTCTCGACTATGTTCCCTCCGCTGGCACGATCTCTCCCACATCGTCCTTGGAGGAAGACAAATATTTTAAATCTCCACCCCCTGAAGATTTCCATGCATTAGCAGAAGGTGAGAGAAAACTGGAAGGTCAAAAAAAGGATCTTCATGAAGAGGCAGAAGATGAAGAGGAAGAGGAAGAAGAAGAAGAAGAAGAGGGGACTCCAAATATTGAAATGCCTGAGAAACTCCCAGGGCATTACAATGCCCCCATGTTTGCTCATCAAGGATGTGCTGATAATGTGTTAATCAGTGTTCCCACAGAAGTGATGCAAACTTCTGGTCTGCCATTATCGACTGAAGAAACACCATTTTCCCAGGCTGACTCTGCAGAGGCTGAAGAACGATGCATGAGTCCTGACGATAGTACAGTCAAAATGGCCTCTCCCACCCCATCTGGCCCCACTAGTGCAGGACACACACCTTTCCACCAGTCCCCAGTGGAGGAAAAACTAGAAACAGTAGATTCAGATCTATTTGAAAAACAAACAGGTGCTGCTGCGAAGAAACTGGAAGACCAAACTTCTGTTGTGGTGAACAGTGCCAAGGGTGAACCTCTCAGAGAAGATGAGGTATCTGCAGCCAAATACAGACATGACAAAGAAGTGCCTGGCCCTGTACAGCACAAGCTGGACTTGGGCAGTGATGTTCCAGTGTCTCCTGGGGAGGAAGTGCAGGAAGAACCGGTGGGGAAGGAGGAGCTGCCCTGGCTCTCCTACCACAAGCAAGACACAGTGGTCATAGGGGAGGAGGACGAGCATCCTGTGCTGCCCCGTCCCAGCACAGATGTGCTTCTGGAGACAGAAAAAGAGCAAGGAACTAAAAACATGACAGAGAATTTAATGGTATTTTCAAAACACTTGTCCTTTGAGCCATGCTCTGCCACAGAAACATCTCTAGGACATGTGGATCCTCCACAGTTCACAAGCCAAAGCAAACCTGAAAGTGACAAATCTTCACAGCTTTCACCAGATGACACCAAGTCACTTTCTTCTACAGAAGAAAGTATTGGTAAAGAAAAATCCTCTGACATTTCTGTTAAGGGAGTGAATAGCGAAGAAGGAAAATTGCTGTATTTCACAGGAGGTGCCTCAGAAGAAGAAAAATCTTCTCATGTTTCTATTAAAGACATTTCTCCAGAAGAGGCCAAATCCATTTCTCTCACTGAGAGTCCCAGCAGAGAAATGTCTTCAGACTTTTTTGTTAAAGGAATTTCTCCAGAAGACATCAAATCTCTTAGTTTCACAGAAGAGATACCTGCAAAAGAAAATACTGTGTCTGACTTCACTGACAAATTATCGTCAGAAGCTGTGGAATCCCTGGATTTCACAGAGCAGAGCCCAGCAACATATGAAAAATCACTGAAAATTGCTGCCAAAGATCTCACAAAAGAAGTGTCAAAATCTTTTCCTTGCCCAGAAAGTGGCTCAGTTAAAGACCCATCACCCAGAGATACGTCAACTGAAGAAATGTCTCCAGATGACAGCAGTTTATTTTCTGCAGCAGAAAAGGGCCCATTTAGGGGAAGAACTGCAGGCTTGGACTCTCAGGAAGTATCTCCAGATGCAAAGGGCTTACACTTTACAGAATGTAGCCCAACTGAGGATAAAACATCTTCACACATTTCTGCTGAAGGTGTACAATCGTGCAGGTTCAATGAAACTCAGGAAGAAAAATCTCCAGAAATGGAAGACTTTTACGTGAAAGATTTAAGTTATGAGAAGAAAGTGTGGTTTCCAGAAGAGGTGGAGGAGATCCCTGTTGAGGGAAGGCGGCAGAGATACGATAAAGAGAGAGAGAGCACATTCTTAGATGAGGTACCAGAATATGAAACACCATCCATTCCTAAAATGGGAGAGGAGGAGATCCTGTCTCATGCAGCGCCTGGCAGTCATACCTGGAGAAGAGCAGAAAGTGAAGCATGGGGCTCTACGTATGGGTATCTTCAGGAAGGAAGAGAGACTGGAAGAGGAGAGCAGTTACCTGATGAGGAGGATGAGGACCTCTGTCATGCTGAAGAGAAACCTGTGCAAACAGAAGCAGAATGTTTAAAGATGGAATCATTTGATTACAAAGAAGACACACAGAAGAGTGCCAAACCTACATCAGAAACAAAGAAAATGGAAATAGTTCCTGCTGACATCACTCTCCCAGAAAGAACACAAACAGAAACTTCTCTGCCTTCTCGGTATGTCTCTGGTGAGGAAAATCAGGCCAAAGCATTGAAAGGAAACAAAGACAGGCAAGAATTGTTGTTGACATCTAAACAAGATTCCTCCTACTTAAATGAAGAGGAGAAAGCTGTCCTAGATATCTATGCAAAGTCACTAGACCAAGCACTGACAGCATCTCCTCTGTCTGTAATGCCTGCCACTCTGGAAACGGAGATAGACACATCACCAGAAACAGAAAGGCCTTACAAGTTAGATCAGTGCAAGCCACCTCTACAGGAGGAGGTCCCATCAAAGGACACAGAGAAGAAATCAGACATCAGTGGTTTGTATCAGGAAACAGACTGTAAATACAAGTTGGAGAAAAAGCAAGAGGGTGCCTGCAAATCTGCTGAGGATCTTTATGACTCTACAGGAGGGAAAGAGCAGATGGCAGTAGCATCTGCTGTGTTGCCATCTACAAGACCAGCAGAATATGAATATATAGCAGGGTCCCCAGAAGAAATTGCTGCAATGGCAGGGCAGCGTGTATACTCCCCTCTAGGACAAGGCCCTTGTCAAAAAAGCAGTGCTGCCATGGGCTGTGCTGAGGCTGTGGGTTCTGCCAGCCTCATGGCATATCCTCCAGAGACCTACTCCAGCAGCTCTCCAGAGCCTTATTCCTATGAGGAAGGGGTCTGCAGACCCAGAGGTGATGACAGTTCTACAAGACAAGAGCAAGAAGAAAGAGAACCAACTCCCTACCCTGACGAAAGAAGTTTCAAGTATGCTGACATCTATGAGAAGATAATTGTGTCTGGAGTTGGACCCTCCCCCTTCACACCCAAGGGTGCAGACAGCCCAGGTCACACCGACAAGGTGTCAGCAACAGCACTGATCTCTCAAAAAGATCAGGGTTTTCATGTCTCTGCAAAGGAAGAAGAGTCCTGCCTTTATACCTCTGCTGAGAAGGAGTTGTCATCGCCAGCATCCCCTAAAGATAAAGCAGATTCAGCCTTTGACTATACAGACCTCCATGAAAGATACTTACCCTTGTCTGAAGCAGATAAACCTAGGATATCTGAAGGACAGGAAAAACTGAAGGTGTCTTCTGCTTTGCCAGAAGAACTGAACGCTGAACTGCACCCATCATCTGCAAGTACTGCATCTGCATCTCCCACAGACATGACTGACACGTTTTATCAAGAAAAATCAGCTGCCTATATTGATGCTGCTTGTCCAGATGCGAACATCATTTTGTCTAGCCAGGAACAGATGTCTCTGTCCCTGAAATCTGAAAGCCCAAATCCCAAAGATATATACTACGAGAAAGCAGGTCGAGGGGAAGAAAGCATGAGTGACTCAGAGTTAGAAAAAGGTGCTAAGGAGAAATCTGAAAAGGAGTCTAAACTGCACAGCCATGTTGAAGCTGCAGGCACAGTCTATGCACACATCTCAGCAATGGACAAGTTTCACGTATCGGAATCCCTTCTACAAAGCCAGCGTCAGGAGTCCAGTTCACCCAGTTCTACTGCCTCTTCACCGTCTGACCCAGAATGGAAAGAGGAGTACAGAACTAGGAAAACTGCATCAGCCACTGTTGTGGGGACATATGTTGCTGGTTACAGTGACCTGCCAGACACAGGCAGAGACACGCAGGCTTCAGAAATGTGCCATTTAAGACACGATTCTTTGCAAAAGAGGGAGGTTGCTGAAAAATCCACAAAGGCGTCACATTTCTCTGTAGCAGATTATCCAAGTGCAGCGATGATCTCAGAGTGCCAAGAGCAAGCCATATACTTGAAATCTGCTTCTGGAAAACAAAAAGAGGAATACAAAAAAGGCCCAACAGTAGAGGGCAGAGCGATGGATAGCTCTTCTGGATTTGAATGTTCCCTTCTAGGAAAGAATGAAACATCCAGTATGTTCAGACATGAGCAAACCTCAGCAAGCCGTTTCGGGGATATCTCTCTCCCTTTAAAGGCTCCTTGTGCTTTGCTCTCAGACCATGGGAAGAAAGATGAGTACTTGGAGGTTTCTGAGAAAATGAGCAGCCTTGACTCATCTTTTACTAGATTCTCACCACTGAGTCTGTATGAAGAAGATAAGTTGTTCTCCAAAGCTGTGGAAGGAGAGTCTGTGCCCCAACAGCAGCTGAAAGATGACTCTTCCAGCCTATCCGAGGAACCTTCATCTGAAGCTACCACTCCTGTGATACCAACTACAGCAGAAAGCTTCTACTCCCATATGCTTTCCACACACACAGGTGCAGGAGCAGAAGCAGGTACCAGGAGTCTTTGGGATGTGTCTCCACAGATTCCAGATAATGCTGTGAAAACACATACAGCTGAAACCAAAGACTTGGTGTTTGCTGAAGAACACGGTTCGCTGTTCACAAGGGGCATGAGTGACAGCATTTCACCACGCAGAAAGGAGTGCCAGAGTTCAGAGCCCACAGCATTCTCTGCAGAGAAACAACAGCAACCCTGTGTAAGCAGTCCAGAGCAGAAGGCACCATTTGCAGAACAGCTGATGACACTGACATCTCTACCCGATGTGTTGACATCATTTCCTCATCATCAGCATGAAGATGAAACCACAGCCAATGGTCCAACAGAGGTGAGCACCAGTCTGCAAGCCTTCCAAAGTACATGCCATGCAGCAGAGGCAAAAGATGAAAAAACATGTCCTGATTCTGACAGCAGTTTTTCTCCATGTGCAGGCAAAGAGGACACAGAGAGGCAGAGCCGTCCTTCCTCTCTGATGTCCCCTGAACACAGTTTCCAGCCCTTCCTCCCAGATGTACAGAGGGGTGGAAAAACAGAGGACCATGGACATGCTTCCCATGAGATGGACCCGCATTTAGGAGACAGTTTTGATTGTGTACAGAAATTTTCCTCATGTGAATACAAGCACAGGAAGGGCGAGCTCTCTCCCTCATTCATCAACCCGAGCCCTCATGAGCTCTCTGAAGACAGTGACCTCTCACAGGAGGACGGTCATCCTTCAGTGCAGGGGAGACCACCCCACACTGGTAGCAGCCCCATGCAAAGTGCCACAGTGGAGGAAACCCCTCCAACATCAGTGAGTGATTCTGGAACCTCCCAGTCAGACTCGGATGTCCCGCCTGAGACAGAAGAATGTCCATCCATCACAGCAGATGCCAACATGGACTCGGATGAAGATGCTGATTTTCTGCCAGTGGACAAAGCTGTTGGGAATGCTCATCATGCCAGTTCTAGGTCCAGCCATGATCCTCAGCCTGTTCCAATGGTGGATCCCCATCCCCATCCTCCTCACCCTGATGTCTGCATGGTAGACCCTGATATGTTGGTAAATGAGCAAAGCATGAGCAGAACTGATAAAATTTCCAAGAAAGACATAAAAGACAAGAACAAAGGTGTGAGGAAGCCTTTGAGCAAACCCAAATCTTCCTCACCTGCACGGAAATTAGATACGAAAGGGAAACGATCTCCCACTCCTGTGAAACAGCCATCGGACAAATCTCCAAAATCTGTCACTGCCAAAAAAGAAAGAGATGGAGGAGAGAAGCCCAAACCACGTATTGCGCTGGTGCAGCCTCCTCACACAGAGGATGAGTTATCCCGGAGTAGTCACAGCAACCCTGTCAAGAGCCTTGTTAATGGCATGAAAACAAACCCCGGTAAGAAGTTCTTCCTTAAGTATGCATTTTCTCTTTAGGTCCAACACAGAGAAAAAGCACGGGTTAGATGCAGAACAACAGAGAACAGGACTTCCCAGTCAGGCATAAAAGGTTATAAGCAGTGATAAGGTAGAGGGGTTGTCACACAAGTGACTTAAAAAGATCAAAGCCTTGAAGAAAACTCTCGACCTCTGTAGAGCCGAATCCAACCACCTCTGAAGAGAGACAGACCTGTGAGACCTGTTTCAGAACTTTATAGGCCAAGGTTCCATTCCACCCAGGGGCCACATCTGTGGAGGGGCAGCAGATGTTTAAAGGTGGGTGCTGTCAAAGAAATGCCAGCAACTGAAGGACAAAATACATGTTTGTGTTAAGAAGAGGTGAGCCTGTGAGTGGGGTAAGTGCATTGCACTGGACTGAGGTAAAGCTGTCTTTTAGAATAACAGGACACCACCATGGTCGGATACGTCCTTTCCTCTGAAATGTTAAGCAGAGATGGGATAGGAACAGCTCCCACATCCAGCTGTCACACACAGGGCACTGAACGGGCAGTCTGACTGTTGGAAGCTAAGGTCTTTTTCCGGAATGAAGGTGTGACAGAGGGACTCAGCCTCAAGTGTATGTACAGCCCACAGCCTCTTGCTAAGTGTTCTCACAGAGACCATTGCTCTGCTGGTATCCTGCCAGATGATACCAGCATTAGGTGATTCCACAGAGAGCAGGAGGGAGAGAAGGGAGAGTCCTTCTGTGGGCTGTGTGTGTGCATGTATATATATATAGATAGATAGATAGATAGATATATGCATATACATTGCTGAGTATAACAACTCTTGTTTGACCATCTCGTATCTCGTAAACATAAGCAGCAGCAAATAAAGAAAAGAGGTATGAAAGGTTGATAGGAAAGAGCAATAGCATCCTTGGAATAGCAGCAATTCACAGAGATGGCAGAAAGCCAGGAGGAAGCTTCCAGAAAGACTACTGTAATGCCCTAGGATAGCATATAAAGGCCATCAGAACATGTTTCCTTTAGCAAATGTAGATTATTAAAAAACAAAAATCAGGACTAAATAGTGATTGGGATGACAACTCTGCAAGAGCTAATAATGGAAATTTTTTATTCCCTTCCCCAGGAAAGGCTTCCGAGCCTAAAGCCTTCCAGTCCTTCCCCAAAGAACAGCAGAACTCCCTTTCCCTCCCATGAGCTGTGACAGCACTGGCCCAGAAATGCACTCAGGTCACCTCTGAGCAGCAGAGCCTGGATAAATCTTAACTCTGCTGCTGCAGCTGCAGGGAAAACCCTTTTTGGAATTCAAATTCTGCAGTGTTAATCTGAGTGTTTTTCCTTTCCAGAAGGATTTTGATAGCCTCTGTTTTCTTTTTTCCAAAGTTTCCAGTTGTCCTAAGAGCAGTTTGCCTGTGCCCATGGGTCCACCTGTCTATGTGGACTTGGCATACATCCCCAACCATTGCAGTGGAAAGAACACAGATCCGGAGTTCTTCAAGCGGGTTCGAGCATCATATTATGTTGTGAGTGGGAATGATGCAGCCAATGGAGAACCGAGCCGTGCAGTGTTGGATGCGCTTCTGGAAGGGAAGTCTCAATGGGGGGAGAACCTGCAGGTAGGTCATGGAAATGCCAAGGAGTGTGTGCCATGCTCCGTTGTGTCACAGGTGGTGGGGAGAAGGTGTGTGTCACAAACATATCCAGAAGGAGTACACTAAGAGGAAGCAATTGATACTGGCCATGTCCTGCTCTGTAATCTTAGAAGAGTAGTTGTTTGCTCCGCCAGGAGGAGGAGGAGCAGGACACCCGCAAAATGGTGTGAGTGGAAGCAGGTATGTCCTCCTTTCCACAGCCTTCTGAGGAGAGGAAGCATTTAGAGATCCTACACTCCTCCTTATCTGCTGCAGGACGAGCCTATTCTCAAGCAAAAACAAGCACTATCCCAGTCTGAATTTTCATCACAGTCTTCCACACCCAGTGACACTTGTTGCTAGCCTTGCTTGCTGAAGAGCTTTCTGCTAGCAACTTTTTATTAGTGCTTTTAAACCAGAGTGTTCTTACACATAGTTCTTGCTTACACAGGTTTGCAGGACTTCTGGGGCAGGCACTCTCTCTGCAGACAGGTGCAAGAAAGTGTGTATGTTCTTCCAGATGAAGCAGCCTCAGATTTCAAGGTCCCCGAGTTGCACATTGGGTCAATAGGCACATAAAGTCTAATATACGGCCATTAACAGTGACACTCTCAGCATTGTTCCTTTTCACACTGAGAGATCTTTCTAAGGCTGTTTCTGGAGCTCTGCAGAGAGCGCGCTGCTGCGCTGCAGCTATGTTCATCATTATGGGGTTAGGACTGCCAGTTCGAAGCCAGCTCAGAGCGCCATTGTGCTGGTACTGCATAAAATAAAGCACCAGCTCTGCCTTAGAGAACCTGACATCTGAAAGACATTAAATAGAACAAGCAGTACCAAGGGTACAGTGTTCCAAAATTAATGGGATATTTTAGCCTCAGCTCCTGTGGGCATTGTTTGTCACTGCAGTTGTTCTCAGACAATCATCCCTTCTGCTTTCTTTTCACAGGTGACATTGATCCCAACACATGATACTGAGGTGACACGAGAATGGTACCAACAGACCCATGAGAAACAGCAGGAGCTAAATATCATGGTACTGGCAAGCAGCAGCACTGTTGTGATGCAGGATGAATCTTTTCCAGCCTGTAAGATCGAATTCTAAATCTCCCACACTTTGCGTTCATCCATTGACTCTCCAATCACCGATGCAACATCAGAGACGCCATCTAATCACAGTCCAGTTCTTCTCTGGTTTAGTCCTCTACATGGTTCCCATTTGTCAGGCAAGCGGGTATCCATCTAGCTCAGCACTGGATGCCATGAGAAAGAAGTGCAGGGCTCTGTAATATTCTGGACTGAGCTAAGAGTTTGTGCAAGAGCAGTTGCAGGCCAGGGGCACTTTCACTTTCCCTGCTTTATTCTGATGCCTGTACAGTTTCTGTAGACTATCTTGGCTGCCTTGCTGCTGTGAGAGCTTGTTCTACTCTCTTCCTGGCTGCCTTGCCATTTAACTTGTAGCACCATGAACCTCATCTTTCTGGTGAGGGCTGCAGTGCTGCTGCTGCATGTAGACAGTGCATGGGAGGCAGGGGGGCAGAGAAGAAACTAATTTGCAAAGAAAATGCACCTAGGAGATGAGGGAACGCGAAATCCTCCAACTGTAACATGACAGTGAAGGTCATTCTTCCATCTCCCTTCCTGAACATACAGGTGGTGGTCTGAGCAAGGGGACCTGTGCTCCAACCAGGCAGAACCACTGCCAGCTTTGCAGGTTTCTGTCCCAAGTATTTGGTTGTGGCGTCCTGCAACTCTGGCTCACTATGCTCAAGGAGCTGGGATGAAGGACACAGTTTGTTTGGGGGCAGCAGTGGGAGGGGAGGGTTCAGCCTGTTGTTCTTTGGTACAAAGAGCACATTCCTAACCTGCTAACGTGAGCTTTGCACACACAGAGTGGCCGACTTACTCCTGCACATCATCAGTGTGGCAGTAGGAGGCACAGAGGGGCTGTTGCCTGAACAGTCACACAGAAAGAGTATCCAAACGCACAACTACAGCACCCTCTAAAGCAGAAGGGCTGAAACAACCCTGGCCGCCGTTGGCCTAAGATGTACGAGAAACCTCCCTGTTCTGGTAAACCAAAGGCTTTCTTGAGGATTGTGGTGAGGCAGCTGAGGAACCCGCATGCCATACTGAGAGAGCCTAGCATCTGGCTGGCGTAGCTGACGTGTGCCAGCTCTGCGAGCAGCAGCAGCTTCCTCACTGCCTGTGTGCCAGCGGTCCAAGCCTCTTAGCTGCGTTCAAGCTTTTTGTTGTCCCTCTTAAGTGTTCAGGATGCGGGCAATAGAACCTGTGGTGTGAGGAAAGAGAACCCCCTTCCAGAAACACCTGGGGGAAAGTAGCTTAGTAAGCGTAGTTGCTCTTGGTCCCTCCACACCCGTGGCAGGGACATGCAGACTGCTGTTTCCAGCATAGATGAGGTGCTGTCAAACTGCTGTGCACACCTTGCAGCCCATTGCTAGCACACCTGTTGTGGGCATATGTCCTTGCTCTGGCCATCCTGGCAGAGGTGTAGTTGTATGCCGTGAGTGCACCATTGCTACTGAACAGTTACTCAGAGCCACCTTGGCATGCAAACCCGTTCCAGCTGTGGGACTCCCAGCCCCTGTAGGGAGGGCAGGTCCGGGAGTGTTTGTGCTCGGGTGCACTGAGGTTACAGCAGCGGTGAGCCTTTGCCACAGCTGAGAACTTTGCAAGAGGGTCTTATCGCGAAGATGGCTTTTATCTTTCTGTAAGACAAAGAGTGTGGCAGCAGGGTGTGCTCTGGGGAAGGAGAGATGAGATAGAAAGCAATGCTGCAAGGCCTGACATACAGCTCAAAGGTATGTCCATCTGCTGCGTCGCCTGCTGTGCTTGGCCCTGAGCCGAGGTCTGACTCCATAATAGGCATTCTGGGACCCTGTGTTGTGCTTGCCTGGGACACTTCAGTCCCAGTGCTAGTTTTCTGGCAGCTGACATAAATAAAATGCTGCTTAGAAACCTACTCCTAGGACCAAAATGGAGTTTCTAGGGAAATGGTTTATTTTGCATTTAATTTATATATTTATTTTTTTGATGTTAAGCTGTATTTTGTGTGGATTTAATATTTTAATTTATACATGTTAACATGACACCATGTGCTCTTAGTGTCAGTTCAGAGGTTTCTTAGTACAAATACTTAGATGCTGCAATTTAAACAACAACATAAAAGGATCATAGAGAACTTGCTGGCAGCAAAAGGGGTCTCTGCTTGCAGCCTGCAAGGCTGCATCTAAAACCCAGCAGCTGCAGGACAAAGCCTGAGGCTAGCAGCCCCTCCCCTAGGAGCAGCTAGCCTTTTTGACACAGCCCTTGTTAGGAGCATGTGCGCTTACTCAGGGATTCAGCAAATCCCTGCCCTGTGCTGTACCCATTTTAACCATAGAATCATGATGTGTCTGCCAGAAGAATAAATGTCATTCTCTGTAACCCAGTGGGGTCAGTGTCCATGAATGTTGGTTATGGCAAGCAGTTGCAAGCAATAACCCACCTGCTCCTGCTTCCCCAGCACTGCTGGGGGGGTTCCCATCAGTGCTCTGGGGAGACCCTGGCTCCCTGCCACTGGGACTGGATGCCAGCCGGGCAGGCGCAGGATGCCAGACACTAGAGGAACAAATGGGGCCTCATGGACTGGATCCCTGGATCCCTGAGTGTGGCTAGGTGTAAAAGCTAATGCACTAACTTTAGCTAGACCCATACATGAATGTTTTCTCAATTTTGAACTTGAAGCAATTCTGACTAAGCAGCAGTAATAGCGAGGCTTTGCAAGGTGCCTGCGTCCTCCAGGCAGGAGTGCGGTCACTGGCATGTGTTCCAGTAAAAACACTTGCCCTCCGCGTGCTGTGCTTCTGCACTCCGCAGCTATGCTGCTTGGACAGCTTTATCCTGCACCGGTCTGCTTCCCTGTCCTCAAGGCTCCACACTTTTTTTTCAGTCTTGTGGCAGTCTGTTCTGTCTTCAGCTTCTCTCCCTTCCTCTTTTCTTCCTCCTCCCGTCCTCCCTCCTCTCCCTCCCTACCCCATCTTAAAAAGCCACAGGGAAAAAGACTTGTAAAAATGCCAGTTTATAAAGAGTCTGACCTGCTTAGCCTGCAGGAGCCAGCAGAACCCATCCAGTGCCAGAGGTAATACAACACGATAGCGAGAAACAGTTAAACTGCTTTTGCTTGTTTCTGCATGTGGGCAACAACGCGTAATCTTCCTCTATGTAATAGGTACAAAATACTATTTTAAACCTATAAGTAAAAAAGTGAACGTCTTAACTGTATTGAAATGGCAACTTGTGCTCCTAGCTGCTTCTATGCTAAATGTTTTAAGAACAGAGCCCTGATTCTTTTCTTCAGCATCATGTTTCTATTTGAATTTAGTTCCTTGAGTTCTGTCCTTTTGCCCATTTCCATGTGAAACACTCTGTAACTAACTGCTGTCAAGAGAGGAGCCCAACACATTAGTAATAAAGCCACATTAACTGTGAACAAGAACCCTGCCAACTGTTTCAAACTGTTCTTTGGGTGAGTCCATACTGTAGGCAGGGGGCACAGACACTGCCACCATACCTTCCTTCCCGTGCCTGCCAGCTGCCTCCCACCCAGCGAGTTCAGGGGAGCCCGGCTTTCCCACCAACACCACACCTTCCCCAGCAGCTGCTAAAACCCTGGGGGCCCCTGGGAAGGGACACGCACGTCAGGGGTGTAGAGCCGACCTGGGACACCCACCCCTCCCTCCTTGGCCCTGGCAGGGTGGTTCACAGCTCCAGCTACCTCCCCTCCGGAGGAGGTTTCGGGCCCTTGCACAGCTGGGCAAGGGCCCAGGCGGGGACACAGCCCTCGACGCTCCAGTGTGGAGCCGGCATGGCCAGTGGTGCCAGTACTGCAGCTCCTCGCAGTTCCTGAATCATGCTCTCCATTGTGACCCTCTGCCTGTGCCTGCGCTTCCTGGCAATGGCAGCTCTGACCAGCACTGCCGGCGTTCCTGGAAGAGGCAGCATCTCCAGAGCCGAGGGAGGCAGAGCACTGTGGTGCTCAGCCCAGAGCCTGCTGCCGCCGGCATGCGGGACTCGGCTCAGGGCCTGTGTCCAGCCCGGCACCGATGGGGCACCGTGCGCTGCCTATCCCTACTGCACCAGTGGGCCTTTGAACCTCTGCAGAACTCCAAACCGACTTCTGGTGGGGAAGTCACCTTATTTCAGCTCTTTCAGCTAGTCACCAGAAAACTAGACAGCAGCCTGCTGCTCTGTCTGTGCTGGACAGCAGTCGGGAGAGGCTGATGCCCAGTCAGCTCTGCTCCCGCCGGGGTGTCCTCAGGAGGAATCACAATGGCACAGTTGAATGCAAGGGAAAAGGAAAGCAGGTACTGGGCTGTGACCCTCAGAGAGAGGCCAACTTGGCCACGGAGCATACTGCAGCTTGTGTAGCATGTAATGGAGAGCACAGGGCAGCTGCCGAAGGTGTTATTGACAGGGGAGGGACCACAAATCATTACCATAAACCAAAAACTATTTCTGCAGCTGCTTTCCAGCTAAAAAAGCATAGGGATATATGGCCATGCTCCTGCTAAGTGAGAGGCTGCACCTGTACTTGCATTTCCCAAAGGTGTACAGTGTTGGGAGCCTGAGGACCTGCACAGCACCATCCTGCAGAGCAGAGCTCCCCGGCCAGCTGTTGAGAGACCACGCAGGCTGTGGTGAACACATCTACTGCAGGCTGTTCTGTAGGAGAAGGGAGGCAAAAATCAGGTCACCATAGCAGAAAACACAAGCAGCGGCATGCAGGGAAGTGGTGTAAGTCACGTAAGCGTGTCCTGAGGAAGCAATGCCCCCCCCAGCAATGGGCAGGAGTACCCTGATACTGGGAAGCTTTCAAGTGCCCATGACACCTGGATAGAAGCATCAGTGTTGATCCATGTGCAGGTTTCCGCAAGGAGCAACTGGATGAGCCCAGACCCCCAGATCAGGGCTTGGCTTTGCCAGGGCTACAGTTCAGCAACAAATTGGACTTAGCTCAACTCAAACAAGGAGGCAAGCAGCAGTCCTTCAAACTCCTGGGGCCATTGTTCCCCCATGGCCAGCAAACAGAGCAGGCATCAGCTCGGCAGCACTGGAGCCAACAGTCCTGGACCACAGGAGGGGGGGGGGAACGGGACTCTCACACCAATGACAGAAGTCAGCTGTGCTCTGCTGATCAGCTGTGTCCATCACCTGCTGCGTAGGACTTGGGCAGATAAGGGTCGGTAATTTGTGGGGAAGTGGCATAGCTCTGAGCAACCAGAAGGACAGATAAGCAAAAGACAGGTCCCAGTAAGGCAATGACACGGCCCTCCCTTAATCAGCTCCTTCAGTGTTTGCAAACTGATGAGCCAGAAGAGTGTCCAAGGCAATAGCAGCAACATTGAGTTTGGCCTTGTTTCAACAATCAGGGCTGCCTGGACCTCTCCATGCCAAAGGTCCAAAACTTGCGTATGCCATCCAACCGGACAATTTCTCCAGCTCCAAGGACTTTATGCATCTGACTGACAGAGGACCTGTCATTTTTCACAGCCTACACAAGACATTGCCATACTCTAGCTACTTGGTATAGACAGTTGGGATTTCCTGCTTGTTCTGCCTCACAACCTGGACCCATTTCTCTACGCTGCTTTTCCACGGCATACAGTGACAACAATTCAGGAAAAGAGTTTTGCTTAGCTGCATCTGCCAGGGACCCGACAAGCCTGATCCAAACTGTCCCAGCTACTGTGGGAAAAGTTTGTAGCTACACCCAGCCAGAGACACAGGACCATGCAGCAGCCATTTGTGCAATAGCCCTGCTTACGCAGCTCAAAAGCATTTGAAAGTGCAGCTTATGCATCAGCAGGAATTTGAGGACCCAGAACTGACTTTGGCAGTACGAAGCCAAAATGTTGGCTCCTGCAATTGTATCCAGAAATTGTGCAACTGTCCTTTTTTCCCCTCCTCTGTGACTCACAGCACTCCCTTACACTACCCTTCTTGTTTGGAAAGGGCTTTGTCATTAATAGCTGCTGCTGCTAAGCCATGAAAAACATGGTAAAGACACTGTGGAAGACCAGACGGTCAGTGCTCAGATGTCACAACACACTCTGCAGTTGTTCATGTGGAAGTGTTAGAGCATCATGAAAGACCACTAACTTCTTGACAGCGGCAGCTGTTAAGCAGCTCTTTCAAAATAAAGGGCACTGTCCCTTCTTGGTCTACCCCTCGAAGAGAGCAGACATAGACTAGAACCCAATTCTTGCACCACTGCAGGTGGCCCAGCTTTCTTCTTGGCTGCCCGTGGGACAACACCTGCCTTTGACTTCAGGACATTTGCTTCCGCAGCATCAGCACTACTAGCCACAGGTAACCCAGCTGGCTCCCTGTTATTCTGCCCTGCATCAGGAAGCCCTCTGATCCTACGAAGCAGCTGGAGAACTAAACTTCACAGAATTACTAGTACGCAAAGTACCAATCCAGCCAAACAATTTCTGGCTAGAGGACTCCAGCAACCAAAAGATATATATATAGAAGCTGAAATTAGACACTAATTAGAATTTTTAGGAATATTCTCAATTTAAGGATACGTAGGTTTGTATTTTTCATCACAACAAAACCCCTTCCAGCCTGTCTCCTGAGGCCGATCTCTCATTGAGCTGCAGAGCGACAGCAGACCTATAGCTGTGAGCTGCTTCCCAAGTGTCATTCCCTCTTCATCTCCAGGTGAAGAAATGGGCTGAAGACTGGGGAACATTATAAATAACAGAGGTTCTTGTCAGTAGCAGAAATCTACCCAGGAATTCAAGTACTGCAGAACTCAGCTGTCCCTTCTTGCAGAACGTGGCCCTCAGAGCCCTGCAAGAAAGGCCACATTTGTGCTCAGATGGCACGGCACGTCCTGCAGCAGCAGCTCGTGGGCAGTGCTACACAGCACCTCTGCCACCCCACCAAGCTGCAAAGCTCGAGGATGCTGCAGCCGCAGCCACTTTCTCTAGGGAAATGGGTTCCCAAATACAAAGCACACCCCAGGAGCCCAGTCTCTCTCCTGCGCTGCTCGGCAGCATGGCAGGAGCGCGGCTGGCACGTGGAGAATCCCCTGGCTGTCTTCTTGCCGCGCAGGGGGAGCAGGCAGGCAGGGGGTCTGCTGGGTGTTTGCACCCAGGAATGTCATCCCACCAGCAGGCTCCAGGGCCCTGGAAGTGCCGAGCTCCCAGCTCTGCAAGGGTGAGCCCCTGAGAGCCAGGCCTTCACTCCACAAGTCCCCACTCCGCGACCTGCTCATGCCACTGCTGAAGGAGCCGTGCCCCGCTCAGCAAGGACAGCTTGCGGCAGGCGATGCTGGGTCCATCAGGGCAAGCACCGTGCCCAGGCCTGGGCCACGGCCTCCGCGCCGTGGGGCAGAGGTGGGCGCTGCCTACCCCAGACAGAAACAGGCAAATCCTGGCTGGGGCTGCAGCTCCGGTGTGCAGCAGGGACCGGCTGCCGGAGCAGCAGTGCTGGCGGTGGCAGGTGCCGCGCACGGCTGACGCTGCGAGGGCGCGGGGTGTGGGACGCGGGCAGTGCCCAGGGGCGCGAGCGGGATCTGGCGCGGCTCGGCCCCCAGCGTTCCCGCAGCCAGCTCTCGGGGCAGGGGCACGCTGCAGGCCTGCGGCCGCGGCCCAGCAGCCGCCAGCCAGGGTGTCTGTCCTTCCAGGTCTTCAATGCAGGGTTGCCAATGAAAGCCAGAGCTGCCTTAGTGCAGGAGGCAGCCCCTTCTCCCAGAGCCCGGCACACGTCCTCAGGAGAGCAGGCTGGCACAGCCCTGTGAGGAGGGGGCCAGGCTCCCTCCTGGCACAGTGCTGCACTGGAGGCAGCCGTACCACTGCTGCATTTCAAGTGCAAGTAAATGTGACCTTTCTTAAATACCCAAACTGCAGCTGGGGATTATCAGGCATGAGGAAGAGGACACAGTACGCAGGACGTGCTTGGACCTGACAAGGAGGTGTGGAGCAAGTGAAAGGAGCCAAAGACACTGCCCAAGCGTCTTCGTTCTACTGCAATACCACCCTGGGAAGCCAGGACCTCTTCTCCAGCATGACCAGGGGAGGGAAATACCTGGCCTTCCTGAGCAAAGGCCCACGCCTGTGCACTCACTTCAGTTGTGACTTCACCCACAGTTCCCCTTCCAGGATGGTGGACAACGAGCAGGGCTTGCTGTACTGGGCACACTGCTGCACAAGTCAGCCTGAGAGACAGAGAGACGCCAGACCCACAGCATAGATTTACTGTGAACGCACATCATCACAACACAGCGTGGAGATCTTTGGGCACAGCTTCACAAAAACACAGATCCTAGCTACAGACAAACACGCAGACTTGTCCATAAACACAGGAGGTGCAGGAGGCACAGCCCTGGCCTGCACTCAGGATGCAGCAGGGCCACTCGTGTCAATCTTGCCCCCAGGTTTGTGCTCACAAGTCATTTACATAAATATGTATTAAATACTTTTCATTTTACATATAATAAAGATTTCTCCTTATTGGTTTCTAATAATCCTGATTTGTTCAAATAGCAGTTTCTTTTAATTTCTGTCACCAAGACTTCAGAGCTGTACCCTGCCTGACCCTTGGGGACTAGAAAAAAAACCCGTGTGTGTCCTCCCTGCCCACCTCTCTCAGGCTGGATCCCCAGGCTCCTGCCCGCCTGCCCCAGCCCAGCAGGAAAACATTCCAAGGCCACGCCAAAGACACGTTTTCTTGCAAGCAGCAGTCCTGAACCTGATCCCCTCATTACTCTCCTTCCCACACTCACTCAGAACGCTTTCTGCTTTTCCTAGTCTCTCTGCCCTGGACTCTCTGGACCCCTTTATGGTGGCCAGTGGTGGGAACTGAGAGAGGAAGAAGGAAGGAACAGAGAGGAGGTTGGTGGTTGTGATGGATCTGATTACTTTGGGCCCAGAATGCCCTTCCCTGAAGGCTATGGGCCAAAAAATCTCAAGGGAGCATCTGTCCCCTTTGGACATACCACGCCAAAAGCCTTGGCTGTACCAATCCTCCAGCTCAGCTGTCCCAGCAAGCATACAGCCCTTGGGACACCAATGCAGCCCCGCGTCCCTGCTCCATGGAGGTGCCATGCCAGTACCAAGACTGCGTTTGTTGTTCATTTCACAAGGCCAATGGGGTATTGTCTCTTGCCGAATGGCAAAGAGATGGCTTGTGAAGGAGCAGAGCAGACTCTTCCATACCCCAGGGTCCTGTGGCCTTGGGACATGGCTTGTTCGGTGCTGTGGCCAGCCAGCTGCATGGGTGCTGTGCACGAAGCTGGGCTGCCCCCAGGCTAGAAGCAATTGCAGTGTGCTGTCCAGTGAGCTGCTAATTCTGCTGATCCTCCCAACACAGCACCGGCAGCTCCTCCACACTCTTCTCAGGAGGCAGTGGCTGCACCTGGCACGGGTGACCAGACAGAAACTGGCCTGACACAGCACTGTCCCCTAGCACCTTCTTGCCCATATGCTCCGGGTCCAACACCTCTCCCAGCAGCTCCTCTTCACAGGGCACCAAGATCCCCTTGGACAGCCCTGGTGGATCAAGGCCAGCCACTCCCCCTGTGCACCCCTCACCTGGCTTCACTCCCTCCCCAGCCAGCCTTATCTCAGAGCCTGCACCACATTGTGGGTTCCCTGTGTTACTTGGCTCTAACATTTCCCCAGCTGATTCTTCTTCATCCAGCTCCACCATGCTCTTCTCCTCTGGGTTAGAGTCCTCCTCTGCCAGCTCCTCCTTGCACAGCTCCAGGACACTGGCTGGCTCTGGGTCCTGATTCCACACCAGGGTCTCTGGGGCACTTGGCTCTGTCACCAACAACCCAGACATCCCCCCCTCCACGTCAAGCCCTCTGCCCGGAGGCTGTTGCTCTCCTTGCTCAGGGCACTGGCTAGTCAGCTGCTCCTCACTTTTTGGGGGACTGATGGCAAGTTTCTCAGTGAAGTTGAAACGAGCGCAGTTGTCCACAGAGGTTGGGGAGGATGGGCCTGCACTGGAGACAGTACTGGAGGGGCCGCTGCTGTCTGCAAAGAGGAAGAAAAATCTTAAACATTTAGCTGGTATTTCCCCCACCCAAAACCTGGGCAGACCCAAGCTGTCGCAGCCCCACAGTTCTACAACCAATGGGGGAGGGCTGTCTCCATGCCATGCAACATGACAGGGGCTTGCAGCTGCTCTTCGGTGTGTTTCTGGGAGCTCAGCTGACGAAAACCCAAACACAAACACCACACATCTTGTCACACAGTGCTATGTTGGCATATAGCCAATAGTGGATACTGTTGTCACTGTAGAGCAAAATGTGAAATGTAATGTTGGGCTTTCAGCTGACAAGCAGTTTCTTTTCTTCCCTCATTATTATGGAACACTGTTAGCTTCAACTTTGCTCCTCTTGGTTCCTGATATACACAATCCCTGAATGTTGAGCTAGAGTCACCACTGGAAGAAGAAATATTCCTTGTCCACTAATGCTTATTCTAGCAAAACTAGAGAACAGATCTAAATTACATCTAATCCAATAAACAGGGGAGGATTAAACAACTGTTTTCAGTCAGATCAGTTCTCTGACCTTGCTGCCCACACAAACACACACTACTCCTGGCACAAGGAGTATACAGCCAGGAGAAGAGCAGGACTGCTCTTTCAGTGGCAATTTTGACTTGTGTTATTAAGGCACTTGCTGTGCAACTGTTGGTTAACCCTTTCCTCTCCAAGTTCCAGTCAGATCTGCAAAGAGGACTAACAACAGTCACCAGCTCTGTAGAGACTGTGACAAGTGAGGCACAGGAGCTGCAGAAAAGCCTGTAAGTGAAGAACTAAACCATCGGCTGTCCTATACGGAGTTCTGGGTGAGGCAAGTATGTGGCTGGTTAGGAACGGAAGGCATTTCCACATGCCAACACTGTGCTGGCCATGTGTCAGGGAGAATCACAAAACTTGAGACGAAAATGAAGTGCATTCAGGCCCTCCATGTCCTAGCACACAAAGCAGAGGATGTCTGCAGAGACAGCATCCATCCAACAGTAGATGTCCCCATGATACGGAATACTACAGAAAGTCCCTTTTTGCATGTTTCTTTGGAAGCTTTTTCACCTATGACTACTTTCCCTTTTACCTATTTCCTCTTTCTGTTTCTGTTCCTTCAAGGGCAGAGCACAGAAACTCTGAGCACCAATACTTGGCTTCCACCATGTGGCACCCTTCATTTCCCTCCCTCACCATCACATTGATCAAGAAAGGAGCTCACTCACACCAAGGGGGCTTATCTGAACGCTGGCGCAATGGCAAAGAGGATGATGACAGGATTCGCTGAGACATAAAGGGGTCTCCTGATATCTGGCTGCCAATCATTGAATCAAACAATGCTTCAAGAAAAAAAAATACACAAATTAGTAATATTCAGACAGACATAAAGGAATGGCTTGTAGCCCAGCAGCGTGACGAGCAGGCACTCTGGGAAGAGCTCAAGAACAGTGCAAATTCAGACCCATGCCTGTCCCGCAGCTCCTGGGAATGTGAGGCTAAGATTTCCCAAGCTGGAGTTTGTATCCCCGTCGCTGTACTTGTTAGCCACAGACAGACCTGACTGATTACTTGTCTCTCAAGTAAGTGGCCTAGTATAGCTCTGAGCGGGATCCCATAGCTCACTCCTGGGCTAAAAGACCCTGGAACAGGCTTCAGAGACTGTGCTTATTGCCAGTCCTGTCAGGTTGATCTGTCCCGATAATGTAAAAGACCAAAAGGTCTCCTTGCCTCACCTCTGTTCTGGCTTACCCACAGAAAAGCCCACCTCACCAGTACCTGCAGTAGACTGGACATGCGATTCGCTGCAACTCCTGCACACAGCCGTCAGGAACTCGTTGACCTGTCGCAAAGAGAGGGAGTTGTGCAGGGTCTCCAGGGGATAAATGGTGGGAACCATGGAACAGCCTTCAAAACCTGGAAATAAAGCCAATCAGAAAATGAATAGAGCAAACAGCAACGTAAATCCATGCAGGACCACTCATGGCTGAAGGAGCCGGGGAGCCTAAGAATCAAACAACAGGCACACTCAGGTCTACGGTCACCTCTTCTAAGCCAAGAAAATCACCACTAGGCAATCACATGCAGTAACAGACCTGAAAGCAAGCATTCAGGCACACGCAGAAAGAGAGGGAAGAGGAGGAAATGTATCTAGCAGCAGTTGTGTTTGCTGCAAAGCCTGTGACCCTTTTGATAAAATATATGTTTATGATGAAGAACTTGGTACAGTGCCCCACACTTTACAGAAGCTAAATGGAATTTGAGTGAAGTCAACTGAATTTCCGTGAAAGGACTCCCACCACTAGTGACCCCCCCAGCCTGGGACACAGCCCATCCTCTCCCCATCAGTGACGCAGGGCCCACTGCTGCAAATGTAGGGAGCAGCAGAACCTCCCTCTCTCACAGCAGACCCTCCAGTGTACACCTGACAGACTGTCTCCCAAGGAGGGGCTGGGCAACAGTTTGAATTATTTGTCCCCTTAACAAGACTTCACTGCCAGCAAGCCCAGAATTAGTAGAAAAAGGTATCTCAACATTTAACAGACACTTGCTCAGAGCTAAGCTGCATGACAACCATTCACAGTAACTTCTTTGCTACTCAAGCCAGCAGAGTATTACGGCAAAGCATCTTCCTCTTCATCAAAGCTTCTCGGCAATGCTTTGTGGCACCAAGCCAGTCCGAAACTGTCAGAGGAGCAAGGAAGAAACAAATGAGTCTCTGGGCATATGGGAATGAGGCCTCCTCCTGCTCTGTGCCTCTTGAGTTTAAATGCCTCTAAACTTCTTAAGCTTCGGCTTCCCATTCTGTGACTCCCTAGCTCCCTCCAGGGAGCTAAAAAATACCCTGGGAAGAAATTTGGTTTGTTCCCACAGAGAAGGGAAATTACTCCGAGGCGCAAAAAGTACAACAGCACTTGATGCATTACTGTGTCAGGATTGTTGCCCAGCACATTGACAGGGTAAAACTCATCCCTGCAGATTGACAGCACCTAAGGAGAAGACCTAGAGCACCTGGATTATCTGCTAGGCGTAGTCGTTGTTCTAGTCACCTCTAGGACAGTCTCTGCTCCAATCCGCTCAACTAACCCAGTTCTACAAAACGCAAGGAGCATGAGCCAGCAGATGGTATTTAGAGTGAATCCACATGCAGTATGAGGAAGCTGCAGACCAGGTCATCACCAGTTTGCAGTGCTGCAGAGACATTCACTGCTGTAACAGCTACTGGAGACAAAACCCTCCAGACAGTCCAGAGAGGTTACCTATGCCACAAAGGGCCTCCAAACGCCAATTCAAGGCATAATAAATCCTTGGTTAGGACAAAGGAATGCAAGACACAGGAAGAATACCATACTCTTCTGTCCCTTGCTGAGAAGTCCTTACAGTGGAAGTGCTGAATAAGGAAGAGTATCTGTTCATTATTTTCTCATAGGCTTTCTGGGAAACAGAGCCAAAGGAAAAGTGTGAGGGCAGGACTTAGTGAACAGCCATGTGGAGATAGCCACGTGGAGATGGTTGTGAAGCAGCACAGGATAAGGCTAATCTCATTTCACAACTCGTTTAAGAGGGGGCAAAGCTGGCTTAGCTACTGGGGTCTCCAAAGAAAAGGGGAAGAAGTTTGAATATAACATAGGGCAAAGCAACATAGTTATGAGATAGACTGGAGGCACTGATGAGGATCTGAGGGCTTGGGCACTCCTCCAATAAAAAAAGGAAATGAAAGGTACAGGGTTAAAGGAAACATGGAACACCGACAACGCTGCTGATGTGAAATGATACACTTATATCCCCAAAGTGACAAATGCCTGCTCACACAGCTCTGCTCAGCACTATGTCACTTAGCCAGTCTCAAGAAAGTAGAGAAATAGGCAAAAGTTTCCCATCTCAAGGTGAAGCACTACTCTTTTCAAGGAATCCCTCTCATTTGTCTATGGCAGCTCAATTCCCTGCACGCCTCCCTTGACCTGCTTAGCCGCTGGGGAGAGGCCAGCAATGGCAGTCTCATGCCTCCAGTGTAGAGCCAAAGCAGAAGTTGCTGCAACATCCTTACACGTATCACAGCAGCAGCCAGAGTCCCCAGCAAAGGCTCTGACCACTGCTGCACCACGCACATTTAGCAAAGAACCGATATCTGTGAGAAGGGGCAATGAAAATAAACCATGAGTGCAAACCACAGGAACCTTTCCAGGCCAACAGTCACCCAGTGCTGACCACTTGGCTACTGCTGATGCTTCCCGAAACTCTTTTCCCGGGACCTGCAGAGCAGGAGCCTGTGATGCCGACAATGGCGCAAGAAATTAAGGCAGAATTCCATTCATTTTGTACCAAAGTCAAACAGCAGCCCACAGAGGAACAAGTTTCATTTTTCGTCTCATTCAAGTTTGACCACACTAGCTGCATTAGGGATGCAGAGGGCAATCTGCTTCCTCCACAGTGACGCCTGCCTGGCAGGCAAAGGCACGTGGTGGGGGGGGCGGTCTGCAGACTACAGTAACTAAAAATGAATCCCAAGGTCAACTGCAACCTTCTCTGGGCAAGGAGTACAGCATGGTTATGGCTCCAAAATTTTTGTTTGGTAAAACAGGAAGAAACCATCTGTTAGAGTAAAGGAAACAAGATTTGGTTATGGGAAAAAAACTTAAGATACACAAGGCAGAGGAATCTGCTGAGTATATATTACTTTGGATGTCCAGGAGACTCTGTCATGTGGGGAAGCAGCTATGGGGGAATCTCCACTCTGAATCAGTAATGCAGCAGCATCCTGACACAGCAGCCGAGAGAATGGTACTGCCTGAAGAGCCATTCCACAGGTGACCTCACCAGAGGCAGTATCCAGCTCGAGGATTACAAGCCCTGTTTTGACTCTCCCAGGCACACTGATGCCAAAGCTGAAGGCCCACCCCCTTAGCGCTAATGATGTTCCACTTTGAGCTCTTCTCCCAGGAGCTTCAAGTTCTTGGCATGTGCACACTTTACTGCACACTGTCAGAGTCTGCTCAGCATAATCACAGTTTATGAAGTCTTCCAGACACTGAAGGAGGGAGTGACTCTCTCCTTAGAGCAAGACGCTTTCAGAGCTGCCTAGTACCGACACACAACACTTCATAAGAATATTAAGAAGGTGATTTAAGGACCCTTTTACAGAGATCATCTAGCACGCTGTATCGTTTAAAGCAAATGGAGACCTGCACCTGTCTCACATCTTTCATCTGAACGGGAGAATCCCAGATTTCTAGGAGACTCCAGTAGGCAGCAGGAACACACAGATAAAACTCTTGTGAACAGCTACCTTTTAGCAGATGACCTCAATGAAAGAGTCTGCACTACCCAGTGATGAATTCTGAAATAGCCAACAGCTACTTTATCATTAAATGGCTTGAACGCCAATCAAATACATTACAGATCTCTGAATGAACCCTACATGCTGTGTTACCCTACCGCTCTTTCACTGCAGATGTAATGGGTACTTTCATCCATTTAGCTATATCTCCTTCAGTCACCCTGAGGTCTGAAAGAAAATTCAACCAAAGGTATTAGCAGCAGAACTAAAATAAGCATATTTTCATACTGGGAAAGTGGAAGAATACGGGAGAAAACAAGACCTTGAATTCATTTGCATCTTCTTGACTACTGTAGGAGATGTCCCAGTCTAAACCTTCAAGAGGAAATCAATACCAGTTCATGAAGAGGAAGCATCTAATCTGGATCAAGGTAACACAAATTTTCCTAAATTCTATGTATGTCCCAAGGAGACAAGAAGAAAGCTTACTGGTAATAAAAGTTAGGAAAGTTGATTTTATACGGAACACGTGCACCCCCTGGAATGACATCAGTGTTGGTGTGATTATCCCTCAGAGCTGGTAATTCAGTAGATTACCGGGAAGCCAGCAGACTGCCTGGCTAGTGGGCATGACAAAGAGCAGTCCTCAAGTAGTGCAAATGGCATATTCCTCAGCTTTACTAAGATTGAGCTGAGGTCCCAAATACGGCAAGCTTCTCTGCTAGCACAGGGGGCTCGTTAAAAGAGAGAACGTACTTACTGCTGCAGCAGGCTAGCAAGTTGAAAGCAGCCAAACTGCTGTCAGCCAACAGACAAAGACAGGGCCCAAGGAAGACTCAGGTGAGAAGTCCTTCTGGTCCAAAGCAATCCTTTTTGTGTATTATATTTTTGCCTGAGAGTTCTGAATGTTACTACACATAATTTGATTAGCAAAAGTTGCCGATTTACTACCCAGCTCTCCAGCTGTGAACTCTGCACTGGAGTGGAGACAGCACCTGTTCCTTTCTAATGGAGATCCTGAAAGCAGCAGGCAGACCAAGGGCACCTGGCACATCCCTGAAGGGTCTGTACACCAAAAGTCTGTATGTCAGCTCTTCTGGAGTAAAGAAGCGCTTGCCCAGTCTCAGCACAAATTCTGAAGGGCACAGGAGAAAGCACACTCAGCAAGTTCCTCTCCAACATGCTTGGTCAGTCCAGCCTTATTGTGTTGGGAGAGCTCCAAAAAGCCACGTATATTTGTACGTGTTTATATATGCACACGATATGTACGTGAACTAGGATTGTGCTAACCAGCCTTTCTAAATTTATGCCTGTACAGTCAGCCTGAAGGTACATCCTAGTCCAGCACCTCTCCGCCCACAGTGCCAGCAGCAGCTATGAAAGAAGGGGTGCCAGACTAGACAGCATGTAGTGCCTCTTCCCCCACGCAGTCCCCCAAGCTCCAGTGACCTGTGGCTCAGAACTGCTCTGAACCTGATGTGTCTCTTCCATATTCTCCAGTCTCCCCTTGAACTCAGTTAAGCTCCTAACACCCCATGTACCATGGTAAGGAGTTTCACTCTGCATGAAAAAAATCACTTCTGTCTGAAGCTGCCTCTACTCACTCCATTAGAAACTCCTAGCCCCAGTACTGGAATAGACATTGAACTGTGGATCCCCACCACCCCTCTCCAGGCCATTCCAACTCCTGTCACAGACATCTTTCCCAGACTGCAAATTTCTACCTTTTCCACATCATCCCAAGTGGTGATGGTCAAATCAGAGCCCACCATTTTATATATGAATTTGAGGCCGTTTTCCCTTGTCATTTAAATTTATATTTACACTGAACATTACCTGCTGGTTTACTCCCACTCATTATCACGGGGTCATTCTCTGTTTCTTCACAGCTGACCTTTGGCTTCGGCACCACTGTAATTCATTACCAACATGAACCTACTTCACACTCTTTTTTTTTTCCAGCTATGACCACACAGATAAGCACAGGTTCCGAAACACATTGCTTCAGGGCTCCGCCGTTGATCTTTCCAACTAAGGATGCCAACTGCATACTTTTAACTCCCTGATTCTATCTTTTAATTAATGTTTCCTTTGTGTGGATAGAAGGACGGTTGTAAACCAAGACAGAGAGGATAGGAGTATGTAGTTTTCATGGGGGGGGAAGTTGGGCTGTCAGCTACAGAGACCAGAGACACGCCTGCTCTGAGAAGAACCCCAGCAGGAATCCCAAACACGCTAATTAACTGTGAGCTTGATGACAGACTGAGAAAACAGCAAGAAAAAACTCACTGACTGCAGAGATTTGACTTCCACACAGGAAGGCTGCTATGCTGAGGGATGTAACTCATATGTTTGGCTGCATCAGGGAAGGCTGCACCACCCAGCACCATGCTGCAATATTTGGCGTATCGCTGCCCAAAGCACTGAAGTTCATTGCCTCTCTCTACCGGAGCTCACAGGAGATGGCCCAGATCTCCAGCAGGGGAAGCTCATCTTTGGTTTTGGAGCAGTCTGCCGTGTTCCAGCATCTCTTCCCTTGAAGCAATTTTGCTCCTCTTTCGTATTTGTTGCTAAGAGACCAAGGATTGTCCTAATTATATATGAAAAGTAACTGCCATCTCCAAATTGCCTACTTGACAGAAAGGGCCACAGCAAGAAAAAACAGACTCTGTAAGAAACATTCTCTCTTCCAGGCTCTTAAAATGCTTGATCTTGTTGCTTCACTACAAGAATCCCCTTCCACCTATGGGTCTGAATGAAAAAGGAAGGTTCATGCATCACACCACACAGCTCAGCAAGCCGCATGCACCAAGCAGGTTTTATGGTGCAAGGTAAACATTAACAGCCGGCCCTAGCTAGATGCCCCTCTCAGAGGGGAATCTTTCCACTTGTCTTCGAAACACTGAGACCTCAATGCATCAGACTTCCCATCTGTGCCAGAGTCTGAAAAATATCAGAGAAACGGTAGCAAGCTTTAATTTATAACCTCTAGATTCAATACTGAAATCGCCTACCTCTTCCCACCAGAGACATGACATGTTGCAGAGGTCCTAACTGGCAAAACAGATGCCATGCAATGCAGCCACATGGAAGCTCAGTTTCTACCCTATCTTAACTTGGTCTCTCTAGAAACAACACAATTCCACAAGCACTCACTTCCCCAAAACTTCCACAGCAAGTTCACTCAGCATGTGACCAGCTGCAGCACCTTCTTAACCTTCTTTCTTCCCATACTCTTACTATTCACTTTGGTTTTTTCCATTAATAACGGGACACCTCGTGGCACCCCCTGGAGACCTGCACAGGGGGATCATGTCAGCAGGGCATCACAGCAGCAGGAGCTCAGCATCTAATCTGAAGGAAGCTTAAGGGTTTACCCTGGCTAAAGGAAGGAGGCAACGAACAATTGCTGAAGATGGAAAGAGCACAATTGCAGCCCCACAAAGAGCACTGGCTCCACGTGGAAAGGCTGCTGCCTAAGGCTCCAGAACTGCCAGGTGCAACAGCCCACACAGCTTGCTGCAGCAGCAGCCCAGAGATTTCAGGGATGCGGTGAGGGAAACGCTTTCCTTTTTTAGAAGCAAAGCATACTTTGCATTCTCAAGCAGACAGTGGTCCCTGCTCAGCTACAGGAGCATGGGACCAAGGCAGCTGCGGCGTGCAGTACCGTGAAGACACTCCAAGTCATCCTGCCCTGAGATCAGCCAGCTCCTGAAGAGGCGCAGGTGGTAAGAGCACTGCTGGAGGTGGTGGGCTAGAGCAGCATCCAGCGAGATGTTCTGGCTCGTGGCATAGTCAGAGGAAAAACGGCGCAGCAACTGGGCAACGTGGTGGTGATCAAATGCATCTGGAGGAAAGGGGGCCACAGAGTGAGAGGAGAGGGGCAGGTGCAGCTGGAGACAGAGAAATTGTGGAGGTGTGGGAATGGAGCTGCCAACACCAGGGCTGCTGAGTGGGAAAGACTCACACCACATGCTGAAGCCCAGTCCCTCCCCCAGCAAGCAGGTCAGGAGTACCCTTAGATTGCCATACCCCCAGTACACCGCAGCCGACCAGCCTCCCATCTGGCCCAGCCTTTGCCAACCATAGCTGCAGCGCAGGGACAGTCCCTGAGCAGCAAGGTTTCATCTTTGTAAGTGAAAGTCTGACAAGTGAATAAATTTTAGGACACGTTCCAATTCCAATACAGTTCAGGTTTGTCTAGGTAAGAAGGTCAGGCTCCACACTCGCCCTCCCCCAGTGGAGACAAGAAATCCAGACTGCCAACAGAGCATTCGAGTCCTGTGTCCAAGCATAGCCAGCCACCCCAGCACATGGAAGAGAGCAAATGACCCAGCATCAGAAGACTGGAAGCTGTGAAAAGGACACTGGCGGAGAGCAGGGTTTGACTGAGAGCATAGTGCTTAGAGTGCGGAAGAACAGAGTGGGCACAGAGGTGCTGACGTCCCCTCTCTAGACTCTCAGAACAGCCCTGTGCAATCTTCTGTGATATCCTCACACAGCAGACAAGATACTAGCATGCAGACATGTCTTCTGCCCCACGTACACAGCCTCAGGACTCATATCACACTCCCAAGACTCACAAGACAGGGCATAAAGCATCTGGCCTAACGCTGTGCTTGGCCACTGCTCTGGTTCACCCATCCCATTTCACCACGCAGAGGCAGCTCTTCAGAAACAAAATCCAGATTCAGAGCTGTGAATAGCTTTTGCATCCTCAGGCAAGTGGTTCACATGGCTAAACATCTTTCCTGCAAAAACCAGTGCCAAAGCTAGACCAAATATGCCTTACTTCAAGCTCACACCTGCTGGACGTCTGTCTTTGTTTTCTTGATTAAGCAGCACTTTGCCATTACAAATATTCACAGGGTTCTTGGGAAAAAACTGATGCCCAGTTTCACTTTACTGCATTTGGGATGGGGGCAGTTGCTTTACAGTGTGGCTTAGGAAAGACTGGTGCTTGGTACAAGTTTCTCTGGCAAGATAGAATGACACATCCTGCTGACATACACCATGCGAGCTCAGATGGTATCCAGACATATAAACAAATAGAGCAGTTGGCCACTCTGGGAAAAACAAGACTGAGCAAACACAGAAAATAGGTTCCCTTCAGATATTCGAAACAATAAAGCCACATTTTGCTGCCCCTTCCCCTTTCATCTTTCCCAAAACTTTGGTCTTCATAACAGTCTTCTGAACAGTTTTCATCTTCTAGATCATGCAAAGCAGAGTATCTTCATATTTACCAAGCAACAAGATTGCAAAAGCAGCCTTGATCACGTAAGACAGAAATACTTAGCTTGATATCTTTCAGTGATCTGCTTTGGTTCTAACTTGGCTCATCAGCAGGAGCCATGAGGTAGGAGTGGTGCTGTGAAACAAACTTTTCCAAAAGTTTCTATGCAAGACTTGGATAGTAAACACTGGTTCAAGGCATCTGCTACAACAGAGCTAGTGGTCTTTAACCTCGAACGACTCACGGTTCAGGTGTTAGGTTAGTAGCAATATGAAGCAGAGATCGTGAGTAAACATAAGCACTGTCAGACATCCTTTACCAAGCCTCTTCATAGCTACTAGCACGACAGGAGTGAAGCAGGTTACATCGCCCTTGGTGCCATGGTGCCGAAGCCCTCCAACCTCAGGAAGGCAGCATTGTCCACCAAACAGCAGATGAGTGAAAGTTCTGGAGAGACACCATTCCCAGGTTAATGTCTGCAGGAAAGGTGAGCCTACTCCCACCAACACCACCATGCTTGGAGTAACCAAGGGACCACCCTAACAGACAAGTTTTTGCAAATAGGAGGCCATGAGGTTACCAGTACTCCTAGGGCGACTGTGCTGAAGAATACCATGCGCAGAGGGAATGCTGTTAGCACCTCCTTCTCTCCCACCGAAGACTGCGCTCTTCCAGGTGACACACAGGTAGCCTCAGGCTATCCTTGCTTTGGTCCTGCAAATCTGCATTGTAAAAACTGAGGACCTAAGCTGCTGATGCTCTTATAGAATACGGAGTGGATTTCCCTCCCACCCCCCCAAATCCAATGGTATTCTTCCTCCAACCCCCACCCCCAAAAAAAGGAGCACGAAAGAAGGCCTAATGTTAGCAGTGGAATTAAAGGCTGCTGTAGGAGTCCATTCACAGAGCCAGGGCTCTTGCTTTTTCACCTGGGACACAAATGCCTTGGGAGGCAGCAGAGGAACCACTGAGCAGTAACAGAGAATGAACGAAGAAGTTAGTCACAATGAGACAATGGGGGAAGGTAAAGCATGTTTGGACACCAGATACACAGACACAAAACAACCACAAGAAGGCTGAGAGAAGAACACGTGCAGAGACAACTGAATGTGAGCATGGGGTTAGAAGTGTGAGGGAACGTCAAATCAAGGAAGCAAACGTACCATTAGTCGGATGCTTTGCAAACGACACAGAAAATCGTTTTACGGCTGGCATAGACAAGAGCTCTGAGGAAATAAAAACAGATCGTCTCAGTTAACAGCCTGCTTCTAAGGATCCCCCAACCTTCATATGCTTGCAACTGCCTTTTCAGGTTCACCTTCTGCTTGACCCCCCTAACACATGCGCACGTCAGCACTGCTGTTGCACCCCGGGCACTCTCTGCCTGCGGGTCTGACTGAACCTCGTGGCTTCTCGTAGTCTGCTGGTCCCGACTTCCCCTGCTCTGCCCTGCCAGGGTCTCCCCTGACACTACAAAGACCTCGGCCACACTCTCTCAGTCACAGACAGCATCTCATACGTCCCCACCACACTGCCAGCCATCCTGAGGGCCGCGCAGGCTCAGTCCGGTGCAAGACGCAGTTAGGCCATGCTCACAGCCACCAGAGCACATGGCTGAGGAACCAGCAGCACTGCAGGAGGACGGTTCTCAAGACTAACCTCTGCCCAAGGAAAATGACAGATGTTCTGCAGAGGAACTGAAAAGCCCTGGCATAGGTAAGTGCGGCTCAAAACACCCTCTTAATGCAAGCTAGACAGAGCTATTTATGAGTTTAAAGCTAAATCAACTAACTAATTAGGGGACTTTTGTGGTTTAAGCGAGCAGCCGGCAACTAGGACCACACAGCCATGGAAGACCCATGAAGACATGCTGCTACAGTTCTGATGCTCAAAGCCCTTCAGTACAGAAGAAGTTTTGGGATACACCTGTCAGGCTGGTCCTCGGGCTTCTCATGGCCATGTCCCAGGCCAGGCCAAGCTCTCCCATAGAAATCACACATCGGAAAGACAGTGCAAGGACAGACTCTAGGCATCTAATGAGGTGCAAACAGATGAGCTTTAAAAGACATGGATTAGTCTCCATGTGCTCAAATAAAAAAAAAAAAAAGGGCAGGAAAAAAAAAGGTGAAACCTTCAGTTTATTCCCACTCGGCAAATTCCTCAGCTATCATGGGAAAGAATGGCCTAGAACAGATCATCTGCACACAGGATTTGATGAGAGACCCCAGCCAATCATACCTTTTGCTGCTATTTAGGAACTTTTATGGACTATTTTTATTTCACTTTCATGTTTCATGCAACTGTTCTACCTAGTTTATAGGGTCTATATGCCTATCCCTGTACACCAAGGTTAAGAGATATACATATCAATTTATGCTTCACACCCCCATTGTGCTTCTCTAGCTACACCCACTGACTTGGCCAAATAATATATTTAAACCAACTCTCAAACTTGCTGCTACTTCCTTCCCCAGCATAACAGCCCTAAAATGTGTTTTTCTTTCTTTAAACTCAACAAATGGAGCCTGACAAGCTTCCTTATATATGCAGTCCCTTAGAAGTATCCACGTCCCGGAGCTGCACTCAGCCAGCTGGTAACCATTTCCATTCCATCCCATGTCCCCCCCTTGCCTTGACAGCGCAGCAATTTAAATGGTACTGCAGCATAGCTTACTGGATCCCTGGCTTCAGACAAGCCAACTTCAAAACATCACCATCATCAGACCTTCCCTCAACCTGAGGCTGTGACATAACCTTCCATGGAATTGTTCCTTAGCCCTCTTCCAGCCCCAAGCTAAAAAGACTTCACAAATAAGGGCCATTTTAACTTCACTTGAGCAAGTCTTTGATGAAGTGCTATAAGCCATGCATCACACCTTCAAGCATCACAGCCATGATCAGAGTTCATGCAAAGATGTGCTCCAGAGTCTGAAGGTTTTTAAACATGATTAGCCTGATGACTATGAAAAAGGCCTTGATACAAATGTACTCCAAGAGTCTGCTGTAGCTGCTGTGTCATTTACTATATTCAGCTCTTGTGATGTTTGGTTTAAATGCCATTGTTCAGTATTTCACTGGTGCTCATTTAAGCAGGAACATGCAGATCAAAGGCTTATTTCACATTCCCAACTACCTTCCTCAGAAGCTAAATGCCCTTCTGCCTTCTACTTGTTTTCCCAGTCCCCCCGCTTCTTCCTCACAATTGCTCTTATTGCAGCAAGGTGTTGGTTGCACAGGGTGCCATAGCACACTAAGAAACTTGAAAAAAGAAGCATAACACCAAGATGAGTAATCATGGGCTGTGTTAGCCACATGCTAGTTAAATAAGTCTGCCTTTTAAGTATTTGAGGGTACAACCACGTCCCAGCATGCAGAGACCTTGTCACCGAATTTAGGCTAACGCAACAGGACTCTGGTCTGCACCTTGAATACGAGTAGCCAGTTGCAGGCATGCTCCTACTACACAGCCTAGAGAGAAAGGCAGCACAGCACCAGAATTGAGGATATTCTGTTCTGTTCCCAGCTGGGTACAGAGCAAGCAGTCTTCGATGCTTTTCGCTGAGAATTAGTGCTGCCTCGAATTCACACTGCTTGCAGAGTTATGGAAGAAAAGCAGCCAGAGCCCTTGCTGGCCTTTTCAGCATCTCTCCTGGTATTCACACCTCCATCATGTGCCAAACATCACGCACTCACCCTGGGACCTGTCAGTAGCCAGCACTTGCTGCCCTGAGCAGCTCAGCCTGGTACAGCAGGGTTTAAAACCCTCCCAGTTCACCCTCCTGTCTCTATCACTCACAGCCTATTGTGTGCTAGGGAGCTCCCTGCAGAGCTGAGAAGCAAGACAGTTTTCTCTTGCACAGTGAAAAGCAGCACAGAAAGCCAGTACACATAACAGTCTCAGCATGACAGCATTCATGCAGTTCCAATAGGTCTGAGACTTGGATAGCAGCTTTCCACCCTGATCTGCTAGGCCATTTTCCTTGCCTCAAAACTGGACAAAAATCCACAGGAACCAACCTCCTGTTTTCCCCAAAGGCCCCAAATTACTGCCTTAAGCATCTCCCCACCTTGTAATCCACCAGTACTAGTGTTGATTATGATCCCAATAAGAAAGGCACTCAGACTCTGTAAAGTATTGATTAAAATACCATTTGTTAGAATTAACACAAAAAGGAAAAAGAGAAGACAGATAATCTTACATCCATTCAGATGCTGGGAAGCCCGAGCTGTGCAACATTAGGTGGGTTTCCAACCAGGGCACAGCACACTGCACAGATCCTATCCATGGAGTGGTTTGTTCAATGCTGCTGAACTCAGTGTTCCAAGAAGTTGTATATTAATCAGTACTTACAGAGTCTGAGTGCCTTCCTTATCGGGATCACAATGGACACTTGCACTTGTGCGTTACACCCCTCCATCTCCTCCAGGTTACCTCAGTCGTTCCCTGTGCTGCAATTTCCTTGAACATAGCAACACCCTCTCTGCTTCTCAATGCATACCACACTAGTACCAACTGCAGATCAACGCGCAGCTGGCAACACCCCTTAATATCAGGCAACATCTATACTAATGACCCAAATACATTTTACCTTGTCTTGCTGAACTTTTAGGCAGTTTCTGCAGAATTGCACAATAACTAGACTTTTCAATCCTTTTGCAGTACTTCATCCAAGTATTCCACTTACCTCAAGCATTTCAGGCATATTACACTTGCTTTCCGACAGCTACCTTGCACTCTTCTCTGTGTCCAGCCTTACTCTAGTACCCGTCTTATCCAGTCCCAAGCATATCATTCTGCCTTTGGGACGGCTCCATCTTCCATAGGGTGAGGATTACTGTCTCCACAAAAGCTTCATTTAGCATCAGCAAGACAACCAAGCTAAGCAAGATGATGTGATGTGCTGGATTTCCATACCAAGACACACCTATTTACTATCTAGACCAATAAATCCTCCTCCACAACAGCAAGTAGTATTAAAATGTCAGACCAAAATCAGACCCCAGCAATACCATACATCAGCATAAAACTCCTCGCACAGTGTCAGCTCCTGTCTTGTCCTAGCAAGGATCACAATTTCTTGGGATATGATAAAATGCATTACTGTAGATACGGCGAATATACACGTTCAACTATCGTTCTTCTTAGCAGTCTAAGTCTTTGCCTCAGTAGCATCCTGAGACACCAAAGTCCACACCAAAAACCACCTGCTGCACAGGGAACACACATACCGTCTTTGTATGTCAGGCTGCTGGCAAACTTTTTGCCATGGCTGCGTGCGTAGTCCTGGAGGTTGGGGGCACTGGAGGAGCCTCCCAGCACAGTGGTGCTAAACAGGCCGGTGCATTGTGACCCTGGAAAGGCATGGAAGGTGTTAGTATTACATCTCCACTACATGCAACTACAGAAAAGCAGGGTTAGTCAAAGAATGAGAAATGAACTGGCCACTTAGCAGGCAATCTCAGAAAAAAAATTATGCCAGGGAGCATGGGGAGGCAGTATTTCCCATTCCAAATTCAGTAGTGCCAAATGCACAACAGGTAGCCCAAACCTCACCACCAGGAAAGTTCCTAACTCCGTCCAAGGGTTTATTTCCATTTGGCTTTCTTGTCCTGACCTAGGAGAAATACCTTGACACCCTCCGGTCAGCAAATCTACATACTCTTGTCAGAAAAGCCAGGATGCCAGATCACTGATGTTCATGTCACAGGGCTTCATTTCTCTGGTCTTCTGCCCCTTCTCTTTGGAAAGCTCCTTTTTCTGTAGGACACTGAGAAGAAGAAAGGGCTGCCTGATCTGTTGATCAGCAAATGTGGATTAATCAGTCTGTCAACCAGTAAGGAAAGCAACGTGGCCAGAGAGTCTTCTTTCACAAGCTGCTGCCCGGATGATATTTCACATTCACTTGGTCATATCATGCTGCTCCAGGGTAGGTCTGATTGTTCCATGAACTACCCTTGCAAAGCACCAGATGTGCACATAGCATGGAACTTTGCTTAACCTATGGCGAGGAACATGGCATGCAAGACGATCTCATGCATAGGAGGACAACCTAATACCAGTGGCTTTGGCAGTGGCTGGTGGTTGCTCCTCCAAGGCTCAGTGTTCTGTAGAGTGGCCTGTCTTTATGTGATATTTATGGAAAATCGGGCATTTGAAACAGTTCTGTCGACTGAGGGAAGCAATTGTGAGACAAAACCTTATTATGGGCCAGACAAAGCCACTGATTGGCTATACATTCTTTGCTAAATCATCTTGATGCTGCATTCTGTAGTGAGAATACCAACCGCTAAAACCAACATTACTCCCACATGCAAAAGGCTTCCAAAACAAGCAGGTTGATCTTGTTCCACCTTGTCTGCCAAGGCAAAAACCCTGACATACTGCCTATTAGTATTTAAATGGAACAGTGTAACTGTAAATGGCCTCCAGCTGCATCAGGGGACATTTAGATTGGATATTAGGAAAAAATTCGTTACTGAAGGAGTGATCAGGCATTGGAACAGGCTGCCCAGGGAAGTGGTGGAGTCACCATCCCTGGAGGTGTTCAAAAAACGTGTAGATATTGCACTTTGGGACATGGTTTAGTAGGCATGGTGGTGTTGGGTTGAAGGTTGGACTTCATGATCTTAGAGGTCTTTTCCAACCTTAGTGATTCTATGATTCTATGAACTGTTACTAGTGTTAAAAAGATCCTGCCTATATTCCAAGCAGCTCTTCATTCTAAAATACAGCATCATAGCATGATTTAGGTTTAGCCTCTGGCGGCTTCTTTCCCAAAGCCCAGCAGGGCCAATTTGGATCAGCTTGCTAGGGTTTGTCTAGTCAAGTGTTTAATACCTCCAAGAAAGGAGATTTCACAACCTCTCTGGGCCCCTGTTCCAATATCTGGCACATTCATGGTGAAAAATCTGTTCTTCCTCGCTAATTGGAATTTCCCATGCTGCAGCTTGCATCTCTTGGTTCTTGTCCTATCACCAGGCGCCTTGAAGGACAGTCTGTCTCTGTCTTCTCTGTAACCTCTCATTTAGGTGGCTGAACAGCATTAAGGTCTTCACTCCCCAGAGCTTCTGATCTGAACAACCCCTGCTCTCTCAGCTTCTCCTTCAAGGTCGTGTGCTCCAGCCCCCATCCACCTCTGCTGTCCCTTAATGGGCTTACACCCGCTACGTCCACACCCTTCTTGCACTAGGGAGCCCAGGACAGGACAACAGTACCTCAGACGTCATCTCACAAGAGGTGAATAGAGGGGAAGAACCAAATCCCTCTGCCTGATGCCTGTATTCCAGCTAATCCAGAAAAGCATCCTGTTAGCCTTCTTTGGTGTAAGGACACACTGTTGCCTCACGTCCGCTTCAGGACCCCAGCTCTTTCCCTGCAAAGCTCCTTTTTAGCAGAGCTTCTTTGGAGAAAACACACAGATCCTGAATTTTGAGCTATTCCCATGTAAGCTCAGTCTAAGCTAACGGTATCTCCTCCTGGGAACAGTGGGGGATGACTGTAAGGGTTCTCATACGCACTGAACTTAAGCTGTTCCACCACTGTGACACTGCTGGTAGCTTTCCAGAGCACAGACTAGCACAGACGTGTCCTTGGACAAACAGGCAAAGAACTCTTGCCTGCAGGGTGACTGATACACAAGTCTTAGAAAAGTTCCCCCTAATGCCTTAAATTGAAGCTCAGTGCATGATGCTCATAATCGTCCTTCCACAGCTTAAAAACAACCAACCAACCAACCAAACCACAAGACTCATTACTGGCAGACAAAAATTGAACAGAAGATTTTTATGACTTCCTATCTTGAGCAACCTTGTGCCAGTAATCATTAAGCTAAAGATACCCCAGTGTTTCTGCTATTCTACAGTAGACAGAGGCATTTTGTTAGCACCCGTAAGCCAGCAGAGAATTTACAAGGATGACTCTATGGACAACAGCAATTGTCTACAGTGAACTCTAGGAGACCGCTGTAGCCAAAGTAAACACACACACACACACACACACACACATCCTAAAGAACATAATGGTACACTTGCCATTCGGATTTAAGACGTAGCAACATTTTCTAGAAATTACTGTACGTGCTGGATCTTTTTTGTGTATTTAATTTTCAGATGTGCATTCAGCGTTTCAGATGTTTAAAAACTGGACATTCCTTATTTCCTTACGGGAGTCTCAGCACAAACCTTCATGCCCACCAGCAATGCACCACCACTACTGCTCAAACAGCAAGGAGTGATTTTACCCCACTTTGAAGTGTTCTTGCAAGCAAAGAACGGCACTGAAACTTCCCTAGGCTTCTCACGCTAGAAGCATAGGCAATATTGCGGACAATCCACAGTAATGCACTTGCTCCCGCCCAGAAAAACGTGGCATACTCCAAAGCACCACTTTGCATAGATAAAGCAAGCTGCAGCCTGCCCCTTTTCCAAACAGACATTTCCAGGCATTTTTTAAATTACAGTAAATACACAATTCTGGCAGGTAGGGCAGCAGGGTTGTTATAGGAGCCCTGTCCTGCTCCCCATTCCTGCATGCCTGAACATATGAGGTTATACCTGAACAGACACTCTCCCAGAGAGAACAATAGCCAGCTACTGACAAGGTCAGGCAACAGGAGACAGGCTCAACTTCAGAAAAGCTCAGAAATAGCAGGCAGTGTCTGAATGAACCCCCTCACTCATAGCACAGCTGCTGAGACAAGTATTAAAGCCAAAGTTCAAGCTCCTGTGAGTTCTATATTAATTCTCACAGAGAGAGTGCATTTCAAATCATAAAAGGGGAAGAAATTACAAAACAAGCAGGAAAGGAATCAGGAAGATTCCTTGAAGAGCTTGACTTCTACAGGTAAAGAGGCATTATTCTTCTTAACAGTTCTCAGGTGAAGAGAAATTCACAGAAACACAGACCTTCTAATAACCAGGGATCGTGCAAGCTGGTGTGGCACCACAGGTCTCTCCTGCTCAACCCTTCTGTGCCTGCAGCTGCAAGACTCTATAGAGAAGAATGATGGCCGGACTGAGTATCCAGCTAGAGGTCTACTGTCACAGATCAGGTCTATCAATTCCTATTCAAAGTTTTGTCTCTGCAGAGCTTCATAGTTGGGACTGACACAGGCTTCCCAGCAAGGCAAGTCAGGCAAGAACCTGACATTAAACCTGCTGGGATCACATTTCAAATTTTGTTGTCAAGGAAAAGCAGTACTGTGCAAGGGTCCAGCAGAGTAGTATTCTTCTCTATTGACAAAACAGACATTCCTCAGAAACCTGGAAAAGGCTGTAGCAAATAGGCTGTAATATCTGCTTTCCAGAGCACATGCCTTCTGGTACTCACACATCCAAACAATAAAGATGGTTTGCATGTAGCATTTGATGTCCTCAGTAATTCTCCAAGCAGATGCACTTCCTTGACTGTGTGCCATCTCAGAAATTATCATACTGATTCACATGGATTCACAGAATAACCACAGGTTTCTTCAAGCCTAAACAAGGCAGGCTATTACAGCTTACTTAATCCTGCACGTGGTCCATGAAAGGCAGAAGTAAGCAGATGCACCACCACCACATGAAACAGCACATGCAAAAATCACTATGACCAAGACTATTGTGCCTTTATGAAAATAATGTGCATTGGCCATTCCTTCTTAGATTTTTCCAATTGTCTGGAAGCATAGCTGGCAGACTACAGGGATACTTCCTAACCACTCTGAATAAAATTCCCTTTACTTTGTAAGAATTAGCTTCCAAAGAAGCAGCTCATTCAAAAGTGACAAAGAAAGGATCAGGCCTTTCAGAAATCTCTTGGCTGCAGGACGTCCACATAACAGAGTAAAGAACTGTTGAGTCAGAACTGCTGCAAGTCTACAGCCATGCCATAATGCAAAAATAGTTTTAAAGAAAAAGAATGTGGGCATAACTTGGGCATTTCCACCTCCTGGTGCTTATTTGTCATCTGCAAGATCTAGGTTTCACAGCTATCTCTTAAGCTCATGACAGCAAAAGCAGCAGTTCCCAAACAGATCTTGCTTTAGAAAGAACATTTCAGAAAGAATATTTCAGGAGGCATTTCAACTATTAAAACATAGTTTAGGTTAGGATGACAGGGAATAGTACTCTCAAGGACAGGCAGAGAACACCAAATGCCCCAAAATATTCTCTTCTGCTGGCTATCATGCAAAGAATGGCTAACCAGGGATTCCAGCTCAGTTACAGATTTGTTCTATACAAGAGATCTTTATAAAGCAAAGGTAGAAATATAATAGTCTTACATGAAGAGCAGCTTTGCATGTAAACTACTGTTTTGCAGAAAGCGCGCTAGTTCTCACATAAAATCGTCTCTTCCTAACAAGCTCAGAAATGGTGCAACAAATGATAGCAACGTGGAACCAGAAGGCCAACCTGCAAGTACGCAGCTTACTCTCTTGCTCCCATACTATAAAGGACAAAAAGTGCATCTTCTATTGCTAGAAGCTGAAGGAGAAGATCGTACACAAAAGGAAATACAGTAAGATCGTCTCTACAGTGGTCTAAACAGTAACACTAAAAGAAGACATAATACACATGGAGAGACATACAAAGGAACTAAAGCCAGATGTATATGTGGAGAGACAGACGTGCCCACAGAAATACAGAGGTACAGGTGATCAGGCTGGTTACAGGTCAAGTACGATACCTAAGCCACTTTGCTTCATCTCAGAAGACTGCCTGGAATAAGTGCTGAAGAGGCGATAACCTCCTGATTTGGAAGAAGATTCGGATAGCACCTGCAAAGACAGATAGTATAATCAGTGTTGTGCTCTAAGTTACCCACTGGTCTTGAAAGCCTTTATACATCAATTGAAGGCAAAGAAAAGTATGTCTCTTCCTTAAAATCAATATTTTCAAGAAGCATAAAGATACCCATATGCTAACATTGAGACAGTGCACGCTCAATTTTCATTTCCAGTTTGTGCTGGGTTGTGGAACAGTGGAGATTTCAAAACTATGAAGGGACTTCTGTACTGAGCTCCTTGTCTCCCAAGACTCTTGCTGGGGTCACTGGGACACAGATTTCCTTCTTTAGCAGCAGGAAACTGTATGCCCTTTAACTTAGTATTTGCCTGTTACAAAGAGCCCTCGAGTGCTGCATGCAAAGATTACATCATGAGTGACACAGAGATGGAAGCTGGCTAACAAATACCTCAAGCTCTAACACCCTGCTTTCACTGGTTCAGAAAACAGATAGCAAAAATGCCTGTGAAACTCCTCCAGAAGAAGGGGCACTTTCAAGGTGCCAGCTACCTGCTGACTGTGAAGCTAGCCTTATGACACATAATGGCCCTGGAAAAGAGAAGTAAGAACAGTAAAATCAATGTTTGTTACTGTAGCAGATCAGTGAATGGGACAGTTCTGAACCCTGTGACAGTTTAAACACTCTGTAATAAACCCACCAGTTAACAGGGAGCTCTGATTTGCACAAGATCTTAGATGGGAGACAGGAACAGTAAATGTGGAACTGAACCGTGAGAAGCAACGGCTGGAGTCTGAGAGCAGGCAAAAATGTCACCGTGGCTAGGTGAAGAGGTTGCATGCAATCTCGTAGCTGGTTACATTGATGCCTCTATAGAGCCTGTAATCCAAATAATTCTTCTGTTGCTCAAGCATTTTCTTACTTGCTCGTCCTATCAATTCTTCTGACCTGTGTTCCCCTTGTCCTTCCTCAATGAGGAGGAGTCTGGAAGGTCTGCCTTCCAAAAAATCCCTCTTACTTCTGCAGATCTTTTCCCAGAATCAACTCAAACTCTGGCATGTTAAAAGTAATGTCAGAAACCCAAAACCAAGCAAAAGACCTTCACTAGAACAACCAAGGGCCCCCATTGCATTATTACCTCCATGGACCCTGTCTTCCGGTTCCTGATCAGTGGTGATCTTCGCTGAATGCTGACCGGCTCAGAAGGCTGTGGAGACCTTTGCTGTGCGCGATCGGGCTCATCAACACCTTTCTCTTTGGAGAGGTCCTCCAGGCTGCCTTGGTCGGCTTTCTTGTCCTCATTCTGCAGTAGGGAAACATTGACACCTACAGGCACGCACCCTTCGCAGGCACTGCCCAGGCACGGACTCCCACCGTGATCTCCAGCTCTGCTGAGCTCAGGAGGACACCAGCGCTCTCAAAGACTGCCCTGACAAGCCCTCGGAGCCAACAGGCAACACAACCTGTTAACAGCCCGTGGGCATGCAGACAGGTCAGAGGAAGGTTTGCTGCCAGAGACCAGGTGGCAGTGGCGCCCGGCAGAGCAGCCCGGTGCCCAGCAGGTCTGTGTCCACCGAGGGTCTGTGCCCGCTGCGTCCCCAACAGGCCGGGCAGCCCACGCGCCGCCCAGGCAGCCGGCTCACCTCTGCGGAGGCAGGCCGAAAGCCAAACCCCGTGGGCACGTTCCTCTCTTCCTCACAGCCTTTCACACCAGGGCTGAAATGCAGCTCCACATGGAAACGCTCTTCTGAAGACGGGTCCTGTGAACATCAGGCACAGGGAACAAGTAAATAGGTGAAAATCAGTCCCACTGTCAGCACAGGCCACAGTCTGGACCTGGGCCACCCTGCCATGCCAGTGCAGCACGCATCCCAAGCGCATCCTTTTGGAAGGAAAGCGGAAGCAACATGAAACTACAAACGTAATGGCTCTAGGTTTGTTCCATCCAAAAGGACAGCCCTTATTAGCACAAAGCTGAGGCATTCAAATTGTTGTTATTTTGTGACAACAGCCACCAGAGGACCAAAACAGAATTGGGCTCTATGTACATATATATGTGTATATATATATACACACACACACAAACCTAAAGCATAGCCCCTTCCCATCCACTCCTGTTGCAAAACCAGCAGACACTGCGGCAGGGAGAGACTGGTTCCCTCCCAGACCTTTAGTCAGGTTGTTCCAAGATTTAAGTAACTGTTTCTATTTTTTTTTTTTTTTCAAAGGAAGCAAGAGCTTTTACAGTACCTGACACTAATGATGTAAACCCAAAAGTTTCACCATCTCTACTTACTAACAGATTTACACCACTCCTAAGAGCTGTATTCAGACTTTTTTTTTTTTTGACAAACAGCACTAGGAAGATATCAGTATATACTTCCCTAATTATATCAGTGTATTTTTAAAATAAAAACAGTTTATGAATGTGAAATTTCTGGATATTTTCTAGAACTATTTGGAAAAAAATGCCAAATATAATTTGGTTTTATTTATTTTTTCCTTCTGTTCGTTTGCAATTAAGAAACAGAAAATTATTTTGCTTTAGGAAATGCTTTAAAATAGATAGTATTGATTACTTAAGTTTGGTATTACTGCTCAGGGTGGCATTCTGCTTACACATAACAAGCATTAACTGGGTCACTGCCTCCGACCTAAAAATAAAAACTAGCAGTTCTGTTAATGATCCGCCCATCTTTATTCTCAAGCGGAGAGAGCTCAGGTTACAAACTTCGCAGCTGAATGCATCTCTCAGCGATGGTACCTTGCATCTTGGCAGGAAGGATTTTATCCTACAGCTATATCCCTCACCTTGTTGTTGTCCTCGTAGAGCATGATAACAATCTGGGTCATGTAGTTCAGCTCTGAGATAGCACTCAAATAGTCCATGGCTCTCTTCCACTGCTGGTCTTTGTTTTCCTGATATATACACATAAACAGTCGCATGGAATAAGCAACAGCAGACACCTTGCAGCATTCAGTGAAATGGGTCTGAGTGAGTTTGTCTCTCCACAAGATAACAACATTGTGAGGACAAAAAACACCTTGCTTAACTTGCATGAAGAGAGACGACCTAGCAATGCGAGCGGGGTGCTTAGAGTAAGGAGCAACTGCATAGAGGGACGCTACAGCTACCCATACAATCCACATGCAGATCTGAGCACATCCAGCTGCAAGCCCCCTACGTCATGCTGACTGAAGAAAAGCATAACCCACAACAGGTTCCCAAACACAGTCATTCTCATACAGTGGCCTACAGAATGGAGTATTTTAACGAAATCTCAAAAAAATCACCAGGGATGAACTTGCGCTAAAAAAGGGACCAAGTGAAGCTGCTTTTACACGATGCTGAATGAAGTCTACAGAGCGACGCTGGACCCCTGGGCTCCACAAGGCAGGGCAGCCCACCCATCATTGCTGCCCAACACTGCTAGGGAATGGCCATACCTGAAGTGCCACTCACGCTGCTGTGGAGCATCTCATCACCTTGACAGACATGAAACGAACCCCACTGGTACAAACGAATCCAGATGCAGCCTAATATCCCTGTGCTGGCAACACAGCATCCTCCGACACTCAAGTTGGGGAATAAAGTAGCATCTTATTGAGCAAGCAATTCAGTGGTACTTGCACGATCACTGCCTGCAGCTACAGTGAGCTTCCACAGACATCAGAAATCATGCCTGCTAAGCAAGCCCAAACTCTCAAGGCATTTCAGAACAGCATGCTCCAAAATGGGCAGATAAACCAGAGACTCTCTCTTGAGGAGTCTAAAGCAGAGCTTTTCTCAGGGTCTGCATGCCATTTCCTTCAGGAAGCAGGTTATGAGAGTAAGTGAAGCTTGGATTGGATGAGTTAGTCCCCTAGAAATGTGTCGTCTGTCCCTCTGGTAGTAGAGAGCACCCCCAATGCATTTGCAACCTCAGGTCACTTCCTCTGTAAGCAGAATTGACAGACTTGGCAGAAAGTCACTAAGTAACAGGGCCAAGCTCTTGAAATCAAGGGTTGAAGGAAGCAGGAAGAGAGAAATTCCCTCATCCCCATTGCCTGCTATCCTGCTACACAGGTAAGTGGTCTACTCATCTGAAACCAGCAGGACAGCTCTTGGAGAAAACAGACCTCTGTACAAGCAAGGCAGGCAGTGTCAGGACTGAGGAAGAACAATCCTCCCACATGCCAGAAAGGCAGGAAGCTTCAGCATGCAAACACAGCAGAGACAATGCACGTCAGTACTGGGGGGAGCTGGTTAGAGGGGCAACCTACAAACATACACTGTCCATCTTGGAAAGGACCACTGAAAAAAAGCAGGGAGGCTTACTCTGTGAGCATTGCTGGGACACTTACATCCAGGAGCCCCCCATAGCGGAAGATACTGAGCAAAGAGTGCACGTGGCTCTCACTGGTGAAGTAAAGTCGTGTCCGAACGTGGCGACCTGGTGACAGAACTCCTCTTGAGTACCTAAACGAAAATCAGCCCAGTGTTACTCATAGGCTGCCAATGAATTGTCATCACACAGCAGCATTTCTGCACATTTAACAGAATAAGATAACCCCACACTGGGAACAGAACAAACAGCGAGAGCATTGGGCACAGAAGAAGCAAGTTTTGTGGTATCCTAATGGAGACACATAGCGTGGCAGAGGTGGCCTCATCGCAGAGACAGGGACGAAGGCACCACCATCCAGTTACAATGGGTTTAAGCTTCTGCAGCACCATGCTCCCACTCAGCCGTCTCAAGATGCCTTTCCATTTCCCTTCCAGTTCTAGGAGCACCAACATGCCTCCCTCTTGGTGTGTCCTTCAGTGTATGTTCAGTGCCTCTTTCCACACCAGTACGCTCTTCTGGCATGGTTCCCACACACTGCTCCAAAGCTGCCCTCCCCACCAGCAGCAGCAGCATGCAGCACAGTCCTTACAAGGGATGTAGTTTGTTGACAGACTCATCTTCATGGGTTCTCTGTAGGTCCAGCTGGATCTTTTTAATGAGAGGAAGACAAAAGCCAATAGCAATCTCCAGTTTCTCCTCCTTATTAATCCCATATTCCTGCAGGAATGAAACAACAGATACCCTTGAGCCCTAGTTCTTTGCCACATCCTCACACGAAAGGAGGCTGGACTTCAGTAGTCCTGTCTGCAAGCACCACTGCAGTTAAGCCTGGGCAGCAAGGGAAATGTCACCCAGAACCTTTCTCTTACTTTTTATCCACATATTGCAGAGGGTAATAGAGGACAGAGACTGCTCCAAGAATCCCAGTCTGTCTAGATATGACTGTCAGCATTCTTCCAGCAGCTGAGAGGCGCAAGTACCATTAGGGAACCTCCTCTCATGACAAAAAAGCTTATACCCTGAACTCGCATAGCCATTAATGCAACAACTACTATTTGCAAAGAGAGAACTTGAAGTGCTATGCTGGAAATAGCCAGACTGCATCTCATCAGGAACACTGTGAAAAAGCATAGAAGACCACTTCTGCTCTACACTGGCACAAGCGCAATTGGACCTTGCTAGTAGAAGCTCATCCCGTATAAATAATGAATTTCTGCCAGAAGTGGAACAGAACGATGGTGAATACAGAGATCCATCGCATGGAGCCCTCCTTTCCCCTCCCATGTTCATGGGCATAAACTTTGTGAGAAGCAAGCCACTTTGCAAACTAAACAAGTTCAAGTTTGACAAGAATAACAAACTGGCCAGAACAAGCCTTCACTTAATCTTTCTTCCCTCATACAGTCCTGGACGTGGAGAATGGGATGTTGCTATAGCACACACTAGCTCAAAGCTGTGCTATAATGCACTACAACAAACACAGAGAAGCTGCTGCGTCAGCTGCTCATTATTCTGACACTGTCAGAATCCCCATCCAGGAAGCAAGCCCTGCCGCATCTTAAATCATCAGTGGTTTTGGCCTTATATAAACACTAAGAGATAGATCAGAAACACCTGTGATATGCTGCCTTGAGAGTTAATGTGCAAGAGAATCAAGAAAAAACAGACACGGAAAGGGTCAGAAACTGACACCACAGACATCGTCACACAGGCAGGACAGGCTATACCTGGGGTATAATCACATCTGCCAGGGCTTTGGAGAGTTTGAAGAGCTCGGCTGTGCCTTCCAGTTTCAGTGCACAGTTGTGCTGTACATCATACTTGATGCAGTCATAGATATCAGGGATCTTGCTGATGTCATAACGCCCGTTCTTCATGCGGAAATCTCGCTCCAGCTTGCTCCAGCGCTGCAGCATCAATTCTAAAGTCTCACTGTGGTACAGCTGCAGGTCTAAACAGCAGAGAACACCAAACCACATTCACATCCTGACTACTGCTGCACAGATTTCAAGTGACAGCTATGACTGACTTCTCCCAGCACAGAAGGGCTCTAATTATTATGTCACCCACAGACTGGAAAAGCCACTGGACCTGTTGCACAGAGTTTTAATCTGCAGCAATAAGCTACTTCCAAAATACCTGAGAAGAGTGAAACTGCTTGCCTTTTGGCTTATGTCTGCCACAAATCACGTGAAATGTCCCACAGATGCCTTTTTAAAACCTCTGCACTGTTATTAGGAAAGCTCTTAGAGATGAGGAAATCGTGACCGAAAAACTTTCTGTTTATAGTCTTGACCTCGCCTCCAGCAAATTCTTGAAGAAATTAGGCATACCTCTCCAGGCTATACTGCTGCTGTTTACATTCACCCTAAACCCAAGATGCACATATAATTTTCTTTACATTACAGCTCTCTTTCACAGTAGTTGTAAGTGGAATGGAGCCTTCTACATCAACAGCACATACAGAATTTCACTTCAGAATTTCTTTGCTACAGACAAACATAAACCATAGTGGTGTTTGGGAGCTCTGAAGATGTAACAATAAATTAATCTGCTCCAGACCTTTTCCAGTTCTGATGCTCACCTGCAGATTTTGGGTCTTCCAGACGTTTTTGTATCTGAGCAGTGAGATGCTCAATCAGGGTGAACACTTGGTTACAGACCTCTACTGGGTTCTGGATAAATGCCATGGAGGTGAGCAGAGAAGCACTGCCTGTAGGTGCTAGCTGAAAGAAGGTAGCAGTAGAGATTAGTTAGTATCTTTACAGACTGGGAACACAAAATGTCTGCATTTTGCAGCTGTATTGCTTTCTGATTCGGTACAAAAGTTGTGCTCCCAGCTGAGTGTAATACACTGGCCTATTCCTAGGTGTAGTTGGGCATGTTTTAAAAACTTCCTCAGGACCAAACTCAGAGGGAGCAAACAACTGCTCCTATCAGATCAGACCTCCCTCCACCTACAATATTCACTGTGTCTCACTTTGCTTCTGTGCTTGAGCAGAAGGGCTTCACAGAGTCTTAAGTAGTTCTTTGAGGTGATAAATATGTCCTTTAATGGTAACAGATTTCCATCTGGTAATCTCAGAGTCTGGGAAAAATAGTGTTTTGAGTACTTGTCAGAGAAGCAGCTATAGTGCTTTTATTAGTTGCTGTGCTGGATGTAGCCCATGCTCTCTACTCTGCAGTTACCAGGCACTGATAGGACCACAAAAGGATTTGTATCCAAAAGATCTGTTCACACACACACAGAGCACAGATCTAGATTATGGCAAGGTGTACTCCCTGTCCACAGTAACTGGGATTGTTCTGGGCAGCATGCAGTAAACGACAAGAACTCTTCTTTTAGCACACCCATGAGATTAAAATGCATTTGGACTTCTAAAGGAAGAGGAAGGTACCACGATGATTCTTGAACGAAAGAGTGGAGCAACACTGAGGATTTTCACTTGGAGAAGAGCAGGGGCTATTACCCCCCAAAAAAACCTTCCCTTTCCTTTCCAAAATTCTGTTTATATCCTGTCATTTTGTCCAGAACTGATCTCAGATTAACCAAACTACTGTCCATAGCAGCAGGCTCCACGTCAAACCACTGGAGCAATGCTATTCTCCTTCCAGATATAGGAAGCAATAAAGCCACACAGGTGCTTTACCTTTTCATAATCCTCTTCACAGAACTCGGCATCCTTCTGCATGATTTCATGCAGTCGTGCCTTCACTCTGTGTTGACAGCTGCTAAGAGAATCACTGTCACTGTCCAGGAGACCGTTCATATTAGCACTTTTCACCATTTGCACCAGGATGGGTGTCAGCTCTCCTTCCAGGGCCAGCAGTCCCTAAAGCAACATAAGACAAGATTTCAGCTATGTGCAACCCAAGCAACAAATATTTCTGGTAGTTTCATGGCCAGTCTTCATCCAGCATAAGTAAAATCTCAGCTGTCCTTGAAGTACTTTTATAGCAACAGCACCTACAGTCACCAGTAACTCTGGTATGCTTCTAGAGCTATTTAAGGCAAAAGGCCAGCTCTGCCTGCAGCAGCCCCAGATTTGTCTAGGCAATTGTTGAGCAGCCAACTCAGTTTGCTGGAAAATGTAGATACAGCAGAGGCCCTGAAGAACAGCTAAGGTCACCACAGGATTCCCCTTGGCTCAGGCTTTAACTGCAGACGAACCTGTCTTCTCCTCTACCCCCACCCCACACTGCACCTAAGACATTTCATTCCCCTTTTAAAGCCAGTAGTCAGGGGAAAAAACCCTCTGGCTGGGCAGTCATCCAAGAAACTCTCATTTTGTAGGCAATTAATACCCAGCAACAGTTTTGACGTGCTCTAACATCGAACACTAGCAATAACCCATAAATAGCTCCTTCTCCAGTCAGAGGCCTATCCTGGACAGAATACTAAAGGTGACATACACGTGCAGCTACACTGGATTTCCACTACCACCCCATAGACCTTCTATCAGCATAGTGTACCAGTGTCCTCCCGACAGAGAAAGGGAAGCTCCTAGAACAGCTCCTTTCTCAGCACCAGAGGTTTTCCTTTAGAACTGGCACATTTTAAGACTAATGTAGTAGAACTAAAAGCTGCCCAAAAGAGAGGAAGGACCTTTGCAAAAGCTGCTGCTGTCATCTGAACTCGTCCCTCATCTGAAGCGTAGATCTTGAGATCATGACGGTAGGTGCTGTGCAGCCTGAGCAAGCCACATCCTGGGAAACCAGCATAATCACCTGGAACAGAAAACAAACTCAAAATTAATATTCTGACACCTGCACAACTATCAGCTGAATAGACTGTTTTAGATAACAAACTTTATTGTAGTAACAAAGTTATGTAGAGAATTATCACTTTCATAGCCAGCATTCAGGCTGCTCCAAAACAGACAGTTCTAGCCATGCACGATGGCTAGAAATCTGATTCAGGCTTTGCTTAACTTGGGAAAGTTAATTTTGAGGAAAAAGTGAGCATTCACCAGTCAAGTCTGATGTTTCCCAAATTCTGCAGCAACCCTCTCTGAACAGTCTGTAGCCTGAATGCCCTTCTGCAGAACAAAGATGCACAAAAAGAGCTGCCTCCTCCTCCTCATTCTCTGCACAAGAGCAGGTACTGCTACCATCAGAACTGCAGGCAGAGCTATTCAGTAGGGAGGCACCTGGCTTCCAAAGCATATCCTGTAGAGCTACAATTATCTTGCAGCACAAAATGCCGGTTTATTTACGATGGCTGAGTCAGCCACAGGAGTCAGATCAGTAATGGGAGGAAGCAACTCATGCAGCTCTTGAGTCTGACCCTCCAAAGACAGTGCAGTGGTGACTAAGTTGCTGCTGCCTGGAATTTTGTGATGATTTTCCAGAGTACCCAGTCACATTGTATGAGAAGATGGGAAAATTGCTCCCAGCTCTGAGCTCACAACTCAGAAAAACACCCTGCTGGACAAGGACAGACATCAGCCAGAAGTGAGCTATGTATCTGGACAAAGCTGCCATGTACCAGCTGCTACCCAGGAAATGTAACACAGCATCTCACTGCAAAGTAAGATCTCTCCCTCTCCACAAATGACCACGTGATGCAGAAGTCTCCAAGGCCATGATTCAGAAGGACTGAAGTCGCCTTGTACATGCTCAGACCGAGCCCTACTGTGAGCAACAGGGCAGCCACTCAGTAGATACAGAGCACTCAGTTCAGAACTGGCATAGACCACACCATGGGGCTCAGCTCAGCTTGCTGGTAACTGCACTCCACTTGCCCAGAGCGCTGCAGACAGGTCTCTTCTCTCGGGTTTTGGCTCATTAAACAGCAATCTACTCCCTGTACTTCCACTGGAACTGACTCTCCTGCACACTGTCTTCTGGTCTCCCCAATCTCTTGACCAAGTCAGTGGCTGATCCTCTCAGCTCCGGACTTCAGAGATCCACAACAGCACCAGAAGTCCCCAGCCTTTCTAACTCGCCATTCCCATCTTAAAGAATGGCACACCGGCCTCTTCATGAAGATCCTTTGTCCACTACCACTCCTTCTCCTCCTTTAGCCTCTGTGCACTGACAGTCTGCTCTACTTGTTGGCACCTTGCAGTAAGCAACACCACGTGCACCTAGTTTTCTGATCTTTTGGAAAGTTTATCCCCATGTTAGCTAAAAATGTGCTCTTGAGATCACAAGCATCTGACCTCACAGCTCACCTCCCGTCAACCACCTGGCAACAATCCTCCTAATGTAGCCCAGGATACCATTCTCCTTCTTTGCGGCAAGGGCACACTGTTGGCTGATGTTCAACTGGTGTCCACCAAGACCCCTGGGTCCTTTTCTGCAAAGTTGCTTTCCAGCTGGTCAACCCTCAGCATATACTGGTGCAGAGGGTTGTTCCTCCCCAGAGGCAGGATTTTGCACACGCACAACATCCCCTTGTTCAACATCATGAGGCCCCTGCCAGCCCATTTCTCCAGCCTGTCGAGGTCCCTCTGGATGGCAGCATGACCCTCTGGCCTGTCAGCCACTCCTACCAGTTTTGTGTCATCCTGCTGAGGATGCACTCTGCCCCATCATCCAGATCATTAATGAAGATATTAAAGAGGATCAGGCCCAGTTTTCACCCCTGGGCTACACTGCTAATTCCTGGCCTCCAACTAGACCTTGTGCCATTGATCACCACCCTCTAAGCCCAGCCATTCAGATAGCTTTCAGTCCACCTCACTGTCTGCTCATCCAGCCCATACTTCATCAGCAATGAGGATGTTTGAGAGACAGTGCCAAAAGCCTTACTGAGGTCAAAGTAGGCCATATCCACTGTTCTCCCCTCATCTAAACAAGCCAGTCACTTCACTGTAGAAGGTTATCAGGTTGGTTAAGCATGACTTCCCTTTGTGAATCCATGCTGACTACTCCCAGTCACCTTCCTATTCTTCATGTGCCCACAAAGGGTTTCCAGGATTAGCTGCTCCACCACCTTCCCAGCGACTGTGGTGATATTGACCAGCTTGCAGTTCCCTGTGTCTTCCTTCTTGTCGTTTTTGAAGACAGAAGTGATGTTTCCTCTTCCCCAGTCCTCAAGCACCTCTCCCGGTCCTCACAATCTTTCAAAGATAATCTAGAGTGGCCTCGCAGTGACATCTGCCAGCTACCTCTGCACTCGTGGGTGCATCCCCTCAGGGCCCATGGACTTATGTATGTCCAGTTTGCTTAGGTATTCCCTGACCTGATCCTCTTCCTCCAAGGGTAAGTCTTCCTTATTCCAGAAGGAAATCTTCTCCAATTCAATTTAAAATTAGCTTAATTAATTTGAAATTTAATTCATTACATTGAATTAATTAAACATACACATCAAAGATAATCAGTATCCAATATTTGTCTCATCAGATCAGTACAGTAGTAGTGTATCACTTCTGACTTTACTTGGGCGAAAAACGCAATCCCAGTCGTCTTTTTTTTTTTTTTTCCCCGTCCCTTTGGCGTCTTGTTGACCTGTGTATACTAAATGGTTTTCAGAGTCACAGAACTATAGTGGAGAAAATACGGAGAAGTTACCTTCCTATTCTCCAGCCTCAAGGCAGAATTATCTGTATTCCAAGACAGACTTCCTCTTTCTCTACATCTGATCTAAATTCTTTGTTAATCATACATAAATTTTGAATTGTATTTGCTGCATCAGAATGTATCTTATTAGAATGGCTTCCCTTTTTTGAATGCTGGCATATTAATTGAAAGAATGCTATTGTGCTCCAAGACATACTAAAGTTTAACCACTGCAGCAGACAGCTCTAGGGATCTTTAGGTGCAAAACCCATTTGAATTATTTATCCTTACCAGGTCAACTCAAAAGAACAAAACCAGCCATGACCCAAGTCACACAGGCTGCACACAGCCCACAAAGGTCCAAGCATCCCTCACGCTGGTGACAGTCACCTGGGCTGAGCAGTGTGGCACAGTCACAGGGCAGGACCAGAGACACGTGGACGAAGCTTACCTTGGCCACCAGGGTACATACAGCGAAAGGCTCGCCCCAGCTCTTCTGCCTGAACTCTTCCTGCTGGTGTCAGCTCTCCACCCCACTTAAGCACCAGGAGAAGAGATGGGGAAGACTCTCGGCGAGCTTCTAGGAGAGAAACAGGTACTTACTACCTCAGATCTCAAAGCTGAATTTGCAGGGAGAGAGGAGGGGAGGAAGAAGAGGTTGTCATCAGCATCTTGCAGAGTGTTCTCAACACAAGTCTGACCCAAAATTCCCAGGAACCAAACCAGCAAGTAGGAAATTAACAGTTACTACTTTTTGAAGGTATAGGCTGACATTCATGAAATTGGAAGCATAAGCCCTGTGGCACCATCTGGGGTATACTGGTACACTACAATATGCATCACTCCAACCCTTCATATGATGTGAGTAAAGATAAGATGTGGGTCACTAATTTTGCTTGCATGTCCAAAAGTCTATTTAGGGTAGGATGGCTGCACACACTCTTGAACATTAGGCTTTAAGATCACAACAGCAACATCAGGTTTCTTTACCTTCATCTTCACTTGCAGCTTTTGGATGTCCATGAGGCAGATAAGTCAACTGCACCTTACGGTTAATGCCAGAAAAATGTCCATACCTGTCACAAGGAGAGTGGGGGGGGGGAAACATAAATAAATCAACTCCACTTACCCTTTGTCCAGAGGTCCCTAGGCAACACATAGCAAAAATACAGCACAGGCAAGAGACTTTACGCTGCAACACCAATTGCCAAGAACTTGAACATTTTTGTCATCTACTTGTGACCTGGCACACACTCCCAAAAAAAGCCAAAGAACCCCCCCAAATGAAATTCAAAGATCCATTTACTTGCTTGCTCTTCAGCTGACAGCACTCTGTGGTCTCATAGCCCACCAGGGCTTTAATCAACCTTATTTAATTTCTATCTACATCTTTAACAAGTGAATTAATGGGACGACAGAAAAAAAAAAACAATCTGCCAGCCGCTCTGAGAATAACCACATCTCTAACGAGCACAAAGAGAAGAAGAAGGGATCATGGCAAAAAATCATCCTCTGCACTCCACAGACACTGGCTGAACATAGACACTGCCTGTGTATGCCACAGCAAGCTATGGTTCCAAGAGAAACCTTTCTTTTGTTTCTATGATGCCGACACCGCCATATTGTCTTTTATTTCCACTGTAGGAAACCTGAGAGGACACATCTTCTCATGTTTTCCAAGCTCCTTTTTGTTAAACTTCTGGCACCAGGACAGCCTTATCTAAAACAAGGTTTGTTCCAAATTTATCAAAATGACTCATATCTATGCGGTCCCTACAGGACTCCAGTTCCTCTCCGACAGTAGAGAAGCTCAGTTTTGTCTCAAGTTGTTTAGCCAAAACCCAGACACACTTGGAACAAGAATCAGCAGTAGTTTTGATGTCAAGGTGAAAATGTTAAGAGCATGGCACCTTTTATGTACAGCTGCTAACAGGGGACAGAGGAGACTCTGACCTCTGGGGAGCCAGCTGGCCAGGACATCAGCAGCACAGCTTCTTTCTGCATCGCATCCTGACCCGCAGCTCTAAGACAAACTCATGGTGCCCCGAGATATGAACCCTTACATCTCCAGGACGCTCTTCAGCTGTTCCAGCTTGGATTTCCTCTCCTCAATCTCACAATCACTGTGGGTTCCCAGTTCCACCACAAGCTGCCGTGCGATGTCCAGCACTTCCTGTTGGAGAGCAGACACCATCTCAAGCACCCAGCAATTCTGCCTCAGACTCACCACTGTACACGTGCAAGGCCTCCAGATGGCTTCACCCAGCACCAGGTCCACATACACGCTCATCAGAGACACATCATTTCATAAGACACAACTCAGGCAGGACAAACTTTCACACTGCAGCTTGCGTCATCCCCACCCTGTGCTCCAGCCCCGTTCAGAACCAAGCAGGTGCCTCCAGCTGCCCCACTCCCTCGCCTGGACCCATCTTTCCCCAGAGGCAACCACAACAGATGGGCAAGCTGCACCAGGTCATCCCCATCCTACAGTCTTCACATCAGTCAGGAACAGTTTGCACTCTGCTCTCATGCTATCACACTGATGAGTGTGCATGGAGGGAATGAGAAAGGGAGCGTTTGTGCAACAAACTGTTGCCCTTTTGAGAATTTCTCCCAAAGAATTGCCTCATGCTGGGATCTGTATTACCTGCATCTCCCACACAGTAACCCCAGAGAGGACTTCCCTCACCTGTAGCTGCTCTGGTTTCTTCAGCTTCAACTTCCCTGTCTTGTAGCCATCATATTTCTCAAATAATTCAAAGAACCTGAATAGACAACAAAGAACCCTGATCCATTTTCTGCTATTTCAGTGCTACAAGGACTGTCATCCCTACATAGGCATTCACGCTCTGTTCTTCAGGGAGAACCAGCAGGCCTACTCGCTCCTTCCTGTGAAAAAAACCAAGTTTTTCCAGCCACAGGTACGAAATGTAAGCAGCCACTAGCTTCCCATTTAGTGAGGCACTTCCCTTTGCAGCACCTAGCAGACCTTCACTTTCTTCCAGCGTTCACACAGAAGGTGCCAGGATCCTTATGGGGAAAGGGGGCTCCCTCAGCTGGGCAGAAAGCATTTGTTTGAATGGAGCCAGGAAGAAGCACTGCCTCCCACGCACTCAGCCCTTCTGCTCCTCTTCTTGATTCAGAAAATGGGCCCTCCTCACTTCCCAGCAGCACAGCATCTTCTTGCCTTGACTCTTACCGGGGATGCTTAACTTCCATCTTCATCTTCTGCTTTGGGGTGCGATCTCCATGCCGGATGACCGCAATAACACAACGAAGCTCCATCCTGGTGAAACACAAGATACACCTGAAAATGTGCCCCTGCACTCCAGAATTGCCACCAGAAAGTAGTTTCCCACTGTTCTTTCAGACCCATCCTTCTGACAGCTGCTTTCCGCATCGGTGGCAGAACTTCTCCCACACTAAACCAGGCAGAAGTGCCAAGGCTGTAAAAGCAGTCAAAGTATTGCAGACATTAACAGGTCATCTGATCTCCTATCAGGGAAAAGCACTGCAATATGACAGGCAGAACCACATCTGCAACATAAAGGACCAGGCTGGATGTTACAGTATCTACAGAAACAGCATTTTGAATTGTGCCAAGCTTGTTTTCATACCCAACTTGTGCAATGCTCATAGGATCACTCAGAAAGACCCAGGAAAAAACAGCTTGGTTCAGAAGAATGGTTATTACAGCTGGGGTCCTGTCTTCGAGCGACCAATAAGAACCCCTTTCATGTGCATGGCTGAGCCTTTCCACAGGCACTTCACAGTTTCAGCCAACACAGCAGCTGGAAAACACCATGCTGCTTGGTGATGTCTGTCCCTTGGACAGGCTTTGCACTTCATCCCTCACGTAGCCATCACCAGCATTCTTTTGAGAAGATGGCAGGTACTCACATGGTGCCTGAAGTTGTGGGGACAATGGGAATGTCTTCTGCCTCTGTTGGGATGGACCAAGGAATATGAAACTGGGGAGCCAATTCCCGCATGATTATATTTCTGGAAGAAATTAGAATACAAAATTCACCAGAAATTCCACTCCCTTGGTTGTCCACCTCCTTCTCAGTGATCCAGGTGAAAGACTTGAAGAGAGGCACAGAACTTCTCCTCCCCTTCCTTGCAGAGACATCTATCACATCACAGACTAGTCAGGGCACCCCAAAGGGACACCGATTTCCCTCACATCACCCATACTGTAGCTGGGCTTAGCATCCAGTGAGGAGTCCTTTAAGATACATCAAGCTGTAGACAAAGACAGCTAACGCCAATGTAGGCAGGAGCTCCAGGGTCTAAAAATAATTAACTCATTCCTCCCAGAGCCAAGCTTTCACCTGTTAAACAAATGTCCCCATATGAACCACCTGTAGACTTCTCCAACATACTAACCAGGACTCCACAATCATTCTACTTTGCTATGAGTTACCCTACCCACTGCCAAAACTTGATTTTTACATACCCAAGGATTTTGGCACAGTCATCGTAATACTTCATAGAGTTCTTCACAAAACTGAAGCCATTCACGTCGCAAACAAAAGAGTGGCCATTTGCCCGCAGGAGGTCGAACCCACAGACTGTTTGCTGCATGAGGAAGCAGAGGACACATGGGCAGACTGTGAGGGAGGGCAGCAAGTGGACGGCAGCTGCCAGCCAAGCAGGGTGCATGCACAGACCCAACCAGCGTACTCTTCCCAGTTCAGCTCCACTGGTGCTGCAGCTGTCCTCCACTCTATGCCTACTTCATGACCCTTAAAGAAGTGTGAAAATACAGCCACTAGCCAGCAGTAACAGGCCCTTTAGAGGAACCACTACACCTTCACAGCTGTATCAAAGCCCCAGCCCATGAGCCCCTGGATTAAGCCATCAAGGCCACCCCCCCCGCAACCTCCCAGAGCTCTAAAGGCTTAAGACAGAACAGCTCCTAGCTCTCCTGCTCTTGCTTCTAAATCCAACTGTTTTGAACCAGACTGACAAGTACAGACAACAAGTGGTGCAAGCACAGACATCCATCAATGTGTGGAAAAGGCTACAAGGGAAAACAAGTCCACAGCATGGGTTGCAGATTGCACCAGGGGCAGGAACAAGTAGCCAAGTGCTGCTTCTGCTGACATTGCTGAAGATGTCATGTAACCACACCTAGACTCACACACTCACCGATCGGTAAAATAGAACACCAATGTGCACCAAAGCCAGAATAAAAATAGAAAAAAACAAACAAAACAAAAAAAAAACAAGACACACAGAAGAAAAGAAGACCAAGCCTTCCACACAAACACAACTAGGAAATAGTAAAGGCAGGACGAGCACTGGTCAGATGGGCAGCAGCACGCCCAGAATCTGGTATTAAATGCTCAGATGTACGCTGGACACCAGCCAACTGCCAGCACGGGGAATTTGCTGCAGGACCCCCTGACTTCCCAGTCATCTCCGACCAGCAAACTGCCATGGCCAGCAGGAGCAGCTGCACCCAGCCAGCAGAGATGGCAGTTGGCATCAGGCATGGAAAACCATCGCACCAGAGACACATCAGGTTAAAAGAGCTCAAGCTCTAACACTGACCGAGATTCAAATCAGACATTCGTGGAGTATCCTGCTTGCATAAGGAGAAAGCACAGACCTTAAAGGCTACACAGACTTTCCGGGCAACTAGTTTCTCCATGGCAGTCAGCATGACTGGGTAACGGATTTCTTTCCCTTCACTGTCCCGCTCAACCTTCCCATCCAAAGCAGGGGATTTGCGAGCCTCTGCATGGGCATAGTCCGGCCCAACAGTGTACACCTGGGAAGAGAAACAGTTACACCTGACATAACCACCTAGACTAACTTCAGCTTCCAGAAGGTATTTCTACTGCAGACACAGAGAGAAGAAGATCAGTTGGTCATTCCTCCATGTATGACCTACAGAACACCCACTCCCAGCTTTGGGATCCAAGCTACACAGTCAGCACCTCACAGCTTAAACAGACACTCCAGAATCTAAGTAGGACTAAGTAGGACTGACCTTCAGCTATCCCAGGCCTGGAGAAGGAAGGAGCTATTCCAGGCTTTTCCTTACCTTTACATCAGTGCCATCTGTAGGCATGAACTCCTCATAAATGTACGAGCCTGTCTTCCTCACACTGCTCTCTGGGGAGTAAACACTACTCCGACTGCCAATCTGAAAGCACAGAATAAACACCTCAAGGAAGAGCACAGGGCTTCTTTTCTGAGACAGAAGAACAAAATGCCTAAGTTTCATCCCATATTAGAGAACTGGCGGAACACCTCTCAGAACCCCTAGCTATTATAGCACACTTATTTATGGAGGACAGACGAGACTCCAAAACACAGACTGTAGGTATGTCCTTTTCCAGGCTTTCAAGAGGAGAAAAGTTATCATAGACCATTAGGTTGATTCCAATCAGTACAAGGATATGGAACAAAAAACAGTGGATAAAGGCCTAGAAAGTAAGGAGCCTAGCTAATAAGCACATGAAAATAAATGATGACAGGTGATAATCAAACCAATTCAACTTCCTTCTAGGACAGTTGATTGATCTTACTGACAGAGGATGATGTTGCTTTCATTTTTAGTAAGGCTTTAGACACAATCTCCAGTGGCATGCCTGTATGTTAGCTAAGGAAACAATCATTTTAAGATTATTAATGGCAGATGTGTAACTGGTTGGAAAAAAAGATTTATCACAGCTATTAACTTTTCGCTGGCAAAGTGGAGGAAGTGAGTAAAGGCAAATTCCCTGTGGAATCTAGGAATAAATACTGCATTTATCGCACCTGCAAACCACACTAAGCTGAGAAGGGCAACAATGATGTTAGAGTACAGGAATATAAGTTTCAAAAAATGAATCATCTTGACAAACCGGAGCACTGGAACAGGCTGCCCAGGGAGGTTGTGGAGTCTCCTTCTCTGGAGATATTCAAGACCCGCCTGGACAAGGTCCTCTACAACCTACTGTAGGTGACCCTGCTTCGGCAGGAG
>Ga0065711_1000461_pt1 | contig 66023 bp, 32 predicted proteins | sample Hoacrofraction12_FD_59098 | JGI IMG/M metagenome (GOLD analysis project Ga0065711, IMG submission 59098) | Hoatzin crop microbial communities from Cojedes, Venezuela - Epithelial fraction 12 v2 (version 2) | ecosystem: Host-associated > Birds > Digestive system > Esophagus > Crop | place... | reverse complement strand
CAAGCCCAGTTCCCTCAACCTCTCCTCGTAGTGGAGATGCTCCAGTCCCCTCACCATCCTTGTAGCCCTCCGCTGGACTCTCTCCAGTAGCTCTTCATCCTTCTTGAACTGGGGAGCCCAGAACTGGAAACAATTTTATACCTATAACAATATAGGTATAAAAAAAGGACCCTAGGTGACATTAAACGAATGCATGAACCATGCATAGAAGTGTCAGTGGGAACAGCTTTGCTGAGTTTCAGGGGCATTCAACCAGGATCTCCCCAGAAAAAGACATTTTGAGATTGTCTGCTGGGTACACAGAGTTCTGGCAATCAGATTGCCCTTGGACAGGAGGAGAGACAAAAGCATTTCTAACAGTCTGCTCTTGTTTTTCTGTAGTCTGGTGAGAAGCCTTTTTGCTGTCTGGCCTAGCCATTTTAAACACCAAGCCTTTGGATGGTATTTCTTTAGCTTCGGCCTCGTTTCCTTGGCCTGTCGCAGAGTGTTAGCTATCAGAAATATTCTAAAACACAGGCATCCAGCAAAGGAATTTCTCCAAGAAAGGAGCAGTATATTTTTAATTACAAGATACACAAATCTATTGTATCTAGTGTTCAATTTAGACAGTCCTCCCTTGGCGTCATAAATGTGTGTGAACTTTTATTACAGGCAAGAGAAAGTGTGATTTAGTCTGAAACAAAGAAGTTGCAAGGCAGTGGCTGCTTTCAAATCTCTGTTACCTATATAAAAACAATCTAAAGTAGATCACTGCTAAACTGAAATTCTAAAGACGAGAGTAGCATTTCTAATTGATTAACAGTGACAGTAGTTCTTGGGATGTGGTCTAATACATTGCTGAATTCAATAATTTAGTTTGACTGTCCTGATCTTTTTTCTTTGCCAGAGAATGCTAGAAACCATCACTGGAGGCCTGCAACCATGGAATTTACTACAAAGCTTTTGAAGTTCCTGACTACCTCTGTTGGAGCTGCCTGTCAAGAAAGCAAAGCAAGTCAGATTAGAAGGTAAAAAATTGGACTCCTTAACTACTTGTTGTGTTATCTACTGTTGCTGGAGTGATAAATCTGCTTGAGAATAAAGGAATCATTTTACAGTTTTTAGATGCTTTTCAAAAAGTTATGTGCCAAGTGTGTAATGGATATATGTGATAGTCTGTGCATCCCTCAAAATATACAAAGATATGGTAATTCCACTATGAAGACCATCACCAGCTCTGATCTTAAGACTAAAGCAGACTTGCTTGAGAACATGTCTTGCTAGGATGACAAAAGGAGGCCAGTGATGTTGATGAGAAATTTTACCATGAGCAGTGTAGGCTGTTCTGACAAGTTATTTTTTCTGGATTAAATAGTATAAGGCAAAAAAGCGAGCCTTAAATAAGCAGGTTTAACTTAAGAATAGGATCTGTATCGTTATTAAAGGTGGTCCTCCAGGAAGAAAATTGCCATCAAAACAGTATTTACCACATTGCATTTCTGGCTGCAGGACTACTTTTACTTTTGTGCCTTTTTTGATCGTACCTTAGTGGGGATCAGATCTGGGCTGTCACTGATCCTGATAAGCAATGCAATTCCATTTGTAATTTCTATGGCCGTTTGGCTTGTGAAATCCCTGGATCAGTTTAAACCTTCCCTGCTGCTTTTGGAGTTGACGACCAGTGCTGAAAATAGTGACAAGACAGGAGTCTCAAAGTATTGTTTAATGGGGGAACCACAATACACTTAGAAAGAGTAGTCTGCAACAACCAAAAGACCTACATTCCCAGTTATTTTGCTTGAGTCTGTCCTCACCCTGCCTTGGAACCTAGGAATTTGGGTTTCTTTGTAATCAGTAGAAGTGGTCTTTATCTGAGTGCAGTTTCTTCACAGTAACTGCTTTTGTACTCCCAAGAAGGACTGACTTTTCAAACCAGTTTGAAATCCTTTACCTTCTCATTTTCTCTGTGCCTTCCCTCTTTGACAGTCTGGTCGGGTGAGTTCAACAGGGGGTCAGCCCTCGTGCTGCCTCTGAAGTGTTGCTAGATGGGTAGTTATCTGAAGGTGTTGCATTCTTTTCTACGCGTGGGAACTAGCCCTTTGTCAAGTCAATGCTATACATTTGGACTAACACTTAATATACATATAATACTTTTGCATTATTGCAAAAAACCTCCTGAACTAATGTGGTTACCTGCAGCTATTTACAACTGCTGGCAACTTTACCACTGCAGTTTGGGTTTTTAACCCCAGATCTGCATTCGGTTCCAAGAGCTTACTGCCTCTCAGCAATGTTAGTGGCAGAAAACATGTATATTGTCTTAGCTCTGATAGTTTCTCCTGACTCTCTTGTGATCATGGTAAGCGCTGGCAAAGAAGAATGGGAGGGTGTTAATTTCTACACCACAGTTTGCTAGAATTTATCTGTTAATCCCAAAACATCAGAAGTCTTGTACAGGATAAAAGAAATATTTCTGTGGTCTATTTCAGGTCGAACACTCAGGCTGGTCTTTCCACTAATAGTGCTGTGTTATTCTTTCTTGTTAAGAGCCCTGGATACTACTTAAAAATAAATAAACCAGCATCCCTCTAAAGTTTGCTGACCTATATTTTATTCAGGATCCTCTTCTTTTGAACAGATCCTGTAACTGAGGCAACATTTAGGGTCTTTGTCCATGGGAAAGAACATCCTTTTTCAAAATAGTGATACAAATAGTGAAGATACAACATATAAACCAGTTTATTTTTTCTTGAAATTTCTAGCTGAAGAACTATGCATACAGAAGGCTGTTGGCAAAATATGCACAAGAACGCCATTATCCAGGGAAGAAAATGACTATGGTTAGGTAAAAGTACGTATGGCAGTGATCCTTTAATGTCATAAGCGTTGCAAGGTACTATTGCAGTTGCTCAAGCACAGTAATGTCACACACGTTTACGATGGATATGTTTGCCAGCATATACCTCTGGTAAACTTTAACATCACAGTAACATAAACTCTGACAGGCACCCTCAAAATGCTAAGTTCTCCCAGCTTGTTGAGGTCTGCAAGACCCCTCTGTTGGCCTTACGAGCCTGTGTTGCCGCTGTAGGGGCTCCCAGGCTGCCCCAGCTGGGGTGTTGGGGTGGCGTGGAGAAGAAGGAGGGGGCACCTTCCAAGAAATCAGTTCTCAGTTGCTGGAGTCCTCAGCTGTGCTTGTCTCTGGTTGGTCGCACCTCTTAGTCACAGAGTTACCTTTTTGTCCCCGCAAATCTCCATGACTGGAGTTCTTCTGTACTCCCTCATTCCTCACAGCCCCATCGTTTGTTGCCTCTGAGGAGTTTGCTCCAGAACTGCTACAGCTCCAGCACTGTTAATCTATTTGCCTTATGGCTTGATAAATGTTAAATCAGTATTTTGCTAAATATGTTTAAACTAAATCAACTGTTTGGTTATTGCCTGATTACTTCAGTCAGCAATTTGGTTAATTCCTGTCTTGCCACTAGAAATGTTAAATAGTCATTGCATGGGTCTGGCAACAAGGTTGCTGACTCATCATGGCACAACATTTCCCTTACAACTGGTTCAGGATCTTTTGATTCTCTAAGGAGAAAAAAATATGATGGGTTTTTTTTTTCTGTTTTTCCCTTTTCCTCCCAGTTCTGGGGTTTTAGGTTGTTTTTTATTTTTTCTTTTTTTCCCCTTTATATCTCCATCTGCTTTTTTATTTTTTCCTTTTTTCCCCTCTCATTATTTTCTTTAATATTAATAATAATAATAATTTTTCTGCTCCAGAACTCGAAGGATGTTAGATTTCGTCAAGGGAAAAGATGGAAGGCTCTAGACTTGCCAGAGAAAAGTACTTTTTACACCATTTACCTCTGCAATAGGCAGAGCAATTCCTGAATTGCTTTTTGGAGCTCCTTTGACATCCACCCATATCAGCATAGTGCTTGGTCCCCTGTGCACTTCCTCTGGAAAATAGCTTATTGCTGGATCCACTCTCTTTTGTCTTGACCGAGGGATTTCTTGAGAAGCAAAGAGCAAGCAGTGAAGCAAATGTTCTCCTCTCTTTGCACCTTCTCTTCTCTTTCCAGATTACCCACTGATTTTTATTTGCAGACAAAACCAAGAAAGGAACTCTTCCTCTGTGGCCAAATGAAACAAGGCTCTATTGCTTGCTGAAGTAATTATGAATTGAAATAGTCAGTAGTTGAGAACTGACTGGAATCAAATCCCTTAACACAGAACCAGGTTAAGTGATTTATGTGGTACCATTACTCCAAGTATGTCATAAGGCAATTCAGTTGTGTGTCTCCCAATGGAATGTTAAAGAAAATATTTAAATTGGTCATAAAATCAAGAAAGTTAGAGTTTTGCTAAGTGCTTAGCCAGCTCAGCTATTGCTTGTGATCCTTTCTTGATGCTATAGCTCAAATTTCATTAGAAGCTGCTTTTCCATCAACTTAAATAATCCTTTGAAATCCTTATAAAAATGGAAGACACACATGCTTGAACTGTTTTTCTTCTGCTAAAGCACACATTGCATAGACAAAACTGACTTTCAGATTATGATTTGCGCAGTACCATATAACATAAATGCATCTGAAATTTATAACACACAGTGAACTGTTTAATACTCAGCACTTAAGCTGCTGTGTTTCCACAGCAAGCTATAATAACTGAAGATTTAATACAGAACCTGATATCTGGACAGTTATTAACATTGTTTTCTTAGTATTTTACTGTCTGCTTGTAAACATGAGTTTATTGAAATGTAATAGTGTGTATATGGTCATATAAACTGTGAAAAAGAACAGGTCATTTTCTTTGCCAGAGGTACTGCAGATGTAAATGAAAAAGTCTAGACCTTGAACTTAAACACCCAATCCTAGATACAGAAAAAGTAAACCCCTCCCTACCACACTCTTTTGACCTTGTGTAGCTGCTCAGATTTTTTAACAAACAGCCAGAGTAAATTGCTGCACTAGAAATCTGGTTTGTTTGGGTTTAATTTTTAAACTCTGCAATTCCCTTTAATGAAGTAGGGTTCTTTTCCTTAGAATCTGTAAAAAGGAAGAAGGACACTTCAAAGTATAGAGTTATTTTTAGCACTGGGTCTTGTGCCAACAGAAATGTAGGGTTTAACTCTGTTAGACTGCAGAGATTAAAAACATCCAGAGAATCTTAGTAATTTATTATGGCTTAATATATTCATATTCCAAAGTAAGTATCTTCTCTGATCTTATTTATATATCTGTTAAGATTTCTCCTTTCACTCTTTGTTACCTTTGAGAATTATTTTAGGGCACAATCTTAGCAACTGTACAAAACCAAACCAAACAAACCAAGAACCTTTATGCATAGATAGGAAATCTCTTGCCCAGATGTTGAAGCCAGTGAAGTGTAATATTAACTGACATGAGAAACTACAGGATTCAATGGATTTAAAAATTAGGGTAGGATGTTAAGGACCTACCTGCATTCCTCTAACTGAGCAGAACTCAGATGAACCGTCAGAGATAATCAGTATCAGTCTCCATAATGATTTTTGTGAAAGAAATCTAGCTTGTTCATGAGGAAGGGGAAAGGCAAAGAACGTTAGCAGTTGTTTTGGGAAGGAGGATGTCATACCTGAAGCTGCCACCTCAGTAGAATGAAGTCCAGAATCTGTACAGATAAAACCAACTTTCATGTGCTTTTTGTCCAGACCTTCACTTTCTGAGGTTGCTCCCATAATTTCAGACGTGAAGTTTTCAAGTGCTTCCTCTGTAGTCCATGACACGTGGTTTCCTGCGCTCCAGCTACTATTCTTTGGCTAGGTCATATGTTTCAGAGCCCCCTTTACGGATGCTTTTCTTGCTTTGTCTGCAGAGATAAGTAGCTGAGAAATGGAGCCAGACTCTAACTTGATGAAGGATCTTGAACAGTTGTTCAGTCTGTATCAATTTTTCTCTAAAAGGAGAAATTTCTAACTTAATCTGGTCTACAGCTAATTTTAAACACTGCACAGCTGCTTCATACATATAATTATGTTGGAATTATAGACACTTGACAAATACAAGCGTATTTGATGGGGCTTTAGATCTAGACATTAGCAAATCAAGGATGTGTCAGAGAAGGGATCTTGCATCATTCTGAACGTTCTGAAAGATTTAGACACACAGAGAGGCGCTACCAATACTTTGGATGTATTGAATTTTGGAGAAAAAATGGAAACAAAACAAAGAAGTAAAAAGTAGAACATTACTTTCATCAGCGAGAAAGTGAGAAGACCTATTAGGCTAGTCACTACTTTCACAGAAATTGCAGAACAACACTGAAATATTTTGTGTGTGTTAATGTCTTGTAGATGGAAAATAAATACCCAAGAATTCTTACTGGTCCTATTTTTTTTAAATTTTAGTCTACAGTACAAAAAATACACATTCCAGTATTCGAAAAGTTATCTAAAAAAAACCCAAACAGAATTTCCCCATGGAAAAACAGTGATTTATTTTTAACATAGGGATCTGAACTATTATTTAAAGTGGCAATATTTTTTTCTAGAGTGAGCAGGTATTTTCTACATTTACAGGTAGAATAAACAGACAACAAAAGAAATACCTGCTACCCATTTATTTTACTACTAGCTTTAGATTCATTCACCGGTATACAAAAAGAGTGAGCAGAGTGGTTCACTGATTCAGGCTGTAGATATTTTTAGCTACAGTGAGTATATCTATCACACACTATGAGTTTATACTGAATGCAGATACCAAAGGAGCTGTAACTAAAAGACCATAGATTATGTAACAAATACACAGAGCCCTACATTCACTAGTCAACAGCACTGCTAGCCTTTTACCCTTTGGAATGACATTTAAAAAATCCTAACAAGATCTGAAAGGGCTTTAGTAATTATGTTTCTTTTTTTCAGTAAAGAATGGAAGTGTCAGGTAACAAAGTTTAAATGAAATACGAACTGGCAGGATGTGATTTTTTTAAATGAAGTTTTCTCCTTCAGATTTCCCCTTCTTGGCTAAATAATTCAGCTGATGTATGCATTCTATTAATATAGTGGGAGACATGTTTCACAAATGGAAGTTTATTCACTAAGTTCTAGCATGACATAGGGTCTCCTATGCACTTATAGTGTATAAAGGAACGTAGAAAGCCTTTGAGCAGAATCCAAGAATTTTGACACTCCTCAGTTGCTCTCCAGCACTGCAGCTCATTTCCTTTCATTCTCAGATTCTCAATCTGTGAATGTACAGCCAATGCCGTATTGTTTTTCACAAAGACTGCTTTTGCTCCAGCAGAATTCTGAGAACAGTGGCCAAAGGTCTGATAGCTTCAACACATCTTTTAACACGGGGGAAAGTTTTGCAAACCTTGGTTTAGCCAGCCAAAGGCATTAAGAAATCCTGATCCTGACTGTGCCATTTCAAAATGACTGAAGGAGCTAGGACTTTAAAGAGTATACCTTAAAGTCTGAGATATGTTTTCTGAAGTCCTAGACTTAGGGTAAATAAAGCTCGTACTTCTGGTAGGCTGGCTTGGTGTCATCATCCACCACAAATCAGCTAATCTGTGTCACTAATTAACATTGCAGGTATGTTGGTGATTTCTTATATGTATCTATATTTAAGGTAGAAATGTGCAGGAAAATATTTCATTAGCATAAATGACAACAGCAGATAAAATTTAGGACCTACTGTCTCAGTAAAGACAATACTGCAGAGAGAAATCTTTTTCAAATCTGTCTGTACAGGATTAAAGTTTAAAAACCTCTCGTAATTACCCTCAATGTGAACTTGTTTTTCATATCAGCATCATATTTTAAAATATACAGGCATGCATAAGTAATAAATCCAAGTGAAGTATGCAAAATATGTATTATTATGGCTCATTAGTGCTTGATTCTGAGTACAGAAGATGCGATCATCCTGCTTCCAAACTCCTAGGGGAGTTTGGGCAGGAGAAAGAGAGAGAGGTGTAACGGAGAAATAGAGTAGTCTGTGAATGAGTCAGTACCTCCTAGACCACTGCCATGTACCGTCATTTGCACTTCAAACCTGAGAACTTAAAGCCCTATCAAGCATGAAAAGCTGTGATTCATGCCGCTTTACCACAAGTGTAAAATTTGCACAAACTGTAAGACAGTAAGGGTAAGCTTGCACCACTTGCTCCTGAGCAGTTGCAATCATGGTATGGAAACAGCATGTACCTGCTCTGTGCAGTGTAGATGATTACTCAGGCTGACAAGCAATGGTAAACTGGCTGCAGCAGATTGCCCTTTGTTGAAGGTCCAGCCCTTGTATCTCTTCCCATTGCTAATTCTCAGCTTCAGCCTTAAGCCTTGTCATCAAGCACATAAGCAACTAGCGTATTTCTTGGCTGACGAATTCATCTGTGTCTGAGAATAAAATGAAGGTAACCAGCAAAAGATGACATTTAACACTACAGTAGTATGTACGCTGATATAAAAAAGTTACTTACTTTACTGGTTTCAGTTTTTCCTTTCTAGCCTTGTTCTTATTATGGTTTTGAAAAGAGTTGTGATTATTAAAAGGTACTACTCCACCAACAGTGTGTTATTTTATATGTTTTAAGGCCAAGACTTCTCTTGAGCTTGCTAGCTGATGATTTCTCCAATGTCAAGAAAGTCTGACCTGGAAGTGAGTAGGTTAAACTTAGCCCAGGTGTATATATATATCGTTTGGATGAGGGAATATAAACTTCAAACAGAGTACTCCTCAGTCCACTAAGGAACAAATGCTGTGTGCAGACAGGCCCAAAAAAATAGTAAAGTTCTCCTCACTTATGCTAGCATGGATTGCTGAGTTATCTTGAAAGCATAAGACAGAATAAGGTTCTTAAATTCCAATTGTGTTTGCACTGAGCATCACCACATGAACTAATATATTAAAGTACGCTGCATACATAAATGCAGATCAATAAAGCTGCAAAAGTAGACTTGAGTTTTTTCCATCTGTACTTATTTTATCTTTCATTTTGCTATTTTCAACATGGAACAAAGTTGTACAACATAAAATTAATTATTTCCCTTGTATTTAGCTACAACAGCACTCCTAAAGATGTCTATCTGAATAGAAATATAATCACTTATCAAGGTATCACTGTGTGTTTGATCTACCTATTTATCTATCTAATAAGCTACAAAGTCATTCAGTAAAATCAATATTATAAAATATTTGGCTATCCATCTCTAATATACTAGTTATGTTATAAGGTTTTTTTCAGACCGTTTGTGTTTTCTTCCTACCTAATATTTTCTTGAAGGCTGAAAGGATGAGAGAAAACATACTGTAAATCTGTTGGCTCTTACTTGATGGGTTATAAAAAACTTTTGATCTTTTGATCTTGAAACAACATAACCTAAAAGCTTTTTCTTTTTGGCTGCAATCCCAGACTTCAAATGTCATTCAAAGGATACATTTTCATGATATGCTGTTTGATATTCTACTCCTTGTATAAATTTGTAATTTTTGGTGTTTGTTTGTTATACATTGGCATTTCCCATGAGCAGTCTCATATTCAACTTTGACCATTTCGTTGGGGGTATAAGAGTTTGGTCTTTTAAAATATCATTTGTAAGTGTTTCAGCATAAAAATATCAGAACTTGCAGAATCAGAAATTTGAAGTGGAGCAAAAGTAATCTTTCTCTATTACTACATGAAACCAAAGATTTTTACACTAAACAAAGTGGTGCCACAATATAATCAAGGAGTTGAGAGACAGACAACAAGAACTCTTAGGAATTAGTATTGGAAAAGACTACCTTGCTCAAGTTTCCTCAAGTAAACCTACCTAACCAACACATGGATTTTCATTTCCTTTTCTCTTTGTGGCTTATTATCAACATCTAATTCTCTGTTTTTTAAAACATGGCTCACAGCTGAAGGCAATTTCCTTTGGAAATGGTGAAACACATACTATGGATAAGTAGTGAATATATGTGGTGGCATATCTATAAAAAATAGAAAATCCTTGTGATCCAATATTTCAGTAAGTGCAAGTCAAGAAAGTATTTGGCTTCAACCAACTTAAATTTAATGGGAAGAGTAAGAAATTGATTTACTGCAAATTGTTTTAATATTACTACATAATACAGCCTTGCAAAATTGTCATGGAAAATTACCAGCACAGATGCAAATGTCTATTTTTCTGCCTTTTTTCACATTAATTAATCACTATGCTGAATTAAGAATATTTATTCACTGCATTGCAAAATATTATTCATTTCCATGAGCTGAATGATCAAAAATTTGCCAAACTTCTATACTGTATATACATACTTCTGTATACTTCTCTTTTGTAAATAAATTGTATGTCATAGCTCTGTAGCTTGCTCATGTGTTGGGGGATATAATCAACATTGAAAATGAAATAGTCAGTATGAGGATTACATAAAAATGACAATTGTAAACTGCGCAATTTTTTTGTTTATTTTTCAATTTTAAGAATGTTACGGGCATGAATAATAGTAATGTTCATTACATGATAAGCCTAATTTGTAGGTTTTAGATCATAGAGAAATATCTTTAGAGCTTTAATAAGAGATTTGCAGTCTTTCTCTCATAAATCAAAATTATCATATTTAAGCTCCAGATTATGTCATATCAGTGGTGCAGTGCTAGTGATTCACTACATCTCTTTGTATGTATGCTTGCATAGGTGGTATGGAACTAATAGACGGGTCTGGATGGATTTCGTAGACAAGAGGATTGATGGTGATTTCAGTGGTCTAACAATATACCCGGACTGCACAGCATAGAGCAATACAATAAATATATTATGTTGCAACAACCATAGTGAGTTGGCTCTGAGAAGTCTGAAACACCTCCACAGCTCAACATATAGGATGAGAGGCAATGGCCTCAAATTGCACCAGGGGAGGTTTAGATTAGATATTAGGCAAAATTTCTTTACTGAAAGAGCTGTCAGACATTGGAATAGCTGCCCAGGGAGCTTGAAGAGTCCCCATCCCTGGAGGTGTTTAAAAAACATGTAGATGTGGCACTTCAGGACATAGTTTAGTAGGCATGGTGGTATTGGGTGGATGATTTGACTCAATGATCTTACAGGTCTTTTCTAGCCTGTGATTCTATGAGTCTATATTACTTTGGGTCCCAGGAACGGACTAGGTACCTTGATAAATATAATCCATCTCTGGCATTCTCATGTTTCTGTTGCAGATTTGCATCATAACTTCCATACAATCTATATATGTAGATATTTAAAGGAAATGATCCAAAAATCTTGCTGGAATTTTTGGAAGGAGGCTACATCTAGAGATTTCTTAGGAAACTGTAAAAGCCTAGAATTAATTTGAACCGAGGACACCAACCTATTTTTTTATTTATTTTGATATCAGCCTATGCTTTGAGCTGAGTGCAGAAGCAGTGGTATTTTGTGGAAGATTTGGGTTTCAGTACTGAGTGTAGCACAATCTGAAATGGAACAAGCTTCTGGTTAGAAAGGCCAGTCCTCCATCATGCACTTCTGTACGTTTGGATTGTTCAACTCTGTTGGGACCTAGGGTGGCATGTGGCAGGTAAGAACGAGAAATTGCAAATCGTCGTGAAATTTCAAGACTCTTTTTACACAGCAAAGAATCAGAGCCTAGAAAATTATGTCTCACTTCATATCCTCTTTGTCTTTGTTCTGTAATGATCGTACCAGCTTTGACAAAATCAAACAGGTTTCAGTATGAGGCAGTGTTCCACCTGAACCTTCCTTGGATCTGGAATAACTTTTCCAAAGTTAAGACTGTATAGAAAAAAGACAATTTCGAAGGGAAAAAAAAACAAACCACATTTTTTTCAGCTAGGTGTAATTGCTATCCATATGCTAGTAAACAGCTACTTTGACAATGGTTGAATGAAGATAATCAGTTTGAATTACATTATTGAAAGCCTTCTGTATATCTCCAACATTGACATGAAAAATCTGTTTTGATACCATACAAAAATTTTTGATGAATTTGTCATTTAATGGTGTAAAGCTGGTTGAGATGCTGGAGTGGGATTCTGTTGCAGGAAGACCCCTATCAGTGATGGGGTACTAAAGTGGGTGAGAAACTTCCGTTTTTATAAGAGAGAAAAGACTGGCAGTAAGAAAACTGAGCTGGAAGTGACAGAGGGGCAAGTTTCAACAGATACCTAGTGGTCCCAGAGTTCATGAGAAGGTTCAGAGTTGTTTGAATTACTAATGAAAATCAAATGACTGTAAGTAATATATGATGAAAGGCAACAAGCTAGTTTTACAAATAAAGAGGAGGGGGAAAGAAAAGCAACAAAACCAACAACTTATTTGCACAAACAAGCATTTTTTGTTGCAGGGTAAAAGTCACTGACTGAGGACATAACAAAGGCATCTTTATGAATGTTTATGACAGCAATTACATCTGCAAAAGGGTGGAGTATTTTTCTACTTTCAGGTGGGTGATGCCAGAACCGAAGATTAACTTTAGATCCGGGATATATTGTATAACTTTCTTTTTGGCCTCACCGATATTTAAATATAGGGACTGAGCTATGCAAGAGTGGGAAGAAGATAAACTATCATTAGAGTCATTCTAGTAACACCAGCTGCAGTGAATACCAAACACATTTACACTTAGCAGGGGAAAGTAAATGTAGCTATACTGAGATTTGAATATCTATTAACAGCTTATCCAGTGGCTGAGATTAGACTAGTCTCACGTCAGTCGATATTTTTCACTCCCAAAGTGTTCTGCTTAACATTAAACTAATCGCTGTTTATGAAAAAAAGAAAATCATAAATATCTACAATAAATCGGACTGACCTGTAGTATACTAGGTCCATGCTTGATCACAGATATAATTTACTATTTCCTTCCTCTAATATCAACACACAAGATGAACTTTCAGCAGGTCTGATATTTAAACCTAAAATTTAGAGTGTGCTTTAGTTCCAGGCTTCTCAATGTGGGTTTTTAATAAAAATCTGTAATTTGTCTGCAGTTTTTTTTTTGTAGGAAAGCAGATGCCAAATAATCTTTGGCTGCTGTAGAAACCATTTCAGTCCATGCTATAAAAAATTGAATGTCTTCTGAATTTCCCACCAAAAAAACCCCAAAAGTAAACTTTTCAGATTTTTCAACCAGAGTAGACCACCCATGTACGGTAACACAGGAGTTACTAACATAATTTCACCTATACTAGTACCATTTTGTGTTGCATTGTGAACTACATGGATTAGTTTCTTTCAGGCTCTAGTCACTACTTGTGGCATTGCCTATAAAAATCAATGGGAACAAACAGAATATTTTTGCATAGGCAGGGTGCACTAGAAAGGCTGTTTCAGGCTTCAGGGGTTAGGATTCAGGATAGCCTGTCTCTGTTTTACTGCTACTATCTAACGTGTGGCTGCAGGACAGTCTCACTGTCCATTCATTTATGATCAATTATGTTAACTCAGAGAGTAGCATGGCCTGGTTTTCATCCCAGTTTTACGAGCATGAGTCACTTTGGACTAGAATATAGGTGAGCGCCACTGATTAGGAGCTGTGTTGAATAGTGCAAAACTGCCTATGAAATTCTTGCAGGTCCTGACCCAACCAAATTCTGAGGCCAAGACATGCAGAAATCAAGCCTTCAGAAAAGCCTTGAAAACGTATGCTTACGTGCAACTGACTTCTTTATGATTTAAGTACATGCTTAACTTACTTCCCTAAATATCGGCTTTGAGTTGCACTGAGATAGCACGAAGCTGAGGGTATTAATTGCCTTGTATGATTTTGCCAGTGGTTTAGCAGTCACAGCGTTTGAGAATTTATGGAGGTTTTTGCACAGGAAAGCAAAAAAGTCCTTCCTGGATTTTTATTCAGCTGCAATTGTAATAACTTGAACTTGAGCACTTCAGGGCTAGTGGTAAAATTGCTATTGACTTCTCTGAATCAGAGATTGATATTTATATATCGGATGAATAAAGATAGTTACAGCTTTGACTGGATGAGTAGTAGAATCAGAGGTGAGATATAGTTGCAGTGATACAGAAATGCAAGTAACTCTCAAAGTTTGCTCACGTATCAGTCAATGCAAGGTAATTCATCAGAAATCTGCTCTAAGAAAAGTGTCCTAAACCCTAATTTCACACAGTTCAGATGCAGTGGTACTGACAAATGCTGTGAGAACTAAATCAGTTTTAGGGATTCTAATTGTCAAGCAAAGTACATTTTAAGTACATAATAGAGATTGACTTAAAGCAAAGGTTAATCTCAGCTACTTTAGCACATTAGGATAATACCTACTGATTTTAAACATTTTCATTTCCAGAAAGAGAACAATTGGATGCTTCTGTCACCTTACTAACTTTCTAGACCCCTGTCCTTTTCTTAGTTGGCTGACTGCTATTATTAGAATATCACACTAAATACACCATGTAGTATTTTTCTATTTTGCTTTTCAAGGGTGTTATGGAAAACTTCAAAACTATCTAGCACAAAAATGCTATTATTTCTGAAAGGAACAAAGACTAACATATTTAAAAGTGAGTCTTTTCTTTACATGTATTCTGGATATATTATGGAAAAATTTCAAGTAGTTCAAAGAAGAAAGTGGGGAAGTTATACATTGAGAAGGCAATATAGTTCAGACTAAACTGATTTGGCTTACTGTGTACATTACATAGATGAAACGGGAAAAGAGAAAGCGTTGCTCCATTGCTTTTTCCATGTCAGGATATAAGTAAAATTGCTTGTCCCCTGGCTTTTCTGTTGTAGACTACAAGCTTCATTCCTAAGCATTATGGAAAATCTGTCAGCTTCTCCAGCGGATATACATCATCGCATACACATCTGGGCTGACAGGGTATTTTTGAGAAAAGTTTGTGCTTAATTGGAGATATTATGGAACAGTTGAACCTTTGGATCATGAAAAAATATTTCCTCTAAAACCGAGGGTGCAGGAAATTTTCATAGGAGAAGAAGCTGTTGCCCTTACAAAAGCAATAGCTATAATCATTCTTCTTGTACCTCTGAAAGCCCACCAAACTTGTCTTCATGAATCCTCACACCCTTGAGTAATAAAAGTGGTAGTAATAAGAAATATATATAATAATACATAAACTTGGTATTTCATGCCAGGTTGTATATTTCCCACCCTTCCAGGAAAACCTGGTATAGAGGAATAACAAGACGTAAAAAAGTATAAGCGCCGTGTTCAATCTCTGATGGAGACAGGAACAGAGAAATCTTCTCTCATCTTTATGAAAATGAGTGCAGCTACTTGTCCTCCAGTGTTAACTTTAACGTTGGAAACACTGCTAAAACTAGTGCATCGTGCCTTGAAAAATGACTCAGCCTTACCTTGCCTGAAGTAATTTTCCATGTACTTCAGTCACAAGTTCACTTGTGTTTGTACGTAGCATGAAGGCACGAATGTGAAAATAACATTGTGGCTCTGATCATTCTTCAGCCATTTTTTGTTCCATATCTCTCATTTTGGGCACAATGGTGGAGCATTGCCTAGAGGTGGGTCAAAAATAACAGACTTGTCACCTGCAAGTAAACCTTGGAGGCTGAAGAAGTCAGGTGAAAAAACAGGATTTTGTGATTTTCCTTGTGCAGGGTGCTACCAGTAGCTGAGCCCCAATGGATGCAAAGCTGCTGCAGGTCCACATCCCCAGCAGTGGCCAGTGGTGAGGCTGACCATGTATTGCTGTGTACATGTTTAGTACAAACTACAGCTGACCCTCTGGATGGGAGGTGTTGTACTACTACAGTAAGTGCCCACATAATTAGAAAAAAAATTTACCTGTGCTTCACAAAGTTAATTTTGGGAAAATTTATGTGGATGCTAGGTACTAGTACATAGATCATTTGAGCCATGAGTGCAGAAGCCAATACTTTTCTGGTGCACCACTGGATCTGCAGGACAGCAAGCAAAAGTCAGTGGGAGCAGATGTTACTGAGCCGAACTTTATCGTGCCACTAAGTTATAGGCTTCACCGCTATCATACCTCAGAGTAGTCCCTTCTTGTCATGGTCATCTATACAGATGGGAAGACATGAATTTAATGTGATGGTTGTCTGTATGGTTAATTTTTTTTGTCTCAGCACCTGAGCACTGTCTGGGGTGTACATTGTAAGGATGTATGGGCTTATGCTGTAGAAAAAGAGAGTAGAAAGGTGCTTTTAAGATAATCAGTAGTAAACTAAAATCCCTCTAAAAATTTCATTGACAATAGCTAAACTGTATGATATAAAATCAAAACTATTTCTCCACTAGAAAAGGATAAACAATTTCCTAGGAAGGTCTAACAAGCAAGGTGAGAGCATAGCAATGTAGGATTTCTACATTAAAATAAAACAACAACAAAAACCTCAAAATAAAACACTCTGCATAAATTACTTCTGGAATCTATTTTCTCTGCTGGCAGATGACAGTGATTATACTGATTATAGTTATATTTTCTGCAGAAGTTTATGGATAATGTATGAAATTAAAATATTGCTTCAGATTTTGTTTGTCAGATGTTAAAATTACAGAGACAAAAACTTTATGTGAACTTTTTGAGCGCAGTAATCTCAGGAAATGGGCAATCCAAGTTTAGCATTGTTTTGGCATTACATTCTTTTTGCAGTAAAATGCTGAGCAGATGTATCTGATCTCGGTCGTAACCTATTCAGAAGGAAGACTGCCAGTGTTAACCTACCACTGGTAGAAGGCAATAAAGTATCTCTGGAACCTGTTCACTACATGTGGTTTGCCTGAGGTTACTGTCTTGCCTTTCTTACAATGTTACCCAATAAATCACAGAAAATATGGATTCATTTTGAACATAAATGAAACAAGACAAAAATAAAAAAATAAAGAGCAAATTGTGAGGACTTCTGAGTGTTTTCATTTCAGACATGACATAAGACTCTTATAAGGTTAAATTATTAAAAAAAACCTAAAATAATGCCACTAAGATGTCTTTGTTGTTGCTTAATATACTTATTTTCTTTTCGGAAAGAAGTGCTCTTGGAGCCAAGACTTACACAACATCTGCTGTGTTAATTATCAATATATTACTAAGCCCTCAATTTCCTTACTCAGACATAATTCTTTAAAACATTATGAGAAACAATGGATTTAGGAGTATATCACTTGGGGATTTGATGTACTGTTCGACTTAGATTCTTTCATTCTGGCCAGATGCAGTTCATAAGAAGTTGCAGAGGAGGAAGCCTCTAAACTATTGCCAAGAAGTCTTTACTGCACATGCAAGATTTGCAAAAATGATGAAAAAATTGGTTACCCAATGGTGGCCTATAGGGAGAAAAAGCATAGATTTTACATATAAATCAGTTATGTCCTTAATGTAAATTCAAAGGTAGTTCTGCTTTAGACTGCAGAAAGCATATTTCTTATACACTGCAGCTTCTATTTGAAAAGAACCCATATCAGTTTCTACAATGGTAGTACTTAAAATGCCAAGGAGCAACAGGTAAGGAGTCGGAGTCTTCCTGTGATATGTATCAAAGACTACAACTTTGGAAGATAAAACAAAGGGATGAGATAAATGGTCAAAAAAGTCTGCATATTTGATTTTAAATTACTTACATTTGGGGAAAAAAAAAGCATAGTCTCAATCTCCTAAGGTGGATTTGTGTCATCTGCTTCTGAGCTTGGCACCTTGACTTGCCTTTAAGTCAAGAGAGATGAGCTGCCACTTTTAGTAAGTCAGCTAATTTGTTTTTGACGATTACCGTGCATGAGGAGAACTGCTAATGTTTATATTTTTCCACTGATGCTACAGGCCGCCTAGAGGGGCAAGCTCAGATCTCAGTGTTTACATTGGCCAGGTGAATCCTTCCCCCATGGCCACTGGTATGTCATACTACTGAGTTTCTGCTATATGAGCACAAATGAGCTGAGAGACTGTGCAGCTCGGTTGTTTTCTTAATTTATTTCTTCATTTACTATATACACAATCCTCTTCAGTGAGTGTAAGTTGTCTTGGATATTAGCAGCCAGGGGTCAAGCCCAGGTCAAATGGCATGTATGTTCATTTGGGTAATGGGATGAGATACAGAGAGACTCATCACTGGGTCTAGGTGAGCTCTGAGTAGGTCAAACTTGGAACATCTTATTAAACTTGCGTCTTGTTAGACGTGCTTTGGGTGGATGAGTCCATTGAACTATGCAGAGAATTGTTGTTAATAAATTTGCTTTAAGGTGAAAGAGATTTTTTTCCCCCAAGAATATATTTTTTTTTTACACTGTACTCTTTTTAGTACGTAAAGTTTTAAAATACGTATAACATTCTTTAGGCCTTCAGAAAACATTTAAATTAAAAAGGATTGACTATCTAAATAAATTTCAAGAAAATATGTATTTATCAAGAGCTACATTTAAGATTCCTTTACTTTTCTTCCTGGCATTTCTTGAGGAACAAAAATTTTGCTCTTTAGGAACAACAGGCCTCATTCCTAGCAGTCATTAATCAAGTCAAAGTAGCCTGGGGGATTTATACCAGAGAAGGATCTGCACCACCAGGTAAAATGATTCTCAGAGGAAGATTCTTGGTGTAATTGCAAAGAATTCACTGAATAAATGTGTCCCTTTAATCACATATGAAATAATCTGGCTTCCTTATAAGCGATGTTACTGGCTTGCAGTAAAAAATATCTAGTAGGCTCTTTCTTATCTACTCACTTTGTTGAATTGAAACTAATAAGATGCCTTCATCTGGTTTTCTTCTCTTACGCAGCCAGTTTTATTATTTTGTTACTTTACACTAATTTTAAAATGGTGAAATATTTTGCTAGTAAATAAATATTAGGTTGTATCAGTAGACTTAAAATTTTTATAAGATTTTAATAGGGAACATATATATATACCTGTACCAAACAATTTTAAATGCGGTCTGTAGTGTAGCTCATCAAAGCTATATTCTTTATCTTTTAAATTATTGTCTCTCTGTGTTAACAAAATATCTACCAAGAGATGGGAAAACCATAAGCTTTTGGAATGAAATAGTAAGTAACGAGCAGCAAGACACATACTAGGAATTAATTCAGTCTTGCTTTCTCTGTCCTGTGAACAGAATATAATGTATTATAAATATTATTGAGTTTTTGTAGTGCTTTGAAATTGCTGATGTTTAGAAGCACCTTTCCTCTACTTTTGAGACTTTGAAATGATGCAACGATAATTATTTTTGCTTGGAAGTTAGTATCTTATTTGTACAAGGAATCTGAGGTCCATGCAGAACATTTATAATCACATGTCAAACTCCAGAGAGACAGTTACTACCATCTTTTTGCCATACCCCAGAAAATAAAATTATAATATGAGATGGATCTACAGATGCAATAAATAACAATTATGATAAAGAAAAATGGTTTCTCCACTGAAAATAGATTTTTCTATTTTCTTCTCGAGATTTATTTTGATCACGTGTAGTTTATAAGTGAAATAGCTGTGTTTGATGACAGAAAATGATTGTTTTCACAACTTAGTAGAAAATTCAGATTTTCTGCTAACTTTTGTCTGAAGAAAATATGTAGTGAAGGTCAAATGCAAGAATTGGACAACTTCAATCTCATACAGGTTTTTTTTGAAAATTGTTTTTAAAAGGTTCTGATTTATTGAAATATGAATCAGCAGTAAAAAGGGTAATATACAATTAAATGCATAAAACCTATGTTTAAATAACATGAAGGTTGTGATACAAACTGACAAAAGACAGGAAATTTAAAGTTAAGGCTGTAACTCTGGCTTTAAGTCATGTCATGGAAAAACAGAGAGCATTATAGATAGAGTGTCAGGCTTAGCTTTCAATTTCCTGGCTTTTGTCAGTTTGTGTCACAACGTTAATTATGTTTAACATAACTTTTGGATTTAATTTCCTTGTCTGCTTTTCTGTAACTTCTTGCTGTTGTTGCTGTTGTCTTTATATGGGAAAATAAATTTTATTGCGATTAGGAAGGTACATGTTATTTAGTAGAATGTTTTGGGGTTTTTTTAAGTTGTACTGGTTTTGGCTGTGTTAAATTTCTTCAGAGTAGCTTGTACGGGGCTATGTTTTGGATCTGTGCTGAAAGCAGTGTTGGTAGCGCACTGATGTTTCAGTCACTGCTGAGCAGGGCTTGCACAGCGCCAAGGCCTGTTCTGTGCCTCACCCTGCCCCGCCAGCGAGAGGGTTGGGAGTGCACGGGGGGTTGGGAGGGGACACAGCCAGGGCAGCTGACCCAGCTGACCAAAGGGATATTCCACACCCTATGGTGTCATACTCAGCCAAAAAAGCTGGGGAAGAAGGAGGAAGTGGGGGGACGTTTGGAGCGATAGTTTTTATCTTCCCAAGTCACCGTTATGTGTGATGAGCCCTGCTCTCCTGGAGATGGCTGAACACCTGCCTGCCGATGGGAAACAGTGAACGAATTCCTTGTTTTGCTTCGCTTACACATGCAGCTTTTGCTTTATATTTTCAACTGTCTTTATCTCAGCCTGCAACTTTTCTCACTTTTACCCTCCCACTTTTCTCCTCCATCTCATTGAGGGGGCAGCGAGTGAGTGGCTGAGCAGGGTTGAGATGCTGGCCAGGGATAAACCACAACAGAAGTGTAACAGGTATTTCTCAATGCCATACTACATAACTTGGAAAGGCTGTCTTTAAATATCTCATTATTGTTAATTAAGAATTGTTATGAATGATTATTTTTTTAACCTACTTATTGAAGCTTTGGGTCTATGTATTTTTACAAAAGCCTTTGCATTAAAAAAAAAAGGCATTAAGACTATATATACCAGTTCTCAACCTATCACAATTTTAAGGCCAGAACAGATATTCTACATAGAGCAAAACTATGGTTTCTTATGTGTTATGAAACTTTATAATCAGTGAGTCATGTTCTGCAACATAGAGTGTAGCAATTCCAGCCAACACAGTCTCATTGCACAAGGTAAGAACCTTAACAAGGCGAGGAGGAGTCTGGGCTTGCTGCCCCTGCCGCAGCCCCTGTAGAAGTTTGTGGGGATGTTGAGTGTATAGGACTTCTGCTCTGAGAGAAAACTCGAAACCAAGGCTGCAGTTTTGCTATTTTAATCTGCATTAAAATGAATGTATTGCAGTCTCTTCAACAATACTGCTATGGCGGTGAGCATGAAATATTACCTGGACTGGTAATCACTCCTAAAAGACTGAAGTATGCATGGGATGGTTTACTTATGCTTTCTTAAAATACCAAGTTTGTAATATCAAAGGCACTTGGAGCACTGCCTTGTTACCAGAAATGTCACTGTATGGCAGACTAAGAACAGGTTTCACAGGTATTTATGAGAGGAGTAGGGAAGGGTGCCTGATGAATTTGACAGTACGATGTTTTGCATGGGTTAGTAACACTGTTAAACACTAGAAACTCATAAACTGCCCAGAGAAACAGAAGGCAAAATCATTCATTACTATTTCAGCTGCTTCTCCTGGAAGTTCCTAAGTCTGTAAGCACTGATGGCCAAATTACTGTCTCGTGAGGTGGTACTAGTAGGAGGTAATACTTCCACACTCTGCTGACGTAATTCTGCCCCCTACGCTTGCATTTAATTCCCTGTTGGTTCCCATATTTCAGTGGAAAACAGAACCATTCATTTTAGAGTACTTTTCATTACCAAAAAAATAGACGTACGTATGTCTGCATTTACTTAATTTATGCAGGACATAAGGGCATTTGTGTTAAGGACAATTGATTTTTACTTGAAGCAGCAACCTCTAGGTACTGACCGTAAATCTAATCTCACTTGGTGAGTATTTGAAGTGTTATACCTACTTTAGAATCACAGAATCAGAGAATCATAGGTTGGAAAAGATCATCAAGTCCAACCATCAACCCAACACCACCATGCCCACTAAACCATATCCTGAAGTGCCACATCTACACATGTTTTTGAACACCTCCAGGAATGGTGACTCAGCCACCTGCCTGGACAGCCTATTCCAAGGCCCAACCAAAGTAGACTGGAGCTGAAGTCTGGTATTTTTCTATGCTTAGAAACCTGGGTGCAACACAGCAACTTTCAAAGTACTTATTCCCCACCTTGCTGGCTTTTCGGGAGCTTATGTTTGGTGTGGTTGATGAGAAGCTTGTAGATCCAAATCTGAACTGTGAATTTAGTATAGGAAACTTTTAGATGTGTAAATACATAATATCCAAACAGTAAAAGTTGACAACAGGCATTTATCTTTTCTAGTTTGCTATTTCTTTACCACTAAATAGGACAACTTTTCTACTTCAGTTACTGGAACTGAACAGGCCAAATTAGCATTCCTTGAGGAACGCCAGATGTTGGATCCTTGGTCTTGGTTGGAGATTTTGCCTCCTGATGATTGCTTGTGCCTGCTTTTTCTCCCCCTGTTCAGCAGGAAAATTCATCAAGTCTCAGTGACTTGCAGATAGGTCAAACTTATATGGCCAGCTTTTCGTCTGACTAATACAGATTTTTAAAATAACAGAGAAGTTTCAGGTTTAACCTGTATGCACTTTAAAGCTGTGTTTTTGTGGCTTACAATTCCTGAAAAAGGCAAAAAACCCTCCAGCTGAGGACATAGGTTTCATAGTAAATCAGGAACAAATATACAAAACCACTAAAAGTAGATGTCTTAAATGACTTTACTTGATCCAAGTTGAAATATTTCCTCTCTTTCATTACTGGCAAAAATCCATCAAATGGACTGTACTTGCAGATCTTGGACACAATCTGTTTTCTATAAGAGTTCAGGCAGCTTAATTGGTCTCTTTACTATTAAATACCTTTCAGTACACATAATTTTAATAGCTAAAGTATTTGTGAGTTTAAGAAAAGTTTTATCTATCTTAAAGGCAATAGATTTTTCTTTCAGATAATGCCTTGTGATTGTGCTCATTTTCAATTTAGTGAAATAGTTTTGAATGATATATCCAGAATAAGATTCCCACTATTGTCACTATTAGGCATCTGAGTAAATGACCATTGCAGTCAAAGGCAGTCCTTCTATAGACTGCAGTGTGCTTTAGCCTGGGTCCCAGATTCATGTTTTGCTTGCTATTTGTTTCTCTGCTTTTTGAACGTGCTAATTTCAATTAATCTCACAGTTTTTTGGTTGTGCTTTGGTTTTTGGTGGAATTTATTTTTGCATACACTGCCGCTTAGATTAATTTCCTTGCATCTCTAGCATTTATGTTGCTCATTGCCATTTAAGTGGTCCCAGGAATCTTAAGATATTTATAAGAAAAGGCATAACTTTCATAGGGAATAAAAATTTGACTGCTAAGTTTATGTGAATGTATCATAACATAAAGAATTAGATTTTTTTAATAGATAACATAATAATAAAGCTCTCTGATAAGCTGTAAAGTACTTGTATGGAAAGCTACTTTTTAGTCACCACTATGCACTATTTTCTAGAAAATCATTCACTGAATGATTTTTATACCTTATCTGCTAATTTTGTATGTTGCCATATTTTTTTTCAGTAACCTAAGACCTATATGTTTAAAAATTAAACATTTTTCTCTAAATATTTTCAGATGCATTCTCACATATTCTAGTCTATAATTCTTATATTATTTTACAGTTTCTTGTTATTGTCTAGGTAGAGCCACAGCTCAAAAGAGAAAGCTGTGCCCATAAGCTGTTCTCTTTTATGTCACCAGCCTTTCTGCTTATTAGTCTTTTAAAATTCTTTATTTACCACATTCAGCAGGACTGAGAACTGCTGCAATAAAAGCTACAGCTGTTTCTCCTTTTTTTCTCCTCTTGCCTTCTGCTAAATACATTCTAAATATGGTCAACAATGGTCTGCCTACCTAGGAAAAAAGCATCAAAAGTCTCTTGTTTTGTTGCATTCCTCCTTTGCTGCCTCAAGAGGAGTGGGTTTTATAGCACTTATAGCGCGTCACTAGCAGCAGCAGCAGTCATGAGGAAGACTGTGGGTCGTAATCTCCCATTCATGCTTCTAACCAGAAACTCTGGCCCGGCATCCATGTTGGCTGATATCTACCCTTTTTCTGCTTTGATTAGGGAGCTGCTGTTGGGCCAAGAGGTCCTGAGGTGCCCCCAAGCTGCCCTGGTGCATTGCCTTCAGAATGAGAAAGGGGTGATGGCTCTCGTTGGGCATCTGATGGCACAGGCCTTGACAGCAGTTTGTGGCTCCAACCTGTGATTTGACACTGGGGACACACCAGCCACTTAGGTCTGTTTGCACATGTGGTGCTGTTTATCTGTTTCTGGCTTGGTGGACTCCTGATGAATTTCTGATACAAGCAACAAAAAGGCCTGGTTTTGGTACTTAGAAGAGCCCACCCAACAGCTGATGTTCTTCCTTCATATGAGCTGTTTTATATGGACAACTGTGCAGGAAAAGGAACTTTTAGAGCATGGATTCCCTTTGAGGCCGCAAGAATGAATTATTAAAATAATGTTTTGTGAACTATATATTCTGTCTTACACATACATTGGCTCAAGATGATTAGCCTTTTTGTATTGGACATGAGAGGGAAAAGTTGCTTTGATTCTGGAGAAAATGCAAATTCCCTAAAAAAAAAAAAAGGAAGAACAAGCTGGCACTCTCTTTGTTCTGTAGACAGGAGTTCAAAGGGACAAATGAATCCCTTTTCTGCCCATGCAGCCTTGATGTGACTGATAGATGGTTTTGCCATCACTACCTCCGCCACAAAGCCTGACAGAGATCTATTCCCATGGATGCCTGAGACTGTAGTCCCATCCCTACTTTTTAGTAGCCAAAGCATGTGGTATAATTGAAAGCCACTGCATATTTCTGCTGATTTATGCATAATAAGCTGGGGCAAAGAACTAAAGACTTATTAAAATAAAAAAAAAGTTTTCATCCAGGCCAAGTTTAAGTGCCAAGACTTTACTGAAGAAGGTGGGGATGCATAGCAGAGGTGAAAAGGACAACAGACAGAAAAACTGAAGCTCTCATTCTAGAGGCAGATTTTTTTCATCTAATGTAACCTTGGGATTGTATTTTCAGCTCCAGTTGACCCAAACACAATGTGCCATGAGTCATGGTTTGTCATACCAAGTCTTCTAAGGCGCTCCTATGCTGGAACATTTTCAAGGTAAGTCACTACCTCAGCACCTAGAAAGCAGGCATCACTGCACACTTCTTACATAAATTAGAAGTAATTAGTAGTTAAATTTCATTTACACATTTTGATAAATATGTACATAAAAGCAATATAGAGCAGCATCAGACATGGTCCTTTTGTATATGAAGTGCCATTATAACAAAGGAAGGTGGTGGAATATGCACTTGGGGGCCCTGTATCTGTGGAATACCTGCCAACTGTATATGGATTTTTGTGTGATTAGTAACTGGGGATGTCCAGACTACTATTTCCTAACTGGCTTCTTCTTAGATTTATTTACTGGTCCTTGTGCAAAGAGACATTACCGACTAGTGAAGATATTCTCTGTGTGTGGATTTGGGATGAGTGAACAGGTAATATGGCAATCATGATTACTGTGTTTCCATTGATATCTAATCCTGTTTACTGCAGTGAAAGTTTCCTGAGACTCCCAGGTCCGACCACAGAACCTGAGCTGCAATACATATATGCTTGTTCCAAGATGCAGTTACTACATATGTCTTCTGTACTGCAAACTTTTAGATGTTACAAAATAATTAGAATTTGTCAAGATGAGTATATTTGGTGATATAATAAAATGTCGTTAATCTACTGAAATGTCCAACTCTAGATGGTAACTGAAAATGAGAAAAAAATATCATTCTTGGTTTGGGGAGAAATCAAATGAGAGCAAACTACTCTTGACTTCAAAAATATTACTTGCTATTCCCCACTGTGATAATTCACCACTAAAAGATGCTGACTTAGTTACTCTTAAGTACAGTGACCTACTCCAGGCTATTTATATGTGTATTTTAATAAATAGCTATTAAAAACCCCCGAAGATAGGATAGCTTTTATGAGTTATAAGAAAACACTTCGCATACTCTTCATTTGATGTCTCATTTTGGTTGTGTTAGTGGTATTACTTGTTTCATTTTCAGTATTCTTCCAACAGAAAACACAAAATATTTGCCTTAAGTAAATTGTTTTGTGCTGTATTACTGTTTTTCTTAAAATAACCTTGAATTTATGATATATAGCATTGATGATACATTCTTTTGTTTATATTTACCTGTGAGGCATTTGTTATCTCACAGTAACATATCACTTATCTGTCTTACCGGTTAATTGCACGATTGCCTAGCACTATCAGCTGTACAACTTCGATTAATCTAAAACTATTGTTTGTGACGTTTCCCATATTCCTTGATGGAGAGGGTTCCATGCCCTAAAAATTGAGAGATATTTAGGTGTTGTGTTTATTATTTTGCAGTCTTTATCAGAAGATTGATGCTCAGAAACCAAGCATATAAACACATTACAGTTATTAAACTGGTAAACAACTCCTTAGATTCATAAACATTATTAAATACATTACTGTATGTACAGCATAGGTAATGAACTTACACTTAAATGTAGGTGTGAACCAGTGTATAAAGAAGCACCTGTAAGAATTTATGTACTCTTTTCTGTTCATGGAGTTCTTTATAAAAGGGATAATTTCTGTGCAGGTGTTCTTGGATATGTATGTAATATTAATCTGAGGAGCACAATGGATTGGTTTAGTGTATATTAAGAAAAAGAGAAGAATATGCATAATATTTAGTTATAAATATCTATTTTATTTTGTAAGTTGCTGTTGTAATTTTACAACATATTTGGGAAAAAAGCTGCTAAAATCTTTGCCAAAGGAAAACAACCAATCTTTGATATGACCGAATCTGCGCCATTCCAGAGTGCTGAGACTCACTGTGGGGAAGTCTGCTCCACCTGTAGCAGTAAAGCATCACGAAATCTCACTCACCACCTAGACTTGTTCTCTGATAAATTTATAAGTGGCTTATTGTTCTGCCTGTGAATTTTTACCACTAATCTGATGTAAAATTATGAGTCAAGTCCTGGTTCAATTCTAGAACTGTGTTACTTTGATTTGTGGTGTTGGGTTTTTTTGGCTGGTGAGCATTTTAAGCATTGGAAATATGTTGAAAAACAGCTTTTTCCTGCAAGCTTTAGTTTTCAGGATTAGCACCTTTGATATCCTTTTCTTTGTTTATAAAATAGGTGTCATTGCAGTGAATCTTTCACTGTCACTACAGTGAATTCAGCAAATTTCTCTTCAATCTTTATGCCTTTCCCTATGACATGGGATTCATAGTATGGGCCCAGTTTTTGCTTTTAAAAATGTAAAATCAAAAGGACTTGAAAAAAGCCATGTCATTGTACAAGCATGAAATAATATTTCCTTTTATTATTTTTTAAAGTTACCTCCAGTCACTCCTAATTTTATATGCACTAATAGGACAATTGTCTTGTATGAGCTGATAGAAGAGAATTGCTTTTGCAGTGTTCTAAGCAGAAATGACAGTTGACATTTGCAAAAGTAAAGGAGGGGGCAGAGAAGTATGATAGTAAAGGACGGTGAATATCCCTACCACGTGAAACTGAAAAGTGGGAAAGGATCTAAAATCGAGAACCTTGTTATGGCAAAAGAGAACACATTTTATACACGGAGAGAAGTATTTAATGTAAGTCTAATGAAAATCTTAAGAGCTTGATGAAAAAAAACCAGTTACCTTCAGTCCAGTTGCAGTGGTGCCAATGCCTGCAACCAAACTATCCAATTAATACAGAAAAACCTCTTTGATAACGCAGTTTAAATTTTTGTGCAAAAACGTGCTGATACCTGCCCCTTTTCCTCTGGTGCTATGATCACCCTGGCACTCTGCTCCTTGCCCCGAAGGGCAAAGGTTCAGCAGGACGGGGGCCAAGGGGTTTCAGCAAGACATCAATGTTGTGAATTCTTTTCTGCCAGGAACAAATGCCGCGGTGACGGAGAAGAGCCCCTGCAAGTCCTGTGGCCCTGTGCTGTCTGGTCAATAAAGTATCTGGGGCATTTTATTTGTAAGCATAAAAAATTGCATCTACTGGGCTACAAGAAACCTGCAAAATCTCCAGGCTTTGGCTTAATATCTAAATGTTTTAGTATTGACAGATAGGGTGGAGGTCAAATGGCAGGGGTCTTCAGTGTGCCGTTTGTAGAAGAGTTTCAATTTAGAGAAAAAGGGGATTGTAAAGATTTTTTGCAGATCTCTAGCTGATATCCTTTCCCTCTTTTGAAAGCTCCCGTTTCATTCATGCATTTGGCACAAAAATCAATCTAGTACGAGATGCAGTGAGGCTTCATAATCAGCTATTACAAAACAGGGAGATTGAGCTTGGTATCAGAGAAAAAGAGGAATTTCACTGTTGTCTGCAATTTAACTGGAGACTCCAGAACGCTCCTCGAATATTACTTGTCCAGCTATGATTCCCCTTTGCTCTCATCCTTGCTACATTCCACTCTAGCAGCCAGTATGAAGTCACACAATTAAAAAAAAGAGAAAGGAACTCTACTATTTAACTCTCTTGTGCCTTTCTAGTTTTTGTACATTTCAAAGTCCTAGTCTGATAAAAAAAATCACAGTAACAAGAAGGAAAATATTAGATCAGGGAAAGTCTGTAGTTCAGATTGATAGCAAAAAAAAAAAAAAAAAGAAAAAATTTCAAGAAAGCTCTCTCCTTTTTTCTACCTATAATGAATTTTTTTGTAGGCATAAGTGCCTGGTCTATATCTTAGTGAAGTCGACATCCATCAGTTTGAATGAGTCTCGTGTGAAACTGCAGTTTAATCCAGGCTGAATTTTCTCCCAGATTTTGGTTAAACCAATGTATAATTTAAGGAAGACACAGGTGCTACCTGTGTTGCCTTTTTCCCTCCCTCACGTTAATGGTAATCTGTGTACACTTTAAATTTCATTAGCAATGAGTAGGTTTGATCCGTAACCTGGTAAAAATTTTGAGATACTGCAAGGTGAATTCAAAATATGTGTTCAGTGTGAAATGTTGGCTCTGTGTGTGTAGCTGTTCAGAGCACTGACAGCTTGACTACTGTAGCTGGAATTTCATAACAAGTAAAGATTTTCTAAGCAGCAATAAGTACCAGCAATAATCCTAGACTGAAATTGTTGCTATTTATTGGTTCTTTATGTAAAGATATAAAGATAAGAACTGATGACCATATTTTAACAGTGTATGGTTATGAAACTCTCGCTTAATGGAGTTTTGTATAACTGAGATCAGTATTTAAGTGAGGGAGTAATGTCCAGATATTTTAATGTATAACTTAGTAGCTGGAAAAACACACTGGCTTATCTAATTCATCAATTGATTAGCACATCTAGAAAAATCTGCCATAGCTTGTGGTTAGAGGGCAGATTCACAGATAACAGGTAATAATGCTTACTGGAAATCCTAATGATGTTGAAAGCCTGAAATCTTTTAGGTGCAGAAGTTATTTTAGTATCAAAGTACAACTTGAGAACAATGACATACATCGAATTTGAATATGTTACTCAGACGATATGAGAAACAGGCCTGTGGACTCAATTGTGGAAGTCACAAGAAGTAAGATGGTGGCCTCAGTGGAGAAATACTTACCATATACATACTACTGAGAGTCAGCAAAAATTTAATATGTGATATAAATCCATAATCTAATGCAATAATTGTGCAGTATTTAATGAAACTTCTAACAAGTCTAACAAAACAAAAGGCATCTTCTGTAGACAGGGGTTTGAAGGGTTTTCCTGACATTCAAGGCTCCATAAAATCCAAAATGGTATAATTGCTGGACTAGATAATCAGTGAAATCAAAGTAAGATTGGTGTTAAACTGATCTTGAAATACTTTGTGTCAGAAGCACATCTGGAGGAGAGAGCTGAAGCCAAATGTCTATTTTTGCCTCCTTTTTGTTTGCTACAAGCAGAAAATTTTTGAAGCATTAGGAAACTTAAAGACTTGCAAAATTTCTGTCATACACAAACATTTTCACAACCCCTGTCTTCTCCTTTCTTTCTTTTTTAATTTCCTTTTTTTTTTGAAGGGAGTCAGCGTTGATTCCTGAAGTATTTCATTCAAAACAGCCCTTGAGCTGGGGAGACCACTGTCACTTGCAGAACACTGGTCATTTCTGTGTCAGTAAGAGCTGGCAAACACATGAGTGACCAAATGTCTACATCACAGCTAATTCCTGCGACAGCAGATAATAACCACAAGCTTTCAGGAGTCACACAGGAAAAAATAATGATAAATGAATCTTTGTAATGAATCTAGTTCTTCTGCTTTGAGCTCTCTTAAAAAAAGACAAAAAGAAGCTAAATCGTTTTTTCAGTGACCATTTTGGCACTATTATGTCTTCTCTTCACCCCTTAGGAGAGCTTTTACCTTTAATTTTGGGGTATCCAGCTGTGGCCATGCTATTACTTAGCTATGACAAGAGTTTTAAAATTACAAACATGTGGGGCTAGAGTTGCTGCATTTTGCTTTAGCCTTTCAAAGTGGCTTGTTGATGCTAATATGCAGCACCCCTGCTGTGCTTTTTTTTCTTATTCTGACTTTCTTTTTTTTGTTACATTTTGCATGTGGAGCCTGAGTGATTAATATTTCATCAGTTCTTCAGTGCAGCATGACATAAGGATGTGTTGCATTTGGCTTTTCTGGAGATCTGTTGCCACTGAATTGTGACTAATAGCTGAAGCTGGACCTCTAATGTTTTCATGGGCTCACCATGAACTAGAAACAAACAACTGTTTGCCACATGATTGATCTATAAGTAGTTAATTAAATACTTTCCTCTGCATTTTAAATACGTTACCTTCTGCACAGTAGGTCAGAAATTAGTAAGTACTATTCTGACCATGAGCACCACTGACTTCATTCAATGTTTAATGTAAAATTCGATATACAATAGCATAATTTCATTAGTAAAATAAGTTGTTGCAAAAATAAAAGTTACAAAATTTTATGAAAAAAAAATTTCATCTGTATATTTTGACGAGAGATGATCTAATGCAATGCATGTTAAAACTTAAGATTTTTACAATTTTCAAACACCTAAATAAAAACTATATGTATGTATGTGCATACACACACATATATATACATAAATACCAGACGCTGGTAACATAACCACTTCATCTATAATATATATTTATTTTTGTATGTTAAATTGGATGCAATTTTTCATATTTAGCTTGAAATCATCTCATATTTGTGATAAGAAACATCAGGAAAAATATGTTGCAGGACCTTTGGTATATGACTAGAAAAAACATAATTTCTTTTTTTTTTTTTTTAAATTCACGCATGCTTTATGGATGCACGTATTGTGCTATTCTTAAAATCAATTTTTCACGTGCACCTCAGACTGCATGCTTGGGTTAGCCTTGCAAGCTAGTGACAGTGGTGATGGCGGGTGGCAGTCCAGAGAGAGACCAGAATGCTAAGATTACATCAGAAAAAACAGGAGCTAAAAGTGGGGAAAAAAAAGCAGCTTAGCTAAATCTGCAAGAAACTCCAGCTGGAAGGCTCTTTGATTAAATTTCTATTAGATAACCTATCTAAGCTACAGTATAAATGGATAATCCACATAAGTGCTCTTATCAGAAGCCTTTGGCTCTTTGTAGTGATCTCAGTAGGCTACAATTCTTCTACCAAAAACTCAGTGATCACATTAACAGTAAAAAAGCCAGTTAACACCGGTTATTAAGTTATATGTACAAATATTTAATTTTTGGTGGTCTCTTTGCCACTGTTACTGTTACCTTTGTGAACAATTTTGCAGATCTTTCTGCTGATTGTTTTCGAAACCTAAGGGAGTGTTTAACCACAGACTTGTACCCAGGCTTGGCTGTGGAAGACAGACTTAAAAGAAAAAAAAAAACTGTTCTCATATAAATTATTGAGCACAAATATTTGAAAGTGATATACTGCATATTCATCTTTTAGAAAAATACAGAACATAACTGGAAAATGAAGAGTAAAATATGTAATGAGTCTCATCTCAGAACTATAATAAAACTTCATATTAGTACAATGAACTACCTTAAAGGTTCATTATATTTTATTTATTTTCTATGATATACCAAAACACAATGAAAAAGATTCTCTTGACTGCTATTCCACTGAAGACATTTCTAGTATTACAAAGTTTTCCTCCAAAGTTAACGAAGGCAAACATATTGCGGCAAATGAATGAGAAAATCATAACGTACTGTCAGTTTATTGGATTTTAATGCAACCAGAGGAATGTCCCTGATGATTTGGGTGTTCCCTAGTGTTTGCTGCATGGTTGCCTGTGGGTAAGATTGCTTCTGCTCCCTGCTGGCTCCCACCTTTGACCATGGAGTGGGATACTGGAGGAGAAACTCCACATTCAGTGTTGCCAGTTCACATTAGTGTTGTATTTTCTTTACAGGCTCTACAACATTTGGGTTTTTTTAATGTCTATCAAGGAAAATCAAGAAATTTCTTGACAGCTTAGCTGACAAATGCAGAAAATCCCATATCTTCCATTTTTCATGACTGTGGTGAAAGTTTTGGAAATGTAACCTTAAAAGAAGAAATCAGAAATCCAGGATAGGTGTCATGAGAACTGCTGTGATGCTTAGGGAGAGGGGAACATCTTGTTGTATTTGAATCTTTAGAAGTTGTATTAGTATGCCTCCTAACTTGGTGTCTTCATTTCCATTTTATCATTGGTATATCAGCTGCCAAAATGCACATGCTGAAGGAAGACGGTAACTTAAACCAGTCATCTATAGCCCAGGGGAGTGCTCCAGCTGTCAGGCTGCTGGGTGTTCAGCAATGTGGGCGTCTCGGTCTGTCCCACAGGAATCATCCCACCCCACAGCCACAGTGCCTTCACCCTTAGTCTCTTATGCATTACTGTGTTACAGGGCTACAGGATCATGATGATGAAAAATGTTTCATTACTAAAAAAAAGTAGAAGAGCTCCAAAGAAGAAACCTCCATAGTGTTTGTCCTGGAAGAAACCAATCCTGTCGACCAGAAGATGCCTCCATGAGGTATAAGGTTAAGGTTTAACTCCTCTCTGAATCATGTACAAAGCAGTAATTGTTTTAGAAAGCAGTTTATCTTCCTTTTCAGTAGTCTTGGTTTGCTTTAGTGGAACAAAAGTATAAATGAATTTGTAAAACTTTCTGTGGGAAGCAGGGAAAGAAGAAAAAAAAGAAAAGCTAGGCATGGTTGGCAAAGCAATCTTGTTCCTCGAACAGTTTCCTCTCTTGGAGAGGTAAACCTTTATGAGGCTGAGGAAACATAGCCAGCTTAAATCCCCTGTGGTTGGTGAGGCTTGCTGTGAATAGGCGGATAACGCATTTCCCTGTGGAGCTCTTTACCCGATAACCTTGCCCACTGGCACGGATTTGAGCACGCCAGAGGCCTGCCCCTAGCGCTTGGCAGTACCGTTTTGTGCAAAGGAATGCAGCGCTGAGGAAGCAGCCATTGGGGCTGCTATCCAAAGGTGCAGCGACGGCAGTTGCAAGCTTCCTTTTACTGTTTCAGCTGCATGCCTTACCCTTTTTCTGGCACAGCCACAGTCATAACATTGTTACGCTGGCTCAATTTCCATTCAATATTTGACCTGCTGAGAGCATCAATTAAACTCTGTTGCAGCGGAGTTTTTAGTCTGGGGAGATATATGCAAGGAATATACTAAAACAACGAATGTATTTTATTAGAGCAAGAAAAATCCAACCTCGTGTAATGGGCTCAGCCGTCACTTCGCTGTGCTATGACTGCAAGATGAAGTTTCTGCTCTGTCTTTCTCCTGGGCTTACTCTGAACATTCAGTATAAATGTGCGTAAAACTCCATATCTCATTACTAGTCTCCTGGGTTTTCCCTAAACAAATACAGTGGATTAAAATGCAAGTTCATTAGGTTAAAGTGCTTAATTATCTTAAAACTCTTAGTGTTAGAGTCAGATGTCAGGATTTGATTAGCACTGCAGGGAGGCTCTGTAAGTAGCAAAATGGAAATAGCCATTGTCCTAGTATAGTTAAAATGCTATAAATATGTAAATAAGGACACAAATATGGGTCTAGATACATATGCAATATTTCTTAACTCTCAAATGAAATAATTAGCATAAGTTATTTTGATGTATCCCTATCTCTGATCCTTAATTATATCCATGCTGCATTATTTAATATTCCATGACAAGTTGTCATAATCACATTCCTTTCAGTCTTGTTTATTGCTTTCTCTACTTATTACACTGCCTTTTATTTGTGTGTAGAGGAAGAATTAATATCGTGTATTATTGACCTTTAATGCACCAAGTTACAGAGTCCTGGGACTCTCCCACAAAGTGTGATATAACGACGAATTTTAACTTACAAAGATTACTCTACAATTATCAATGAGCTACCACACAGGGAAGAAATGGAAATACTGTGCTTTGCCATAAGACAGCACAACTGTGTTAAAACAGTCAAGGGATCTGTATTTTCACCTTCCTCATTTCATTGACTTGCTTTATTACTTGAGAAGAGTTGGTGTGTAAGAAAGAGAGCAGAAGCTGATTTCTGGGTGAGAAAGACCTATGATCAGTGTACTGTAATGGTTTCTTCGCCAGGTGCATATGGGAGGAAATGGAGCTTGGTGGTTTTCAGTGCACTGTTTGCGATTCAGTCCCTCCAGTAAGAGGGAAGGGTCATGGAAACTACCAAAGTCCGCATTCAGTTTCATTATTCACTTCAAGTTCTTGAAAAAGAACAAGAATCCAACTACTTAATAGCAGCAAACTGAAAATGAAATTGAAAATGATCATTAGATCAATCTTGAGCTTGTATGGCCGTGAAGTTCTTGTATCTGGCTATTCTTAGATCCAAGGGGGAGATGAGTCAGCCAGTAGCTATATTTCTTCTGTGTTCGAGCTCTTTTTTCCCAGGTTGTTGTTGTTTTATTTTATTGTTTTGTTTTTGTTTTTGTTTTTTTTCTCATAGAAGGGTTTTATTCTTAAGGTGCAGTTATTTTCTTTCAAGAGCTTAAAATATTATTTTGTCTAACGCAAGATGAAACCTACCACCTCATACTGCATTGAAAGGTTCCTAACAGATGCAGTTGCAGCTGTGTAAGTGGTTGTAGTTTAAAAAGGCTGATGCAATGGGAACTAAACATGCCTTTGTAGATGTGGAGGTGCCTATTGCAACCTTTAATTTGTGCCAGGCAGTGCTGCATGGGAATTTGATGTATTTTTGAGATGAATCATCTCATCTCTTCCCTTTGGATGCCCGGTGTGTTGCACAATGTTCATGGTGGGTCTGCTTCACTGAGGCTGAGGTATTTAATCTGCAGCTTGCTGCGGGGTTTTCAGACTTGTTAACAGGGTGAGGTTCAGGGAGCAGCCTTCCAGCCTATTTCAGTCCCAAGTGTGGCAGCTTTGCTGTAGGTATATTTCACTTGCATGTCTCTCTTCAATGACGCTGTAATCAGATTTTTCTACATGGCATCAAAACGGTGCTGTAAATAGGTGGGGGTGGCAAAATCCTGCCCAAGGGAAGGAAGTAGTAATGCTGTTGGAGGGAATGACAGTCAAATGTAAGTATTTGGGCAGGTGGTCTTCAGGGCAGAATTCAGAAGGCAGAGATGAATCTGATCATGTTCCCTTATAGAAGTCACCTGCATCCACACGTGAGTTCTTCCAGAGAGAGCAAAGAGTCGTCTGTTGAACAATCGTTGCAGCAGTGGGCTTTTAATCCTTTGGATAATAATGACTTTGTATATAAATATATTGAAAGTAAAAAATATTCCTTGTAGGAAAACCTTTTCTTTTTTTTTTTTTTTTTCCTACAATATTAATGTCTAGAAAAAAAGAACAAAGCATTTTCTCTCAAAGCCTGTGTTTGGATGAAAATCTAGCTCAAGGCAGAGATTGCAAGTTAAATTCTACCATCAACGTCTTGTAGTTAGTGGTTCCTAAAAGCATATTTGAAATATCTTAAAAGGTAGCTTTGAAGATGTGAAATGCCATCCCATGTTGGTCTTTTCTCATTTATCCTCAGCATTTCTGATTACCTCTAACTTTGTTCAGGCTTCAGTTTCTGCTCTGAGACCCTCTACCCTCAGGATCTATCTTGCACCAATAACTGCTTGAATTTGCTATGACTGATCCTAAAGTGTGTTCATACAGACATACCGTTGTAAATGTATTAACCTTTGGGTTTCTGTTGATATTTATCATTTTACACTTCTCCTCTTACGGGAGGAAAGGAAAAACCAGAAAAGTACAAGCAGTGAGATGGTTAACAGGCTCCAAGACAGATGTTCACGTTGCTCTAATTTTGACAAAAGTACATTGGCTTCCTGTGAAGCAAAGGATTGATTTTTAAACATAGTATTTGAAGACCAAGCACTATGTGGCTCGAGTCCAGCTCTCTTGAAAGACTTATTAACAGCCCCTCACATTCTCTTTGTTCTTTTGAAAATCATCAACCGCTTCAGACACCTGCTGTAGCTTCCTGCGGTTCCTATACTAGTATTCTTTTAATGGTTGCTTCTCTTATCTGTTGAACATTTATGCTCTAATTTTAGATATTTTTAGAACATTTTTTAGTGTTCTTCATTAGTTAATTGCAAGCAGTCACCGTATTTTTCCTGTAAACAAGAATTTGCTTACAATTTCTTAGATTTTGCTTTTCTATTATACAATCACTAGATTTTGTCTTCTAGCTCCAAAATATCCTTTTAAGATATCTTTTCCAGATCAAGTTTTTAAAAAGGTTATGAATGCTATTGTAAATATTTTTATTTCTTCATCTATTTTATATTATTTTACTTATATTTTAATTATTGTTACTAGTATATTTGTGAACAGGTTTATATAATTATCAGACATTTTAATATTAATATTTACTATCTTGCTCTGATACATGCTGTAGCTTTATGACTAGTAATAAAGGAAAAATACCAGGAACAGGTTTTTACGGGTTACAGCAGGCTCTTGCAAAGTGAGACTTGGACTAGCCTTCCAGTACAGAGAGTGGCTGACACTTTCACCAGTCACAGTGCAAGCCAGGTTGCAGGCCTGAGACAGTAGGTCTGGCCTGTGTTAGAAGCTATTCTAGAGATAATACTTAAACCAGTATAAAGTAAAACTTGCTTTTAACAGGGTGTTGCATGTCATAGCAGTATGTTTCTCTATTTATATATACATTTATACATATTTGCTTATATGCAGATGTGCGTAAAAGAACCTAGAAGTCTGTTTATTTTCACTATGTACACTGCTGTATGTTTGCCCTCAAATATGCAATAGTTTGTGAGCAAACATTATGATAGTGACGATATCGCAGACATGCTAGAAGAGGTCTAATCCTTACACTAAGAAATTTCTATATACTTGCGTATTTGGTTATAAATCTATTGCTTATTTATTTATGTATTTACAGTTTTATTTATGTATTTACATGTAAAAGAAATTCTCCTCTTCCCTTAAACTTTATGTGTGCTAAACATGTGCAATTGTCAACTGCAACAGTGTAACCATAGAATAAGTCCATTTAGCTTTCTTTTTCAATTTTCAAAATACACGTGTTATTCCAGTAAATGTTCAATTAATGTTTTTCCAAAGTTAAATCAGTAATTGATTGAATATACATTTGAAGGGGTGTTTAGTCTCAGATAAAAATTGAGGTAAAACCTAATAACAAAACAAAACACTCAGTTTTCTATCACTAATTTGCTGGCTTTCTTCTTTTGCATAAAAATATTCTATAACTAATCTAACATTTCAATTCACTTCTTATGCACTCCCATATACAGGGTTCCTTATGTTATCACTTGTAATGTGTTTTAAGCAAACTGACTGTAGTTTACAGATGCTGAGAATCAGTCTTAGGGAAGGGGTCACCTACAGGAAAAAGTAAGGAGCATCAAGTTGCCATTTTCTTTCAAATCCAGTGTTACCTGCTAATGTCTTATTAAAATGTCCTCCAAAATACAATTGTTCTTATCCTGAAGAAAAAAGTGATGCTAAAATTTCAGAGGAATTTACCATGTTTTTCTAAATAGTTTTCCTAGGACACATGCAGCTCTACAATATGTTTCTCTCATTCTTTTTCTTTTCTTCTTTGATTTCCATAAATAGTATTGCAGAACATGCAGAAAAACTGTCTGTGAAACTGAAAACTGTCATGGACTATCCTTTGGATAAAGCCGCTAGCCTTTATTCGTCTCCAATGATGGTTTCAGAAAGAAACTAACTCTCAGGGTGATTTCTTCTCTTTCCCCCCCTTTTTTTTTTTCTTTCCATTTTTGTTTCAGAAGGAAACTTATCTTCTTCATAACCGGTTAAACTGATCCCATTTTATGACAATTTAGATCTTCTAATTCCCTGCAGCAGACTCAATCTGCAGGGTGCTATGTTTAACATACTTGAGACAGAGCTTAAATTCAAACTTGTGTCCCTGTTTAAGAAGGCAGAAGAATCTGCTGGCATAAATTGACTGAACCTTACTGCCTGGATGAAAATGTCAGTCCTTTAAACCTTAGTAACATCAATGTGCAAAATACGACAGTGATGGGCTGTAATAGAACAAAATGTTCCTAGAGTTCCTTGCTTTCTTATCAGTTTTATTGCTTTTCATCTCTTACCAAGTTGTAATATGCTTCATGTGACTCACATTATTTATTCAGATTGCTGTGAGAATGGTGTTTCAAAGTAGGGCTTACTATATTTAATTTTATTATTTTACAGTAAATGTATAAAAGCTTGAAAATAAACAGTAGAAGATGCATGTACAAACATTATAGATGTTTCACAAATCAGAACTATTATGCTTACACTTATGTTGAAATGGCAATAGCGAAGGGGAAGGCCAGTTACTATTCAGCCTATAAATAATTTTTTGTGGTGACTAATTGTTACAAAAAATAGATGGGCAGAATTTTCATACCAGTGTTGTTAACCATCCTTCTCTCAAGGAAAATTACAGAAGAAATTTAAAGTGTCCTTTAAGTTATGATGCGATGTATGGCACCCTATTTTCCACCATCTGATGAGGCTCTCCAAAGATCGTAATATTGGGGATTATTAGAGGTATGGATAAAGCACATTTAAGCCTATATTTGCAGTAAGGGGTAAAGAAGGCAGAACAGAGATTGATTCACACAGTAAAAAGCATGTGCTTTGGCTAGGGAGATATTTCTGCAGGGTATGCTCTGGCTACAGCTCTGCCAAAAATTATCACCTGCAGAAAATCACTCTTTGTAAGTCCTCAAAGAAGGAGAACATTTTTTGCCCTGCAGCTCTTTCTTTCATGAGGAAGAGACCGTTTTGTGAAGCACAGATCTTTTTTGTGTGTGAATACTTGTTAAAGGCAAAATATCTCCCAACACTTACATCCCAGGGCTAGGCAATTAAAGATTCAGACATCTACTGGCTGAGTGCTGCAACATCTACTTATAGGTACTTGGCCTTAATGGTACCTGAAGCTGAGGATTAGGTGAATAAGCAGTGTAGTCCAGACAGATTCATGGTGGGTAGGTCTATCTGCAGGTCTTGGGCACCACAGTCAGACGACACCTTCAGTAACATCTGCTGCTCACTGCTGGACACAGAATCTTAGGGAAAATAAATCCTTGGTCAGAGTCACTATTCATGGTCAGAGCTGTTATTTTGCTCCTATGGCCTATCCCTGTCATCCCCGTAAGCTGAAAAAGACAGGAAATTAAAAAAAAAATTGTCTGCTTTAGTCCCTCTCGGGCGTCTGAGCCACGACGGATCACAGCCCTCTCTATGTGATATCCACAGCTATAACCATGTATCACATTTCCCTTTAAAAGGAGACCACTGTTAAGAAAGTGTGGTGGTTGTGATTGTAAACATACATATTTCATACATTCAAAGTAGTCTTTATCTAATTTCGTAATGGTTAGAGTATTTGCTCGGGAAGTGGAAAATTTTATTTACCCTAGAGTTTTTCTGCCCCTTTTGTAGTTTCGAAGTTGTTCCAGCAAGCAGGGGACAAGTGAGGCTGGAGCAATGGGGCGTTGCCTGTCCCCCTCTCTCCAGTGCCAGGAAGACATCTGTCAAACAAAATTTCCAGCCAGGTCTCATCATACCTGGGAGGAAGGATTTTTGTAAGACAGTGGCTAAAAGCCACCTACTTTGCACTGACTAATGAGATTTTCACCCTACCACCCTCACCCCATGAAACATCTTATTGTCTTCTAGAAGCTCAATCACAAATACAAGTGTTGCATGTTGATTTCTTGGGAGAAAATATGATTCCTCCCAATAAATACTTTCTAGTGAATGATTCCAGTTGATTCTGAAGAGCTATGTAAGCTTTAGGTTTTACTTTTAATTTGAAATTCACTAACTAGTGTGATACTAATATGAATCTCACAGGCAGTTAAAAATACATTTCTTTTTGATCTCATAAGGTATAAATAAATGTTAAAAAATAATTTCAGCTGGCTAAACAGGAGTCTTCCTTAGCTAATATCACTGTGAAGAAATAGCAAGTCTAAAAGCTTCTGAATGAAAATTGAGGGTCAAGTATTCCAAGTATGTGTACATATATATACAGATTTGTACATGTACATATATAAATGAAGATACGGATTCTTTTGCTCATAACATTTTATATTACTGCATCTGAATTCCGTGGTGCAATGTGTCGAGCTCAGAATTCTTAAGTGTCTGCATCGACGAGGCATGAGAAGCGTTTGGAGAAACAGTTCTTCAAGTAATTCTTTACAGTGTTCTTGTGGAGAACATAATTTTCTCTCATGTAAAAACAGAAAGCTTGCAAGATGAACAGATGTTGCAAAAATTACTCCAGACTAGTAGATAATGAAATACACACTAATGTCCCATCAAACTTGTTTGTTCTGTACTAAAGCAGGAAGAACCGGAGTGGCATCAGTGTACAGAAATAAATGAGAAATAAGGCAAACACAATATTTAGCTAACTTTTGGAAAACTAATTTTGGTTTGAGTCTCTTGAGAGCAGAATGGATAGGAAGTCACATATAATCATAGGAATTAGCATGGTGTGAGACGTATAGCATGAACAAAGCGTGGAATTAACATACAGACATTTTCCAAGCTCAGGGAAGCTGCACTAGCAGCAAAGTACCGGGCGATGGGAAAAAACCCCGATATGTGAGAGAACAAGATGAATGCTTCTTATGACAACTTCAGAAGACAGAAAACCATCAGAGAGGAATAAAACAGCACAGGATTCAGGGATTTGTCCCCAAAACCTTCTGAGGTCACTGGTATTGTTTGGTCCAGCATTTTGAGACCTTCATCAGAGATCCCTATCTCTGAACTGAAGCCACTGGCAACAAGGGGAGGATGTTTCCCCTGATAGGACTGGTATTATGGAAGTTGTACTGAGTAAACTATTTCCAGCATAAATAGAACGTTCTTGCTCTTTCATCCAGGAGACAGAAGAGATATCACTTGCAGCACCATGTGAAATTCTTGTTGCCTGTATTCGGAAAGATTAAGTGAAAGCATAACAGAATGATTGAGGAAGTGGGGGCCTTGTTTACAGGGGCAATGAAAGGACCTAGCAAAATAAAAGCAATGTTTAAAAGACAAGCATGGAGCAGGGGGAAATTCTTCTCAGCTGAAAGATAACACCTGTCAAAGGACAAATAGAGATAAACTTAGCATATGTGAATATCTGCGGAAAATTAAAAGCAGCTTTCAAAACCCTCAGAACAATGAGACAGGAAAAAATAGGTGCTTGGAATTTAATTGGCTCCAGTACTAATTGTTGCAAGACTGCAGAAGGGACTGTTTGATGAACTTGCCTAAAACAGGAGAAGGTCTATTTTAGCCTGTTTCCCATTTTCTTGGCAGTCTGAACTTGCAGCAGAGTATTTCAGTTAAATACTTTGGAAATAATTTTTTCATCTTTCAGCAAAAGTGTCTGTCTTTGCCTTCCCAAAAGCTGAAATGTATATGCTTATGGTTAAGTGTGTAGGCTTTAATGACCGCCATGTAAATAGATCAATGCACTAAACGTAGTTTATGTGGCACTAATAAACACATTTTCTTTGCATGGATTACAAGTATGTTCTATAAGCAGATTTTTGAAACATTCAATGGGTGTTTAAAAGTATAAAGGCTATTTTCAGTAGAATTTACATTTTCTAAAATAACCTGTTATTCAAGTGTAAACTTTGAGTAAATCCTATTCTTACAGGTTGTTAGTAGTAAAACTCAAGATCACTAAGGGCTTTTTAAATATTCACATTTTCTTTCTACTGACATGTTAATTGAATAACAAGGCTATTAACGTAACTGCTATGTCTTCCAAAATTGTTAATTCTGCCCAGTATATTTGTGATTTCATTGGGATGTTGTTTATTACAATGGTTACAAATTAATTTATGCATTGCAATGAATTTTATTCACGGGGAATTGCAATGAGAACTATATTACTGATGCACTGTCTTTCTATGAGGCTTTTCATTCAATCTTTAGTAATGTAGCCACATTCTTTAAATAAACAATGTATTTTCCATTATCAACATTACAGTGATAGGTATGGGAGAAAAGGAATGTTGCTATTGCATATTGGGATGTACAAGCAGAAGGTCAAACCTTCATTATCACTATATTCTCTTTGGGAATTTGAGAGAGGCTATGTTACTAGTAAGATAATTAGCATTACAAAAAGATTTATGTATTTTTAGGCTGATTTTTTTTCCTGACAATTTATTTTCATACCTGACACTATGGAAAATGACTTGTTATGCTTAATGTTTTAACACATTTTTATTATATATATTTTCATTTTCATAACAAGACTATAACAAGAAAAAAATGGAAAAACAGTCAATTAATGATTTTGAGTACTAAGACTGAACTGCAAATGAATTAAATTTTCTGAAAACTGTAAAAAAATTAAAAAAAAACATTTTTGAAGCTCTGTTTTGAAGTCTTAGGATCATAGTAGAAACAGAAAATTGATTTCTCCTTACAGCAAGCTTATTTCTCCAGACTTGCAGACTTCTCCAGGTGTTGTTTTTCTTGCACAGCTTTATGCCTTTGTTTATTCTGCATTTTTAGTCTGTATTTACACGGCCTTTGTTGTTTAAGTGCTCAAGTTAACAAACACCTTACAGCTGTACAATAGGTATTGCAAGTCCCTTCAGTGCCCAGAAACACATTGTGTAGTGGACATCCATCAAACTGGCACCTGAAGAACCCTGGGAAGGATTCTGTGTCTTAATGAAACTTTGACGACAGTGGAAGAGCCTTCAGAGATTTGTCCCTGAGTGTAACATGGGAAAAGTTAACAGATTGGTTCCCTTTCTAATTTATCATTTGTCAGGCCTTCAGGTATATATACTTTAATCCTGAATTTTTCATTGTCTGATATTTTGGACTTAATTTACACACTGTGTTATGTCAAAAAGAATAAATCACTGTAAGGGAAGAGAAATATCTTTTTATAGGAATAATATAAAAGAGTGGTTGCTTTTTTGTTTGCTTTTTATTTTAATTTGGGCAGCTATGGCTAATTTCATATATTTTTTCATTTTCTAAGTAAATAGGCTGGATCAAGTAAAATGACATAAATCAATTGCTGATTTTGGTTTTGCTACTTTTTTTTTAAAGTGTTTGTAAATTTATGCAATCTACAATTTTGGTTATTTTAGTTCTTTAAAAAGTGTTCTTATGGCACTGTATTTCATCATGAAACACATTTAAAAGGTACAAAAGTTCGAAAAAGCACTGAAAAAATCTCAAGTCTGCAAAAAATCTGAGGGTCTCACCAAACTAAGAAATTAAATAACTGTAACCTTTCCTTTCCCCCCAAAAAAGCTATGGGCAACTTCTAAAAGAAAAGTTCAAAAAATCTCTTTATCACATCATTTTCCAAAGTGTTAGAGTAGATGAATTGTTTAAGATAAAAATTATAAAGAGGCTAAACTTTCATAACAAAAAAGGTATCCAGCATGTTTATTTACTTGTGTAAAAAATGTCCTTTTTTATCTTCACTAAGAATTGTGCATGTAAGGTTTAGACCTGAACACAAGAAAAAAAAGAAACAACAAACCCTGGAGAGCCTATATGCTTTATTTAGACACGAAAATAAACAAACAGAATTTAAAAAATTCAGTTCTTGCTGTCAGTTTCTATCAGAGTCCTTCAAATGTCTGAAAAGCTGGCCAGGTACCCAGCACCTGAAGATGGGTTTAGAGTTTTAATCTCAAGCCTCTGTTTTCTTTGGAGTTTTTTAAATGATGGAACATCCACGAGCAAACTTAATAGAACTGAGAGACATGGGTAATTATTATATAAAACATGGATGATAATTTTCCTTAAATTTTTCACACTCTGCTTATTTTTTTTTATTATTAGTGAACTTTGAAAAAGTCATAGTGTGAAATACAAGATTGTTTTGTGATTAATATTTTTAAAAAGCAAACATATCTGGGTTTTATGCCTTCAAAGCATGGGATACGTAGCTTCTTCACTAAGCCAGCTGGTGCTACAATTCCTCTTAAATCTTGGCATTTCCTTCTCTGTTTTTCTTCTCACTATCTCATTTTCTGTCATTTTGTTCTAGGGATTTTCTCCTTGATATTCTCATCTCCGCTTTTCCTCTTTCTGTACACTTGCTTGCACTAACTTGCATTTTTCTGTTTCCCATTCAAGTCTGTTTTCTCTACATTTTCTGTTGCTGTTCAGTTTCTCATCCTCCACGCTCCCTTCAGTTCTTGTTTGTATTACCTTTCACTTCACTCTCACAATTTCTTCAGTTTCTCGTTCTTTAAATTAGTCTCCTTTTTCTTCTTCTACTCTTGTCATTCCCTACATTTACATATACTATACTTTCTTGTCTTTTACCCATATGTATCCTCTGTATGGGGTCTCAGTGAAGGTTTTCTTTTGTTTCCCCTTTGTACTCTGCTTTGGAGTCAGTCACTATAAACGCTGCAGATATCATGAACAGCACTTTTAGAGGCAATCCCACCATCATTTTAGGAAGTGATCCCAGCCTGCCAGTTTCCCATAGATAGTTATGTGTGTTTTCATTCAAGATACACACATGATTATATGTCTCTTTCTATCTTGCAGTCCCATTTCTATGGTAACACTGCGTATCTACCATTTGTGTGTAATGAAGATTCTGGCAAGTGGGACCCTTTAGCAGGCCAAGGTATCTAGAATATATAGAATGTTTTGAAGAAACTTAACAGGAGTAACTCCTCCATTTAGTCCATAGATTAAATGGAATTTAAAAAAGCATTTTTGTTGCCTTGATTTCTTTTAACGGTCTGCTTGAATATGGTCAAAGAACAGAATAAGCATTTTTTTTGTTCTTTCTAGTTTAAATAATAATATTTTCCTCAGGAATGTTCTTGGAAAACAGAACTTCTGTACTGTGTTTACTGCCGAAATATTTTCTAATGCCTGACTAATTGGTAATGCAAGACTTCCCCATGGAAGGGAGGGTCTGATGTTATAAGTAATGCCAGAACTACAATTAGAGTCTGTGTTCCAGACTCTAAGACAGAATTTAAAATGATATAAAAGTTCAGCCATAAATGCTGACAAATATATCACAATATTGCACTGAGGAAAGGGAGAAAGTTCTTGACTTTCTCAGGCTGGAGCAAACTCTGTCAGTGGTGCATAACAGAAAAAAATTAGTTATTCCAAACTGTTGAGGCTGAATGTAACTTGCTGTAAAAAAACATCTAAAGAAAGTCATGAGTGACCTGGTTGGCTAATGAGTAAAAGCTTATCTGTGCTAGGAAGACCTTGGGCCAGTAGCAATGTTAAATTTTGTCCAAGGTACACAGTAAAATTGAGGCATCTTAGAAAACTGCTTTTCCTTTAAAAAATTAGGAATAGAATATGAGCAGGGGTGTGCAACAAGCTTTTCCTGGTACAGATACGATGATTATTATAATTTTGCTAGGAAAATGTTTGAGTGCATACCCCATAGCTGTATGTGTGCTATTTTTCTCTGCAGGAGCAGAATCCATTAGGCTAATAAAGTTTATTTTGGCTGTAATATTTTATAATGCTTTTTTCTTAACATATGTTACAACAGCAAAATACTCGTGATATAGAGGAATCTCAAGTTAGATGTAAGATTTAGATATCCCATTTGGGATTTAGGAAGAATGTAGGTATGTGACTCTCAAGTGCACTGCTGGAGAGGCTTACAGGGTGGGAGAAGTCCTGGCTTTCTCTCTCCCTCTGACTCTCTTTTAATGATAAGCTATGTATCGAAAGTATCAAAACACACTCTGATGCTAAATGCTAAATGCATAGGGCAGCCCAGGGGACCAGTGTCTCCTAGCTCACAGAAAAGCATAATGCCTGTCTTTGGCCCAATTAGCCTTCCTCACTTCAGCTTAAAAAAGAACTTTAATGCGAAAGGAAGAAACTCCTCCCTTCCAGACTACCCTTTAAATCTGGGATGAACTAGTGAGTTCCTACAGCCTGAGGAGTGTAACAAGTCCGGCTTTTTCATTTCCTGGCATAAAAAAACCCACAACAACAGAACAAAAAACCCACCCCACCTATTCCATGAACTTCTGCTTCTAGTGGCTGGATTGTTAGGCTTGGTTTTTATGATATATTGACATCCTTGCTACTAAAGATGCATATGTACATCCTTGCTTAACATTTTTGGTGGGAGGCTGTGTGAATTGCTCTGATTTACTCAGAGGTGGCTTTCTGAACAGACTCAGCATCTGCGAAGCTGCCGCATTTCTGAATCTGGGTTGCCAGCAACCAGATTGTTCAGGTTGAGGTGCTGGAGGGAATGTCACCCTGCACTGGGAGTGCCCACTCAGTTTCAGGTAGTTTCCATGCTTGCTGAATGCTGACTTTGGGGTCTAAGTCATTAACTTCATGTCTGCAGTCAGCCTCACATGTTTTTTTGTTGCTAGTGCTGTTTGAGATCTGATTAGATTGGATAGCTCATTAACATACATGAATAAATGTTGAAATAACAAAAAATAAAAGCTATTCCACTATTTTTTTATTCTGTTGAAACATTCAATGTAATTTGAGCCATCCAGTTTTTACAGACTCAGATAACCTCGTTCTTGAGATTATTTTCTCCATTGTCCTATATACCTTTTTTAATTCTTATTTTTAAGCTACTCTTGTTTTTTTTTGGAGAGTTTTCTCTCTCTTATTCTTTGTTTATAACTTTGTTTTATCTCTGCCTACTATAATCTCCCCATCTGGATGTTTAGGCCAATCTTCCTAATGAGATAGGAGTATTCATTGAGTAGCATATTTTTGCAGGATGGTGGATAAATTCAAGAATGGGGTGGACCTGACCATAATGTAATATACATCTGGGTGGCCAGTGTTGGAAGAGCTGTGCTATACCCTTCCAGATATCCTACTCACAGTGCAGTTCTAAAATTAACAGGCTCTGCAAAGTCAAAGCTGAATGAAGGAACATCGTTCACAGGTGCTCAAGCTAACCTACAGGTAATAGATATTGAATTGTCAGACTGTAGTCTCCTAAGAAACATTGGTTAAAGGTCAAACAATTCAGTAGAGTGTACCAGAATACTCATGAGAATCTATTCAATATCCACAGAGATATCAAATAAAGCAACAGTAGTGAAAATGGAGCTATGTATGGAACCTTTGATGACAGAATTAAAGAATAACTGAGATGTACTGGCTTCTGCCACACTGCATTCAGGTTGGCATAGAGGAACTACTGAAGCAGTACTGATTTGTGAAAAAGGTTTACCACTACAATTAATGTATTTGTGGGTATATCCAAATTCACTGTGGATTAGTTGTAGTGGCATTGTGCAGACGGCAGAATAATTGTGTAGGGCACAGAAGCTGAAATAGCAGTGCACTCAGGTGACTGGAATACAGCTGAATTTCCACTTAAAGCAGAGAAATAATTAGTTTCATCAGATTCTTGTGCAGTCCCTACACCAGACCTGTGCGTCTGGACTGACAGTTCATCCTGTCTGCCATTAGGTATGTGTCTATTCAGGTTGGTTGACTTGGGTTAAAACAGCAATGAGGACAAGATAAGCTTGGCTTAAACTCTGTGGTAAGTGGGTGAAGTGGATTTCTTTCAATGGGAAAGCATCAATCAAAACAGAAAATGGTGATTCTGCACATAATTACTAGTCAAAGGTAAGGAATTAATCTTAAAGTATGTTATGACCTTAATCAAAGCAAGCGCCTGTGAGACATATGCCACAACCAAAATTTAAACAATTATAGATGCCTTATCTATTGTACCTACTGGGAAGGCTTCTGTAAATCTTTTTCTGCTTGTCCATTAATGTGATAAATTGGCATTTTCCTAAGTACCATTTCCTTGCATATGGGTTTTGAAATTCAGGCCTAACATCTTGCTGAGGTAAACTCAGTGGAGTCACTGGCGTTTCATCAAATTACATGTTAATCTGGTGGTTTGTCTCCTAGGTTTTAAGGTGCAACAATAAATAGAATATGTGAGAGAAAAAATGAGGGCTCCTCAGTTTGAAGCTACATGGTTGCAGCCATATTCTTAACACAGTTTTTATATAAGCATACTGCCATTTATAACAAAGATTTCTACAGAACAAATAGTGGCTTGATACTAGTAAAATATTGGTCTTTTAGAAATCAGGAGGGGCTTTGCCATGAAATTGGAGAGGGCCAGCATTTCATAAAGTGTGAGGAAAAGTATGATAACAGTTTCTAAGTGTTAAACTTCGATATTAGCCTCAGATAATTAGGATGCTCCTTTATTTTCCTGCTTTCTGTTGTGGACTGAATTGTATTGTGTTTTACCTCCAGGTATCAGTTACAACTTCATTCACAAGGTCAAACATGAAGACAATTCCTTGTGAAAGTATAATTTGCAGAAGAAATTTGTTCTGCTGTTGTCTGCCTAGTTTTCACACAGTTCTCCTGATACACAAAACCAGCCGTACTGGGGAGGAGGTGTTTCTGTGTGCATTAGCAAATGTTTCTGTATAGCATTCTGTATCACTGAATGCAAAGAAATGATTAATCAATGAATCATACAGTAAATAAATTAGACGGCGATATTCTGGCTCTTACACCACAGACATTGTTGCACACAAAGAGCAGGATCTTTCTTCCAGGAGGGATATGGAATTATACAAGCTCATCTCAATTCAGCCCCAGGCACCCAAGCTCCCCACTGGCAGCTGAGTATTTAATTTCTTGGAGCATTTCTATTATTAATTTGTCTAACAAAAACAATCATCGTAATATTATTATGTCTGCTCTCATAATCAGCATTGCATTATCAAAATCTATAAAATCTATCAGATCAACACTGATTTTTGCTAGGTGCAAATTTTGCCCTGCCAGTAGACAGAATAAAGGAAATATTATTTTTTTCTGGGCATGCATATGATCACTATTTCTATTTGGAGGTACACATTTGAACAGAAAAGATTATAACTGTCTGTATTCTTGCTAGAAGCTTTGTATGAGCATGCTGCAGAAAATGCATTTTCTGTTACATGAGACTAAGAAACTTGTTGCTGAAATCAGGTATTAAATGAGAAAGGATTTTTTTAAAGATAAAACAACATAGATTATAATCTCTGGGTATATGCAGCAGAATCTACAGTAGCAGCCCCCCCCCCCTTAAGCCAGATAAGAAAGCCTATTAGGCAGATGGTATCACACATGAAAAAAGTGATCAAGCTGTGAGCAAAAGAGCCAGATATACTTAGTGTGATAATTAGAAAAGAAAAAGCCCCAAAGGAAGTGCAGAACAGTAAAATATAAAATCACAGCTGGAAAATATGGTGGAGATTGTACTTTGGACCCAGGAATAGATCAGGCCAAGACAAAAAGAAGGAATGATTATGAAATAAGGGGGAAGAATTTGGGGAGAATATGTCTAGCAGAGTATGAGATTCCAGTTCACTATCTCACTGAAAGAAATAGTGATCTGATTCCTGTCTGGTGCCAGCAGCAGTTTAGGAATTTGAACTACAACACCCCTACTCTTTTTTTTTTTTTTAATTCTGTGCTCTGTCCAGCAAGTCAAATTCTGTATTTGCTTGTCTTATGCATATATGTAAGTAAGGTGAAGACAGCCATTTATTGCAATGAGCTTTAACTCAGTTCATAACCATAGTGTAAAGTGGTTCTGTAGATACAACTTTGTGTGTCTTAGTACTTGAAAGATGGCCACGAAGTTACATCCATGGTGTTACCTCATAGAAAAAAAAATCTTCCCATTTTTATAAGCTGCTTGATAATAAATAGTAAAAAAGATGAAACATGAGGGTTTTTTTCCCCTCTATTCTCAGTGCCTCATATGCTGTTTTCTATTATTCTAAAGAAGGAATTTTCTCTTTGCTGTGGTTAAACGTTAACTTTTTTTCCTCTCTGCTGCAGAAAATTTTAATATTTGTAAGTATTCAGAAAAACACTTCAGTATTTAACAGGTATCAAAAGCAAGTGCTAGACTGCAGTGCACAAGGCAGCTTCGACAAAATGTACACAGTGATCAGCTCCCCCAGAACCTAAGGCATATGGACCCATGCAGGCATTTTATTCCTTTGAACTTTTCTGTGGAAGATTCAAATAACAAGCACCCTGCCTCCTCCACATTTTGTCAAGAAGCTAGGTTTTCATTATAACTAAAAAAGTTATTTTAAGTCTCTTGATCACTTAATTTTTAATTTTTAACTAATAATTGTTACTTTGTTAGTTTGACCTTTAGCTTCACTAAAACTGATGTTTAAATTAATCTTGTCTCAAAGCTGCACTTCCAGACATCCCTAGCTTCAGCCTTTAAAACAATTACGCAACCCTACTGACTCAACTTCACAACATACTGCTTATGAAACTCATGTAGCTCAAGAGTGGACATTTATGGTCATTAAGAAAATCCATATTTAAACTGCTAATCAGCTCTGAAAAATTCAATGGCAATGTTTCTGTTGGTTTGGGAGGTAAAAGCCAGAGGATTTTAGATTCGTTTTCATGATGCAGTATTTAGGGTGGAGACATTTTTTGGTCAATTCACACCAGTTCAGGTCCATATTTTCATGGGTAGAGAGCAGCATCTCTGCTTTCCAGGATTACTAGAGAAAAAATCATAGTGGACAACAATGATTCTTTCCTATGGGAACTCCTTTCAGTCAACATAATTTTTTTTCCTTTAATAGAGGAGACTTAATTTCATTCATAAAACATATAGCAATGCCCCAGCTTCTTTGTATGCGGTGGTTTGACCTTATTTATTATTTTTGTGGAAAGAAATAGAAGCAGGTATAATGAATTAATGCTAATTGTATATTGTGTAAAAAGCCGTATGCAATCAGTTTTAAATTCTTCCCTTCAGTCTAATTTAATTTACTGTTCCTTTTGTGGACATTAGCAGAAGAGGTAAATAGTCTCTTTGTACTTCTCTTGGGCACCACAAACTTGTCTGAGTACCTCTTATATAATTTCTTATTTAATCCTTCTTATACCAAACAATGTGATTTTATTTTGCAAGGCTTTTTTCATATATGTTTTTGTTTCCCAGATCTTTGAATATCCTGTTTTTCTGCTTTATCTCATTATTGTCTCCTTGTATGGGGAAAAAAAAAAAAGAACATTAAAGGTAATGTCTAGTGGAATGCTATTGCTTACTTTTCTCTTTATTTTTGTTTTGGTTGTTTTTATATAAAGGAGGGGGTTTTAGGGGAATTCTTAATACAATTATTCCTTTTTGCACATTTTGGTTTACTTTGCTCAGTTTTTAACACATTTTTCCACTTGCTCCAGGCACAACATTGTGCAGATTCATATTCCAGACTGAACAGGAGAGCCTTGCAGTGCCTTTACAGGGGTTACATCAGGAAATCTGAAGAAAAAACTTTGAATTTGAGTACACAACTCATCTAAAAATCTTCAGCATTTTCCACAAACACATTTATACTCTGTAATGTCAACATTAAAACTGGATATTTATTTCTTCATATTTATTCGCACTTGTGAAGTCCTCTGAGTTCTAGAGTGGAAGAAAAGAACGGGGAGGACTTGTCACTACTTCTAAAATGTAATATCCAAGCCCTGCTCTTGATCCAAAGACTAATGTGTGCACTTTAATTGTAGATTGTTTTGGGCATTTTGCTTAATCGGTTCCTAGTCGTTGGATTTTTGAAACCTCAGAGGCACTAAAGTCTCATTTATTTCACTAGAATGCAGACATCTAAATAGTCTTTAAAACACTATTCTGGATTCACAGATCCATTCCAGTGTTTTTTACTTCTGATATCAAGTCCAAAGCGCAGGTTGTCAAACGAGCTGGTCAGTGAGGCACCGTGCTAACGGTACTTGAACTCACACACACAACAAATTCACTCTGTCGTTTGACTCCTGAAAGTGCCAAGTTGCTAATATCTGCAGTCCACACAGGGCCAGAGCTGGAATCTTGCCCCAAGGAGTTGGTGCATCTTCCTTCTTGGGTGGACTACAGTAATGTAGCAGAGAGGGGAAATAACATCAATTTAGCCTCATAGCAAAACCACAGTGACCAGAATGTGCCCTGTCACTTGAACAACTGTGGGTCAAGTTCTCCCCAGGCTGAATGGAAGAAAAGATTTAAATCTATGGTTTTCCCAGAACACTGAAAAAACTATGGCACTTGCAGGCAAGTCTTTAAGTCATCTTTGCAATGATCATTTGAATGCTTATTGGGCCAGACTGACATGGAGTTTCTCAGTTGTCTAGTGATTAAAGCGATTACTTGGGCAGCCTGAAATAGAGAAACTGGCCGCCTTTCACATCTTTGATTCCTCATTATTTATTTTACCTAACAACCATGAAAGAACGAGACCTCAGTGGAGCTGCTCATTGATGCTTTCTCTTCTATTTGCTTCAGAGCAGGTGGATCTTTTTTAGTGGTCTGGCTGTTTACACAGACTTTATGAATAAATATAAATTGTGCTCACAGAAGGTAAATATTTAAAATACAACAATTTTTAACAAAGGTGTTGTACTAAAATGATATTAAAAGATAGTATAATAACTTTCAGAGAAATGATTTTTCAGTTATGAGAAGTTAAAAAAACACTTTAAAAGTTATTCTTACTATTTTATTTTTTTTAAAATCACCTGTAACAATATTAGCAATAACTCTTTAAAAATTCTGTGCCATTTCCATTTCAAGTGTTGTCTTTTGAAATGCAAAGATTCTGGTTTTGCTGAAACATGGACAAATAGAAATACTCATTCTTGGATTACTCTTTTTTCACCCCAGAGAAATCTCTGAAAATTCCACTGTGTTCTTGGAGAATTTAACAGCTGTTTCTGTCTTTTCTTTTTTTTTAAAAAAAATTAATGCAACATAGCTATAAAATCAACATAAAAATAAACATTTATTCATATTGGAACGGTTACAGTTTTGCTGCATGTTCTATACGGATGGCCAGACACCCACTCTTCTGCTGAAGTTGAACAGGGCTTTAGGAAAGGTTTCTTTGAAGGCTGTGGCATCAGTAGCCTGTATTATTCTGTGGGAACATAGGTTCGTGACATCAAAGGGAATTATTTTTCAAGTAATAATTTTAATAATTAATAATAAACAGTAATATAAACTTAGCAATAAATTAGTAATAGCAGTGACAGGAAATGAAACCTTTACATCTCATTCTTTACTAGCAAAGTAGGTAAATCATTTACATCTGAAAGGCAATGTCTTTATTGCATCCTTTGATCTTACTTCATATTTTTAGTATATTGTAAAAATAAGAAACTTAATTGTCATTACCTTAAGCTGGACTTGTGTTAGATTTTTGAACTTTGAACAAAAAGAGTTTTAAATCCCACAGAAAATCCAAAGAAAATCACCTATCTATATGTTGATTCACAACATACTTGAAGGGCACTGAACAGGGAAGGAGAACTGAGAATCCAGATCTGGGACTTCCTCATTGTCACTTGAGGGAGGTGACAATGCCTGTCCGGAGACACAATATGAAATATGGTTTTTGGCACCTGTTGGTAAGTTTTGCTGCAAGTGTGAAAGATTTCTGTTACAAGTAAATGCAGTTCTTGTAACCTACAACACATAAAATATTTCCCTTTAATACTCCTCCTCTAATAGGAAAAGTTTATGTATCTCATCCATATGAGGGTGATAATACTACTCCAAGCCATAGACAGTAAGGCTGCATCTCTCAGCTTTAGTCAAAATCCAGTTTATACACCTCTAATGGAATTAACATGGGCCCGATATTTCTCTCATTGCTAGTATCTTCTAAGCTAATGATAGCTTTCTACTTTGTCATATTTTCACCCTGTACATTCTTCATGGTTCACCCATCTGACTGATCATTTATTGTGGAAGCTCTAGTTTTCTCTATTTCTGATGATTTTACATTGTCTTGTTTGTTTTTATTAACTACACATTATTTTTGGCTAAGAGTCCCATCTGTTAAAGACTTGCCAAAGTTGTCTTGTGAAGTTAAGATATTCCTGTTAGGAATCACCCACTACTGCTGTTTTCAGCCTCACGTTCATTGATGACATACACATACACAGCCTTGCTTCAGTTTGCTCTTTTCCTTCTCATTTCTCATACTGCATGATGTGTGAAAACCTGCGATAAAGGCTCCTTAAAGTCATCAGAACTCTTCATTTATCTGAATTAGATTGCTTTTGCCATCCTTTAGTCCTGAAGAGGCCCATTTTTCAAAGCATGCCACAAGATGTTCTGTGACTGTCATAGGTCTGCTGCCGCATACTGTTCTTGGGACTCCTTTAAATATATAAACTAACGTTTCTAGGTAGATCCAGAACCTCAATTACTTTAAAGTGATTATAACTCTATTGATGTTTTTTTTCCATGGTTTACTGACCTTTATTCTATTGCCTATGCTATATCCACAAGCAGTTCATCTGAGCCACTATTGCCTCAATAGGAGAACATCATGAATTCTCTTTTCAACAGGCAGAATTAATCTGTAGTCTGTTTTTTTTTAACCACTTATAATTTAAACAAAGAAAAAGAGTTGAGGTTTTGTTTGTTTGTTTGTGGTGTTGGGGTTTTTAGCAACAGCTTCCACCTCCCCATTTCACTGGAAACTTTTTCTTTCTTTTAATACTCAAATTTAGCCTCTGGTTCTTTGTACTAGTATGAAACAAGTACTTATGATCATCATTGCTAAGTAGAGGTTCGATGTCATGCTTGCCAATTGTTTTAAATAGTTTTCAAACCTTCAGTGGATTATTCATTTAATAACATCAACACATGCCCACAACCACAACAGAATCTGGGCTCCATGTTATGCTGGTGATTTTTTGCTAGCTATACCATTCAAAACGTGCTCCAATTTTCTTCGTCAAGTCACTAAACCTTCATTTGTGGTCTATCTGGATATTTTCCTTGGTGGTTTGCTTCTACAGGGTGTTGGTTTCCATCCTGTCAGTGGTGTAAGCCTGAAAAATTCAGAGCACTTGGAACTTGATAGAAATATGTGGTACCTTGTAGTATTAGTTTCCAGGTTAAACTACAATATATAAATTGCTTTTCTACCACCATTTTCTGGTTAGAAGCTTTCCCTTTATTGAATTTTTATTTAAATATGTTTTTTTTTCAGGTTACTTTTCTTTATTCCACAAGTCCTAGTAAATATGAATGCAGTCCAGTGCCAAAATATCACTGGAAGAAATCTGGCTATGTTAACTCATTTAAACCGGGCAATAATAAAATCTATTAAAACTTCCCAAATGTATCTTTTTTTGGTATGTGTCTGTGTCTGTCTGCCATCTCCGTGACTCAGCTTATCCATATGGCATAAGAGAAACCAGGTGCTTCAAGTTTTTGGGCCTACAGTGCATAAGCAATCATCAAAAAATATTTTTTTAGGCTTTTGGAATTGGTGACCCAAGTGATAAGGACCTGTGATGAGTTCTTCGGGTTTGTATCAACTTCTGATTACAGCAGAATAAATGGACTTCAGGTCCCTGTCTGTTAGAGAAATAACACTACTGCCAAAGTGCACTGAGATCAGAAGCCTTCTTCCCTTTCCCAGATCACTTGTCTATTTTGTATCCATGTGCGGGATTACATGTTCACATCATTGCACATCTGGAAGAAAATGTGACTGAATACTATTTTGCTAACTCTGGAACAATTACGAGCCAAAGCAAATCTCAGCATCTTATGGGCTGCTCCCAGGAGAACCAGATGGCCTAGACATGTGCTGGCATTAACTGCTCTTCAGCTGCTTCTGTTCCCAATAGTCTTGCTGCATAGAGATGGAAAAGAGGTGAAAGAAATAATTCAGCAGTGGATTTACACTAAGAATTATATACTGATAAGAAATTCCCTGAGTGCACTTCTAGCATGTCTGAGGGTTTCCTTTGCCCTTAGTCTCTCTCTATTCATATGTCTTGTGGGCAACATGCAATAACAGCTTTCAGCTCCAGCCCTTAGAAGCCTCCATATATGGGGGCAAAAGAAAAGTTATACATTCACTTAAACGCTTTTGTCTACCAAAAATGGATGAAACTTTTTATCTTATTCTTGCCTTCTCTTGTATCTAATGGCATCGTTTTTGATTTCCTGGTCTGACCAAGTCCAGGAGTAGTTTAGCTTTATCTGGTGTGTGATATAATGAATAAGAAAAGCAATGTATCTATAAAGCCATTCACAAGTACATTTGGACACTAATTCCACCATTCAGAGAGGTTGCTGCTGCGGATTTGGTGCAGTAAAGCAACCTTTCCCCTCTGTCCCCTGCTGTTTCTGACTTGTTGGTAGGATTGTGTATTATGGCTCAATCTCGTAAATGTCTTTTTGTGAGTCTTGAATTTAGAGTTCTATGAACAAAGCCACTGAAGATGGTAAATACATAGTATTTCTTTCCACATACTAGATGAAGAGAAAAGTGTTCTGGTACAGTAAGTGAAGCTATTGTAGCTGAAGAAGTCACATTCTGTTACAAAGCCAAACATTGACAACTCACTTGCAAGCCACTCTTTTAAGTAAAATAAACCGCCAACTGCCCTGCATTAACATTTTCTTTTTAAAACAGTTGAGTCATAAAGTCTAAAATTTCAAAGAATGCCAGTCTTCTCAGAGATAATAATGTCTAGATATTAATACATTCTCCATCTGATCCTGCTTTCTTTCATTTTGTGAAAAATGACTCATTCAAGTAGGTAACTTAACCCATAGACTAACTGAAAGGATATCTGCATCAGACACTTGATTAGCAAATTAATTTCACACAATGTTATTAATATATAAAAAAGAGTAAGGTGGTGTTCAGAATATACAAAAAAGAGGAAGGTGGAAAAGGAAAGAAACAAAGGCCTACTCCCGCTCTTCAACTCCCACCCAAACCTTGCCTTTCATCACTGAAAATGTTCTGCATATTTCCCACATGTAATGGGCAAAAACTCCACAGTACATCACTCTAGGTTTATGATGGTGCAAATTCGGAGAGATTTTCACTGGCTGTAACTCCATGGAAATTTATTCATGTAATCCTGGAGTGATGAACTGAGGAATTAGGCCCTTTATTTTTAATAAAACTCTTACTGCTACCAGTGTACTTTTCTCTGCTGAAATCTCATTTGCAAATATATAGCTCGATCTTGAAAACCTGTGCAAACATATCCCTACCAGGACTAGATCTTCTGAAGTTATTGATTTTGTTGAGGTTAACTGGAACCCTATATTTTGATATGCTGTGACAGCGACACTGGCAACTCAGGCTTTACTGTGTTTGCTGGGAGAAGGCAGTGTGCCCAAGCCTTCCCACAGGTGCAGGGGATGCCTTTTTGGGTGAGCAGCACCCCTGCAGCTATCTGCCAGCTTCTGTGCTCCTGGGCAGAATCAGACCTGATGGCTTGGCTGGTTGCTGCCGAGGAACATTTACATCTCACCCTTCCGCTGCCGCTCAGAGACAAAGATGACATTTTGTCAAGCCGCTAATGGGAACTGTCTCCTAACTCAGGCGGCTTCAAGGTCATATGATCAGTTCATAATTCAGGATCGCAAAATTGCTTCTTCAGAGTGCAAATCTTGGTATGCTTCAAGGAGAAATACATTCTCCGTTTCTCCTCCTACAACTAATTGCCTGGCAGCAGAGTAAGAGAAAGAAGGCCCTTCAGATTTCCACAGCACTGTCCTTGAAAATGTGAATGGTACCTCTTGTAAATACATAGGGTACTATATTTAGTAAGAGAATCTAAAATATCAAAAATGTAATACATACATCCTTTGTTTGCAGTTGTCCAAGTTATTTTAGACCAACAGTTTTATCTACTACAGGTTTTACATTTTTCTTCTAATATTATTAAGGAAGAAAACTTTGGATCAATTTACTTGGAAACCATTAACTCAACCAAGGTGAAATGTATCAAGCACTCAGTATGGCAGCTCTGCTTGGCCTCTTTCCATCTGTTTGTGTATTTTGCCCTTCAGGCTATTTTTATTAGTTCTGTTTGTATTTTTTCAGTGTGTCTTTTCCCTATAAACTTAAGTTGCTAATAAGTGAGAAAAAGCCCACAGAAAGTAGAAGAAATGACAAAAGCAGAATGCTAGAAGAAGGAAGAATATCAGTTCAGGAGGTTTGTTTTACTGTTTCTTCATGTCTTGCTTTGTCACATATTGGATCCTTCAGTCTTTTACCCTTTAAATTCATATGTTTTTATTACAAATAGACTCTGACTAGCATCTACAATTACTCAATGCTATTCCGAATGTTGACCTGCTCACATTGAATTTTCTTTCTTCTGTTCTTAGTCTAGATTATTTTCTTGTCCCATTGAAGATCTTTTAATCCGGGGTGTTTTGTAACACAGAAGGGCCATTGGCTGCTGCCTGAGCTGCAGGCAGAAGATGTGAAAGACCTTTGTCATTCAGTATATTAAGGGCAAAAAATAGCCTTTAAATCAGCAGCACTTACAGGCAGTCCTTCTTTTTGGATGCATAAGTATCAGTCAGGTATTTTCAAAGTCAATAGATCTGCAGATTTGTGTAATCTGCAGCTGTTCAGACATTCTCCTTCCTGAATGTTTCATACACTGCAGGTCACTTTCATATATTCATGTTTGTATGGACCCAATATTATATGATGCATTATGTTACATAGTGTATATCTGTAAATCTAAAACGTGGAGGTTTTTTTACATATATTATTTGACACCTCTGAACACAAAATTGAAGACTGAACCCTAATTTCCTTGAGAACAGAAAGAAGAATAGGGGAAGAAATGTCTAGTTCTGCTTTGGTTCAAATCTTGTGCAATGTCTAGCCAAAAAAATAGAATATGACATCTCATATCCCAAATTCCTACTGGTAAAATTGAGGAAAAAAGACTGTTAAAAAACAGATATACTTCCAGGACACTGAAATTGAGTCAGTACATGAAAACAGACTGCAATTGCCATCTGTAAATCTTTCAGTAGATATCTTAGACAACGTCCTACATGACAGTCTTCTGGCTGTCTTCTCCCAAGTAACTAGCGATAAGACTAGAGGAAATGGCCTCAAGTTGCATCAGGGGAGGTTTAGACTTGATATTACCAAAAATTTGTTTACTGAAGGAGTGGTCAGGCATTGCAATCGGCTGCCCAGGGAAGTGGTTGAGTCACTGTCTCTGGAGGTGTTCAAAAAATGTTTAGATGTGGCTCTTTGGGACATAGTTTAATAGGCATGGTGGTGTTGGGTTGATGGTCGGACTTCATGATCTTACAGGTCTTTTCCAACCTTAATGATTCTATGATTCTATGATGGTAGTGTAGATCCACTGTATTGGATCAAACTGGGAATCCAGAGTGTAAGTTAAAAATTCAAGATGTCAGTAACAAGAAAATATACATTATTAAAACCTTTCAATTTTTCTGCTGAAAAGAAACTATTTTATTTGAATTAACAATTTAACTTTTTTTCCTGTCAGTTTGATGCAAAGCTGAATCAGAAATACAAAGTCTGGTTTTAAAATGTCACCTCAGATAATACCAAAAAAGATTTCTAGCAAAAGACGTTTTCCTTTGCAGAAGATGATGATAATATATCTTGTAATGCAACAGCCATCCAAGTACAATAGTCAAAACCTGATCCTGCCTGATCCTAAAATTATTTATGAGAGCAAGTCATCTCACTGATACGAGTAATCTCACTGTTATGATTAAAGTTCCACATGTATAGCATTGTTTCTAGATGGAGGGAGTAAAGAGCAATTTTAAAAAATATTTTGCACGTGGCCACATGAAGAGTCTAAAAAGCCATAATTCACCCCAGACTGTTTTTCTTGGAAAAGAGAAAGGTCTGCTTTAGCTTTCATGTTTTTCCAAATTCGTCACAGTCTCTGCTTAATGCAAAGAAAAAAAAAGAAAATAATCACATGAGACACTGGAAGTAAGTTCACTAGTCCAATATAAATGTTTCTGTGGATTAACTGAGGCTGGAAAGCTGCATTGTCTATAAATTATTGTGGTTGCATCTACTGCAATGAAAATCAGTATCGGTTTTACATGTAAATATTGCATTTAGTTCAAAGCAACCATGAACATCTTCATTAGTATCTCACAAGAGTCTGTGATTATTTGAAATACCACAAAAGTACAGCTAGATTGCGAAAGGGCAAGAATGGTAGTGGGAATATTGTTTTCACACTTTCATCAATCACAGAATCACAGAATCACAGAATGGTCGGGTTGGAAGAGACCTCTGAGGATCATCTAGTCAACCCCCCTGCCAAAGAACGGGTTACCTACAGCAGGCTGCACAGGACTGTGTCCAGGCAGGTTTTGAATATCTCCAGAGAAGGAGAATCCACAACCCCTCTGGGCAGCCTGTTCCAGTGCTCCGTCACCCTCAGAGTGAAGAAGTTCTTCCTCATGTTCAGGTGGAACTCCTGTGTTTCACTTTGTGCCCTTTGCCCCTTGTCCTGTCGCTGGGCACCACTGAAAAGAGTCTGGCCCCATCCTCCTGACATCCACCCTTCAGATATTTATAGGCACTTAGAAGGTGCCCTCTCAGCATTCTTTTCTTCAGGCTAAACAATTATTGCCTTTCTTTAAGATTTTGAAAAAATAAAGATGAAAAAACTCACACATGACATTCATATTTGTTACAGAATTCTTTTTACTTATCATTATATGAACAATAATACAGAAAAGTTCTCTTTTGTGAGTGCTGCTCTTTATGCAACACAAAATGTATTTTTTTATAAGTAACCTGAAGAGATTTACTAGAATTCTTATTCTGAGCACACAAACAAAAATATACAAGACAATTTAACTTCATAATGTCATGAACACGAGTATCTCACTATTCACAGCCTCTGCAGCTATAAATATTGTTTGAAATGTCACATTCAGAAGTTCAAATTAACAAGCACAATTATTTTGGGGGTTGTATTCTGCCTCCTACCGTTTATTGGAGTGGTCTTTCATCTGCACAGTAGCTAATGGAGATACTTGTTCAGCAAAGTACTTATATGATTAGATGTGAAGTATTTTTAAGATTGTTATAAGGCTGATCACCTGGAATTTATTTGGGTGTGGGGGGTGTAATAACAGTTGTTTAATTATGTTGGGCAATGAGCCGAAACACTTTTGCTGCAGACCTTAAATTAGACAGGAGAGGCTGTTAGGACAGCCAGCTGACTTCTGCTGGTCATAAGTAAAGAAGGGACTGAGAGGGCCTGAAGAAGTGAAGGGTGAATGACTAGCGGAAGAAGGGATCCGTGGCATATATGGACCTCTTACACTGGAATTAAAAACTCCGGTTCAGCTAAGACGGAGAGTTTCAAGTGGATGACACTTAGTTTTGGGTTGGCTAAAATGGCTTCTATTTGGATCCAAGTGCTTCTTCACAATGTTGAGAACTAGTGACAGAGATAATTGCACTGGATGGGGTAACATTCAGCTCACTGTGGTCCTGGGAGGGCTAAGTGTAATGGCATATGAGAGCTTCAATACTGAGGTAATAGTATGCAGATGTGCAGACTATTAGTGTTGCGAGGGATTAAAAGTTATGTGAAAGCAATTAAAATGAAGTAAAAGAAAAGGAAGCTGGACCTCAAAAGAAAGGCATGTGACTTGAGGGTGTATGTCAAGCAATTTTTTCTCCAAACAGAAGATGTATGTATCTAGCATCTTTTTTTAGTATGGCTGGAGCTCCTAGTCCATATAAAAATGGCAAAGCAATTTGCATTTATGTGGGGTTTTATCAGATTTTCAGAAGCTAAACAAACTTTTTAAAAAATAAACATATATACGTTTATGTGAGTAAGACATTATGCCAAAAGAAAGCTGACTTTAACCAGTCTATGGCGAGAGTAACATTTTCCTACTACTAGGTAATGTTTCTGATGACTAGGATTGATCACAGCATCTTGGGTTACTTTCTGTGTATTGTACTTATATGATTTATTGAAGCCATTGAAGAAGTTATGGTACCCTAGAAAAAAGCTGCAGTGAAGTTATAATAAGTTTTATCCTTGATTTTTCAGATACTTTTTCAGTGCCTTTGGTCACTCCTCATGGAAATTCTGTAGGCCATTGAGCTCTCCTTCCCTCATCTGCTCTAGTGTGAATATGACCTTAAGAAGGTAGAAATCTCCCTGAATTCTTCCTAAAAAACACCAACCCCTCAGTACTTATTTGGCAGTATGTAGAGAGCTTGGGAAAGACAAACTCTTGTAACTCTGAAGTCTGACAAGAAAAAACTTCTGTAGGATGCAGGAATACAGAGGCATCCAATCAATGCTCCGTGCCTAGAAATATTGAGAGCTGTTCCTTGTGTTCTCTCTCCATTGTCCTCTTTTGAGGAAGCCAGAAACATCAATAGAAGAAGACTCTGTTGATCGTGCCATAATATAGTCCAGCTGTGAATAGCACTAGGAAAACCGAGACTTTGCCTGGCTTTAGTATAGAACACTTTCACAGAGAGATAGACCAATTATACAGTGAAACTTCAGAGTGGAGTTTAAGAACCGTCTGAAAGCTCATTAGTTTCTTGGTTGGTTTTGCATCTATCTTCTGTGTGTGCAGGAGGAAAGGCAGATCCGCAGTCAGAAGCAGCGAACAGTGGGTCTCTTCAACTCTCGCCCATATTTTCTATGTAGTAAAGACTATTGCTTTCTTCTAACTTGCTAATATCACTGTTTACATGTCTGATCTTCCTGTTGCAATAACATAGCTGTGGTTGCTGTCTGATTATTATGTGTTCATACCTTTCTTTATAAGGCACCTAAAAATCCAAGCTCAGGATTTTCTGCTTGCGTATGCACCAAAGCAATCAAGAGAAATTTCCTTTTCTAATATTAGCCATTCATTCTTTGTGTAGATGATTTGGCAGCCCAGCTGATATTGGCCTATTGTTGTCATTTATGCTTTCTTTAAGTCACTAAATTTAGTTTTTGCATTTCAGAATAGTTAGCAATATGCAGTAAAAACAAAATGCATAAGTGGAACATAACTTCAATGGTAATTTTGATAAAACTCCACAAATTAAATCCTCCATATAATTTGGCAGGGTAATAAAATTACTCAGCTTTAAAGAATATTAGTTCATTTGAGTAGAGCAAAGGTTGCTCTTGTTTTCACAGAGGTTAGCAAACAATTTGGAAAGATTTAGTTAATTAGCAGAAACAAAAGTGAAAATCCAACCTATTAAATGTAGAAGCTATTAAGGAGACAGATGGATAAACAAAGCTGGTTTTTCTCTTTGGCTTTGGGTTCAGTTATTAAGGGTGGAAAAATCAGCAGAATCTGCTCCAAATTCATTTGCTCCAATTTGTAGATCAATATTCAAAGCTGTGTGTGGGCAGTGCAAAAGTTTTGAAAATTTAGCTTTTGCTTTGGATACTGACAACATCTGGATTCTTGATTATAGCTTCACATGCAGGTCACCAGGACAGCTGTCAGAACAGGTAATGGGTTTTGACTCCTTCTGCAGTGCCTCTCTCTCTCTCTTAACTTTGTCGTCCTCCTTCCCAACCCTTCTACACCCCACACTGTCAGCTCTAGAACAGAAGCAGAAAAGCCCTTCGATAACTATTTGGTCACTAGATGTTACATCAGCGGATTACCCCCACTGGTAATTAGTCAGGGTTCATCAAGTTAAACACTGCTTGCCTGCATGGGGATAATTAGGCGTGGAAAATCAGCTTTGGAACAATACCACAGAAAAACTGTGAAATCTGTGGTTCTCCATGTTTCTCTGGTCTACATAAGCCAATTGTAGCAGCAAGTTACCGTCCACTTATACAGCTGCCTTGGAAGGAACTTCTGCCATGTGAATTGCTCACGGCGGTCTCATTTTTCCCTTCACACAGTTTGTCTCAACACCTGCTGTTTGGACACAACTAGGTTTTATGCAGGTTTTCTGTTTCTTGCATCTCCATCCAGAATGCATCTCTGTTCCTGTCATTCACCTTGAACTCTGCTTCTCTGGACATCCCTTTGTATTCCAAGCATGCACTAGTATCTATCTAGAGTAAACAAATGTCTACCTTGCAAGTCTTTAGAAAATATTAGTGTCCAGTATGTTGGTGGAATATCTGGAAAAGGACATGTGAAACTTAGTCATGTACCTCAAGAAGTGCATACTCCCTACTTCCTAAACTTACATATAAAATGGAAAGGCTGGAAAAACTAATGGTTCTGTTGCTTCAGCAGCATGGTCAAAAGCTTTTTACATTTTTTAAATTAAAATAACCCGAAAGCAGTAACTAAACATGTTATGTGTTCAAAATAGCAAAAATGTTCCCTGTGTCTCATATACAGACTTCTAGACTGATTTATGTATACATGAAATACTCAGCTTTGATATTACTAGTTAGCTGTACGTTTTATGCATACTTAATGTTTCCCTAATTTCTTTAAAATTTATACAAAATTAATATGTGGATTGGCAGAGTTTAGTTCGTTAAGTATAAAGAAAGAGTTGGCATTTATTATTTAGTAGTTAAATCTGGCTTCCAGTTTTTGTGCTCTTTGCTGTTCTAATTGTTGTTTTCCTGCTGGAAGTAGTTATAAAGTGGTACGACACCAGGTCAAAAAATATCTCCCTGATATTTGGAAAAAAGCTTAAATGTCTTTATTTATAAGTCAGAAGGTGATCTCATTGTACAATGGTTGCTCAAATGTGTGGAGATGGAAAGGAAACAATAAATTTTTAAAATGTTACATTTTTGTCTATTTTTTTATTAGGGTGGGTATTCATGGTGAAAATTGCATACGTGATGTATACCTGTAGCATGAAGTTCTCCCGAACGAAGTATGTACACAAGCTACTTCCTTAACTATGACCCAGTCTCTCTATTTTTGCTCACACTGTAAAATCACTTAATCCTAGACTACTTCTTCCAAAGCTGGTAAGAGTACTTATGGATGAAGATGGCGCTTAATGGATTGCACAAATTGTTGCAGCTCAGGTGAAGCCAAGAGAATCACAGGGAATATATTGACCTATCTAATATAAAATAAGACCTATTGAATAAAATATGACTAATTTTCAGGGTTAAGGACCTGATTCTAAAGAAATTTGTTATTTTCTTCAAAACAAGATAGTTTAGATATCTACAATACAGCACCTATATCTGAGCCAGTCAGGTCAAACTTTCCTCATACTCAAGGGAGGAATCAACAATTTTAGAGAATACTTCTTATCCTAAGATTGTTATCTACTTAGAGGTGTAAGGAATCACACCTTAAAGTAGCAGGTTTTATCTGCTGAGGAAACCCAGAGTGACTAACTCAGGTACATATGCCTACATCAGTGAATCCTAATCCCCTTGTTTTGACGGATCCCATCTCAGCTCCTGAAATTTCACTATATATAAGAAACCAAACAAAATAGTAAAACAGATATATCAAAGGCCCAAATGCAGCAAGCTGCTTCTACAGCTTCTATTGTCTGTGCAGTATCATTGACAAGTAACGAATGTGAAAGTAGCAGAAACAGAAGTGAAATAGCTACCAGAGTACTTGTTGAAACAGATTATCTCAATTCTTTTTCCCCTACTGGTTGTGCTATAAGAATGTAAAGTATGAGTGAAATGACCAAAACTGAATAAAAAATGTCTTAAACACTGATTTGGAAATTTTCATAAGATCTTGAAATACAAGTTTTCTCCCTGCCCCCCCCCCCCCTT
>Ga0065711_1000459_pt1 | contig 66046 bp, 41 predicted proteins | sample Hoacrofraction12_FD_59098 | JGI IMG/M metagenome (GOLD analysis project Ga0065711, IMG submission 59098) | Hoatzin crop microbial communities from Cojedes, Venezuela - Epithelial fraction 12 v2 (version 2) | ecosystem: Host-associated > Birds > Digestive system > Esophagus > Crop | place... | reverse complement strand
GCCGGCAGCCTCCGCCCGGGCCCGGGCACGGAGCCCCCGGGGCCAGGGCTCTGCCAGCCGGGGAGGGAGCAGCCCGCGGGAGACGGGAACCGTGCGGCGAGCTGCGGGGCGCCTGCCCGCACCCGGGGCTGGAGGTACTGAGCTTGTAACCTTTTTCGGGGAAAAAAGTTCTGATTTTTGGAGTGGGATGTTCAGGCAATATGTGAGAGCAAAATACAAGTAAATGGGCTGTAAGAGGCGATAATAAAGCTGATTGTCTTGCCACAGAGGAGGAGAGATGCTGGGTACTGCAGTCTCATTAACAAGCGCGATGCATAGCTCGGAAGTTAGTTGATTCAGAGAACTGCTGGAAAGAAAATGATCGGCTGTCTAGAAAAAAAAAAAGTCCCTTTCTTCTTCCCCTTCTATCTGCTTACCTTCATCTGAAAAAGAAAAAAAGAAGTCTCTTGGATGTGAAGAAAGCTTCCATAAAGGTAGTTCTTCAGGCTCCAGCGTGGGTTTCCGATCTGAAAGCCAAACCTAAGCCGGCGGCTGTTTGGCAGAAAGAGGAGGTACAAAGCAGTAGGTTTGCTTTTAGTTTAGGGAGTCTCTCAGGCCAGTCGGGTGGCCAGCAATGCTAAATTTGATCTGTCAGTCTTTGGATAGGATTCTTTCAGGAATTCTGTCAACAATCGATTTAGCATTCAAAAATGCAGACAGAAAATGAAGAGAGTGCAAGCAGGAAGCCTGAGTGATGCTAGGTTGGGATGAATGACAGGGGGATGAGAAGCTGATCGCCAGGGAGGACTGAGACCAGCTTTGTGATACATCCTCGTGAGCTCCCAGCACCCGTCTGTTTCTGTAAAATCTGATTGAGATTGTACTGGTCACTGCTGGCAGAAACTTACTGCAGGGTGATGTCCTGGCTATCTGGGAATTTAATTTTCATAAAAAGAAACCTCAGTTCATGGGAGATTAATGATTTCAATGAAACTTGCATCTGATTTATCGGGACTATGTGAGTGTCTCAAGGCCGTTTAAAAAGGCAGTTTTGAAAGCATTGGTGTTGCTCCTTGAACCTGCAAACACATGGCTACCATTTCGCTTTTTGACCCTTGGTTATTTTGGGATAGGCTTGAATAACTGCTGCGTGGTCCTGCAGAGTCAGTTCTGACATGCCAAAACCAATACTAAAGCAGTTTGTGCACGACTGACAAAAAGACCCACCAGGCCTGAACACAGCACACCTCAAACTTACTTTGTTCAGAAATACAGTGGTTTTGTACTGAAAAACTCTCAGCACTGGGTAGTGCCTCTGGCTCTCAGGAGCTGGATTTTGTTGAAGATGTTCTGGTTTCTGAATAGTCCAAGGCCAGGCTGACAGTTTGGATGGGTGTTACGTATATGCACAGATAGGTACTTGTCTGGCTCATTATTTTTGTCATTTTATCTCTCCCAAACCTTCAGTGGACTTCTGCTATTAGGAAAATGTATCTCGTAGGCTTCTTTCCCATTAAATGGAGGAAGCATTTCTTGGCAGCTGCCTTTTCTCCTGATACTAGCAGAAAACCGGCAGCTTGTTCCCATAAACAGCATAGCTCCCATCAGAGAAATCTGATTTGCTCCCTCACCAACATCCACTTGTGAAGATCTGTCGTCAATCAGCTCAGCTGCCGACCGTGCCCTGCTTTTGCACGTGGCAGTGAGTGCTGTCTGACGGGATGGGGTCCACTGACCTTCCTGCCTGTCTTTCTGTTGCCTCCCTGCTTGCTCATGTAAGGAAGGACGATCTGACAGCCCTTCTGAATGAATACAGCCTTCTGGAATAGCAGTTCTCTAGTCTCTGTGCAAAGCTGCCCTCGTTTCCAGGAGATTTTTAAAGTTTGGGTGCCGTACGTAAAAACTGCCACCAAGTGGGTGCCCCACTCCAGACTGGATGCACTGGTAAGCATTATAGTTTAGAGGTGGCTACCGGGAAGTTATGGATTATCCTCACTAATAACCAGCGTAGAGAGGCCTAGAAGCAATTTGTTGCTTAGGTATGATGCAGGAAACCCTAGAAGTCCACGTCGCCAATTCGAGTTCTGCCGAAGCGGTCTTTCCCATGGGAAATTAAATTAAATCCTAAGCTCATATCGCTGAGCATTTTTATCAGTTCAAGATTTTGTTAAAAGAATAATTCACTGATTTATGGGTATGTCTGCATGGCTCAACACAGCACTAATATTGGTCTGTATCCTCCAGCTAGCACCAAACTTGTGCAGTCTGGGAAACAAAAGCTCTGTAGCCACCAGCAGCTGAACTGAGAGGCAGGACTGGGAACCCAGAAGCGACACCGCATGAAAGCAAGTGCGCTGCTTCCAGTCTCAGAGCGGCTCTGACCAGCGATAACCTGGGAATCTCTCCACACTGCTCCAGTGTGTAGTATAGCAAGCACACTGTGGGAAAAGAATGACGTGGTAAAGGGCCAGTGAGGCAGAGAGGTTGCTGCAAAAGCCTTGGGAAATCGGGTGAAGCTTCACCTCGATTCCTGGGAGAAGAAAACACGATGGATATTCTGGCAAGGAAGCTTGGCAACAGTGCACACAAGTGGTTGGTGTATCAGGAGGCCATCCAAGAAGAGAGTGGAGTAAATAATAAACTGAGAGAAAACAGTTTTTTTGAGAAATCTGTATAGGTGGACAAAGAGAAAGGTTGAATGTCAGAAAAATTGCCAAATAAGAAAAACTTGGACATAGAATAGGGTGAGAAAGGTTGCCAGATTTTGAGTCAACATTGTATCACAGGGATGGTTCGTGTATTACTGTATCTAGGATTTAAAATTGACTAAGTATGAGTGGAGGAACGATTCCTGTCAGAGAAGCAGCTGTTGATTGTGCTTCTTTGCTGTCAAAATATGGAAAAATGCTGAATGAACGTTCAACTGATTGCTCAGTGAAAATAAAATTCTAGACAACTGCCAGATTTGGCTGGGTGCCCCAAGTGAATATCCAGATATAGGATACACAGCACTAAACATGTTCATTTTCAGATAACAGATTTGTGTGAAGCATCCTCTGCAATGGCTTTAATCATAAGAAAACATAGAAACTAATTACATCTTGAGAACATTTTGATAACTGTGTGTTGAAAACAGTGAATGAAAAGATACTTTTCTGTACTGCAAGGGACTGCAAAGTTCTCATTAGAATATAGAATTACAAAATCATAATTAAACCAGTGTGCTACTAAAATAAAAAGCATTACAATTGCAATGCTATTGTTTACTTTAGAGAATTTGATCAGTACGATCTAAAATTAGCTTTTAAACTTTATTACAGAATAAATGGGTGCAATGTGTATTTGTAGGATTCACAGAAGATTGGTTAAAAGTTACTTTGTAACAACTGTGATTGTTTCCTCTTGTATGACAGAGAATGGGAGTTTTTTTGTCATTTGGGGATTGCAAAGCAAAAGGGGCAAAGAATCACGAATCACATATAGAAAACAGACCAGTGATATAAAAATATGGCTACAGAGTTTAAAGGGTCACCCTCCACTTGTCAGCATAGGCTCTCTAAAGGCTGCTCAAAATGGGGAACTCAGTGCTGTAGCTACCCTCAGCTTGCATGCTGTTAGGCTGATGCAAAAATAAGGAACTTGCTTTTTTAACACACGATGTGCTGACAGTGATATAGGGAACCCTTCAGACCAGTGCTATAGTCAGTGGTTTCAGAGGAGGACGCAGGAATTATTTAGGTTTAGATGCACTGACTTTAAATAAGGGACCTTTAGGAGGTGTCAAAGCAGTGAGATACAGGATTAAATGAATGGACACAGGTTAGGTGTTGGACATGTGCAAATAAAGACGGGAGCAGAATTAATGCAAGGAGATCAATTAATAAGAAGTTGAAGTTGTAGAGGGAGAGGGGGAGGAAATGATCCAGAAGTGGAAGTACATTCAAAAGGGAAAAGGGAAGGAGAGAAACCACTAGAAGACAGCAATGGGAGGCTTGCAGAGAAGTAAAATTTTAAATACAGCAGGTTAATTATCCCTCAAAAGCAGGAGAAACAAGGATATGGAAGAAATATAACCCATAGGATGTTGGAACAAAATGCCTATGGTCAGTTAGAAATGCTGGGGAAGACATGTTCTGCAGAGAAATCTGCATTTGGTTTTGCTTTTCTTTACAAGCGTCAGCGGCACAGCTTATGTTATATTGGTGTTCATCAAATGAAAACCAATGAGGGAAAGAGATGTAAAAAAAAAATTCGGACTCTCTTAGCTAGGACTCATGAAAGTAATCTACTTGAAGATTTGCTTTAAAAACTGTAGTGCCAAGAGAGGCTACAGAGAATATATTTGTATTAACTGTCATTGCTATTTAGCAAGTTACGATGTATCAGACCTAAATATCTCAATGCAGTAATACTTCATAATGATATCGGCATGTGACAATTTCGTTTCTCATCCTTTTTGGGAAGGCAGCAATGAGAACTAATTGCACCTTCTAGAGTGCAACAGCAGTACTTTGGGAGCAAGTTCTCTCAGACAGCGACGAGCCCCCGAGTGCCCCATTTGCAGGGTATGGGTAGGCTCTTCCACGGAGTCTTTGCAAACACTTTTCTCCTGGTCATTCCCTGGCCCTGTCGTGGGAGGGACGTGGCTCTCCTGTCTCTGGCCCCAGCTGCACCCACACTGAAATTTCACCCTCCTGGGGCCGGGTCCTGCCGACGCCGAGCTGTGTGGGAAGAGCTCTCACCCATGGCCAGGTCACGTGTCAAACGATTTCTGCCTCGGAGCCTGCTGACTCAGCTGGTGGAAGGATGCTCCATAGCCTAGCAGGTCCCACCTAAATACTAAGTATTTCCTCATACTCAAATTGCATTTTGCTTTGTCTTAGGTTGCACTTCGCATTAACAGTTCTCTTCTTCCTGTCTGCAGTGAGTACTACAGATACTGATGTTCCCACCACAGGTCATGGTTTATTATGCTGACCTGTGCCAGATTTGGACTACCAGCTCTTCCCATAAGGTAACTTCACTCAATAACTGGTGGTCTCTGAATTCTTTCCGATCTTCTGTAGTATTCATATGGAGGAGAACACAGTATTCAAGTTAGAACCCCGCTGGTACCAGATAGAGAGAGACCACTGTATGTACTGAGGGGACAGTCTGTGTATACAAGTCAAAGACCCCACAATTTTTTAATTTATGTTTCGGCAATACCAAATAAGCTCTCCACAAACAACTTTCTATCCATTAAGAACTCCACCATGTTTTGGAGTGTTTTCTCACTTGTTGTATTTGCTTGCGTTTTTCTGAGCCCAGTGTTAGTTCATTTTTGCCAGTCATGTATCTAGTTTCTCAGGAGCTAGTCTTTGTACTGATTGCTTTTGTTAATTTGGCTATAATTTCTAATATTCTTTAATGTACAAAAATCATTAATTAAGACCAAACCTGAAAACAACAGTTAAAATATTTAACTAGATGCTTTTCCCCAACTTCCTATGTTGCTATTTATCATTGTCTTTTGTGTACAGTATCTTTCCCAAACCTCTGTCTGATTAGGTAGTAGAAGATTTACTGTTATTCTTTTTAAAATGAGTATATGCTTCTGAGAGCTGGGGAGCCCAGCAATACAATAAATCCATATGGATTTATTCTACAGCATGTGATTGATGGTTGAAATGAGCTCTCAGCTCTCATAATAAGCTTGAAAAGAGAAGAGAGAGAGAGGCATGGTGTAACAAGCATGAAGAAAACAGAAGAAAAACCTTTTCAGGACTCCACCGTGTGTTGCTCAGTCCTTTGCTCTGTGTTTGTCAAGGATTTACACAGTCATGTACGCCCTGAGGCCAGGGCTGAAAGAGCAGGAGTCCTGTACTGGTTTGTTACAGGGCTGGTACCAGAGATCTCCAGCACTGTAATTGCAATCAAAAAAAAAGAAGAGACTTTATTGAGATTTGAAGGTGAAGTAAAGCATAGGCCTCAGTTAATTACGTGAAAAATGCAGCGCTTTGTGGAAATGTGTTAAGAGCTTCGTGTACGTTTTTGGTGTCTAACTTCTTTCCGTCAACACTAAAGTTTCTAAAGCATGGGAGTAGAAAGATAGTTTGTAGATAATCTCAAATCTATGATATTGTTGATTTTAGAACGTGTTAATATGCGGTTTTATATACAAACAGCTGTGAATTGTTTTTTTATTTAAATAGTCTTATTTTGTAGAAGTAAGAATATGGAGTTCATGAAGACATCCTGGTGGTCTTTCATTGATTTTTTGCAAAGCAACTGTCAAGTTTAGAACCTCAACTGTTAAGAAAAATGCATCCTTGCAGAATTTAAATTGCATCACACAATTTCAGGACTGTCAGGTCACTTATTTAAATCTACCATGGCTGTACCTATATTTTGGATTAAAAAATCATGTATTGAGAGAGAAACAATTGCTTAAGTAGGAACTTCTGAAATGCTGGGGTTTTAAGATCCCAATGATCACAGCAATTTGAAAGTAATGAAAATGGAAATGCCATCATGAAACAACTAAGTCAAAAGAGACACATTTCTTTTTTCTAATATCAGGCAAGCATTTCAACAGACTCGGTGGAAATAAAGAGCTTTTGCAATAAGATATTGTCTTTTTCAGGGTTGGAGAAAAGTGAGTATAAAGTTTGGGAAAAAAGATGATGCTGTGTCGGAATGGGCCACCTTGTGTCTCCAACAGAAGAACATTTATTAATTTTTCTCTTCAGCTACCTCACATATGAACTCGTTCAGGTATCTGCTGAAGTTGAAAGCTGTAAGACTTATTTTATGAAGAAGGATGAGCAAGAACATCACAAATTCTACTCACAACCGAAAGTCATACAAATACTGCTGCTTACAAACATGAAAGAAAAAAATGTTTTGCAGGTTAATTTCAAACTTACGCTACTGTATTGCGTCAGACAGTTCTGACACAAAATTAATTTTGCAGCTAACTAATAAAATGGAGGACAGGCCCGTGTCCTTTACCATGTCTGCTACAAAATATCTTTTTTTTTTCTCATTACTTTATTGTCTCACATTATCTGTGATTTTAAATGCCACATTTCCCAGAAATATGAATATAAACACGCAGTCTTAGGTAGTGTCAATTCTCAGTAAACCAAATGTCTCCACAATTAGACTTATTAAAATAGACTGGAAAGCATGAACCCCTAAAGCTGAGAAAGCTATGAAGCAAATGAAACTCATCCATCATTTCAGTTTTTTAAACTGACAAATCTTTTGGATGTTTGAAGTGGTACTATGGAAAAAATAATATATTTTTGCATGTAAGCAAAATAGGTCTAGGCAAGATTATGGCTTTTACTGTTGTCTAGACAAGACATTAAGAGTAGTTGGTTTTCTGCCACTTTGTGGTTGCCCAGACATTGGGTCTAAGCATCTCTTTATATTTTCGTCATAGCAGGTGAAGTTGAAATGGGCAGTACCTTGGCTCTCCCCATCCAGAACACTAGAGCCAGAAGCAGGTGTCTGTCTTCACTGCTGGTACAGGTCCAACGCAGGCTGCCATCAACCTCTCAGAGAACGTGTAGGAGATAAATAAACTAGAAGGGTTTCTGCAAATTAAAGAACCTCAAGGTAAGATGCGTATTACACACACAGCGTGCCGCATCCAGGTGTTTCCAGATGTCTTCATTTCTTTGCAGACATCATGCAGTTAGTCTTCTGCATAGTATAGTCTGCATTAACAAATCTTTTTCCAAATGCCTGCAAAGCTACCCTACCATTGTGTACACAAGCCAGACACCAAAAAAGCTTATCCTACCACTGCTTAATCAAATTAACTATTGCTAAAATCAGATCAAAATGGTCTTTTTTCACAAGTTGTTGTACATCCATCCTGTGCACTGGTATAGGGACCCAGAAATAATACTGTGCAACTACTTAGCTGGAAAATGACCCCAAGATACAACTACGGACCAAAGGGAGGAAGAAAACATAGTTTTAATTCTTCAGAGTGCAACATTGGATTGTCCAGTATTAGGTCTACACACTTAGGGGCTTATAATGCTGTCAAGGCAACTAGACTTGAGTGCAAGAGTTAGGTAAAGAGGATGCAAAGTACTAGAAGATCAATAATTGTGGTATACAGATATAGCTGTCGTGCTTACTGACGTATGGTGCAGCCATCATTGATGGGACTAGTTCGCTGGGGTGTGCGCTGAGCTAACACCGGTGTGTTACCCTCAGGACTGCTGCTGGTAGATACATACGCCTTCAGAAACCCAGTGTAGCCTCAGCAACCTGAACCAGACCACAGGCTCGACAGCGTGGGGAGCAGTGAGCCTCCTTTAATGGAGAGTACTTGTTCAAAACTGGGATGTCTGCAAAGGTATGTCCCAACCTTTCCTTCCGTGCAGCCCCCCGTGAAGGCTGATCAGGTCACTCTCCATTCACCTCTTCCTCAGTTTAGACAAGGAAAACTGTAAGTGAGCTTCAGAGAGAAGAGAAAGGGAAAATGATCATCACCATGGGGTATGATAGGCTCACCTATCTTTTTTTTTCTACAAAGAATGTGGAATTTGTGGGTGGGTTTTGTCCTAAAATCCCTTGGAGCTGCAGCAATGTTCAGAGGATGTTTCCCCGCCGCTACAGACCGGCTCCGCTCAGCCTTTATTCCTTGCTCATGCTATTATTCTGCTTACAGAGGTGATGGGAAGAACCTCCCTGCAAACTGGCAGCAGGCAGTGGTTGAATGCAATAGTATCTTTTAATGGAAAGCATTAATGCGAAAATAAAAAGCTTCATGGAGCATACCCCGTCAAAGCACGACTTACTGTAACAGTCGTTAGAGGCATTTCCATACTTGAGGTATTAAGACATTATCCCCTAACTGCTGCTCTTACTCATCCTGTTCCCAGAGGTTAATAAAATATAGCTCTTGGATCATCAAAAATTCCAATGCATTTCTGAGTTTCTTTGATACAGAAAGTGCCTCACAATCCCTGCAACTCAATATCTAGCTATATGGCAAGACATAGGAAGGTTTTGCCTGCAGGGTGGATGGCTTCCTTTCTTCAGTAGGATCTTCACTCCATGCCGGTATCTGAACAGCACAGTATTTATGAAGTTGCGGCACATTGAAAAGGACTTAAAGCAGTTACTTACTGTTCTTCCTGCTGAGATCTAGCCTCTATCCTTATGCTAATTTATATTTTGGAGAAATAATTCACAGATAATTAATAATTAACTTTCCAGTTGCTTTCCTGGGGAAAACAGTTCTATTACAAAGTTTCACAATATGCAGAAAAGTACTGTCTTGGAGACTCAGCTAGCACAATGAATATTTTTTTATATGAAAGTCATTGCTTCTCGCTTATGGCTGTGTACTGTGAGCAGGGAATTACGTTATACCCTTCTGAACTGTATTTTCCTCTGTCAGGTTCATGTGCAACAGGATCAGTTCCTTCAACGTTAGTGACAGGCTTCAAAGAATGAGGTTAAAATGATGGAAACCAGAATGCGACAAAGTTATGTGCAATGTTTTCATAATTTTTCATCACAGTTGGACAGCTGTTTCACTCACATTGAACGCCTGCAAAAATGCTGGATTTAAATACAAGCCACGTGCACCAGTGAACCAGAATCTTATTGACCAAGTTTCAACACGTTACTGATAAACCTGAGAATTTAAATGCACACAGGTGTACCTTATCGTCTTTGCTGCGAGAGACCATGCACCTTTGACAGCCTTAAGTATCTGGTGGCTGCAAAGCTGTTCCTTTGTTCGCAAAGATATTGTGAAGAGGAAAACATTCCCAGCAGCCAAACAAAAAAAGCAAACAGCCCCTTTTGTTGTCAGTCAGCCAGGATCACATTCCACCACCGTGTTCCGACCGACGTTCTGCTGCCACTGGTCCCGCTGGCACATGTCAGGACAAGGCATATGCAATCAAGGCAGCAGATGGTTCTTTGAGTCGCCTAAAACCAGGGTTGGCATGGACACATCATTTATGATGCTGCTAAGAGAGAACAAAATATTTGCATGCACGTAATAACAGATCTCTGGATAATAAAGGCATCCTGTATCCCGTTAATCCATTCACACGGAACAGTAGCCCCCAAGTTCCTGAATAATGTTTTTTCCATCAATGTGCTTGCTTGTTTCATATCTGGTGATACAGATGCATTCGGTCCATAACCCATCCATTTAAACCCAATTAAAGGCAACAGTTTGGGGAGTATTTCAGATTTTGACTATGCTTGTGGACGGCGCAGCACGAGCTGCCTTGAAAACATCTGTGACTGCTGGGCCAGCGGCAGAATTGCCAACACTCAGTTCACAGCCAATTCATTTCTTTCTGTTTTGCCAGGCTCCACAGAGTGAAAGCAACACATTTCAGAGCAGTGCTTGGCACAATGGTTAAACACCCCGAAAGTTCCAGGACTGCAGAAATTTCAGGACCCCACTACGGCTTATATCCCATGTTTATTGTGGTATTTCTAAAAGAAAGGAGTGAAAGGGAGAAGAATAGAGACCTTCAGTGTGCTTTCCATGCCACATATGCTTGAGTTGTTCCAGGAAATGTTTTCTAGATTTAGACCATTTCCCTGTTTTAACGCTTGTGATATGTTAGCTGAGAGCACTCCGCAAGTGTTAATCCAGAGCAAGGCAATGAATGATGATACCACAGATTAGAGAACATGCACTCTCTTAGCTGAATTGTCTGTTACAGCCAAATGCAGATACAGAGTGCTGATATCGATCACTGCACTTACATTAATGATGTGATCCTTCTGCAGTGGATCAGGCCACCACGCCTTAAATAATCTGCGATTAGTACTAAATGACTCTTATGCATTTTCAGTTAAACTCTGAGGGTGGAGCCAGTTGTCAGAACCTGAGTCAGATTCAGCACAAGAATGTCTTTGGAGGAAGAGAGGGAGGGAGGAAGGGAGGAAAGGAAGGGGAGAAGGTTTTCAGTTACCTTTTCTTCAGAGCTGATGTTCCCTTTACTGCTACTGTGTAAGATCCTCTTCACTTTGGAGTGAGGTGGCCAAGAGCACAAGGTTTACAAAAGAAAGGAGAACACAGACCCAAATGTATATGGCCAGTGATCATTCAGGGAGCAGCTATTTTGTTCTTCTGTAAGGCATTTCTTTTCTTCTGCCTCTGCTTCCTGCTGAATTCATCTTTCGGTGTCTTCTCCTGTGAGTGGACTGAATGCTATGGTTTTTTCTATGCCTGTGAAAAATTTGCTTGATGGATCCTATGCCTCTCGGCCTCTTTGTTGGTGGTTACATATGGAAATAGGAGGGGAAGCCGAAAACCCTTGTTTACCTCCGGGAATACATGTTCCTGAAATTACCAATAGTGAGCTTTTAAAAAAGTTGAAGTTTTAACAAAATAAACTGCTGTGTGCCTCATTAACCATTTGAGCCTTTAGGAATCACTGCTTCCAGCTTACATCTGTAATGCAAAAACCACAAACATGATGTACTGCAAGTAAAAGGTGAGATTTTGATGATTTCATGAGCAAGAACACCGGGTGGGATAGGACAAAAAGATCAGAAAAGGTACCACAAAAGCCCTGTGAGAGTGAGCAACGGCTGTAGTGCCAGCTATAGCACCTCGGCATTTCATTTAGCGAAATAAATCCACAACTACCAGTTACTTAATTCTTCATCTCTGACGCCATGTCATCATGTGTGAATGTACATGCACATCTGCAGCATGCAGCAAATATTTCAGTGGCCTTTTAAAAAAATCTGGCCTTTGACTGTAGAAGGCTCAAGATTTAATTCTTAGTGGAAAAAGGGAAGAAGACCGTGCTTTATGTAAAATTACGTAATCCAAATATTCCTGAAAATATTGCAATGCAAATGTACATAACACGTGAATAACTGCAATTCACAGGATGTCCTGTAAGCCGTAATAGCTTTGTCATCATGCTTGTGGGGTTGCAGCAGTGCCTGAGCAAAGCAGAGGCTCGCAGACGTGTCTGTGGCAGGTCACGTGGGTCCAGGCAGGGGTGGTCTGGTCCGTTCGTGCCCTGGTGTGGGTGTAGGAGCCCAGCCCCACGACTGCAGCCCCTGGGGATGCGGGGCTGAGGCAGCCTCGCCTCTGCTGGGCTACCTTGTTTGGCAGCTCCAAACCATAAATACAAACAATTGGGAATAATAAGCTTTTCCATTAGAAATGACATTTTCCTTTGTGTGCCTGAGGTCCGGCAGTTGTATTTCATCGGGTGGCATTTTCCATCTTTATAGTTTGTTTTTAGCACGTGATAAAGCTCTGCTGAAGGTTTTGTGTTATTTCTGACAGAAGGTTATGTTAAACAGTTATATCAAACATACAGAAATTACTATATCAACCACATTCCTCTTCTCACTTTTTATGGATTATTTTAATTACTGTATTTGTTTTCTTATGGATCATGATGACAGTGTATGTTGAATTACTTCTGCTGTGGAGGTTGGTCTCCATTAACAGGAAAAGAGTTTATTTTATGAATACAAAAAGTGCATAGATTTTCAGTACCTAGAATAAGTTTTAAAGTCACCGAAATTTACAGTGTCAGGAACAAATTTTACCCGTGCCGTAATATTGCTAAGTTGGTTAAGCGTAGTCTGAGTTCTTTAAAGACAGCTTCGAAGCGTTGAGTATGGGTGAAAAAGCAGCAATATATTCAACGATGTGTATTGTTGGTCTGTCCTAATATACATTCTCCTGTATTTCTCTAAGTAAAACCTTGGGCCTGATTTCTGACCCACACGGTCTTGGGAGAAGGTGAATGGTGGCAGGTGGAAGCAGTCCAGAAATTGCTGGGTGACATACAGCACCTTTGAGACACGTTTGGCGCTTGAGCTCAGACAGATGCAGTAATTCTGGGACCTGGCCATACCTGTTCTGGTTTTTCCTTTTCACTTTAATTGCATTGTTGGTTTTATTTCCCCACCTTTTTGAACAACTGATTGTGCTTTATGATTTGCAAAGCAGCAGCTGGAAACATGACTCTGCCCATTTTTTCATCTTATCTAGGCTATGACTGCATTGAAGTTATCGAGGTGTTCAAATAGGCTGCGGTAGTGCAGCACCAGCCTCTTGCTGAGAGTTTGAGCGTTGGATCAGCACTTGGGAACGGGAGAATCAGCACATCCGTCATCTGTTTGACACCCTGCACGTCCATAGTGTTCAGCATAACAACAGGAAATATTTAAATTGCAATAATTGGCTATGATGTATCCAAACATCACTGGAAAACAAGTCATTAGTTCTGCACCTCTCAGACCATCAGGCACAGTGCAGTGGTGCAGAGCTCTGTGCCGGCAGTCAGGCATGAGGCGTCTCCACCTCGGACTTGGACGACACGCGTCGCAATGCAACTTGGAGATTCTTAATCGAGTGATCGCTGGTGGGAAGCGAGGCATGACTAAAAGGGCTGGAACACACTCGATTTACTTAGTTGAGACAATTTATTAATATTTATAATTTTCTACATAAAATATTGGAAGTAATATTTTTAAGGGCACAACTGCAATGTTTCACCTCTATCATGTCCATCCATGCAGGAACAACTTACAGTGACAGGAAAACCAGTATGTTACAGTCACTTCTTTTCTCCTAATTGCCCAGGAAATAGAAACTGTTTGCTAATATCAACCAATAAAGAGTGAAATTAATAGATACAGCCTGTTTGTAGTCTGATAGGGAATTATTTTGGAAAATCGTATATCCAGGCCCAATCATAACTACTAACAGTCTACTCTCTAGTACCAACTGGAATTGTATTATCCTGATGAAGATATTACTCCAAACAAAGTATGTGTTGCAACCAAATCCAGCGATGAAATTTTATCTGCCTCAGCAGGCCTTCAGCCCAGTTTCTCCTGGTTTCAATCTCTGTTTACTGAACAAGCTTAGGCAGGTCAGAGCAGCAGAGACTAGTGTGGATTCGGCATGGTTAGGCATCCAGTGCTGCGGAACCCAGAGCATATTAGGATTTGTGCTCTGCTCTTCGTGTGGGGAGCCAGCTCACACCTAGCTCTTGCACAATGTTGTCAGGGTTTGTATAAGCAAAGCATTTTGTGTCTAGATAGGAACATCATCACTGAAAGACGTGATCTAGCCAGAGTATGACCTATCCACAGTGAACGCTGAAGACTGCATAAAAGCTTAGCTGTTGGTACATATCCTTTCCAAGACTTCTCTGCATAAGGAGTTGCTATGCTTGGCAGCAATAGCTCATGTGAGGACTTCTCAATCTGTTTCATTTGCAGTCACATGTATTAGCTTAAGTAATATATCATAGAATCGTAGAATCATTAAGGTTGGAAAAGACCTCTAAGATCATCAAGTCCAACCGTCACCCCAACACCACCACGCCTGCTAAACCATGTCCCAAAGTGCCACGTCCACAAGTTTTTTGAACACTTCCAGGCATTGCGACTCCACCACTTCCTGGGCAGCCTGTGCCAATGCCTGACCATGCTTTCAGTAAAGAAATTTTTCCTAGTATACAAATTTTTTCCTAATATCCAATCTAAACTTCTCCTGACGCAACCTGAGGCCATTATGTTATTAGTATTGCATCTTTTTATTAGTCCAGACAATGCGGCAGCTTAAACTGTTAGCTTAAGCTGTTCAAACAGTCCTTGCTGAACTGGAACTCCTGGGTGAAATTGTGAGGAGCTCTCTTGGCAGATCGGCAGGGGTGGGGGCAAGCGTGGAGGGCGGGCAGAGCAGAGGGCAGAGCAGAGGACAGAGCACAGCAATCTCCTACACTGGGGCAGGTGGATCCAAAAAGGGCATCATCCACAACCATAGCCAGTAAGCATTTAAAAACCCCAGCTGATCTGGTCTGAGGCAGTTAAATGTGAATGTAGTTTTACACAGTAAACAATTATTTCCATATGCTTCCTACTTTGTATTTTTTTTTTGCCTTAGCTAAATCATGTCTCACCTCAAAAAGCACAGTAAAGCTAAATGTCAGAAGAGTTTATTTCCAGATGAGTGATACCATTATTAACAAGCAAGTAATCAAGCCCTCAGATAATATACAATTCAGAACATACTGTTGACATTTTGACTAGAAGTACAAAAAGTGCAATTAAATCAGTGCACATCCCTAAAAGAGTTCTTACATCAAAATTCATGATAGCAAGGTTAACTCATAATGATTTAATTTGTAATTTTTTAAATTACACTTGATCACTGCTATCTGTTTCTGCAGAAAGTCATTAATGCTCTTTAGTGAACTGGTTATCTATCACAAATATTGTCCTATCTTATTAATAAAACTTTTCATGGAAATTTGTATGTATTAGAAATTTCAGAGGCATAAATATATGAAGGTCTCATAGAGATAGTATGTAGAACCAGTTTAAAGAAGTCTAGATTTTTAATATACTCAAATATATTTTATTCTCAAGACAAACATACAAATTTTTTTTCTGGTCCATAGGCACAAATTGTATCTCTCCTTTATGCTGAGAAGTCACAAAAAATAAATCTCTGTTTGAGAAATAAATACGTTTGGTAACACACTTTGTCTTCACCAATCACAAAGATAATTGCAAAGCTGCTGTAGCTTTCATGGAATTCAGATTTTGCAGATATATGTTGTCTTAAAATGTCAGAAAGATAATATAGTCCAAGGGATTTGAATACCCATTTCTGTTTCTTCTCTTCATATCCCCAGTTTTATTTTCCTGTCATCTGGCAGTTGAAGAAATTGGCACACTACAATAGTATGCCAGAAAAATATGTCGTTTATGTACAATTACTCTTATGCAGTACTGCTATAAGACACAGGTCCTGTTGGCCAGATGAAATCTACTGAAATCACATATAAAAATCGACAATCTGGCATTTTAGAGTAAAATTTTTCAATAAACCAGCTGATTTTAAAGTTCTGAGCTGGTAATTTCCTTCAAGGCCAGGCTGGATGGGGCTTTGAGCTACCTGGTGTAGTAGAAGGTGTCCCTGCTCATGGCAGGGGGTTTGGAACCAGATGATCTTTAAGGTCGCTTCCAACCCAAACCATTCTATGATTCTACGATTCAAAAAATGAGTCCTGCCAACCTTGTGGAAATGGTTTAATCTTACCCTCCTGATTAGTCGGGGTACATCTTCCTGATGTTTCTCAAGGAAATGTTTAATTGAAAATCTGAGTAGACTGATGGGGAATGGAAAACAATAATAGACAAAATGGCTATGAGACATGATAATTTGAGAAAATAAATGTATTTCACTCTTTTCCAAATACTTAAAACGTTTTGGAAAGCCACTGTTTCGAAATGGGTAGCCCCAGAAACTGCAATTAAACAAAATCTGATTAAACCTGAAGCAAGGTCGTGTCTTTGCCTTCATGACAATTTAGAAAGATTTGATTGTTAGTGTTGCAATGACTGAAATCTGATTTTCCTGTAGGAAGAATACATCATTGGTAGATGGCTAAACACTGTGGCTCTTTGTATCTGAACTATCTTTTTCTGCTGGCAGCTCCTGCGTCTGCTGTCTTCATCCATACCTCTGCCTTTTTAGAGTTTTATTTGAAAGTAGAATCCTAAACTCACTCATGACTCCTTTGGGACCAGGATAGGAATATTTGTTCATAAATATTCAGGGACTGCAATATGTAATAGCTGTAGCTACAACAACACAACTAATAATTGAGGCTGGTGATCAGGAAACTGTGAGTAAACATTTGAAATGGACTTGAGCTGAGGTACGTGTCACTGATCAGTCACACTAGAGGAAAAGTGCCATTGCTTATGCTGTGCTCAGATACTACAGTAATTACTGTGCCACAGATAAGTTGTTTGATAGAACAAATAAAGCGGTGAGGACACGAGGTCCCTTTTTGATGAGTATGGTTAATGTCTGCTTGTTAAAGGGAATGCTGAGCATCCTTACAGAAAAAGAAAACATGGCATTGTTTAGCATATTATTTAGAACCTTCCTCTGACAAAAGGTTAGTGAAAGACATTGTTCCCCCCATGTTTTCCCTTGCTCTGTTAACATGTATTTCAATACGTGTGTAGAGAATATGGCATGAAATTAGGACTGATGATAAATAAAATACTAAAATGCATCAGACAGAATCTATTATTGCCTCTGTTCTTCATGCTGTTAACTGGCAGTATAGGAAATTTGCTAACAATAACATAGAAATGGTTATGGCCGCTCTTTACTAAGCTATGTCTTTTTTTTTTAACTTTAATGGGGCATCTTTTTCCCTTCTAGTATCTTTTGCATATATGACCCCTGGGTTCTAACTATCTTCCCTCCTTGTTTACAAGACTGTCATCAGAAAAGCAAATTATTTTAGCTGACATGTCACCTAGATTCTGATGCTGTGTTTGATCTATGTGTACATCCAACATTCCTGGGAAAGGGCTCCATCACGTTAAAGGGTCAGAGGGACTCACAAACTCTGAGACCGCTAACAGCAGCCTGGAGGACGACGCTGAGGACCCTAAAGGAGCATGTGATGTTGGCATGAGGCAGCATTGGTGTGGAGGCCAATTGTTCGAGGTAAAGGGTGGAAGTCTGTTTCCTCTCCAGTGCAAACATAGTGCTATAGATGATGGGACAGCCCAGAATGCAACCTGCAACTTAATGGCCTTCATGACCGTTCTGAATGGTGTTAGGAATCACTGCCATACCTTCATAGTCCAAGCTGAGAAGGATGCAAAGGTAGCCTAAAGCTAGTTCAGCTCTCTGATCTGTGCTTGATCATCAAGTTCTTTATTATGCCTGTAAGGTACTCAAGACAGATTATCTCCTGTTTGTCTGAGGGAAAAAGGGATCTAAATTTAAAGTGGACTGGCTATGTTTCAGCAATGATAGCGTTTGCCCTGGAAAAGGCAATTCAGGTTTGAGTAGATAACTCTTCTGACTAGTTCCTAAGCTTGAATGCTTTGTGATCTGCTCAGGCTGCTTTTCAGCTGAAGCAAATCACTCTTCTTGACATGCCATCAGAGTCACAGACTACTGACCTTCAGGGCACAGTGCAGGAGACGCTTATTTTATTGAGAAGCTGATTGACTAGTTATGGATTTTCTCCTTGGTATTGTTTTTGCCAGCAGCATATGTAATTTGTGATTTAGTCTGTTGATTCAATGCCTAGCTGCCTCAGCAGTCCACTTGAAGAACTAGCATATGAAATATATACATTTTATGTCTGTTGTCTGCAATTAATCATCTGTCATTATGCTGTGTAATTCTCTATCTCATTTAATTTAATATCAGTAATGGACATATATTAAAGTTACTTCTGTCTGCCGCATATTTTTCCTGCCAACTGCTATTCAGGGACTAGTTTTTTAAGGCATTTTCTGAGTGGAGAAAGATGGCCATCTGCTAAATTTGACCATGCACATATTTTAAGATTTGTTGACTTGATTATATAATGAATTTGGAAATAAGGGACATGATATATGCAGTTGAAGACTTTGTTATCAGTTTGTGGATCAATAAATACTTAAGTAATGTCTTCCCATTATTTTCCCTTTTTAAATTGCTGAGATTTCCCATTTCTCGTTCGGACATTTCTGAAGCTTCTGAAACTGTTTACTATTCAAGACAGGATATTTTAGAGTTTACTGTAGTCTGGTAAAGGACAGCAAGTTTTCCTCATTTTATTAATCCAGTCCCTGTAGCAGTTTCCCATTTTCAATTTAAAAACTGCTACATGTAATTGTGGGTAAATGCATATATTCACGCTGTTTTCATTACCCATGTAAGTGCTGGTTTTGGATGGTAACCAGTCAGCACGTAAGGAGTTCAGTTTGAAGTCTGTGTTAGATACCATTACTCACCTTTAGATCCCACCTTCCTCCTGAGCCTCGGAAGAGTCCACCTGAGTCAGGATCTAGCTTCCTGTCATATAAAACAGGCAGTGGGAAAAGTCTGTAATATCCTCTACCATTTCCATGCACTGTCTGGACGTTGTAGAAGAAAGCAGATCTCTGCTGTCGGATGATGCAAACTCAATAAACCTCTGTCTCTTCAAAACAAGACAAATCTGACCCTTTCCAATTTCTTCCCCTCAGTGTGATTCCTTTCCAGTCTTTTGCTTGCTAATGAATGAATATCTTTCCAAGAACTCTAAGAAAAATTACGTTAGTAATTTAGCATTATTCTTACATCCTTAATCCTTTTCTTGGTAAACTGTATTTGGTTTTTAGCTATAGTATACTGCCTACCACTTTTCTTAAAAGCTTACCAGTGAATCACCAAAGTAAGACATATGAAACATGTTTCCCTTCTTTTGGAATGGTTGAATGTAAAGTATACAGTAGAAACCCCTGAGTATTTTTTTTTGTTCATCCAACCAGAGAAACTGGAAATTTTTGCTTTAGGTCAAGTGAAAAAGAAACACTTGGTTTTGATTAAAAAAAAATAAATCCTTATTTTTAAAAAAATTATCTTCAAAATTATTCTTTTGACTGAGTATGAAATTATTCTTTTAGTTGTGAAAGATTTCTCACTATTAATCTTTTTGTTGTTAAACTTTGATACATTCTTAAAGAAAGAATGCTTTTGGCAATCAAGAGTAACAAGATACAAAATAATTTTAAAATGTTTATGCAAAGTGTTTCTCTATTTCTGAAAACAACTATTAGTTTTTTTACATTAGAAAACACTCTTTTCTTTTGGCCAAAACTTATTTTTTGGGAAAATGAATTGTTCATTAAAACATTTGGCCCAATATGTTTTCTGCTGAAGTCACAATATATATCAATTTTGATATTGATATAAAAAAAAATCTTATAGCTAACTGTCAAAGATACTTTAACACCTGATTTCTGAAATACCATGCAATAATCACATAAATTATTCTTCATTTTTTGTGTGTGTTAGTCAAATGCTAATAAAATCCCTATATTGCAAGAGTTACAATATAATGCCAGTATTTTTAATTCAGGTAAGATAGAAAATTAGACAATCCTATCACCTCAAACCACATTTTTGTTTGCTTTTTTATATATAGGATGGGAATGTCAACAATCTTCCCTATTGTTTCAGTGTTATTTTCTGTCTAAATCAACCTTATCAAGCAGCCAGAATTCTGCCAAGTCGAGATTCTGCCCCGATCCCTCCCCGTGCTCTGAGCAAACCTGGGTCTGGTACTTAATCATGGATTTATTCAGGATTCTTTCCCTGCCATTTCACTCATCAGCTATATAAAGGGCAACAGAGAAAGATGGTGTCATCATCTGAAAAGTCTTTACTAAAAAGGCCACTGACTTCTCCTGAGTGTTATAAACTACAGCTGCTGTGAAAGATGTACTGTATCTTTTTAATGTAATCATATGTCGTGATGGTTTGGTCTTATTGTACACATCTCTTTTATTAATAGAATCTGTAATTCAAACATAGTTTTTCACAGATAATCATGTGCACTCATTTTAACCATACATCCTTTCCATGAAAGCATTTTGCTCTACTATATTCACTTATTTTTTAATTTTTTAGCATATAATTAAGTGCTGTAATCTTGCAAAATAGTTACTTCCCCTAAAGACATGCTATAACTTTCTTCATAAAGAGGGCAAAATGTCAATAAAAAGAGAAAAAAATCGTGCTTGAGGGTAAGGCTTGGACTGTTAATGGCACACAGTTATTTTTCTTCTTCCTTTTCAGTGTATTAAAATTTCATTATTTTCCTTTCATTGGCTTTGATTAATCTTTTTATAGTATAACATACAAGGAGCCAGTGCAATCTACAACAGCATGTGACAAGTAACAAACAACCCATCTAATTTTAACTTTGTCCTTGTAGTATTAGAATTGCTAATCTGCCTGTGGCTGAGACCTAAACCAAGCGCTGCAAAGTCACATAAATATATGAGAAACCATATTTGGTTTTGAAAGCTGAACTGAAATAGCTTGGCATTGAGGGCAAGAAAAGGCTTATCAAAGCCTTCAGGAAAGTCTACAGCATGGTTAGACAACAGGTATAGTTCCCCTCATGCAGTGTGTTGTACCAGCATTTAAAGGAAGTTTTTATTCCTGATGATATTTCTGCTCCCAATTCTGATATCCATATTTCTGTTGGTCTCTACTCTTCAGCATAAATACTCTATCTGTTTTATGAGAATACCTACAATTGTAGGTACGATGCAGAGTGAAGAAAAGCAAGGGAATGCTGAGTCATGGCAGTGTTTCCATGCTTGAAGGAAGATGCATTTAAAGGATAATCAAGAACAGGGGAAATAATATTCCTGAAAGGTGTCAAAGGGAAATGAAACAATGAAGAAAGGAAATAATTTTATGCGAAATATTTATACTGGGAGCACTGTCTTCTAGTTGCCAGTTATTCTCTGGAAGTCAAATGATGCAAGAAAACCAAGACTAAGAACATGACAAAACCACATTTAACATTAAAAAAACCAAAAAAGCCTAGTCTGGACATGGAAACTACTGATGTCTGAGACATCAGAGGTCAGAGCCACAGAAGGACGTTTAATAATGAAACTTTTAATAATGCTTGATGTAAAATAGAGAAATGATTCTAGCAAACATCTGCACCTGCCTACTGGACTGGGATTTAGATGGAAAGACTACTAACAGGTGGATCCAAACAGTTTTAGGTAATGAGAAGCCCAGTTTAGTCCATAAAACGTACCAACTATAGGTGCCTCAGGGTTTGTTCTGGTGGAAACAGACCTGCTCAAAGACTTTTGGACAGATAAAAAGATTGGTGGGGATTAGCTACTCCTTGAGTTTAGGTCTCCAGATTCTGCATTAGCCCCACTTTCAGCCAGTAGGTACTTATGTAGATCCTAAAAACAATACTGAAAGAACCCAGCAAGCTAAGAAAGAGGCTATCTAGGCTAGGCAGCACAAGTATTAAGACTTAGAAAAAGCCACTGGCACTGCTTTGGGAATGACTTTCAGATGGGTCATGCATTAGGACAGATAGAGGACAGCCTGTTTTGTGAGTCTTACAGAGTTTTAAGTGTGGAGGAGCACAGGGGGGTGTACAAAGCTCTTTAGGACAGGAATTTCGGCACCCATGGATTTTAGTACAGTAAATAATCTTCGGGCACAAAACATACTGAAGCAAAGCAGGGGTTCAGAGGGTACTGTTAACTGAGTTTTGATTCAAGGCATCTAAAACGCCTTTGGGTTTCAGACCCAAAACCCTGACCCTTTACTGCTTTGTGCTTCATGTAGTCATTTCAAGTTTTGCTAAATGGCTTAATAATTTCTAGCAGTGTCTTGGAGCCAAAACAGCTGGTTCTTATAAATCAAAGCTAGTATCAAATTGAAAGAAAACTGTTAGGTCAAGAAACTGCTTTATTTGTTTGCATGCTTTAAACCCCAGAGATACATTATGACACATGTCCCCTGATGGATCTACTTATTTTAATATTGCAGTCTGCCTTGTAAAAACAACAAACCAAAACCCAGACCTCTTCTGCACTACCACTAGAACAGCCTGGAGCTTTTAAGAAAGGAGGGGTTTTTTGCATGCATGAGCCCATTAATGTTCCCTTCAGCATGTTTGGTTTCATTGTATTAACATCTCAGATTAATTTCTGTCGAGGGGGAATAAGAGAGAAGCCAGCTGGTATTTGAGTGAAACTATCAGTATGAAAGGTAATCAAGTTTAATAATCGTTGAAAGTAATTTTCAGGGTGTGGTACTACAGTGACTTAAACTGACCTCAGGTGGGGCTGTTATGTTCCTACTATCCTCTCCCAAAACCATAGATACCCCTCACCCCACATCATCCCTAGTGCTGAATTCTCCTGCTTCCATGGGCAGCTCCCAGGAAATAAATGATCAGAGAACAGCACTTACTAAAAATATACGGCAAGTAGTTTTCTACTGGTTCTTTATACAAACTGCCCATGTCTGATGAGTTGTTTGCCAGTGCAGCAGAGGGTGTAAGCCCTGAGTGGCTGTGGCTGATGGTCACTTAAACTGGTGTGAAAAACACATGCTGTCTGCTTAAGCAGTTCTCTGATTTTACACTGTCATCCGTGACCCGCTGCAAAGGTGATCCACGTTACCACCCACAAGCTGCTGAGAACCCTGGTTTTGTAATGCCCGGTGGTGCTGAAGCAGGTGGAGTTAGTTACTCATGTCTGTAAAATTAAGCAAGTATCTGCTTGATCTGGGCTCACTAGGGAAAAGCAGTCAGCTGAATACTGTCAACTGCGTGGAGAAAATGCCAAAAAAATCCCAAACCAAAAAAACTTCTTTCCTCTTTGCCTCTTGTTCAATGTCAGAGATCTTGCATAATATATATAACAACTACGTACATAAGTGTTTTGGGTGCAGTTTTCAAGATCACTTGTATCTTTTTTTTAATTAGCTTAAAAGATGCATTCTGATTACCAGAGATGAAGTATTCAGTTTCTTTTTCTTCTTGGAAATCATGTATTTGGTTTCTTTTTAAAAAATACATGTAGCGCATCGAAAGAGTATCTGCATTTGTTATGAAGACTTTCATGGCCCAGTGGAAGAAATACACAGAATTTCTGAGGAAACCCAGAGCTCTCTAAGGTATTGTCTTCAGCCAAAGAGTATTTAGATATTTTTCTGAGGTTACCACATGCTGTTTATCGTTGTTAACCACATGTGAAGAGTCAAGTAAAAGTAATCTCTGAAAGTGTGGCATAAATGCAAACAACCACCACAAGCATGAGTTAAGTACAAGGAGCGTCACAGGTGAGCATAAGCATATGAGCACTTTAAAGAGGGACTTGTCCAGTAGCACAGACCAAAAGCAATGATTGTTCTAGAAAACTGTGGAACCATATCAGCAACTTTCTCTCATCTTCTCTATTTCTACAGTGAAATATTTTTATTTGCACAGGACTTACCCTTAAAAGTAAGTTAGTATCAGGATACTACATCAGTATCAGAATTGAGAGAGGTGACAAACAGGTTTGGCAAGTCAGTGGAACTCTCCTGCAAAAGAGAATCAGAGTAGGGAAAATGGACCCTTAAGAATAATGTGTACAGCCAGATAACACAGAGAAACTGCCACTACTAGGAATTTAAGGCATCCTAACAAAGACAATCTTCCAACAGACGTTGAGCAGATTTTGAGTCCATAACTTGCTTAAACAGCCTGAATTCTAGAAACTACTGCTATTCACACCCAGCATTGGGTTCAGACTCTGCTTCCTACCTCCTGTACACCTCAGACAATGTTAGCAAACACCAATACTGAAGCAGAATCTTAAAGGCATTATGCAGCACCCTAACACCCAATAGCCAGTGATTATTCTTACTTTCTTCTTTAGTTTAATACTTGACTTGTGTCCTGAAGAGTATAATTTTATGGAATTCTTTATAAATGTATTTCCTGGTGAGTGCTTGATGAGTGTGAAGATTATGTCCCTGGGGGCATTCAGCCACTGTGCAAGTCAGTCTGCAAGGTCAGCTTGGCTCTTGGCCCTACTGCCACTGGGCACAGCACCATCCCAGCTAAGATGCTTCATACTGACATTCATCACCCTTTCAAACGGATGAGCTAACAGTGCACATCGTCATTCTGTCCCTTTCTGGGATCAGCAGCTTTACCATTCATGTGTGTTCTTGGTCCTGCACATGCACAGCAGGATCAGCCTTCCCTGGAAGTTTCAGGCTATCTGAGCCATGTGGAGCACCATGGAGTCCAAGATGGAAATCAGACACCAGTTTTAGGAAGTCAGGATTGTCTCGCTGCAGAGTAGCAGCAGCACAAAATATCCAGCATGTGCTGGTGCAGGTTGAGGTTCCAGGCATTTGGGCCCCATGTGCCACCCCGGCAGCTGCTCCCCATCTGCACCAGCTCATTCCCAGGTGATACGTTTAAGGTGCCGATGCCCCAGTGTCAACCTGCAATGAACTACACCAGCATAAGCTCTGCAGATCAAATCCTGTGAAGTTACTGATAAAGGGCTCAAGAGTTTAGTAATTTTCTCTGCTGTCGACAATTTATCCTCCTTCAATACTTGGAAGAAGGAATAGAGTATTAATCCTGCAAGGAGGAGACTGGCTAGGAATCTGCCTTCCTTCTACCTCATGCATCTTCAAGAAGTCCAGCTTCCTGCTGGAGTGTATATATATGCATATTGTCTCGGAGATTTCATAACACAAATACAGATCTATCCTCTGCTCCTGAAAGCAAATACATGCACTTTGGCACTGTTTAGGATCATGATTTCTAGCATATAATTGCAACAGTGAACCTTCAGGTCCTTGGCTTCTCCAGGAGAATCCACAGCTCAGGCTGATGTACCTCAGCTGCATGCATAGTGGGTGACGAGGTCTGGGATGCATCACTATGAGCAGGTAGAGAAAGATTTGGGTGAACATAGCCTACAATTTTGGTAGCCTCAATAATTTTGCCTGTTTTCTTATCAGTGTTTATCCTAATATATATGATTTTCTGTTGTATAATCTGGAAAAATATGTGAATAATTTCAGAATGATTCAGCTATAATCATAAATACAAATACACAACAAACTCATAACTAACACTCTGGAAATAATTTCTTCATACATTCCTTAAGAGTGCATATGAAAAATCTTGTCCTTACTCATGGACCTCAGATACCCACTGCAGCTCACAAACACATTATCTTTATTGGTTTTTAAAATTTTCATTTCAACTAGTCAGCCTTTAATACATTCAATGATAATCCGTTTCTATCTCTGTGTTTTACACACCTTTGTTCTTTACCAAAGCATATCCAGGGGGAAAAGAATGGATCTGCTAATATTTATTTACTAAACACTTTAATGCCTCCAGACCTGCAATGGGAATCCAAACGAGGCATCTTTAGGCTGACTGGCAATGACTCTCCCTAGACGCAAGTAGAGGATTCAGAAGGCTGACTCTCATCCATATGTCTTTCAGCTCACACCTTGAGTTGGCGTGCAGTTACAAGCTTACCTTGTGAGGGTATCTGGGTTTTGTAACATTTTGCAACCCACGTATCGTAAGTACCTTTTAAAGAAATTACATATGACACGTTAATAAATTGGTGTCAAGTCTTGGGAACAGGGTGGTTAGGCTAAATAGCTTCCTTTACTCCTCCAGGACTGTTGGGACTAGGGGCAAACGTGACATAGCAGAACCAAGAGCAGAATGCAAGTCTGACCATAATTATGAAGCTACGTGCTGGGTGCTCGAACAGGAGAGACGATTTCTCTTTTGTGTCTCACCTCGCAAGGGAGTACTTCCAACCAGAGGCACTGAGTCACCATGCATCACATATGAACAATTCATCCAGTTGCTGTCCTTATCTAAATACTACCTGCGTAGCTTGCATAGTGACACATCCTCCTCCTGCTCAGTCTGTGAGATGTGAGGAGATAACGGAAGGCAGAACACCTGGTTAAAGAGTTTTGCACTTCATAGGGTAGATAACCTTCATGCCATAAATGTAGACAATAACAGACCTGAAAGATAATTATGTGTTATCTCATCATTTATATGATTTGGTTTCTAAGGGTTTTTCCAACACTTGTAAGTAAATTCTTTGCAATTTCCTTTCCCCCCCTGCCCCATAACTTTCTTCAGGATTTTTTTCATTTTACATGGCACTTAAAGCAGTAAATGAGAGGAGGTAATTTGAATACAAGTTACAATGGTTGTAATGAAGCATTAAAATGTGCATAATTCTACCAATGTGTGATTCAATATTTTTTATGAGCACAACTTTTGTATCTGTACTAAGATGTATTAGAATGTAGTAGATATATTAAGACGCACTAGGTGTATTAGAATACAAGATGTATCAGAATAAAATTCATATTAGAAGAAAATTAAATAGATGACTAATAAAGATAAAACAGTTAAGCAATTTGAATTTCTAATAGTCAATAAAATAGTTAAGATGACTACTGTACAGAGTGTTACTTGTTGGATGACTTACCATGTTCTTTTAGTCACACCATAAATATACAGGCTGATGACATGTTACTTTATCCATACATTTCTACAGAAGGGAAGTAGGAAAGAATCTTAGAGACTTGATTGTAAGAAATAAGTGTAAGAAATCTAGGAAGAAGACAAATTTTAGATAGGTATTTTAATTTTTTAAAAAGATTTTTTTAATGTTGAATCTAAATGTCAAAGGATATATATTCTTGACTCATGCACGTCAGAGCTATTCAGAATAGCTGTTGATAATACCTACACATTTTATAACCAAGATGCTTGGAGTATATAGCAAGTTTATAGTTTTTTTTCTGAAAATCCTAATTATGTTTAAGCAGGCAGTCTAGCCAGCATGACTGGGAGCTGGCTTGATTGAAAGGAGAGCACGTCACTGAGCCTAAATCCAAAGAGGAGGTGTACTGAAGGTGGGAGTGGGGCCAGGTTACCCGGGAGGAGTGCAGAGGCGTTGTCCGGGCATGCAGGGAAAAGCCAAAGCTCAGCTGGATTTGAAGCTGGTGAGAAACGTGAAAGGTAAAAAGGGCTTCTACAGGTACCTTGTCAGCAAAATGAAGATCAGCAAAAATGTGGCCAGCTGCTGAATGGGGTTGTTGAAAAAGAACATGGAAAACACGGGGAAGTACCTTCTTTGCCTCAGTTTTTGCTGGGCAGGTATTCCTTCAGGCATCTCCAGGTCTCTGTGCTGACTAATTGAGTTTACAGGAGAGAAGTACTGCTCGTAGTAAAAGAGCATCGAGTTATGGACTACTTAGCATATTGGGCATGAAGAAATCCATAGGTCCAGACAGCATACAGAGGGAACTGGCCAACTGTATCGTGAAACCAGGCTCTATCACCTTTGAAAGGCCATGATGGTCAGAGAAGGTCCCCAGTGACCAGAAAAAGGCATCTTTAAAAGCGTGTGAAGGAAGATTTATCCACAGGACGACTGCAGGACAGTTGGCCCCAAGTCAGTTCCTGGGAAAGTTACAGAGCAAATTCTCTGGGAAGACATTTCTAAATGCACGAAGGCCAAGAAAGGGATCAGAAATGGCCAGAATGGATTTACCAACAACAAATCATGCCTGTTCAGCATGACTGTCTTCTGTGATGAAATGGCTGGCCCTGAGGACAACGGGAGAGCAGAAGATGTCATTGACCTTGGCTTTAGCAAGATTTTTGGCACATTCTCCTTAAGCATCCTAACAGCCAAATTGAGGAGGTTTGTTCCAGACAGGTAGACTGTAAGATGGGTGAAAAAACTGAGCTTAAGGCATTTGTAGTACCATTGGTGTCTAGTTATGAACCAAGTTCCCCAGGGACTGATACTGGGGTCAAAACTATTTAACATGGTCATTGATGATGTGGATGATAAGGTAGAACACACCCTCAGCAAGTTTGCAGGTAACACCAAGGTGGGAGGAACAGTCAGTATGCTGGAGGACAGGGTTGTTTTCCAGAGGGACATCGACAGGCTGGAGAAATCCTCATGAAGAGAAACTTCATGAAGTTCACCAACGGCAAATGCAAAGTCTTGCACCTGGGATGGGAAAATATCATGCAACCATGCAGCCCAGGCACTGACTGGGTGGAAGGCAGATTTGCAGAAGAGGACCTCACAGCCAAGAAGTTGAATGGGAGTCAGAATTTCACCCATGTGGTGAAGGCCAAACACACACTCTGCTGCGTTGGCTGGAGCAGACAGCAGGCTGTGGGAAGGGATCCTTCCACTCAATGCTTCTGAAGCTGCGTCTGGGGTACCAGCTATTGTTGTGTTTTACAGCTTTCACTTGCTTCAGCTTCCCATATAGACTTGGACATTGTGATTCTTATGACACACTTACTTTAAATCTTCACCTGGAACTTAAAAGTATTTTAAAAAAGCAGATTGTGAAGGTACCTGCTATTTGGTCAAGAATCAGTCCGTAAAATCTGACAACAGTGTTCCTCTGATTGGGGGGAAGAGTGGGAAATCTCTGCCTTGCAGGCTTTGGCATGCATACGCTCTTTATCTCAAGAAGGCAAGCTTTCTAATGTATTTAAGTTTTAAAGAGAGATTTGTGGATTAAAAAAACACACTGCAAAGAAGTTTGGCTGAGGAATGTAGGTATGTTTTTGCAGCACTGAAAGCAGCCCTGCGTTGCAGCCATCCTGCCAGGGCACCCACGGCAGGTCCCCGGGGACGGGAGCTGCGGGGGCTCCCCAGGGGTGCATCAGGGCAGGGCCTGGCAGCCAGGGCCCATCCCACCGCCCCAGCCAGGAGCAGTGCAGCTAAACATAACACTTTCTTTCATGGCACCAATTTTCCATTTAAATATATTCAAAAGATGCTGAAGTTTATCTTACTGGAAACATTTTCTACTCGGAACGTTTTGAATGTTTTCATCTCAAAACAAGCCTTGACCATTCAAAATTTTCTATCAAGGTTGTTCGTATAATTTATCTTCTCTTTCTTGGATGAAAACCTTGCTTATTTAAATGTTTGAGACAGCATCTCTCTTTTCAGATTACAGGTGCAAATGTATATCTTAACACATGCCAGGTAGTAATTTTTTGGTACTCTTATTGCCTGTATACAAATTATGTACAGTATAGCAAGATGCAACACTGGTTACTAAGAAAAGTAGCTATTTGTGTTAGAATATTTATATTATTTGGGAAGTCAATTTGGCCAGCTGTCATACACAAGCCTTTGGCTTCTGCTGCTCAAAAGAAATGACTCACATGGCACCCACTCTTTTAAGAGAAAAAAGATTATGAAAACAATATAATGCATTCTTGAACAGCTGCTTAAAAGTCAGAAGCACTTCATTAATTTAGTGGGATGAAAGATTTGCATGAACAACGTTATTTGGATTTATTTGAAACAGGTTTCTGACTTTGAAAATATAAAAACTTGCTCCTTTGAGTGCAATTTAAATGAAGAAGGATTATTGAAAAGTTGATCCTCGTGATTTCTCTCACTTCTCAATATCATAGATAACTTAAACAGTTCATAAACAGTATACAGGTAATAAACTGCATAGATTAGCTGTAATATAGCAAACAGTATCTTTCTTTCCACAGAAGAGTTTATCAGTCCTTCTACACATTGTTTCAGGTGTTTGTCATAGGTTCAAATGAGACTTTTCTTTTTATTAGGGGAACAAAGAGATTAGAAGTGTCCAGCAAAGTAACCAATAACTGGATTTCTGTACCACCCTCAGCTTTAGAGCCTTTATCCCCCTGTCTCCCTGTGAGACCAAGACTTTTTAGGCCGCTCCAAGAACAGACTCACTCTCAAAGGTAGCAGCAGCAGCATTAACTTTCTACAGAGGGGTATGGAAAAGAAGAACTATCTGCTCCTCACGGTGCTGTTCCTCCTGAATTATCCTTTCCTTTTGTTAATAATAAAATAGTCATTATCAATAATGGCAATTATTTTGCTTGATTCCAGTCATGGCAGTTTCTAATGTCCACCAAGCAGATCAACAAGGCCTAATGAGTCACCAGCTCGAGAGAACAGCCTCCAAGACCAACAGCTATTCCAGTCTGGCCTATTGCTTTAGTCACTCTATACTATATTTTTTTATCTCTTTTTGGGTAATATTTTCTCCTACAAAACAGCCCATTTTACCTCACATTCATTCCAGCATGTGAACTTAGTTCTAGTTCAAGTGCAAAAAAGCATCTCTGCAATTTTTCCATCAATGGCCGTTACACCTATATTCATCTACATCCAAATGCAACATGCACAGAATGATACACAGTGCAGATACTAAGTTGGCAATGTTATTTTAGTCTTTATATTTATTTTGTGTTAACTAAAGAAAAGCTAATCATAAGCATTTCTCAACTCATTGTTTTATTTTTTAATTTTTTCATTTCCAGATTCTCAAAATCTCAAATCCATACTCCCTAAGTGAAGATTGCAGAGTCAGAGTTACTTAGGAAATAACTATACCAATTTTATTTTAGCTAGTGACTTAGAGAATTATTTTTTCTTTCAAGTAATAATGGAAATTTATTACCCAGAGATACATCTAATCACTTAGATACTAACGAGACAAAAATCTTACTAAACCTGTTGTATTTCCAATATGTTGTATTTAGATGAGTATTAAAATCTTTTATTTAAATAATTTTGTCAAGCTGTATGTATTTCTATAAATTTCTGTACATTTTAAATAAGTGAGTGGGGAGCTGCCACAATGAATGCGTGTAGGAGAAACCTGGCTGTCTGTCAATACTGGTTTAAATAGACAACAGGACTGGTACATTTCTGCTAGAGAAAAGAGCAGAGGCTGAAGACCCACAAAAACCTAGTCTGCAGTGACAGACTCCATCCCAGCACACAGGGACATTTCAAGAATGCCAGCGGGCCAAGGAAGAAGTGCAGCACTCCGCAACTGGAGAGTGAGACTGCTCTCCCTTGCAACTACATCAGCATTGCACCGCCGCGGCGTGGGGACTAGACACCTGGAAATACTTGGTTCATTAGGCAAGGCTGACAGAGCACTTGGACATTTTGAACTCTCCTGAGGGCTACCATGTCCCCGAAGTGCACTTTATTTGATCCCTCACTCTGTCAGGGCAAGCCTCCTAAGGACGCATGGCTGTGTTCCCAGTAGGTAGCTTAGTTAACTCTCTGCTTTATTTGTTTGCTGTGCAAAGCAGCGGAGGAACCTGCAGCAAAGGCAGTGAATTCAGATAATAGCTGGTCTGGTGTGGAACACTTCATTAAATGAACTTCTACAGCTTGACTGTGACTGATCGCCGGCTTGTGCTTCATGCATAAATCATCTCTTCACATTTCCACAAAGCTGCCATGTGAAGGGGAGAATGAAAATGTGATCGGATAGGTTTTTTTTCTGAAAATGATCACACCCAGGGTGGACAGGGGCCCTCTGGAGCCAAAGGAAGGTCAAGCTTTGCGTACAACTGCACCGTCTGACCTTCTCCTTGCTTCTGTCCTCCTCGCCCCACAGTGCACGCTCCTCCTTTAGCTGGCAACAGATTTCAGAGAGAGGCAGTTTATTCCTAATGAAGCTAATATTTCAGGCTATACGCTGTTTTCTTCATACCCAGACAGAACAAGAAACATTTTCTTTTAAAATAAACACTGATACTTTAATCTCATCATGCGGCCCTCGGCCCAGCCCAAGATTCTGAAGCGGCACCTCCCATCTCCCCACCCCAGGTGACTGCTGCTGTATCATGTCTTGGTGATACCTATGCCAGCTCTGGATTTGTCTCCTTGTCTGCATGACTCAACTGTAATTACTCTGAACCTTGTTGTGGGGGCTTTGGCACATGAGTCAATCATGATTGAATAGATGAGTTGTCTGTTCCTTACATATGGCTTTAATGAGCCATTGTTTCCTGTTGCGCTGGGTTTATAAGACACAGTGTATCTACCTTCACCCACACAAACCTGGAATTGCTATCAACACAACTGTCCTACTCATATTTCCTGCACGTCCACGCAGACACTCCTATCCATGTGTACACACATATACAAGGTGTGGTGCAGCGTGGTGCCCAGGATTGATCGAGACAGAGGAGGTACGGAGACCATAGGGAAACTGTAAATGCTGACAGCGTAGGGCTGAGGAGTTATGCTCACCTCTCAAGCATATATCTTTGCACAACTGCTTTTCTGTGTTCCATTTGCTTAAACAGTCTATTGCACAGCATATAGTGTTTTAAAGAGAGAAGTAAAATGCTGGTGTAAAATGAGTCCTGTACTTTCTTTGCACCGATGAAACGACTGAACAGTAACATCTACATTGAGGTAGTTATAAAAGGAACAGCTGAGGCCAGAAAGGTCTTTTTTCTTGGTGAAACAAAGGTCATATTCTGACTTTTATAGTACATTGAAATAGTGTTCTGGTGTGTTATTGCCTCAGCTGTTCTGATGGAATAGGTCCCTAAATGTCATTTGTATAATCCAAGAGAAAGAGGAGTTGTGCAACAGTTTTCAGAAAATAAAAACCAACTGTGTGGAAGTGTCACAATAACAATAGAAAAATAGATAAGGGTTACGACCAGGTTATCTCTTAAGGAGAGCAAGATACTTGACACATGTGGTGCAGAAAGCCTTAGCTCAGCTGCACACATCTCCAGCCACCCCTTGCTGTATACACTATGAAACCCTCGTAAGAAGAAGGGTCAGTATGCCTTCCCACGTATCTACTAGCCATGTGGTACTACTCTGCAGCCCTTGGGGACAGGCAGTGGAGAATTTTTGCTGGCAGAGGGAGCAGTGGCCGTGCAGATACGTCTTGAAGAAGGGTCCTTGGGCTCATACCAAACTGGGCAAGCTGAGGCCCACTTCTCCCTTTCTCTGCTCCTGTTTTCTTCGTGGCATCATCTCTAAGTCTAGCTGAAGGAGGTGAGGGCAGCCTTTATGAAGGCTTCAGTCAGCACTCGTCAGGCAGGTTTGGTGTAGCCCATGGGCTCTGCCCCACACTTCTGAGGGGGCTCGTTCGTTCTCCCTGACTAACTTCAATGATGAATGTTTAAAACATGGGAAATGTTTGTGAAGGGGGTAAGCAAGTGTTTCTAGATTTAGTGGGGTAAAAGGTGCAGTGAACGTATGCATTTTAAGTTAAGGGAGAATAAGGCAAATTTTGGATGGACACAGCAGAGTTAGGCAAGTGGCTGAACATTTTTTTTTCGGTTTCTGGATTCCCACAAACATGCTTAAGAGGAAGGAAGGTGGGAGAAACCCCACAGCTTGCAATGGCAAATATCCTATCATTAACAGTCTATTTCTTCACGTCTCTTCTTATTCGTTTCCTTTCGGACTTAAACTTTTCTTATTCATATGGAAGTCTTTGCTTGTATCTAATTATTTTTGTCACCTACCTCTAAACTCTTTTCATTTCTGCTTGATTAAAATGCAGTCAGTCATTTTACGCAGAAAGATAACCGTGTTACTGACAGTGTGCAGTTTTTACCATCAGGTTCACAAAAAAAAAAAGTAGGTCAATAATTATTTAAATGAGAAGACAGTCTTCTCTATGTAGTAGATTAAGTTCAGTACACCGCCAAGAAAAGTGGTAATTTACCACGGCAAAAGGCATGCTAAATAAATCAGCCACGAATTCTGTAATAACTGGGGCAGCAATTTCAATAAATGTAGCTCCAAGACCCACTGTCTCAGCATTTGTATTCAAATTAACCAATCTCCGGTTATTATGGATGAACTTAGCAGTCATATATTTAAAAAGCAAACTTGGAAAAGGGTCTCTATTTTTGGAACATAAGTGTAGACTGTCAATTTTTTCATCTCAGTTTACAGAAAACAATTTCAACCTCTTGGCTTAGGTAAAAACAGTAATGCTGAGCTCATTACAACACTAACAAGATCATCAGCTCCATAATCACTTGTTTTCCAACATCATTGTGCTGTGTATCCTTTTTGGCTCAAGCAGGTAATTCTGCCCTTTCTTTGAGCGAGAAGAATAGATTAGGCATGTGGGAATCATCTATCCAAAGCATATTATGGAATATGAGCAAACAATAGAACTTTCAAAACCCTGAACAGCCTGATAGAAATGCCAATGTTGAGCTTAGAAACGCCAGCTTCACAGAGTGTGATATTGGTAATAGTGGAAAATCATTCCAAGTCTCTTCCGATAAACCAGATCCCTCTCAGTATGAAACCAAGTATGTCCCTTCATGCTTTACATAGACTCCAAAGTTCAAGTCCCCAGTCAACAGTGGCTACATCTTTGTAGTGAATTCTCAGGCCATGCAATGAGCTGACAGATAAAAGCAGAAGTTTGTCAAAAATGAGTAATGGATGGCAGTGTTTGGCATGAGTTTTCGCTGATGAGTCACATAATTTCCTTACCGTTGCTGAAAGATAAGACATGGGATCTAGAGTGTCAACCAAAACTCAATTCTGAAAATAGGGAGAACCATTATTCCAAAGAGAAGGGGTACAGAGCTCTGACGAATGACTACTATGGTGTAGCAACAGCATAATATCACAGCCCACCTTAAAGGAAAGGAGAAAAGCATCAGTGCTGTGAGTTTTGTATGTACAATGTCAGCAAGATAAAGGCAGCTTTAGAGAGTGACATAATTGCACGATTAAAAGAGGATCCATCAAGAGTAGACTGGTTGGCAATCTCTGGGACAGATATTGTACGTATGAATATTACACTGTGCAAAAAGATTTGGATCTAAAAAACCCTCATTTATATTCATCGTACCTTTAAAAAAATTCTTGTACTTAGCGCAAAATATTAGGTTTTGTAGCAGATTTATGTTTATGGTAATGTAGAAAGAATACAACAGAACAGCAATACTGGTAGGTTATCCTAAGATTTGATGGGAGATTTTCAGAAAACTGTAAAAGTCAGGATATTTGACACACTCTGAAGACATTCTTTTTACGTGGTGAATTGAAAATTTCAGGCCTTTTATGCCTCCAACAAACTAACAGAATAGGAGGCCCAGTGGGGGGATTTACAACACAAAGTACGTCTGTGCTGTTTTGTCACACTGATTTAAAAACTGTGTAAGTTAACCGCACTGCTGCTAACAAAAATCCTAAATACAATTCTATACCATATAAACAAAGAGAAAATAGCATATGGTCCTTAGCCTGTCTTCCATATACTTCTATGTTTTGAGTATTACAGATGCGTACCTTTTGTGTTTCTCAGTGTTCCCAAAAATGCTGTAGAACTGTTCACAACTCTTATAAAAACAAAAATACAGAACAAGTATAGTATGACTTTTCCTCAAAATACTGTAGGCTGCACAGATGTGTAAGACTTCCGCAGTTTTGAAAATTCACTGTGGTAATGGTTTCATTTTCAGACAGAAAGCATGATGTATATGAAGAGACCATAAGTATCTCTAGAAATGCCTCAAAGGCAAACTGGATTGAACAGATATCAAGTTCTACTTGAGCTAGCAAAGGCCTTAAATGTGATCAACTGATAGCCTGCAGAGTAAGTGTAGCCACCAACGTATTGTTTAATATCTTGCAACTGATGGAGGTATCATTTTTTTTGTTATTTTTTTTAGTAATACACAGATATAGTCTAAATTCTAAATTTTGTTATGTACTTGCAGCTATTATCATGTTAACACTTCCTGGCATTAGAGTGCTATATGCATGTGTGCATAGCAAAACAAGCAAATATATGTTGCCTTCAGAGGAATACAGTATATGGAATCCACAATATCAATACCCTATTTCCTTCTTACATAAATGAAGGGTTTGACTTTTGAAAAGTTTCAATATTTTATAAGATTTAAGATGAGTGGGAGGAAATCAGAAGTTAGGATCAGGACTATTAAAATTTGACGTATTTCTTAATGTATTTTTTATAAGGATTTTAAATTAATTCAATATTTATTTAAACACAGAAAGAAATTACTTTCCAAGTTCCATAATATATTTGTCATAATAGATTTGTGTTTATATTTCAAAAAACTAAAGTTAATAATCAGGGCTTTTTAGAATTTCTGAACTGATATGAAGTGTGACTTCATCCGGTTAATTAAAAGGGCAATCTCTGGGAATAAGAATTATATACTCTTTCACTACCACAATTGTATTTGTCCAGCGAAAAAGTAAAACTATCAGATATAAACTGTTGCCTTCAGCACCAGCAAGTTTTTTGAAGCAGTATTACTATATATTCTTGTACCAGTTAAACAGAGGAGTGCTGGTTGGAAAATAAGTATTATTTTAAATTCTAGTGCATTTATGTCATATGATCTTTGACAAAAGATACAATCTGTTCCTTGAATTCTACATCTGGTGATTCATTCATAGTCTCTAATCAACAATATGAACAAAGGATATTAGTATGTGAATTCCTCCCATGGTAAGTTTATTCTTTGTCTTTCAGAGTTATGATTATTCCCTTAGGTTACACGCTGATCTTAGATTTTGTTACTAAGACAGATGACAGTATCTTTAATCTAAACATAAAGAATGAGAAATAGCAAGTATTTTTTACTGTTGATATCTGTGATAACAGTAATATATTCATCTTCATGTTCAGGTAAAGTAAAAAGGATACAGACAGAGGTAGGTAAAAAAGGGGGTTCAAAACTCAGATGGGTACTTCGGAGTCTGGTATTAGACATTTATAGTTAGTGAATATATACAACGTACAGATGGTGAGGTCCTGCTCCAACACAGTTGTACATCCACTCATAGCAAAAGATTGCCAGTACAGTTGCCATAGCAAGTGTAGTATTCATATCTTATTCTCTGTTTGCTACTGTGATCGTTCTCCTCCCCAGCTGAGACGTAGTATTGTCATTCAGAACCTAACTTTAAATAACCCTAAATAAAAAATTTCTGATTGTCAAATATGTTTTTTAAAAATTTAATACCAATTTATTATGAAAAAGACATACTGTGATTCTTCTTTGATAATCACAGTATTCAGTTTAAAGAAAAACGGAATATTTGTCCTCAGTTCTTGGTTTGAGTAGAGGGAAGCAAATCTATGAAATGTGTTCGGTGAACCAATGGACACAGAACAGCAACATCTCTGATTTCTTTCTTTCATAGACATGATGTATTTAGAGGAAAAAACCCTCATAAATTAAATGCTAAAACTCTAGTCCTGCTGAGGACTGGAGGAGTTTAAAGGAGTTTAACAGGTTTCAGTAAAGCCACGATTTAATCCAAAGGACTATTACAATGCTGAAAACAAAATCAGTCCAGTCTGGCCCCCGTCCTGGGATAAAATGAAATCCTAAACACAGGTGATGGTTGTGTCTGTTCTGGGGGACTTGGGAACATTTCCAGGATTGTAGCTCCAGCCACATCCCCTGATTACTTATGGGTCACCTCCATGTCAGAATGTGATCTCATCATTCACCACTTCTTCCCTCATCTCACCCAATCCTTATTTTCTTGAGGAAAACCTATTTTTTTCATGTGGACACACAGCTATAAGAGCTAGAAGGGAGTAATATGGCATTTCCAAATGACGTCCTTGATCTGGACAACCCGGGAACTAGCACCCTGAGGTGCACCACTTACCTCCCTGATCCCCAAAATGACCTTCCCACCAAAGGCTGCATGTGTGAAGGAAGGGATGGGAGCTAACTGGAACATCAGCGTGTTAGAGTATCCCAAGCCAGAGGCTTAGGGCTGTGTGCACCATCAGCCAGGCTGTAAGTATAGGCTAGTATTTCTGCCTCTATACCAGACCTGAGCATGAAATTACTTCATAAAACAACCAGTGAGCACTGTATGAACCACTTATTTGCCATGTTTTCTTGACATGATGGAAGTAGTGACCCATTTTTCCCGGGGGCTGAAGTTACGACGTTACTAGACTAAGAAAAACATGAAAACTTAAGCTAATGGTATTCTTTCACCATATGTACTTCACTAAGTCTAAACAGGAATTGGTCTCTCCCTGTACAGTCATCTGAATACATGATTGCTTAATAGGGCTGTTTTGTAACACTACTTCTCTAGCTACCAAGACTTACTTTCTAACCACAAAACCAGAGTATGACAAAACAGACTGCGGTACTTCATAGCTTACTGAATGCAGACTTTCAAAATGTGACATACCTTGTAAACAAATAATTGCTTTTTTCCAAAATACTAAAGATGTTTGTGAGCTGGGCTGTGCAAGCACGTCTTCAAAGGTGTCAGTGATAGTCTGAGAAGCTGGAGTAGAAAGCAAAGCTGCAGTGTTGTGTGACAGCTGCCACAAAGGCAATTGAACTCTGACTTGGGCTCTGCCGTCTTCACCATGTAGCAACTGGCTTTTGTGCTATGATTTCCCTTAAAATACCCATCTCTAGCTACGTTGGATATTCTGCACCCCATGGTCACTGTGCTTTTTTTCTTTGCTTTTGTGCAAATCCGTTGAGCAATTTGAAGCCCAGGAGAAATAGGGCTGCTGTGTTGCGTACGAGGCAGTGTGCATGAGGGGGAAGAGAAAAAGTGGCTGTGTTGCAAAACTGAGCTCAGCCCTGGAGCAAGTGGACAGATTTGGCGTTCTTATTTTAGATCTCCTTTCACTAAAGTCTCTGATGATCGTCTCTTCACATAAGGAAATCTCTTGCTCATTCTTATTGTTTTATTTCATTTATTGGTATTGGTGATTAATCCTTTCTCCCTGAGCTTCACAAAAGCTGTAATAAGAAGGAACGCAATGAAGCAGTTTGCAGGCACGCTTCTAATGAAAGCTGTTGGAAACTCTGCATTCACTAACTAACACACAATGTACAGGTGCTCAGTGTCAACATCCACATTTTCTTGGTCCGTTTCAACATCTACTTGCATCCTCTAAATGACTTGATCAGATATTACGAAGATCAATGATGTGTGTTAAACTATGACCTTACACAGACCATGTATTCATGAGTAATACTTTCTGTGATCATCAGGTGGCTAAAAGTCTCTGACCCACTCTGGTGGGCAGTAAGGTGGATTTCATTCACACCTTCATCGCCACTTAGCCAGAGTGGTCTCTGTGATGGAAGGTTGCATTTAGTTGCGTCTAATGTAATCCTTATATTCTAAGGATTGCATTGTTGAAAAGCTGCAACTGGAAGACCATATTGTAGTGAATTATAGGACCACCCTGGACGGCCTTTCATCACAAAATACCATCATCATGCAAACTGCACTAGGAAAAAGAGGGAATAATGAAACCTACATTTTCTGAAATCGTTTGAAACAAAATAGTCAAGAGAGAGAAAGGATTTGAGGAAAGGATAAATCCTACAAGCAGATGGGCTGTGTGAAAATATCCTGCTATTTCCACGATTTTCAGTTCCTTCTCCATGAAGTAAACAGAAGGATGCTTTAGCTCCTGAGGCTGATTTTTTTTTTTTTAAATTAGTTGACAGAAAGATAGGTATAGAGAAAACAGATGGGGGAATAGGCCAGGGGAGAGGAAGGCAAGAAGGAAGGAGTACATGCTGAAGACAGCTGAACTGAGGTGGAGTTGAAGAAAATGTGAAGGAAGTGGCTGGAAAGCTTTATAGTGAACAGTCAGCATAAATGAAAATGAAAACAATGAAACCCAAAAATACCAAATGCCGTTCCCAGTGTCTGTCACGTGGGAGGCTTCTCTTTGTATTTACTCACACACAGTTGGATTTCTCTAGCCCGCAAACTCTGCCTTTTTTCCAACAGGAGCACATACCTCCTGCCCCAAAGCTGGAAGTGCCGGCTGGGTGGGACTGCCTGCTCCTGCCTAGACCCAGTTGTTCCCGTGGCACTGTCAGATCAAGTCCAACACTGAGACTGGAGGAAGGATGAAATTGGTGACAGAAGGAAGGGGAGAATCATGAGGGCAAGACAGGGAAGGCTATGCAGCGAGGCTATATAGAAGGGGTGGACAAAAATATGTGAATAAGAGATGCTCCTCTTTAAGCATCTATAATCAGGTGAGGCTGTGTGACAAATCAGAGCTGCTGAGAATGAGGTTTGAAGTATAATACGATGCCGTGTAATCAAATGCTTCAGACTAAAGCTAATCTAAAACCACATACTTTCTGAGGACGCAATTCACTAATGTTCTATATGTAATTTACTTGCTTTGGATGTATGAGAGACACCAGTCAATGGCTAAAATAATTTCTGCGGTAGCAGTAAACTACGCTTAGCATCCCACAGTTTCTCCTCTCTACTTAACAGGTACACAGGCTACAGGAATTCTGAGTTCTAAAAAGGAGCTGCCCTGGCCTTTTGGCAAGCAGTGTACACATGATCACAATCAAAATGTCTGCTTCATCCGTCTAATCTGCTGTCCCAAGCTCGCCACATCTCAGTTTATACAGTTTATTCACTGTGGGAAGTCACAATTAAACTTCATCAGCCTTACTATACCTGACAGGAGTGTTTTTCCTCCTCAGAGACAGGCTTTTACCTTTTACCTTTTTTGCTTTTACCTTTCTGAGGTAGTTTTCATTACAGGATTACCAAAGTTTTGAACGAGAAAGATCAGTATGTGTTTTCACTGAGTAGTCCTGTACTGAAATTTAGGCCATATTTTTTGTTGTAAAATTCATCCAAGATTTTAATGAATCTTTTTTTCCCCCTTGTGTTTTGTAGTGTATCAGGGTATCAATCAGTAACTAGTTGTAAGCTTTTTAACTTTGCCACTCTTGCTTTGTTTTTTCAGTGTTATGTTTGCAAATCACTAACAAATGTACTCAATTACGATCTTTAGGTATCACTGTGACAAATGTGCTTCTAATACCAGTCTTACAGTGGTGCTAATCCTCCCAGTAAGGCTCGGGGTACACACGAGCGACTTCTGCCTCAAGGACCTTAAGCTTCAAACAGGCGTGATGGAGAAAAGATGTGGCACACAAATGGAGGGATCTGGCTGTGAATGAAATAAAGTCATGCTCATGCTTGGGGTTTTTTTTGTCCTCTGAGGAATGGAAATTTTAACATACTATGGAGACTTGAGCTGGGGGTAGAAGATTTAATAATGTGAAAATAAGAAACAGTTTTATTTTGGCACAGAGAAGGAGGATAAAAAGAAAGAACTGTGAAGGAACAGACAAAGGAGGGCTGAGAGAGGATGAGGATGTTAGAGTGATGAATCACTTATCAGAGAGAAAGGTAGAGAAAAACATCTCCAGTCTAAACTGGATGTAAAGTCTGGTGAGATGGCTCCTCATCACCCAGATGCAAAGCACATGCAAGAGCTCCTGTGGCAGAAGTGGGAAAAGGGAGTTTTCTCTACTAGTGCAGAAGTGCAGGGTGGTGTGGAAGCTGCTGCATCTGGCGTCAGTGCGAGAGGCTGCTCCCCTCCTCTGGCACCCTCTGACCATGCAGGCCGACCCTCCATCCTTCCTGGCTTGCCCTGGCGCTGTCACCCCGACTTCCCCACCTTTGCTTGGGACAAGCTTCACAAGTGCTGCAGACTGAAACGCTGAGGTTGGTTAGATGCCCTGTGACACGTACCCTGTGGCTGCGGTTATTAAATACCTGCTGGCACACGACCGTTTCTGAACCAGAGGGTTGCTCAGATGTTTGAGGGTTCGAAAGAGTCTATGCATACAGTGAAAAAATATCTGAAATTAAGTAGCTCAGCATATAGTTAAAGACATTAAGCACAAAACCATATGCTAATATTCAAATTGGTATTGGCAGCAGTGTAGCTGCTTGTCGAAAGATAAAGATCATACCCTCCGAATGGATTCACTTTGGCCTCCGTTCAGCAAAAAAGTGTCCAATACAGCAGCTACAGTCAATACAGCACAATAACACTATTTCCATTGACATCTTCCTTCTCTCCATCCCCACCTCTAACAAAATGACTTCACCAAAAAAATCCCAAGACCAACAGAAAGAAATCTGAGAAACCATTAAGAAAAAGACTAAAAAAGTTAATAAAATATCCTTCACAGAGTGAATACTGTATGCACTTCCTCTTTCAACCTCTTCCTACTGAATCAAATAAACATTCATGGGAGAGGAACTTTGCTATTCCTCACCTGTCACCTTCGTTTTGCAACATGACTCCAGATACTGGGTGGTTTTTTGACTTAATCTTTCAGACTGTTCAGGAAGTTAGTGTCTTCAGCACAGAAGCCAGGAGTCCTAACACCTGCTTTTAAGAAAGTAGTAATTTGCATCTTCATAGCATTATTCAACAAGTCAACTTCTTCATAACCTACATGGCCATGCTATGAGTTCGTAAATTACGGTTCTCTTAGCTCAAGTTGTTGGGTCTCTGGGCTTCTGTATTGGTTTTATTGTTGATGCATTGTCTGATCTGCGGTGCAGTAGTTTCACTAGGGTTTTCCATCAGTAAAACAACAAAAAAAAATACACCCCTCTGACACATCGTACTGTTGTGGTTTGTTATTGCTTGTAAAATCCCTTCAGGGTCTTAGATGGAATCTGTTGGGATCATGCTAGATACCATCGCTTTTCTAAACTTTTGGATTGTCGAAGAACTTACGGAGTCGCCCTCTTACATTGGACAGTTAATAGCAAAGAAATCAAATGTAACCCTTTTCGAGTCAGGGTTCAGACCTGCATGTGTGTCACCCTGTTTTGGAAAAAAAGAACTTTATAAAGCCTATATGTTTATTATACATTGTGTCCTTTCAGCTGGATAGTTGAATTTGTACCCTTGTAGTAAAGTGGGCGTCTGACCTGAATAAGGACTTTTGATCAAGTCTAACTTCTAAATGAACACACATCATGGTCAGCATCGCAAAATGCTCTCCTTACATCTCTGTGTGGGTTACAGAGTTCTAATTACAAGAAGATGCTGATGATGCTATCGATGGTGTGTTCCATTTTCATTGTATTTGATGTCATCATTAGCTGATGGACTGAAAAACTTCTGTATAAACACATCCTGTATGAAGGATACCAAGTGCTTTCACCAAGAACAGTGAGCCCATTTTCAAATCAGGTGGGATGCATATGAAAATTGCTAAAAACTTTGGGTTAGTTTTCCATTTTCAAGACCTTTGCCTGTTAACACAAAGGTGAACAGAGGAGTTTCATGTTTTATAGTGGATGTTCCCTTGCAGATGATTTTTTTTTGTTATGTTTTATTACTGATAGGGAAGGTGGAAATGGTGTTGTAATGCTATTAGTTAAAAGCTGGTAAGCATCCCTTCTGGAAAGACCCTGGGGAGTTTAATAGGCAAGAAATCAATGCTGAAGTATTTTATCAGGAAGAGGTAATCTACTGAAATTGATAGAGGATTATCTCTAGTGTTATTCCTTAATGCATCTTAGAGAACTCTGCACTACAGATATTTCTTTCGATATTTTGTGTAAAAAATTTATAACCATTCTGATTAAAATTCATACATTAGCTTACAAAGTAACATAAGCTGGGATCAGAACCATACAAACTATAAATTATATGTGGCTGCTTCATCTGATATCATTCTTTTTCTTCATTTTTCAATCTAACTATAATATTTATATGCATAACAATAATGCTTAGTATAGACATTGTTTTATCTGCTTGCAATGTTGTATAATTAATTCAAACCAAACATATGCACTAGAAATAGATAATGTAAATTCCCGTTACACAAATGTGGAAACCGAAGAGAGAGGGGTTAAAGGAACCATCCAAAAGGGTGAGAAAGTGTAGGCGTCAGGAACAGAAGTCAGGCATGCCACAGTGCTAGTCTAGGTTTAACCCACTACAGCAGTTGCAAAGTTCAGAGGGATGGTAAAAGGCAAAGCAGTTTAAGCAACATTAGCTATAATCAGTGGAGTAGAAGCATATAGGATATGCTTTGTGACCTTTACATTGGTTAACCAATTTTTTCCGCTTTTAGTTTTAGAATATGTTCTTTATATTTTCCAATATAAAGGGAAGGTAAAAAAACCCAACGTAATGATTCAATACAATCAATATAGAAAGAATACACATGCAGTAAAAGTGGGTATTAACAATGCCTCACAATAAGTTGCGTCTGGAAGAGCATTTCGGTTGGCTCAGATTCCATCTCTCTTCCCCTTTTTTGTGGTATGTCTCTCTTGCTTATCGCTAGCCTGCCCTTACTAAAAAACCCACCAGAAATAGTATGCATTTATGGTCACTGACTAATGCTTTAATGTGGTTCTATGTGCATTGCTTATTTCAGCTGATGGTTTTTCTTCAGATTAGTATTATAAAGTTTATTGAGGCATGTATTACTGAGACATCATTTTAAAACTCCAGCTGCCTGTTTGCCTGGGAGAAGTCACTTTTTGTAAGGTCAAATGAAAACATCATTATTCCTTTTAGTTCTCATCCTCAGCATGATAAGTGTGGACAAGATGACTTTCATACAAGGGCTGGTAATTTTTTAATGAAAATTTTGTAAAGTTCTTCTTGTGTTGTCCAAGCTGACAATAGGAAAGCGTGCTTTTCCTTCTGTTTTGTGGGGTGTTTACCAAGTACCACTTTGCAAATTCTGTTGTGGGTGAAACCATGTCATTTTCTGAAATGCATAAATACCAATGATTTAGAGATACGTAATACTCTTTAACTAGCCTTTAACCTGAAAACAGGCACTATTTCCCTGTGTGATTTTCCTTGCAGAAGTTTTATACATGTGTGCTGAGGTTCAGGGGTTTCCATGGCAACTAGAGGTTTGCAGAGTATTCAAGAAACTCTGCAAGTTAAAATTAGCTTAGATGGTCATGCATAGATGATAAGGGCCTGGGGCTACGCAGGTCTGTGCAAATTGTTTTTGTGAAATTTAGTGGAGGATGTTACAATCCAAACCTGACATATGGGGTGTATCAGTGGATACAGCCACAGTGGATCTGAATACAGACAGCTGGCAGGCTTTGGGCATCTAAAACAAGTGGAGTGTTTTTAAATTTTTCATTTAAGATACATTTTAAAAGAAAATCTGTCTTTTAAACACATTAGAGAATGAGGAAAATGTAACTCTGATTAATGAGGGTTAGCAGAAGTGAAATGCCTGAGGAGCATTTTTGTTTTCATTAAGTTAAATCATTCTTACAATCATCCCAGTTTATTTCTGAGTATCTTCTCCTTGCCTGGACACGATTCTCATGCAAGGTCTGTTGTAAGTTGATCATTGCGTAGCTGCAAACCTGTAAGTATGCGAGACCTCAAAGACGGCATAGTTATGTGTCCCCCAGGTTTCCATTTAGAGTACGCCTATAGAAGTACAGCAGGAGGCTGGAGATAACATTTCTATTTTAATGAATCCCTCTTAAAATACTGTAGGATCTGTGGGAACTGGAGTAACATTGTAACTATCTTGTTCCATCTGTGTCTGAGCTTGTCATATGTCCCAACAACGATGAGCCTTTAAAGGTAGTGCAACGGTGAAGTTGTGTTCATGGAATAGAATAATTTGTTATGTGTGATTGCCTGCTTTTTATCTGAGCCACATTTTTTAAAATTTATTTTTTATGTTATTACTATTTCCAAAACAGTATGGGATAAGTCATCCTTCCTTTCTGTTAGTGAAAATGCTCTTTCACTATATCAGCTAGTTGATTGAAGATGCTGACATTATTGCAGAGGAGGAGATCTATGAAATGCTGGGAGGGGAGATGTTTCTCGTTCTGATCTTATTATTCTGGTAATTTCAATAAAGCACGAATTTCAACACAGTAGAGTTCTCTCAAAAGTGTTTTTTTCTTCCACTGTGATGACTTGTGCATTGCTTCAAAAATATATTGAGGGAATACTGTAATTATACAACTGACAATAAAGCCACCTAGAATTAAGGGGACACTGTCAATACAAATGCCCTCTTCTGTGGCTGGATATTAAAAAGTTGCCTGCAGTCACGGGCTTGCCTACCGTTTTGCATCAACCCAACATAAGACACCAACATCTCACTGTGAAAGAAACAAATGGTAGCAAAAGCTGTATCACACTCAGGAGCAGCTAGGTACTTAAAAGTAAAGCCATGATAAGATGCAGGAGGAAGAAGATGCAGATAAGAAGACAAGGCAGCTATTAGTCAAATCAGTGGTGTAGCTTCAGCTGCGTAAGCTGTACTACACAGATAGATCTGCCTCAGAGAGACTTATAGAAGCTCAGAAAAGAAAGGGAAAAATTATAAAGGTGCAGCAATGTCTCTCTGCACTGAAAGGAGTCTGAAGATACTGGCACTGCATATTTTAGCAAGAAGGCAAGGGTACGTGATAAAAAATATTTTAAAAGCACATGTTAATGGGAGGTACATCAGGACTCCTCTTATTGCAATATAGTGAAAGAACAAGACAGTTGACTATTTAATTTCCCCCTTTCCAGCCCACTGAAGGGAAAGAAGCATCGCTGGAGTCACTGCCTAACTTCTTACTCCCTGCCTGTAGTTTTCTTATTGCTCTGTTGTGAGTGATAAGGAATTGTAACCAGGCAGACACTTGACAATAGTGCATTGCCAGCAGTGGTGGGCAGAGCTTTCCATCCTCTTAAAGTTGCGAAGAAGCCAGGATAAATCTCCCTGTAGAAACAGGAGGAAACCGGACATCAACCCTCACCAAATCTCTGTCTGTTCCATCAGCTCTTTAGGATTGCAGATTACACAGCTACATGTTGACATGCTGTTTCTATATCTTAAATATAAATGCATTGTGTTTTCCTCTATCCCATTATATACATATGGCATATGGAAACACAGAATGATATTTATTAGAAAGAATAGTAAGAAGTTGCAACAAAAAACTGCGTGTTACAGCGAGTTATTTGAGAAACAGTAGTTCTTGAAGACTGTATTATCTGTGCACTCGTGCGGTATTTTTTCAGTTTTAAGTGCTCATTCTAAAACAAGATTGCTTTTGCACAAAGTGTTATTTTCAGCAAGCTGTAACTTGGCCAGATCTAAACTGATTTTCGTCAACACACACATATATTTTTCCTCTTTGAGGCCTTTTTTGCTAAAAATCTATTTTCTAGGCAAGCACTTGCAGAACTGCAGCTATTTAAAAACATATACATGTAGATACACACACACACACACTTATACATGCTTATTTACTCAATCAAGATCCAAAATTGCTTTATCTTGGGCTACAGTAACCTGGGTCCAACAGGTAAAAATTTCTGGAAGGAATATCTGAGAAAAAAATCATAGTGGAAGCAACGTTTACAGCCAGAATGTCACTAGTCAAAATGAAGAAAAGCACAACTGACCATTTTTTCCCCAAATACAGTTTTTTAAAGCACTAAACAGCAACTTGTCTTGCAGATACTGCCCTATAACAGGCCGAACTATTAGAGCTACAGTTAACCATCCTTCGTTAGTTGCATTAGGGGTTCAGAACATTATAGACATAGGAGTGAGAATATCCTATGCAAACTGTATCAGATGCTACTTTAGAACATTTTACTTGAGACAGACTGCTTGCTTTGGCGAACAAAGCCCGGGAGGATCTTTCCCTTGCCACATCATATACAGCAAGCGAACAACAGGCTAAGTCCTAACGATTAGGACAATTCAATCTTCATCTTAAAGGGTGGTCTTTGGAGTATGCAAGCTATAGAGCTACAAGACAGTCATAAAGCAACTGCCATTTACATTAATAATAATAATGACTGAAGATAAAACAGGATGTGACTTGTAGCAAGGAAAACATGCATGATACAAGGAAAGTTTCCATGGGAACACTGTAACAAATTCTAAAATATCTCCATGTTCAATGAGAAAAAATTTGGGCAGACGTAAGCTTGTCTCACAGTGGAGTGCCTTTGGCAGTTAATGGGCTTGCTCCATAGGTGCTGCCCAGACCCTGTTAGCATCACTGCTTGTGTTCAGCTGAGTTGTCTGCTGTCTCTGCCTTCCCTCTAGCACTCTTACAGTGTCTGCGGTGCAAGCAGCAGGTAGGGTGCACGCAGACCAAGCAGGCGCACTGAAAGAGTCCATTACTTGTTTAGGGGGCTTTCAGATCCAGTGTCAATCACATGTTTTGAAATATATGTTCCTGGGCCAGATTCCAGCCTTGTCTATGTCTTTGAAAATCAGGACTACTTCCATTGAGTGGCCATTTTGGGGACTAGCTCAGGAAGAGAATAAAGGAGAGCAGTAGTAAAGTGTCTAGCTGCATTCTTTGAAGTGTATAACTCTGTATAAATGTTGTAAACTGGTTTGGTTTTGCCAGAAACTGATATTTATTCACAGAGCAACTGCAGCAGAAACAGTGCAGACTCTGAACACGTTTTCCTGGCTGGGCTTCAAGTGCTTTGTGGTGTCTTCTTCTCATACTTGTTGACTTTTATACTCTGGAAAGTTTTCTGCTCCTTCCCATGGTTTCCAGGCTGCTCACCTGGGTCTCTTTTTAACTTCTAGCTATTCTTTGAGTCTTTCTTGGCCTTATTTTTGTTCCCATTGTTTTGTAGCCAGCTCATGGACATTATTGTACTGCCCAAGATGCTCTTCCAGTGACCCTAAAATATATAGAGGGGGAGTCTCCGTTACAGTCTGGGTAGCACACAAACTTCTTAAACTCAAGGTGTCCCACACAGAGTAAATACCCTTTTCCAGGGCTCTGTTCCCTGGCATAAATCACATCCAAAGGATCATCTTAATTTGTCTCTCTGTTACTTCTCTCATATCTGTGCTCTGATGAAAATCTATTTTTTTTTCTCTAGAAAAAAGTGTTTCTTTTACATCTACCATCTCCTGATCTGATCGTTCTTGTGATTCCACTGTTTCAATCTCCTAATCTTTTTGGTACTAAAATTTACCCCTCTCATCGCCATCTGTCCCAGATGCTGAATCTGCATGTTTTGCTTCAAGGACACCAGCCCCTTTTGGAGTTACTTCCCACGGCTCTTTATTGAACTGCATGTTGACTTAAATCTCCTCCTTGTTCTTCAGGCTTTAAACAGCAAAAAGACTGCAGACTCTCACAATCTATCACATACTAAAATGAGTTGGTACAGCCGCAGCTGAACTCCCTCCTAGACAAGCTGTTGGGTAGAGTAGCTTCCTTTACATGTTACAGTTGTCATTTAGGCTTTGGCACCAAGGTTCTCAGGGAGATCTGGTGGCTCTGGAAATATTATCTGAAAATTTGAGAACTCTAGCAGGGCCAAGGAGTCACTGCCTGACCTCCCCTCACCCTGCCCTGGCCCAGGATCCCATGTTAGACCCCTGGGGATGTCAGTCCCTGCCCCAGTGATGCCACAGCAGTGCCAGGCCCTGCGCTGCTGCCTGGGGGACCTCCAGGGAGCCACCAGCCCTTGCTACTCCAGACAGACAGTACTTGGAAGGGCATGCTCCCTAAACAGTGTCAAGTGACCGTCCTCTCCAAATCAGATCTCTGAAGTTGTAACTCAAACACTCAGCACCATCAATCTTTTTCTTCTTTTTTTAACCTTAGCCTTTGGGAAATGGAGTTGCATTTTATGGGTTTTTTACAAAGCACTTAGCTTAAATGATAAGCGTAAAATTTGTTCTAGCCCTGAGTGTTTAAAGAATAAGAGAAGATATTACTTTCCTCATTCCTGCTGGTATAGAGATGGGCAGATTCCCTAAAGCAAGGGCACTCTTCTCTCTGGAGACCATAGTCCTCCTGTCTGCGCCTGGCACTCAGCACTCTGGGCTGAGCATTGCAGTCCAAGGTCACAGTCTGGCATTTAACACAGCAGTTTCAATTCCAGAAGTGTGTCCGGAGAAATGGAAATCTAGGCTGAATCATGTAATGTCATGTGTTCTTTGGAACATCTTTTTTAAGGTGGCTGACAATGTTGTAAGGAATAATGTCCATTGAATTTGTACGGCTACACGGGTGAAAGATTGAGGTGTACCAGCACTCAAGGGATTCACATGATATGCCTACACTGCGCAGCGTGAACACAAACTCATGTCTGATCCTATGTGCCAGCTGTCTACTTTGTCTGGACCTGCACCATCTTTCTTAATGGTAGAAAAATGACTTTCAGGAAGTGCTGTAAAAAACTCGCATCCGCACTAGTCTTGAGTGTGTATTTTCCCACAGTGTAGATATGTTAAGACTCCACTGGTTTGCTACCTTGCCCCATATGTCCTGCCTGCGCTTGTGACACCTACTGTGGGGCTGAAAGGATGGCCCAGGTGTTTCCCACAAGAGCCTCTGGAATCTTGCTGTATCAACCAACAGATCAGGTGGGTTTTGTGGTCAGCTTGCGCACAAAGTTGGCACTGGTCATTTAAGTGCCTCATAGCCTAGGAGACACAGCCAGCAAGCAATAAGCTTGCTTCCCATAAGGAAGCCTAGGGCAAGAGAAGGGCTGATCAATGACTTTGGAGCATCCCCTGCTTTTGGACTATTGTAGGGTGTTTGCTTCACCTGTCTTCTGCCTTGGTTTCACTGAGATCCAACATAAAAACATGATGACCCTGAAGTACATTTGAAGATAATTTGTGTTCTACAGCCAGCCCTGACTCTAACAGCGGCTGCCCTATGGGTGATTTGATTTCACCAGTTCAGCTAAATCCATATTTTCCCAGCAAGAAAAATATTACGGATCACCATTTCAGAATGCTGGATAAACATCCATCAGTTATCAACATGTTATTCCACTGAGTAAGTAATGATGAACCCAGCATCCAAATAATCCTGACACTTAGTGTTGAGAGATTATATAATTATTAATAAATGCAGTTATAATTTAGTGAAGAAAGCCTAATTCTAGCTCCTTTTTACTACTTGTAACCATATGCCAGACTATAGCATTTGAATCTGCATACAGCATGGTGTGTACTCATGAATTTTCTTACCTGCAGCATTTACAGTGTTTTCTGTGCCTCTTCGCTAGAAGATGCAAATTTCTAGCCAAGTAATATTTTCTTCTTCTGAATATCAGAGAGGATTCTAATTTATTACTGCTCTGGAACATGTGATAATTTACAGACGTTTCTACCTTTGGCTTCTATCCAATTCAATATACCTGGTTTAAGAGAACACCCACAAAGAGAAAAAAACCCTGCTAAATCTGCAATTGCTCAACCTCATTTGCAAAAGGGAAAAACTTGGCCAGTAATGGATGATGCCAGTCAATTCATTGTTTTCTTTAGCTTTTTTACCGCTTTGTAGTAGCCGGTTGAATAAATGTTTAGGATTAATTCAACAGACAGCACTGGGAAAATCTAGAGGCTCTAACTGACCTGACTGGTGTGTTCAATCAAGCCCATTTCAGTGTGTTTTCTTTTTTTCCACACCAGTTTAATGTATTTGTACAAAGTATAGCAGAAGATAACTCTTCCAGGCAATTCACAGAGTAAATACCAAGATTATATAATGACTGAAATGCCTAGCAAGTTTTTTAAAAGAAATATGGACTGGACTAAACAGAAGTTTTAGATGCATGCATACCCAACATTTTAATTTTAGGGCTCTGCTCCTCGAATGGAATCCAGGTCATAGAGTTAGTCACCTACACTTCCTACTCAGAGGATAGGGAGGGGTAGGCATACCTTAAGGCCTACTCCCCAGAGATGGGGAACCAACAGGTAAAAGTACGTATAGGAACATGCTTAAAATCTTCACCTGGAGCCCAAGTACCTGACTCGAGGCTTCAGGAAGCTTCCTCCCTGCCTCTGGGATCCAGAACATGGAGTCCACCCTAGAGATCAAGTCTTTGCACCTCATCTTTGAAAGAATAATCAGGGCACGACATTTTCAAACCAGTAATAATCAGGATGCTTATAGCTAATGGTACCGCCACACCTATTTCGTATGTAATAACAAACCAGGCTGCACAGACGTCCAGCATATGTGAGATCCAACTTCAAGTTCTTCATCCATCTGTTGGGGCTGACTGAAGTCCTGCCATTCCAGGTGTGCTCCTGGCTACACCACGTGCAGAGAGCAATGCAAGATTCATGATGTCAGAAGGAGACCGTACACTACAGGAACATGACTTAAACATAAGCTAAACCACAAAAGAATGGATCTAGTTTCTGATAAGGCTGGGGAACAGCTGTCAGTCCACAGGTCTTCATCCATTCTTCCCAGCTCAGCCCCTGATCACTCTCCTGGCTGTTGTGCCTGCATTTGGCCTTAGGTGTTTTTACAGTTGCAGTAAGAGTATTATTGTGTTGCAAAGTGAATGAAAACTCTGCACAATGCACAATGTTAAGTAAATACGCAAATGAGACGTCAGCTTATCATAAATATGAGATCACAATGGGGAGGTTAAGGAAAAATATCTTTACGTAATTAAAAGGCAAACAGTCATTGATACATGTATTACAAATTGTACCAAAGATGCAGCGAGTGAAGAAAAGACTGAAAGGTCATTTACATCAGGTGAATAACAGGCAACATAACACAAGAACGTAAAACTTATTAGTATTTGATAGAACAATGTGTTCTGACATTTTTGCATCAAAGTTCTTTTTAAACCAGGTGTCTGTCTTGTAGATAGAGTGCTTGAAAACAAAAAATTAAAAATCTAATTTCTTGAATATCTCAGCAATATAACTAAAGATAAAAACAGCAGTGCTGGCTTTGGGTGTCTTAATAAGCTGCATACTAAAGAAAGATGGAAAGGACCAATAATCCATTCATCTATGCATGCATTCATCTGGCATTATCAATATTAAACTGTACTAACACGTGTTTAGGACTAATTTAATTTGTAACGAATGAACAGCATAGCGTGAGAATCTGAGCATTGGCGATTGTAAAACTCCACCTGTTGGACAGAAAACTCAGTTCACTAATCGCGTTGCCACAGACACTTTATTTGTGCACTCTTCACACTGAAAAAAGATTTCTCAATTTAGGTCGTTTCCTTCAAATGAAGCCCTGCTTTTCCTGGAATGGTTTATGCCAGTTCAGCAAGTGAAATAATACACTATGCTGATGAAAGCCCATTTATCTGGCATAACTATATATATATATACAAGGACTTTTCCAATATAAAAATGTCACAAGAAATCCCACACTCTGTCATTATTATGCCAGGAAAGGCTTCTCCAATAAAGACCGATCTCATCCTAAAAATAAGTTCCCCATAGGCGGCATTAAACAGGATGACAGAGGAGGCTTAAAGACACAGACAGCTTGAAAACAGGAAAGTTGTTGAAAAACAGTATTGAAATTTCACAGAGCTGGAGAACACTGTGTGTCAAATTGGAGCTGCATTACCTTGAAAATTGTGGTCAGTGCCCTGGAGTATTCTTCCCAATTACATCAAGCATCTGCAGTACTCTGAGGAATGTCCTAGAGGTGCAGGAGACAGCCTGAGTTGACAGTGTGTGTAGAAAAGGTTCTCGCTTGTATTTATATGCTGATCGTGGCAAACAGTTTTGTTTGCACCTTGGTGCTCCAGGACTGCTAACTAGTTCGGGTTGAATGTTGTAAATAAGCATATTTACAAAGTATCCATGTGAGACAGTAATTGAATAGTGGAACAAGTTGTCCATCCTTGGAATTAATCAAAACTTGACAGGTCTTCAACAACCTAAGGTTAGACCTGTTCTAGGCAGGGGGTTGGACTGGAGGACCTGCACAAATTCCTGCAAGCTAAACTAGTATATGTATAACCATATAGCATATATATATAACTACCTGTCTCAAATACTGTTCAGAATACAGTACCAAACATCTCATATGTACCTATGTTTTTCAGGCAGGTTTACAAGGGCTTGAAAGATACTGTTTTAGCACTCCTGTAAAGTCCTCTGGTTATCCTCATAATTGCTGGTGCCAGGGAAGCAGCTGCTTGCTCACCCTTCCCCACCACCTGGCTTCATCCTTCGCCTGGAAAGACCTTGGTTACAGGAGACAAGGTAGTTCATTTTCCACGCCCTGTTAGTCCTTGGTTTTCTTGCAAGGTTTCCAGAAGGGAGAGTGATTTTGTGGTGGGATGCTTGTCTGCCAAGGGTTGGCCTGTGATCGTTAACTCATTTCACACGGACTAGCAGACATGAGATAGTAACAGCTTTTGTTTGGCTCTGAGCAAGGCTTGACTCAGAGCACTGACCTAGAAGTTGCAGAAGTCCTCTCCCACTGTTAATCTTCCACACCGCTGCCTTTCCCTTGAACATGTGTCTTTCCCTCTCGACTATTCAAAGTATGCCATAAATCTTTGCAGTAACTGTCTGCTTTCCAGAGCGCCTGCAGCATGGCACACAGTCTGTATAACCCAGGAGAGATCACAAATTCTGGGAAGAAATGTGTTTGACATTTCAGACATTGTAGTTAGGTTATTTTTATTCCCCTTTGTTTGCCCATATCTCCCATGGATGGAGATGAGAATCCCACATGGAGGAGACACTCCTCCTTGCTTTTCATGGCGAGTCACTTTATTCTTGAATGTCAGCCACAATACCAGCCAAATTTCCATGATCACCTTCCTAATACTTTTGCAGGAGATTTTTTTTTTTACTTAATGTTGGCTTTACAAAAAGATCTTCCCTCAAAAAAGAATACAGTTGGCCGCAAGTTATAAATGTACAAATTTCTCAATCCGTAATTTATAAGGACATAAGTTATGACAATTGACTATAAAATACTTCGGTTTCCAGAAAGCATATGAACAAAGGCAATCTCTCAGCTGTAAGCAAATGTGACAAATCTTGAGGTATATTACAGTAAGCTTGATTGTTAAAAATACATTCTTCAACCCTACTTACAAAAATGTAACCTAAAGAGATCCAGAAAGCACAAGCTTCTTTGCATGATAACACTTTCCAGGTTTGTTGTACAAGAAGTCCACTGGTGGTAACAAAAACAGGGAATAAAATAATGCTAGTAACAATGGGTGTCTTGGGCAATCCAACTATAGGATGTACAAAAATAAATGAGAAAGCCGCAAAACAAGTTCTGTGACATTTGCAGGAGTGAGTGACTAATTTACACATGACAACAGGAAATATCTAATCATATCTGATGAGATAAAATTCAGAGCATTGCATCAGTAACATGGGAGACAGAGAAGCTTATGCCGCTAGATAATCAGCATGGATTTATTTATAGGCATGTTACATTCCTTCTTAAGCGAGCTGCAGTAAAAAATTTACTGATTTACTTTATAAATCCAACCATCAGAAAATAAACCAAGGTGATAATCACTTTCCTGCTCAGACTCTTTTTTTTGGTGGTTTTCTTTCTTAAGAAAATTTCTTCTTGTAATTTTACAGAAGAAATATCCCGCAGATATCTCTGTAAGATCTTTTCTTTTCCGTATTCATGCAGTCTTGCCCTACGTTGTTCTTAAACTATCTGAGCTCTTGATTCTTCACCTTCTTGCAGCACAAATAGCTACTTATGGCTGTACAAACTAGATAGAAAGTAACTATTAAATCACTTGTTCCTGGTGGCTAACCTCCTTCTCACATTCCTTAAGGGCAAGGGAGCGATGAATGAGACCCAGAAGCTCTGAGTGCTAACAAACACAGGTACCCAGGTGTTCGTAGGCTGTAGCAGTGGAAATCCTGCTTGAACAAACACAAAAAGTTGCCACCATGGTCGTAGCTACGCCCTGGTGCAGTCACCCTGGGAGGTTCTGAAGTCTCTGTCCTTGGAGGTCCCAGCCTGGCAAGGCCCTAAGCAACCTGATCTGACCCTGAAATATGAGTCTACCTTGAGAGGAGGTTGGACCAGGTCACCTCCACAGGTCCTCCCTGGTCTAAGTTTGTCTATGCTTCTATGCTTTTTGGATTCTTTTCTAACATCCAGTCTGTGAGGTGATTTTAGAGAGTCCGCTCTGTATACAAGAACAAAAATTCCATACCAGTATTTTGCGTCTTGAAAAAATTAGGAAACGGTAGAAAGAAACTCCCTTCCTTTCTCAGACCATGGCGGGCTTTGTTTTTAGGAGTTCTGCAAGGTCTGAGTCCTCTGAAATGTGTTCTGGTAATACAATGGCAATCTTTCCTTTTTGGATTATCAGTATTGCAAGTCTTTTAAGCATTAAAAGACAAGAACAGCTGTATCAAGTCGGACCAAAGGTCCATCCAGTTCAGCATACTTTCTCTGGTCACAGTATTGATAGTGGATGTCTAAAGAAGCGCGTAGGAACGCCCAGCTGGGCTCAGGGTGGGAGGCAGGGAGCCGAGCTCGGCCGGGGAAGGATGGAAGTGCTGGAGAAAGCCTGCCCTTGAAAATTGGCACTGTCCGAAATAACCATACACTAATTTTATTTTCATCAGTATTTTTTCCTATGAACCAATGTTGTGGTGGACATGTGCTTTTGTAAGAGAGGGAAACCTGATCCCATTGAAATCAACAGACATTTTGTTTCTGCAGTTAGCAAGGACATGATTTCTCTCAAAAGGTGTCTCATGACAGTAAAATAAATTATGCTTGCTGCAGCATTTAGTGATAAATGTCAATGGAACTAGGTCCCATCAGGTCAACAATTACAAAAAGTTCTGCTTTTAAGAATTGAAATTTGTGTTCAGGTAATATAATTTTGGCTCCAAAAGAATCTGAATGTATTTAGAGGTATATTGTATTTTCCTGGTTTTGTTGAAACATGAAGGAACATGTTTTTCACCATCTAAATCATGTGCTACTGAGCTGGGATAATATTTAGACAATGTCTAGTCATAGAAAGAGAGAACAATATAAAAAAATATCATCAAGATATACTACACTGTGGCTGAAAACACTTCCAAATTTGGAGGATTTTTTGTCTTCAGTTAGATGCAATTGTGTATTTTGGATGCAGCTCTTAGTAATACAGTTATCAGTACAGAAGAAATTCTTCACTACATTTTATGTTCACCAAATAACTAACACAAACAGGCAAAGACTGTCTCTGATCTCATTCCAGTTGTTGAGAGTCAGTAAAATCAGTGCGATCAGTAGATGGACACAGACGCAAGTTAAGTGAGTTCAGAATCCTAATTTCTGCTGCAACACAACTATGTTCATTGCAATATTAGCATAGTTCTGCTTGAAGTGTGCTTAACTTTTCTTCTTATTTTCTCTGCAATTCCACTAAAAAATAAATTTTTTCTGTGTTTAAGGTAATTGGAATCACTGACTGTAACATTCAGGGATAATCACTGTCTGGCACCCCTGGAGGCAAAGGACAAAGCTTCTGACCTAGAAAGAAATGAAAATAGGAGATACCGCAACCTAGATTTTCACCCAAAGGCAGTGGAACCGCAAGCCTCATTGACAGAAAGAATTATTGCGGCAAGGGGATGTGGAGCTGCCTGTGGAGCAAGTTTGTCTGGTCCCATCTATACACCGTCTCTGTGCTCCAAGAACACTGCAGAGGGATTTGCTGAATTTTGGAGGCTACATTGGGACAGCCTGAGTGTTCACAAACTGACTGCAATGCCATTACAGTGAGGTTCAGCTGGAAAGATGATTGTGCTGAGGAGAAGCGAATCCAGCCCCATGTATTCCCAGATTTCTTTGAGCAACCTCTCCTAGAAAGAAGCTGTTCAGTCTTTATGAAAAATGGCACCTGACAGCTTGGAAAGAAAAGCTGTTTTTCTTCCCATGCCAAAATTCATAAAATTTTGGACAGAAAAGTACATTTTTATTATGGAGGTAAGAATTTATTGGATATTAAATTATTTGTCAAATGCCAGTGATGGGTTGGAGCCTGACAAGGATTATAGTTTTGCTGTCAATTCGATTACCCGACACTTGTGGATGCTGGTTTAATTATTTGTTGCTGGTTTAATCATTTGTTGCTGGTTTAATCAAAAGGCGCTTAAGTCAGTGCAAATTTTGCCCCCGACGTCAATGAGATCAGTCACAGGTCCAAGTTCTCTTAACTCTTAGAGTGATCAATATAGAGCAGATCTTTAAGAAACACCATCACTCAGCCACACGTGGTTAAACTTGAGCTATCAGAGCCAAACACAACACAACAACCAACTCACACAAGTGGAGTGGTGTGTGCTTATCCTAGCGGCTGTTAAACTACAAAGACAGCAGTGACCCTTGTGCTATAGATAAGGGTAAAGAAGGCTGAAATGTACAAAGCAGATTCTTGTTATTGTAAACCGAATGGAGAGCGTGAACGAATGGAAAGATTGAAGGCACAATTTAGACAAGAAGTGACCGCATGAGACAGAAGTAACTTTCCAGGAGATACAAGACGAATAAGGCGTGACCTCCCTCCAGCCTTCCCCACTGTTCCTCTCCCCTCCAGCCGTGCATGGAAGAGCAGGGTAGGGCTGGGGGCACCAACCATTTCTCCTTTGTAAGACCACTCACATGGGCAGAGACCCCACTTTAACAGAGCAAATTGGACTTCAGTTCCTCCAGTCCCAAAGCCTGTTCTTGAGCTCTCAGTGCCAGCATATACGCTGCAAATACTTTTCAGAGGAAGAACAAACTTACCTAGTTCCTTCTAAAAATCCTGTCCAAAAGTACAAGGCAGTGACATTGAGCTCCTTCAAGCCCAGTCAAAAAACAAATGTTAGGAGGTGGCTTAATTTAGCCATCCTAAAATGCCACCAGCCCAAGCCTTAACTGAGGAACCTTCTTCTTTGCCATATTTAACAGCTCCTTCCGAGCCAGACATTGGTTTCTGTGGTTTATGCTGGATTGTGCCTACTGAAGGTCAAACTACAGCCATCTCACTGTGACCTTTTTCATCACAGAGAGCAAGCTTTATAGTTGCAAGAGAAGCTGGCTCCACCTGATTTATTTGCTATTTCCCTCCAACCCAGCCACAGTCTTCCCAGACAGCTGTATGAATACATGTTCTCCAGCCCAGGCTACACAGAAGAACAGGAACATGGAATCAGATATCTGAGGAAAGGAAGTCAGGTGTGTAAACACACTTAAAATGCTAGTGAGATTCCTACATAGCTTGTTTTCAGGAGACAGTATTTGAACAAAGTCACACCACACTTTGGCTAAAGAACAGAGATCTTTTGGACAATCGTTTTCCCTGCTGTTTAATTAATCTCCTTTCAACATTGAGCAGTTAGTGCTTAGATGACGGATTCCTGCGCAAGTGGCTAAACAGCGATCACTGTGCTCTGCGATTTTCTGGAAAAAATCTGTATTAGCCCAGTTCATAAAAAGAGAAAGACATGAAGTGACCTAGAGACACATCAAAATACTCAGGTCGTCTAAATGTTGGATACAGACTGTCTCTGCGACCCCCAGGAAGTTACATGAGGTGGGCTGGACTAGATGACCTTTAAAGGTCCCTTCCAACCTGAAAAATTCTGTGATTCTGTTACTCTATGATCTACTCCATCTATCTCCGTTTACATTTGCATGAAATGGCAAGAATACTGACTAGCTCATGGGTCTATTAAATTAGCTAGCACTAGTTTGTCTGCTAACATTTGTCTAGCTCTTTGAAGATAAAATGAGAATTATTAGTGGAATATCTAAGCAGGAATTTCGTCTTACATTGTGAGTTTTGTTACAAGATGAAGACAACAAAACACACACAGGACAGTCAGAACCTATCAGCATCTTTTAAAGATTTTTCCTTTGCCCACAAATAGAACAGTAAGTGGGTTTTCCAAGCCTTAGTTACATAGCATCTCCCATGTTTTATTTTATTAAGTATGTCTTTTGAAGATCCTGGGTTGGGAAAATACTCCAGGCATAAAATAAGTTCCACAAATGAGAATCGCTGCAATGAAATGCAAAAGAAAGCAGATTATAGATTGTTCAGGAACAGAGCATGTGAACTCTAAAGTTCTCTGAACAAGACTCCCCCGCTTTGCAGGGCATGATGTGCGTGTCAATAACCCCAGACACAAGCAGTGGCAGACACCTTCACATCATGTGCCAAAAAATATTTGTTAATTTACTCAAAGATAGTACAACTTGGTTCCATATAATTCCAGGGGTGGCTTTTTCCTCCTCAGTGCTGTCATAAATAAGTTGAAAATACCAAGAGTCTCAAAGACAAACTCAATGCCACAACTTCTGACATAAGAGATGATATGGCACCTGGCTCTTCTGGTACCTTCTGGTACTCCTTCCAAGTCCCGGGTGATCTTGCTTGCTTAGACATTAAAATGAGACATTATTCACAGCAAACCGTTCATGTCTATGATCCAGCCCCTCCTTTTCTAACAACAGGCATAACGGTCTGAACAACACTGACTCTGGAATTACCAATACTGGGAATGTGAGTTACAGAACATCGGGATGAATGAGGTAGCTCATTACTCAGTTATTGCTTCAGACTCTCAGCAGACAGCAAAGATCATTACATTTGCTATTTGCACACTTTAAAAAAGTATATATATACAATTTTTCTGGAATTTTAAATTACCTTAGAATATTAAGTATCTAGAGAATATGAAACCTTACAGATGTGACGTATTGGCACAAACTACCACAGTTTTCTATACGTACACTAATTTTGACTGCGATAACTATCAGGACTTTCTGGCTATTCACTTCTTTTCCCTGATCTTTTCATGAATACAGTTTTTACTTTCTCAGTCTTTACATCCATGTGACCAAATATGAATAAATGTCTTTTTGTGTGTCCAAATATATGTAATAGTCTATGGAAAGTGAATGCTTTGGCAACGACAACAGAAGAACAGAAGTCTGCTTATTAATACCTATGTGTATTCCTTGAAAAGNTTCGAGTTTAAGTAATGAAAATGCTTTTAAATGATTGGTTTTATTCAGAAGTATCAGCTGGGACATCACCAGTTAGCCTTNTCCTGAAGTCACCCAATGAGTAAATCAGCAATAAACCGANATGCCTTCTTTACAGGGCTGGGGTTCTCTTGTTCTCAAAGCTTTTACTCTTAACACCACACCAGGGCCATCAGCTTCCTCACACCCCCCAGTACANATTGTCCTTCAGTCTGNCAGTNTGAACAGCAGACCCCACCATTCAGTGACTGGCATTGCTGAACTCACGTTTTCTTATTCTCCCTGCCCTGATGCTGGCATAAGCAGCAGCCTTTTCTTTGCTCTCATGGCTTCTTTATATTCAGCTGGCTCCGGAGATCCGCCCTCAGAGCCCACCAGGACACACATGTCTGTCCAGCCTCCACCTCCTTCCCTTCGCAAGATTAAAACAGACCCCGCAGCCTGTGCCTCCCTCCCTGCTGGGGCCGGCGTGGGGCAGGAGGAGCCGTCTGCACCCATTGCCGCTCTCTTCAACGGGACTGATGAGAGGGAAGTAGGGAGTGTGACTGTGGACACCACGTATTCACATGAGAGAAGTGGAGAAAGCCAGCAGAGAAGATGAAAAGCGACTGGTAAGAGAACAAGTGGGATTTAGAGGAATCTGTAAATAAGAGATTAGAACAGTTAAAGCTGTCCTTTCCAGCTGCTGCCTTTGTTGTTTGGTCTTATGACAGCATTATATGAAGGAAATGGTAATAGAAAGAGCTTTATTGACATGTTTTATTATAAAGCACAGATAAAAACTTCTCATGTAAAGAAATTGTCTTGTCAAATCTGGTAGCAAATCCTTAACTCGTGTTTTTATACATTTAATATGCACGGCTCTGAGGAGAAAGTCAATAACAGAATCTGTCAGAAACTATACATTCATACTGGAGTTTTCTTTCTGTTTACAGGAAAATTACAGCTTTCTTTTACGTGTGTAGTTTTCTGTGGTCTTTCATCTCAGCCACCATCCAGCAACAATCAAGTAAGGAGACAGACTTTATCTGCATTTCATTTTTCTGTTATTTTCACTGTCAAAAGAATTATTCTGAACTTATTCAAAACTAAAATCCTCTCTATCTAGCCATCACAGAAAGGGAGAACTGTATGTGTGTATATGTATGCACGTATAGGAGAAACAGGAGAAAAAGCAAGAGCTGTGTGTGCTATTCTAAGCTATTAGGTATATTTTTAAAGTAAGGATTAAAATCTGGATATACAAGGTAGATAAAAGTCACAACTTCCCCCCATCTTTCAGTGCTTCCAGTTAGATATTCTTCTGCAACAAACTGGTTCCACTTTATTTGCTGGACATAAGGCGTAAATGGCTGGATGTCAGCCATATGTCTCATCAAATAATACAGAATGAGGCCATTTCTAAGGTGTAACATTTCAGACTGAATGTTCCCTTTAAGTCTGTGTTGTCAGAAGGAAACCCACATTTATGGTTGAGCCTTTGCAGCACACAAGAGGCTCTCTGTAGTTTAGAAAAGTGTCTCCTTCCAGCTTGCACGCTTCATTCTTCCCCATCCAGACTCTACTAACATTTTCCAGATTGACCTGATACTGGACTTGTACAGCACCCTTAAACTCTTCAAATAAATTCTTATTTTTCCTTCCTCCTTCCTTAAATTAGGGAAATCCAGTAGGTTTTCATGCTCATTGCAGAGCTTTTTGACAGATTAACATTCTGAAAAATTAGATTTTTAAATTTGCCTTCCTCAGACAACTTTCTTCTACATTCTTGTTTGGGTCAACAAAAAAAGCTCTGTAAATTCATCTTTCTCCCACCTTACATTTCATGAATGACCATTCTCTGATCAAATGTGGCACAGAGGATGGTGGGAAGACCTGGAATACCAGTGAGGGTGGAAAAGATGCCAACAGTTTCTCAACAGCCTCTTTAGTTGGCATGCGGTTTGTTTAAGTTTCCTGGGGACAAGGGGTACTGTTGATTTAGGTAACTGGCTCTTTTTTCAAAGTTTGCTTAAACAACCAAAAGCTCCAAACCAAGAACTCTTTACACAGCAGGCCTTCTTATGCTACAACTATTCCTCCATAGTTCTGCAAGAGAAAAATTACTATAACCCTTTCATTTAAAGGCTTAAAAAAATATATCAAATAAGTCAAGTTATAGTTTTAAATTTGGAGCTCTCTAGAAACAGATGCTTATTTTCTTAGACCTCTGACTTCCCTGAGTACAGTTTAAATCAGTTATAATATACATCTAATTATTATTATTATTTATAGCTCGATTTAATTAATAATATTCTCACAGTTGCTTCACTTCATGTTTTAAGGAGATCTAAGGAAAAGTGCAGGCACATGGTTACTGAATTCACTCTTTTTTTGCAGGACTACCAGTCATTCTGGGTGCCAGTCGGAGAACTGATCTCTGCCCAACAATCAGGATTGGCCAAGATGACTTACCAGGCAAGTAGCATCCAGACTTTTTTTAGGAAAATGTTGCTTTTCAGAAAATTTATTGCGTTATATTCAGCTCCATAACTGCACAAGTCTCTAATTATATTAAAATGAAAGTTACATTCTGGACATGTATGTGTTTTCTTGTAGGCTTTGACCTGATTTCTCAGTTCCAAATAGAAAAAGCTGCTTCCCAAGGAATTATCCAGAGAGTAGTGGGCTCCACTTCTCTACAAGTGGCTTATAAATTGGGACCCAACGTAGACTTCAGGATCCCAACCAGGTAATGCCTTTTTTTGTTTGACTTTAAAATATACGCTTTTTGCAATATAATCATTTAAAATACAGATCCTCTTCCCAGCTACATCACCTCATTTGCAAAGCTTTTTAGAAGGAGAAGGAAGAGTTCAACCTTTTTTTCATTGCCACCACCAGACCAAACTGATTCTATAACAGCAATTTCAGGAACTTCCACTTTCTTTTACCAATGATATTGCACAGGGTGCCTGAAGATTTGCTGGTAGAAAGGGATTCATCTCTAGAAAGTGAAGACAGAAGTTGTTGATGTCTTGAAAAGAGATAGGGAGGCAAAGAAAACAGGAGGAGAGTGAGGAAAGTTTTCTCAAAACATTGACACAAGAGGATCTTCTTAATCATGTAAGGATTACAGAGACAAAGTAGGAAAAAAGCTGATTGATTGTATGGTAAGGGTGGGGGTATTTTTTTGCTTTTTGAGTAACAGGTACATGCATGTTCCTGGCTGATTTAGGGTCACTTAATCTATAAAAGATTAAAACCATTACTTAGCATGTTGCAGGCAAGTTGCAACAGGAGCCAGGATTTAGGAATCTAATTGTGTTTGTGCTTTACAGGCCAGACTTGCTGCTGGTGAAGGAATAGGGACAGTACAGCAGGGCAGAGATGTCTTTGCCAAACTTAGGCAAGTCTGGATTCTGGTCCAGCACCTTATGTAATTAAGAATGCCATTACTTCACAGTTAACTGGCAAGACCTCTAATTGGAGTGCAAAGTGTTTCTGTCATATTCCAGCTATCACTAACAACTTGTGCTTCCTGCAGCCCTCCCTGGCTAATTTACAGCTTAACTTTTTGGTTACATTGGACACATGACTACCTTCCAACCCAGTGGCAAATCAAAGCTGCTAGTGCAAAAGTGTGAATCCAGCCACTGACAGTAAATGGGATCATTTCACTGAAAGTCGGAGATTCTCAGATTCTTAACTCATGCTTCTTAGCTCAGAAACAGTCTGAGCTATCAAAGTTGTCATATTTTCATTTTTGAGAAACCTTAGATTTATTGCTATAGATTTCTTTAGTGAGATCTATGCTTAACATATACAAGTTGTCCTTGATCAAGCCTATACCAGCTGCATTGATACACCATGGTGTCTGAGCTGACTGCTGCTGCTGGGCTTGTTGGCTGGGTGTGGTGCTGTAGTGTCACCAATTTACCACATTCAAGACACTGACTGGCACTTCCAGCCAACTGTAACTGTGCTGTTACGCTGAAATGATGCCTCATGATATACCTGAAATTTGGCCCTGGCTCAAACTAAAAGTCACCCCACTCGAGCTGAGTGTCTTGTCCCAAGGAATGGGTTAAGGCTTGACTCCTGACACCGCTGTAGTGCATCAGTGTGCTGCTCCTCTGCCACTGAGCCTGGTCTTGCTGCTCTGCTGCAGTGTCACATTACAGTGTGTTCCTCTCAGTGAGCTGACTCAGGAGGAGGAAGCTGGCAGTGCGTAGCTGAGGCTACAGCAAAGGAGAGGCACACCTTAAGCCGTTTCCAATAATTTTTTCAAAAAACAGAACTCTTCACTATAACGTGGCCCGGCAGAAAAGGACCTGGTATTGGTCGACAGCCATCTGAACATGAGCCAGCACTGTGCCCAGGTGGCCAAGAAGGTCAACAGCATTCTGGCTTGTATCAGGAATAGTGTGGCCAGCAGGAGCAGGGAGGTGATCGTGCCCCTGTACTCGGCACTGGTGAGGCCGCACCTGGAGTAATGTGTTCAGTTTTGGGCCCCTCACTACAAGAAAGACACTGAGTTGCTGGAGCATGTCCAGAGAAGGGCAAGGAGGCTGGTGAGGGGTCTGGAGAACAAGTTGTATGAGAAGCGGCCGAAGGAGCTGGGGCTGTTCAGTCTGGAGAAGAGGAGGCTGAGGGGGAACCTTCTCGCTCTCTACAACTACCTGAAAGGAGGTTGTAGTGAGGCGGGTCTCTTCTCCCAGGTAATTAGCGATAGGATGAGAGGAAATGGCCTCAGGTTGCATCAGGGGAGGTTCAGATCAGATATTAGGAAAAATTTCTTTACTGGAAGAGTGGTCAGGCATTGGCACAGGCTGCCCAGAGAGGTGGTGGAGTCCCCATCCCTGGAGGTGTTCAAAAAACTTGTAGATGTGGCACTTCAGGACATGCTTTAGTAGGAATGGTGGTGTTGGGTGGATGGTTGGACTTGATGATCTTAGAGGTCTTTTCCAACCTTAATGATTCTATGATTCTGTGGTAGGTGGGTTTTACTGGTACGAATCTGGGATGATGAAATGCCTGAGAAGCGTTACAGGAGTCAGCAAGTCACGCAGAGCCCCTCAAGCAAGGCCGAGCATTTTTAAAGACACAGCCGTAGCTCTGGCTTGCTCAGACAGGGGCATTGCGGCACCCCCGAACTCCTGCCGCTTTCCCCTCGCCCCTCTGCCGCTGTCCCCTCGCCCCTCCGCCGCTGTCCTTCGTTCGCGCGTGGATAACGCGGATATTTCCCAGCACTGCACCCCGCGGG
>Ga0065711_1026551_pt1 | contig 66073 bp, 68 predicted proteins | sample Hoacrofraction12_FD_59098 | JGI IMG/M metagenome (GOLD analysis project Ga0065711, IMG submission 59098) | Hoatzin crop microbial communities from Cojedes, Venezuela - Epithelial fraction 12 v2 (version 2) | ecosystem: Host-associated > Birds > Digestive system > Esophagus > Crop | place... | reverse complement strand
AGATATTTGTAGGCATTTATAAGGTCCCCTCGCAGCCTTCTCTTCTTCAGGCTGAACAAGCCCAGTTCCCTCAACCTCTCCTCGTAGTGGAGATGCTCCAGTCCCCTCACCATCCTTGTAGCCCTAAATAAATAAATCAGTGCTAAAGGAATTGGTGGAAGGTAGCTCGCAGAAACTTTTATCGTGGTGGTGGAAGTGGTGAAGGAGCCCAGTGTGCTCTGCTGTGGTCCTCTCTCACTGCATCCTACACACCTGGTTTCTACCACGTGCCTAAACTTTACCTTATTCAAAGTTAAAGCTTGCAAAAATCAGAATAACAAATGACAAAGCGATTGTGAAATCTCATTTCTTATTTCAGGGATCTGTTTCTTATTATCTTCTATTTAAGTTGTTATTTTGATCTGTATTTTATACACGGTGTGGGGTTTTTTGTCTGTAATGAGTTTGGAGGTCCTCTTAAGTTAGGATGGTGATTACTGTCTGATGGACAGGTAGGGGAATGGGTAAAAGAGCTCTTAATTTTTGGTCCCTCATTTCTGAGGGTTTGTTTAAGATAGTGTTTTCCTGTGATACAGAGCAGCTTGCGCTTTAATGTTCTGAGCTACGTTATCTATGTCCCAATGAAGTTTCTTGTTTCTAACAAATAAAAGGAAAGAAAAGTGGAGGAGGGTATAGGTGCTGAATGTTCCTTACATATTTCCCTTTCCTCTTAACCACTAAATCTGTCCTTGATTTTGATATGCCTGGACCAGAGAGCAGTCCAGGTCAGCATGCTGTTTCACAGGGATCTAACTCTGCATGTCTTGCAGGCAGGAGTGAGAATGCGGGTGGGATGATGCACTCTGCCCAGAAATGCCTTGTCTTGTTCTCCAGATTATCCTGAATTTAGGAACTAAATTCGCTGACAGTGGTACGTAGCTGTGACGTGAAGAGACAGAGAAGAGTTTAAATGTTCGTTTGCTGGCTGATCGTTTTGTTTTTTTTGTGCAAGTGAGTTTGCAGCACACAAACCATGAATGTGACTATGATTAGAACAGGGTAGGACATGGTTTTCATACTCAGCAGGATTTTTAAGATGATTTCCCTTACACTGAGATGCAACTGAGACCTTTTGGAGTTTGAAGTATTGGCAGTTCCCCAGGGAATTGCAAATACCCTATTGATCTAGGGTTTTTGAATGAGATGTAAAGGGGGAAACTCTGTTTCTCCCATCAAATTTGGCAGAATAGAGAGGTATGACCCTATCTTGTCCTAGTTACTGGCGCTCTCTGCCATGGGGACAGTCAGTCTTGCTTGTGTCCTGGGGCAAAGAAACCTTTGCTAAGGATGGCTTCGGATGTCCTCCAAAATAAAACCAAGTTAATAGCTTGTTTCATATCAAAGCTCCAAGGTTTGAGCCAGGGTAAGATCACTTTGTATCTCCAGTGTTGGCTTCAGTGAAGAGATGGGAATGTTGCGGGTGAACTGGCTGATCACAGTGGCTTGGATAAGGACTCTTGTTTTCAGGTCTTTGATCGTGACCCATCACTCACTTGCACCTGTGTTGGTGGAAGGAATTTTTTTTTCCCGGTAGTTAATTGTAGTTGCTCTTTTTAAAACAACTGATAGTCCTTCTAATAGAAATTCGTCTAGGTTTGGGTGCTGAGTCTTGCTGCGCTTTCTTGCTCATCTTATGTCTTACATATTGTCCTCTTCATGGCTGTGCTAGAGATGGCCTAAGTCATCTCACTCTGTCATAAATGAAACAGTTCAAGCTTTTAAAGCCCTTGTTAAGAGTAAAGTACTTTTGCTAGCTCTTGAATGTTTGTGGCATCTAGTCCTAAAGATGATGTGGCCAGCCAAGCAGCTTGCAGAATAGAACTCTTAGTAGAACAGGCTATATACTCACAAAGTCGCTACTTCAAGTGCCCAAATTGCACTGCAACTCTGCCAGCCAGGGCAAGGAAAGAGCTCCTTGCATGCTTGGACCCCCAGCCCTGCCAGAATGGCTGGTTTTGGGATGTCATCCTCTGTAGCTGTGGTCCACCAGCCTTTTTCAAGGATCTTTGGAGCAGGGTTGTGAAAACAGATTTTTACCAAACAAGCACAAATTACTAAGCACTTCACCTAGCTGCTTAGTCCTTCCCGTTATTTGCTGTGCTGTCACCCAAGTTTGTACTGACAGAAATTTCATGTCACAGTAGGATGTCCCTCTGACCATGGTTGGTGGCCTTGGGACCTGTCAGGCAGCTGGGTCCTCACCTGAATGCACTTTGTCAAGGTTTTACAGTGCTAAATTTTTAGTCAGAAAGTCATGCAGTGCTAAGTCAAAGGACTTACAAAAGTCTATTATTTCTTTGCAGTTACCTTTATCTGCCAAAATTGTAATCTCATCAAAGAATAAAATCAGGTTTGTTTGACAAGGCCTATTTTCCGTAAAATCCTGCTGACTGGCATTAATTATGTTCTGATCGTGTAATTCTTTATTAATGGAATCTAATATCAGCTTTTTCCATTATTTCTGCTATGATTGATGTCAGGCCAACCAGCAGGTAATTGCCTGGGTCGCTCTGCTTGCCGAGCTGCACTGCCACAATTGGCCTCTGGTCTGATGGAGCTTCCCTCCTCTTCCCAGATGGATGAAATTTTGGCATCCATTCTCCTTGTCCAGATGATTTGGGGTTGTGGTGTGCTCTTATACTGCTATGGACAGCTCATGCAGAGGTTGTCCCACCCCCATCCTTGGTGCCAGGTGGCAGAGGACGTTTCCCATCCTTATCTCCACCCACCAGTGTTTTCCTTCCTATTTTCTCCCCCATCCTGCAGAGGAGGGGACTGAGAGCAGCTGGGTGGGTGGGAGACAGGCAGCCAGCCATGGTTTACCCATCACATCAGACTTTGAATGCACTCAGAGGTGTCATGGACAGGTTCAAAATGATCTGAGGAGGTTCTTATGGGGCTGAAATGATACTCCAAGGGTGGTGGCTGTCACTTGCTTTCAGAGCAGTAGAAGTCCTCTTGCTCTGGGAGTAGCGTGGAGATTGCAAAGAGAACACGTGTGTCCCATACAGCAACTTCAGAGGGTCTAGGTTACCTCTTGGGTTCAGTCAGGAAGAGACGTTTGCAACTGCACGCCCACAAGGGATGGCTGAGCAAGGCCCCTGTTGGCTGGGGTATTCAGGATGCTGCGGAGGATGGTTTCAAGCATGGTTTGGCAGGATGTAGTGATGGATTTTTCCTGGCATCTGTCGCGCTGGCTGGGTGTGTGGGCTCCACCTATGTCAAAGATACCAGCACTTGCTGCAGCTGCGGTGTTTAACACAAACCCCAGGCTGGTGTCTGGCTCCAGGCCCTGTGGCCATCACATCTATGCTCTTGGTCTTGGGGTGTTTGCTTTTAACATGGAAATGTTGTTGTATCTGCTGGTGGCTCCCCTTGGCAGGGGCGAGAGTGACAGAGGCGGGTAGGTGCTTACCCAGAAGAGGTATGGCTTCCTACACTGTCCCTAGTGCCCGAGATGGCCGTGCTTCTGCTGAGCTAATGTGACTTTACCTTTTGATAAGGGTGAGGGAGGAGAGGAGTTGTCATACAATTTATCTGTGCCAGAGAGAGCAGCAGGCCCACACGCATCTTGACTCCCCTTGCTACTGTATAAATGTTTGAGACATTGTAACACCATAGGAAAATAGTTTGAGGATGACTTAATCAAGGAATGCAGAACAACTGAGTATTTTCAGGGTTTCTTCCCTTTCTGTCCCGTTTCGCTCATGATTTCTTTCCTTTCCATCTCTCCTAGGTTCCTCAGTGACTCAGCTGCTGGCCCGGGACCTGGACAACGACCCGCTGGTCTTTGGCGTGGTTGGGGAGGAGGCCAGCCGATTCTTTGCAGTGGAGAGTGTGACCGGTGTTGTCTGGCTCAGGCAGCCCTTGGACAGAGAGGTGACGCTGCTTTCTGCTGAGAGCATCGTATGCTGAGGGGAGGGGAAAAATGTCTCTGCTGGCATAAATGGTGGCTCTCCACCTTTTGTGGCAGCTGAGATGCAGCCGGGGTGGTGTTCCCCCATGGAGCTGAGAAACCAGGTGTCTGATGTGGCCCCATCAGGGTCTGTCCCTAGCCCCCACTGTGGAGACGGAGGGGGAATAAGCAGGGTCCTCCAGCTTGTTGGTTTTCCTGGGTCGCAGAATAATATCTACGAGTTCGGAAGTAAAGAAAATAGTAAATGGAGATGATCTACCAAAGAGCAGGATGCTCATACATTCAGGGAAATTTACAGACCCCTTCTTTAAACCTATATTCCAATTAAATCCTTTTACTATTGAAAGCAATATGTGAAGAGAGGTGAGATATCCCCGCTTATTCAATTTCATAATGACTTTTCATCGTCTTGTGTGTTCAGGCTGCCGGCTGCTAAATTTTCTTGTCTCAAAGCTGTTTCACACCCCTGTTTTCAATGGTAGCTTTGGTGTGCAAAGACAGGGTATCTAACCCAGGTGCCTGTTTTACAAAAGCCCTGGCTCTTGCTACATTCCTGGAGGAAGGGATAGCACAGGTACTTGGACAGGAGCTTGGTAAGACTGGGGAAATACTACATAGCTTGTGCAAAGTGCTTACTTTCCCTGTGCTCCTGTTGCCTGTGTTTAGTGCTTCTTTTTCCAATGCCAGCATTGTGAAGATAAAGCCCATTAAGACACCTCAGGTGCTGACAGTCCTGGTCGGAGCCAGCCGGGTGTGGGGATGTGGAGGAGTGGGGCTGAGCGAAGGCAAACACAATTTCACAGCGTTAAGAACAAGGCTCTAGAAAAATAAAACGTTTTTCTTCACCCTTCTCCCCTCCACCTCCCCGTGCCAACAGCTGCCGGCATGAGTCATAACTCTTCTCTCATTTAAATGCCTCCCGCTTCCCAATACTTATGATAACAGCCTTAAGCCAAGGAGGGTGATCAATAGATTTAGATGGCTTTTGATGGAGGGTGGGAAGGAGCTGAGCAGAACTTGCATGCATGGCTGGGCTGAACTGTGAGAGGAACCTGCACCTATCAACTGATCCCAGGGGCTCAAAGTCCAGCGATACATGGAAGAGGGTGAAGACAGACATATGCATAGGTTGGTATGGATGTAAGGTGTATATTTGAAAGGTGTAAATGACAATTTACGATGGAGGAGGCAGGATGGTGTGGGAGGGAAGGGGTGGAGGTGGACAGCATGCTGGGAGCAGAGAATGCTGGCCTGGATGCATGTGATCAGAAAGTCAAGGGAGAGAAAACATGCAAGAAAAGTGGTGGGGAAATAAAAGCAAGAGATCAATTTTTGTACAATGGAGGAGAAAAAGAGAGACTTGAAAAGAGAGAGGGAGTCACAAACAATGCAGGAAAAAGGAAAATACAGAAAAAGAGGAAGGAGCGAAAGTATAGAGGGAAAACAATTCTTAAAATGTTTTTTTCACTGCCATGAATGCTAGAAGGAAAACACGTTTTTTTAAAAAGAGACAAACCCTGAGTCTAAAAAAAGTATGTGCTAAAATGAAGGGTGGAGACAGAAATTAGCATGTGGCAGCTTTCTCTGATTATTTTATCAAGTTTTTAAAATGTAAATGCTCAACAGGTTGTTTTTTCTCTCCTGGTTTTCCTTTCTTCCCTACTGCTTTGTCCCTCGTGGTGGTACCCGTGGGTAGGGGGGAAACGGGGGTGAAGGACACTGACGTAGCAGGGTGGGATGTCACAAGAAGCAGACACTCTCCTCTCCATTGGCATTTCAGCTCTTCGTTCTGCCTGTCAGCATTGCCCCAAGGCAGGAGCTAGGAAAGACTTTTTCAGGATGAATTCCCCAGCTGTTTGGATGGGGGGGAGACTTGGGGGCAGGAGGGGTGCACGCTCTGGTGAGCTGTTCCCCAAACACGGCTCCAAGATGAACTGCTACCCTGATGTAAGCAGAGCTCTTGGTCTGGGCACCAGTTGCTGCTGCCTGTCCCTGAGCCGTTCTTATTAGGAATAAATCAACCAAATCCACAGCATGGAGAGCTGTTTCAAGCCTGCTTTTCAGCCCTTCCAGCATGATGCTTTAGAAACATCAAGTTGCTGTGCTCTAGCAGCTCAGACAGGGCAGAGGCACAGGGGGTGGGAAGGAATGCTGGAGGAGGAAGGGCTTGCTGGCAGTGGGGAACTGAAACACAAGACTGTGCATGGGTATCAGATAGGTGTGGTAGTCCAAGTCCTGCTGTTCATCCCTACGTGGCTGCTTGGTAAAACGTGAGTGAAACAATCACTGGTGGAAAGGAAAGGTCAGGAAGAGCACGTCTGCCTCCACTAGAATTATCCTCCTGCCCTGACACCAGAATAATCCCCTCTTCCACATTTGTCCCTCACCCCAGCACCAGTGACTTCAGTATTTTGCCATTTAAGACCAAGCTGCTAATTTACTTCAAGCAATGAGGGGCAGAGAAGACTGCATGGTCATTTTTTTTAAAATGGATTTATGGGATTTCAGCTAGTTCTTGCTACGCACCCTGGGCTTATCCCAGTGTTCCCAGCTATGTGATATCCTAAGAACTGCTGCTTGGCGGGTAAGTTGGGAAAGCAGCAGCAAGATTTAGATGTCCTCAGTGAGACTGTGTTGTATTGCTGGCACTCCACAGAATGTTAAACAACGGGCTCCTCTCATCCACTTTAGCCTCACTGTCTGTTTAGAGGGCTCAACTGCTAGCTGGGGAGTTGGTTCCTCAGTCTCTGCGTCCTCCTGACCCAGGGCAGAGCGGCTCTCTGTGCCTGTGAAATACACTGGAGCCCCAGTGGCATTAATATTTCTCAGCATTTTTTACCCAGTGTAGGTAATTGCACTCAAGCGCCCCTTCTCTTCTTGAAGGTCCTGAAAGCATTTTGCATGTAATAATATTGGCTAAAAGTCCCAAGCCTGCCATCTGCAGATAAACACTACAGTATCTTTAATTATATGTTTTTCTCCTCCTTCCCTTCCAGACAAAGTCAGAATTCACGGTTGAATTTTCTGTCAGTGACAGCCAAGGGGTAAGTGTGACTTCTCATTTCACGGTCTGTGGCATGGGCAGAGGGGAATGGGAAGGATGAGTGTGGGTCACCAGAGGACCTTCTGCTTTGTGCCAGGAGGGGTCTGGGGAGTGGGGTCACCCCTGGCCATTGCTTGCCAAAAGCCCAAGTCAGAAAAAGCAGCCACAAGTTTGCTTTAGGTTTTAAATCCGTGCATAAAGCTGACACCCACTCCCTGTTGTTATCCTTGTGACTGTAGGTGATCAAAGGGACAGTCAACATCCAAGTTGGAGATGTGAATGACAACGCCCCGCGGTTCCACAACCAGCCGTACAGCGTCCGCATCCCAGAGGTAGGGATCGCCACAGCCTCTCCGTGCAGCCTGGCTTCTGGCTCTTCCCTCTGTGGCCACTCTTGCTACCTGATTGCTGCTGCAGAGTTGTCTGCCCATTTACTCAAGGGCCACTGAAGTACAGGACTGTCCTCTTGCCCTGCACCCTCAGTGGGTTTGGGGGGAGGATTAAATCTCTGGAAGTTTTTGTTGCCTGAAAATTGGCAAAAGTGAGGCAAAACGTGTTTTGGGTGTTGAGGGAAGGCAGGTGGAAGGAGGGGGTTTGGAACTTGGAGCCTTTGCAGCCTTGGTGATGTCTTTCCCATGACAAATGTGAAGTTTAAAAATAGCTGAAAATGAAAATCTCTTTCTCTTCCTTAGAGCAGGGGGGATGCGCAGCTCTTGTCACAGAGGTGACCTGAGGCAGAACTAAATATTTCTCCAAATGTCTGATTTCTGGCAGTCCCACCCAATGGCTTCTGCCCTTGCTGGTGGTTTCCTTAGCTCTGCAGCAGGACTTCTCCTGTGATGACCTAGGAATAAAGTAGGTAGGAAGGGACTATGGGAGATCATCTGGCCCAACCTCCCTCTAAAGCAGAGGGAAGTTTCATGTTAGATCAGGTTCCTCAGGGCTTTATCCAGCCAAGTGTTGAATATCTCCAAGGACAGAGTTTCCACAACCATCTGCCATGCTCTCTCTATGCTGGCCATTGCAAAGGAGGTGATGCCTAGTCATACCATCAGGGAAAGCTTCTGCACCTAGAGCTCAACTAGGCAGAAATATGCCAAGAACTTACAGGTTTGGTATGAATTTAGACTTTAAAGACGTGGAGTGAAAGGCGGTTGCTGGTGCTAGGAGGATGAGGTCGGGGTATCCTGTTTGAAATAGTGGATTAGTAGGGCATTTCAGGTCCTCCTGTGGAGGAAACCTCTCCCTCTTGCACGCTGGTGCCAGGGCAGAGCCCATTTTTCCCAGAGCTTGCCTTGGGATGTGGAGAAGGGAAGTTGAGTGTGCATCTGTGCGTGTGAAATCAAGCAGTCTTCGGTAACTGAGACGTACAAATGATTGTGTTACAATGGTTTATTTAATATGCTGGCTGCTGATGCCCTGCCGTGCTGGGCTTTGATCTTTCCCTGTTCCTCTGCTGTGAGGATGAGGTTTCTTCATTAGGTTGCGTGTGATGTATGAGCTGGGAGTTTTAGTCTCATCTTTGTGCCGAGTCACCTGAAACCTCCCTTTGAGAGTGAGGCTGGGTCAGAGTCATTTCTTCTCCTCTTTAAAGCATGAACAGTGCAGAAATGACTTGGCCAAAGCTGCATGAGCAGCTCCTTGCTTTTGCCTTTCTGCTCGGACCTTTTGAAGCTGATGGGTGGCCATGTTGCCTTGCTTGCCACTCCTCCTGGCGATGGTCTGAATGCAAAGTAAAAGGGTCATTGGTAGAAATGAAGGAGAATGGTCTCCTCTCCCTTGCACTTGGATTTACCTCTGATTTTGCAGTTTACAGCACCTGGTACAGAGGACTCCCTTTTCCACATGGAGAGAGATCTGGAAAGTGGACTTCTGTGTCTCCCCTGGGAACAGGTGCTGCATTAAGCCCTGGTGTTTATCTACCTGGAGCAGCTGTGCCAGATCTCCTCTTGCTTGTTGCTTCTGCTCTAAGAGCCGATATTGCAGATCTGAAGCCTTCCACATCTCTGATCTTAACCTGTGTCAAGCATGGGGAGCAGGGAGGGCAAAGGTCCAGTGCTGGTTTGGCAGACTAAGCCTGGTTGAGGAACTGTGGACAGGTGATCTGGACAAAAAGTTGATAAAAGAAAAGGCTGAACCCCAGCACCTCTCTCTTTCATGTCACGCTGCTTTGCACATGAGCTGTGGTTTTGCCTGGAGGGATTTCCAGGACCATCTAATTGTTCAGGGTATAGCGAGCATGGACCTTCCCCTAGTGCACCCACTCAGCCACTTGGCCTTCAGAGCTGTGCTTTTCTGGAGGGTGGCTTAATCGAAGTATAAGACATCATGTGCCAGTTTCTATCCATGATCTTTTACCAAGGGCACTGATCAAAGGTAATGAGTGACAAACTCCTTGCTCAGCTAGCATCCTGGAGGCACTTCTGTTCCTCTGCTGGTGAGACAGAGTTTCCTTGTCAGGCACTGTGAAAGCAAGGGATGGGGTCCCACCACCTAAGGAGGATCCTCTATGGGATACGGTCCATGGGAGATGCAAGCAGTGGATTTACTATGTGTGTGCTGGTGTGGCCCTCCAGGAAGAGATGCCCTCTTGATTTGAGAGCTTTGCTGAGCCACGGGTTGTCCCTGTTGCTTGTCCACAAGTACTCGAAGCTGGAGGTGATGGGGCATGGGGATGTGCCTTCAGAAGCTGAGGGCCCCGGAGCCAGGGGACACCTTGGATGCAGCTGAGACTGGGGACCCAGTCATGGTAGGGGATAACAGCCTCTCCAGGTCACCCCCATGCTCCAGACAACTCAGGCCAGGGTGAACAGCAAGGGCGTGGGTAGCAAAATCTGACTCAAAGACCACCCAGCCCAAGATGAAGAGCCTATAGCTAATGAACAAGGAGGAGCTGGAGCTTGGGGATGGAGAAGAGGCTAGCAGAGTGCTAGTCCAACTTTGCCTAGGTTGGCTCTGTGCAGAATTGGCAGCTAATGAGGGTTTTTCTCTTTTTAATTTTGAGATAAATGGGTCTATCGATTGGCAGTTGTCCTAGCTAATGGACCAGCAACAGAAAGGCTATTTAAACCTCACTGCTATTGTGTGGCACTAGGAAAGTCAAAAGAAGAGTGTTCATAAATAAATGGAACATGAAGTAAACTGACCTTTAAAAACAATACTGCCTCCTAATACCCGTCCTGGTGTTTCATGTAGTCTGCTTGATTTGAGAATAGGAATTTATTTGGGCATGGGCTGCGGACTGTGATTCGTCTCTAGCGTAGGGAAGGGGGGACAAGGATGCCTGGTTTAACTGTGGGCTTCTCCACATCGCAGCATCTCTGAATACCCAGACTGGGGATCGCTTGTTTGCCGGGCTGATGCCACTGGTCCTCTGCGCTTGTCATGTCTTAGTTGCTTCCCTGGCACCTGGCTGGAATAGCTGAGTGAGGGCCCGTGTGTCGGGAAAGGGATGTTGCTCCAGCGTAATCGTCCATCCCGTCTGGGCAAGGGCGCCCTGTGATTTGCTTGTCAAAAGGCAACGAGGTGGTGCGGATGCTTTCAAGTCTGAAGAAAAGGGGAATCCTGCTAGAACTGGCAACTTAATTCACCAAGCTGGCCTCGACAGAGCTCATTAAGTTCTCGTGTATTCATTTCAGGCTAATGGCTGTCATGCTGACTGCTGTTTGATTTGCTGTAATAGACTTTTATGGCTTTCCAGTTTGCTAGGACGTGTGTGCCTGTGTCTGTGCCCTGTGGTGCTGCTGTAGTACATTAGTTAGCTGCTCATGTGCTTGCTACTCTGACCTTCAGGGTTTATTCTCCTCTTGGATGCATCCCTTACACCTCACCCCTTGCACGTGCTCCTTTTTACCCTCTTCATCTTCACCCAGTCCCAGGGTGCCATGTTTCTGGGAGTCTCAGGGTTTGGCTTTTAAATCAGGAAAGATATATTGCTGAGCCCATGGCAGGCTGTTGTGGCGATGCCTCAGTTTCTGACAAGTCCTATCTGCTTTATCTAATCTATTTTTCCATTTGACTGGATCTGTAGGAAACTCAGCCTTGTTGGATTGTCGCGGTTCAGTGGGTTTACATGAAGGGAGCAAGTGAAGTAGAGCCAAGCCCTCATGCTGATTTTGTGGTACCTGGTGTGGTGTTAGGAGCGGGGTGGACTGTTCCCATAGGTTCCTGCTAGGCTTTCCTGTCCTAGCTTCCAAGCACAAGACCTTCAGGGGCATGGAGCCCTCTATTTGCGTGTGAACATCCTTTAAGCTTAGGCTTAAAAGGCGTGGCTCTGCGAATGTCCCTTCTGCATCTGCTGTTTCCAGATGCTATGCCGTCTACAGGACCATATCTTGGGTCCCGCAGAAGTTCCTCAAATGGTGAGGCTGCTGTGTGATGGGGTAGCCAAATCTAGTAACTTCTTTTGAGGAGCTGTTTTCCCTCATAACCCTCCAACATCCTGAGACTGCTGATCAAGTTCAAACCATTCATGGCCGCCTCTCAGCCCTGGAGCATCATCAGTCTTCATGTGTTGGCAGAAAGGTCAGTTAATTGTCTGTTTCTTTGCTGAATGTTCTCTCAGAGTGTTAACTGTAACAAGAGTGAGGTGGGGAGAACACTGAAGCAGAGAAAACCCCACTGGAAACCTGAGTGATTTATAAAGTGGTATGTATTATTGTATTACATTTTCCAGCAAAAAGCTGTCCTCAGACAGGCTGTGGGCCAGAGACTGCTGTTTAGCTCCACCGCCATTCATGACATGACAGTTGCATGACGAAAAAGTATCTATAAGTTGTCAGGAGATATGTATTATAACGGGGCTCTGTTTTCAAAAGACATCCACTGCGTCTATAACCACAACCATCCGCATTGCAAATGTGCTCATCTTGAGTTCAAGCAGGCGCCGGTAAGAGGCAGGGCTGTGGGAAAGGAATTTAAAAATAGAAAGGAAAGTTTCAGGACAGCACACAGCATTGGTTAGGCAGCTACAGTCCAGCTTGCAGGTGTTGCACCTCCTGAACTCAGCTCTGATTTACCGATTTCTTTTAATTGGGAGGCAGGCAGGCACTCACCATCAACAGCAATCCATTTTGCTTGGGGACTAGCCTTTGGGAATGAGCCTTCAAGCTGCTGGTCACCATTTCCATCCTTAATGTGGTGGTGTAGTTGAAACAGTGGCTTTTATGATGTTGTTTTTTTAATTGTGCAGAAAAGTGTTTGACGGGAAGGGGAGGAGAAAGAAGGGGACCATCACTGCCCTGTCCCATTACACAGCCTGGAAAGAGACCGTGCTAGATGGTGAGCTGGGGCAGGGAGGATCAGAGAAAGCCCACAAAGCCCTAGCTGTAATTAAAATTATTATTTTGCTTTAATGGTAATAATGTCAGTAATTACATCAGTTTCCCTGCCATCCTGCCCATGAGTCTTCAGGGGCTCATATAGTTCTATTGCGATGGCTCCGAGGCCTGATGCTGCGCATACGAAGCAGCTGCAATGAGTGTGAGCTCCCACTTCAACCCCATTAGCCATTCCCTTGCACGCTCCCAGGGACCTTTTGGGTTTGTCTTCCCTCCCCTCCGCCCCTTTAAATAAAGAGCCTTTAAATTGAAGGAGATAACAACAGAACTGATAAGAAAGATGTTCCTGCCACATTGCAAAATGGCCTATAATCATTGCTGGCTGCTTTCCTTCCTCATTTCTTTTTTCCTTTTCTTTTTTTTCCCCTCTTGTCCCTGCTCACTCTTTTCCTTCGCTCCCTGCACTTATGCTTCTGTGTGGATTTTAAAACTGCACAAATAATTTACAATGAATAACTTATCCACCAAATCCAGCCTTCCCCTCCCTCCATCACCTTTGCACACACAAAATTTGCAAGCGTATGAAACGCCTCTGCAGCTCTTCGGACGCAATTTTATTTATTTCTGATGCTTTGTTTTGTTTTTTTTAAAAAAAACTTCCTAAAAGGCAACAAATTAGTGAATTATTCAAGCCGTGTTCATTAAACACTGTTAGCCGGAAGCAGGCTGGTTCTCTTTGCTGGGTAGGCAAGCATCTCCATCTCCTCTCCACCCTGGCATCCCATCAGCACGGCCAGTGCTGGTGACCGAGCGTGATCTCATGCCTCCGGTGCCTGTTGGAGAAGTGGGAGATGAGGCTTTGGCTAGTGCTCACTGCAGCGAGGGAGTCTCCTTTGCATAGGTATGCAGCGATAATCTGCAGCAGGTTAAACATATATCAAACATCCCCAGCATCCTCATTTTTAATTATGTTTGTTGTTGCTGGGTTTCAAAGCCAGCCTCCACCAGCCCTGAGGGAACACTTGGCTGACCAAATAACTGGTTAGATCTCCATACTGTCTCTCTGGCTTCACAGAGGAGGTCACCGTGCATTTGTTTTGATGTTTCTTGTTTCCAGACTTTTTTATTGTTATTTTTGAGCAACCTTTAATCACTTTCCAACTTTGTCCAGTAAACTCATGGAAGCAGACACACATTGTGAAGGGTCTGCCTTCCCTTCAATAGTCTTAAGGGCAGGCATACTGTCCAGCTATTAAAAAGCCATCTCTTAGCTGGATGACATAATCCTTTTGAGAGGGTTTCATCTGCTCTGTAATCACTAGGTAGAATATAATATCCCTCAAAGAAATCGTGCCTTCTCCCCTCCTCTCTCAACCCCAGCCTGCATGATCCGCCAAGATGGGGATGTTTCTATATTGCTCGGGAAGATTGAATGCTAAAATGTATCTTTACATGGAGAAAATTGCCAAGTCCAGATTTTGCCAGCAGTGCCGTGGGATGCCCTTTTCCATCAGTAATTGAGAGGCTGTGCGAGTGGCCGTCTCCTGGCTTGCGCTGGAGTGGAAGAGCAGAAAGGAGGAGAGCTGAAAAGGTAGCAAGTGGATGGGGACTGAGGGATATGAATAATGCACAAGTCATCAGGCTGAACTTACTCTGACAGGTGGGATGCCATGCGTGTTGGCACACTGGGTACGTTTGGCTCTGGCGTGAGTTTGTAAATATTTATAAAGATCCCTGATTTCTACATGCAAGCAAATCGTAAACGGGTGGTTTAAGTGCAGGAAAGTTTGGGCGCTGACTTGGGCATGTGTTCTGGCTTGTGGATGCTGGCAGTTCCTTTGGGCAAGAGCTTGGAAGCACTCCAGGCAGTAGCTGCCATCTTTTCCCTGCTCTTTTCTGCCAGCACTGAAGAAAGATGCTTAAAACAGGCTGCAGTGTGTTGAGTAAAACAGCATTTGGGCTAAAGGGTTTGCACAGCTGTCATCAGAGATGTCCGTGGGATTTATGTAGAAACTTTTCTTTTCAAGGGTGAGATTGTTATTAAAGAGTCATGCTGTATCTGCATGGTGAGACATGGAGAATTAGAGTGGCGTGGCTTGGGTACAGGGAGTTGCACAGGGCTGCGAGACTCATGGAGGTCTCTCCTTTCCTTGCACGGAGGAAGCCACTGTGTGATGAAGGAGGGGCTCAGACCCGGAAGCATCCTTCCCTCTGAAGGTCACTTGCAAGTTTTTGTCATTATTGCTGATGCATACACTGTGATGTCAGATGGAGAACGTCAAAGGGTCTTAAGTGACGTCCTGATGTCCTAGGAGAAAGAAAGTCTCCACCTCTAGCAGTCCTGTCATTTGTCTGACTTCACTGGTGAATAGGAGACCCTGGTCCTTTAAAACACATGCCCGAGGAGCGAAATGAGAGACGCAACAGAAACTACTGGGGCGGAAAACTCCAAATGGTGTGGAAGTAATGTGTAAAGTGTCCTGGAGATAACAGTCATTTCCACCAGGCAAAACTTGGGCTCTTTCTGGAAGGATACTGCAGCAAGGAGGGGGAGCAGCCTGAAAATTAGAAATGGTCGTGCTGTTCTGACCAGTGTAATGCTGGGGTAGACGAAGGGGACAGGGGAAAGCAGAAAGGGGAGAAAACAGCAGATGTAGAACTGAAAGGAAAGCTAGTGTGGGGCAGCAAGCAATTCGCTGCCTCTGCAGAGGAGCTGCCATGCTGGGAAAATAAGACCCCTGGAGCCAGAGAAATAATCTTGGGGCAGAGGAAGGGAAAAGTGTACAGAAGCATTCTCGAAGCAACAAGCACCCAGACAAAGAGGGGAGACGTAACTTAGACAAATCAGGAATTATTCCTCTTGGAGGAAAAGGAGACAAGGAAAAACATCCTCACTCACTATGCTCCTGAGCAGCCCCGAGACTCAGACATGCTCTTCTGTGCTCTGTAGAAGTTTCTTTGTATGGATGCTGAGACTTCATACTGCCCATCCCTTGCTGATTTTCAAAGCTCTGAGTTTATTGCAAGTGTCTGTCCCAGACCCATCCCCGAGGTCAGGAGGATGCCTGAGCTCAGGATGGCCAGTGCCAAGTGATGTGATGGCTCCTCGGGATCACATCAGCCTCGCTGGGAGCAAGCGACCAGATTGCTCAGGCCGGGCACACTTATTCTGGAGTGGAGGTGGTGGCTTGTGGTCCCACAGCATCTCTTGCTGCAGGAGCAATTTAGGCTCCAGCGAAAGGCTGCTCTTTTCCAAGGGACTGGGGCGTTTGAGCCCAGCCCTTTCTGTATAATTACACTTACACATCTGGGCAGCAGATGGCTTCAAGGTCTCTTCCTTGTCCCCAGCAGGAGGAAGGGCTCTCTGCTGCCAGAAATGGGCAGAGGAGTGAGGAGCTAATGAATGTGACCTGCTAGCAATTAGTTTTGTTTTATCTCTTTTTCCTCCGGTTACGATATTCTCCCAGAAGCCTGGGATGTAACTTATTATCTCATACCAGCCAGAAAAAGCCGCATCCCCTCCCTTTGCATCCCTGTTTTGTTCACCTCCCTCTCCGTACATCATCTTTTAAGTCAGCAGCGGGAGCGTGCCTGGCTGTAGAAACGTTTATTAACGCGTTCAGGCTGTGAAGGCAGTGTGCGGGTAACAACTGCTCAGTGCAAGACAGCGAAAGACCGTTCACTGAAAGTGCATTTTTTACCCACATAATCATGCGGTTTGTTGTGTCTGACTCCTTTTTCAATTGTGTCGCCTAAATTAAGGCATGATTAAGGTCATACAGAAATGCACCGTGCCAGGGGACCGTACCTCGGCCACTGGCATTTTAGGATGTGAGCTCTTTTCCGCCTGAAATAATTGAGCTCGGCAGCAGACCTGCAAGGTGGGCACATGTTAGTATTCTCACTCAGTGCAGCTAGGAAAGGTGAAGCTAGAGTCGGTAGAAGAGGCTTGCCAAAGCATTTTTCAATAAAAATGCTGGTTTTAATTAAGATGGAAATATTTAGGAAATTTGTTGCCATTTTGACAGCAGAGCTGGACAGAAATAGCATTTCAAAAGAACAATAAAATCGCTCTTGCAATAGATTAATTCCAATTTCTTTTTCAGAATTGCATTTTGTGTTTTATTAGTTTGTAATGTGTCAGTGACAGTCATGTATAATAAGCTTTCTACTGCTGGTCATACTTTGTGATAAAATAATAGATCAAATTAAGTTTCTCTCTATTTTTTAAATATGTGTGAACTGCACTGTTTGTATCAGTTTCAAACTATTTTCATTACAAATGGAAGAAATTTGATCTAGGAAGAAGTTTCAATCAGTAGTAGGCAGCTGTTTAATTTCAACCGTTAATTGCTGTTGAAACTTAAAATGTGGTTGTTTTATTTTGTCAGTGTGAATAATGAAGACAGCAGGAAAACCGAATATAGGTTTCAAGATAATTTTGTTTGAAAAAAACCCCCCACACCACCTGAAAGCTTTTAATTTTAAGGGGTTGTTTTACAGGAGACTTTAAAAGCGTGGGGTTCTTTGTTTTGTTTGGGTTTTTTTTCCTAAACATGGATGCAAACCAAATCCAGGTGGTCGTGTGTTCAAACAGCTGATGTTGTGTGGGAAGGCTTGGCCCAGGGCAGCGTGATGCTGGGCGTCTGCGGATTTCACCTCCACCGCTGCAATACTGCAACCAGGCCCGCTCCTTTCTGAGCAGCAGAACTGAACAAATGTGTGGTAAATGAGCTTTGCAAATATGCTTTTGAGGTTTTCTTGCCTCCCCACCGCCCAGTTCCTGACTCCTGCTGCATTTCTGCCGCTCTGCCTTGCTCTCCAAATGTCAGGCTCTGCTCTTTTTGCAGCATGAGCAGCTCGCAAGGCAGTTTTGCGCATACACGTGCTTGCACAAGTGTGCAAAGAATCTCCACAAATAGCCGTGCAAGTCAGCTCCCTGTCCTCATGCAGTACGTCTCCAAATAATGAAGTGTGAAGAGGTGCATGGGTGGATGGAGAGAGCTGGTGGCTGTCACTCTGTGTAGGACAGTAGTTGTTTGTCCCTCTCTTTCCAGGGACTGAGCTTATTCAGCATGATCCGGGGGTCTCTCTGGGTTGCAAGTGTGGTGTATTTGGCCGCAGCCTGCCTGTCTCCGAGCTCAGGCGATGGTTATACTGTCAGCCTCCCTCTTTTTTAAACCTGCCTTGGTTTTCGTCATGTTGATATGTCACTTCCAGCTAGGCCTGGCCCATGATTGTAAATCAAACTTGAAAGGGTAATGGGAAGGAGGGAAGGAAGAAGAGGAGAGATTAATCAAGTCGGCCTCCTCCTGCCCAGCCTGTGTGTGATGAGTCTCAGTTGCTCATATGCATTTGAAGGCACCTCCTGCTTAGATGACCTGGGGTCTGGCTGTGCCAGGGTGGCCACCAGAACTACCTTTATACTGGTATTTAAGGAGGAAAAAAAGGAGTGTCTAACTGGTAGGCTGATATGCCATCCAAGGCATGATTTTAGCACTTCTCAGTTCATTACCAAGAGTGGAAGATGTAAATATCTTTCACTAATTAGTAAATCTTTATTCAAAGGTAAGTTGAGAGCACATCTTTCTGAGCTTTGGAAAAAAGAGGGACCTACCTCTGCTACATATCACGGCTGGAGCTTGATGAGCAACGTGAATGGGGAACGATTTCTGCTGCACATGTGATTGGAGGGACCCTAAACCTACATGGGTCAGGAACGACTGAGCCACCGCTTGGAAAATCACTCTATTAAACGTGCTGGCAACACACGGCCAGATGTACATGTGCAAATTTTTCAGCCTGCCAGGAGCAAACGCTGCCCTCTCTGAGATGTGCTGCCTGTTCCTCGCCTTTGAGGTGGGCTGAGAGGGTTAAAGCATAAAGCTGTTCCACTGCAGTGGTTAGCTGGTGGACCGTGAAGCATCGCATGGGTTTTCAGCTGGTTGATGAAATAGCAGGACAGGTGGATATTTTGTTTTCCTATATGTAACTAGCACATTTAGGAAAGCAAATTTTGCAAAGAGGCTGTTTCTTCGGGTATGAGCCCCCAGAGACTACAGCACTGCAGTTCACCCCAGCCCTTGCCGTCAGCAGGGAAGGGGGTTTTGGGGCTGAAGTCCATGTGTCATGCAGGTGGGATTGTCTCTGCCCTGCGGGGCACAGCTCCAGCATTGCCTCTGAGCACCTTTACCTTGCGTGCCAACTCCTGCTCTGGTCCGAGGGCTACGTGAGCTTCAGGGGATGGGTTGGGAGAAAGCCAGAAGCCCGTATCCTCCTAACATGGGTGGACCAGCCTGCTATCGCATCACATATCATAAGGGGCCTTCTCTGCAAGGCCTTCCTTTGATGACCTCATTTCTGAGGGCCTTGAACACAAGACCTACCCCTTTCTGTAGGGCAAATGGTACTTTTTCAGCAAGGTTGCACCTTCTAAGGCGGGCACTGTTTCACTAACCTGATCTCCTTCTTTGACAAGGTGACGCATCCAGTGGATGAGGGAAAGGCTGTGGATGCTGTCTGCCTAGGCTTTGTTAAAGCCTTTGACACCATTTCCCACAGCATTCTCCTGGAGAAATTGACTGCTCAGAGCTTGGACAGGCATACGCTTTGCTGGGTTAAAAACTGTTTGGATGGCCAAGCCCAAAGAGTGGTGGTGAATGGAGTTAAATCCAGTTGGTGGACAGTAATAGAGTGGTGTTCCCCACAGCTCAGTACTGGGGCCAGTTCTGTTCAATATCTTTATCAATGATCTGGATGAGGGGATTGAGTGCACCCTCAGTAAGTTTGCAGATGACACCAAGCTGGGAGGGAGTGTTGATCTGCTCAAGGGTGGGAAGGCTCTGCAGACGGATCTGGACAGGCTGGATCGATGGGCCGAGGCCTATTGTACGAGGTTCAACAAGGCCAAGTGCCGGGTCCTGCACTTTGGTCACAACAACCCCATGCCACGCTACAGGCTTGGGGAGGAGTGGCTGGAAAGCTGCGTGGTGGAAAAGGACCTGGGGGAGTTGATCAACAGCCAGCTGAGCATGATCCAGCAGTGTCCCCAGGTGGCCAAGGCGGCCAACAGCACCGTGGCTTGTATCAGGAATAGTGTGGCCAGCAGGAGTAGGGAGGTGACTGTCCCCCTGTGCTCGGCACTGGTGAAGCTGCACCACAAATACTGTGTTCACTTTTGGGCCCCTCAGTACAAGACAGACGTTGAGGTGCTGGAGCGTGTCCAGAGAAGGGCAACGAGGCTGGTGAGGGGTCTAGAGAACAAGTCCTGTGAGGAGAAGCTGAGGGAACTGGGGTTGTTTGGCCTGGAGAAAAGGAAGCTCAGGGAAGACCTGATCACTCTCTACAACTACCTCAAAGGAGATTGTATTGAGGCGGGGGTCAGTCTCTTTTCACAAGTAACAAGAGGAGATGGCCTCTGATTGCATCAGGCAAGTTTCACCTTGGGTATTAGAAAAAGTATCTTCACCAAAAGGATTCTCAAGCATTGGAACAGGCTGCCCAGGGAAGTGGTGGAGACACCATTCCTGAAGGAATTTAAAATATGTGTAGATGTGGTGCTTAGGGAAGTGGTTTAGTGGTGGACTCAGCAGTGCTGTTAATGGTTGGACTTGATGATCTTAGAGGTCTTTTCCAACCTAAATGATTCTATGATCCAGAGCATGTGCTTCACCATCAGTCCCTCATCATCATCTTAACTAGTGTCTTGCTGTGTGCTCACGTTGTCTTTGATCTGCTCAGAAGATGTCAGGAGGAGGCTCTGGAAGATGGCAGATTTGCTTTTCACTTAGTTGTATGAAGCGGTGAATCTGTCACTGCATTATTTTCTTGTTGCGAGCACCTTTGAAAAGCAGAGTGTAAGCAGCTTTGTTGTGCTGACCTGTCTCTGGGGGTGTATGGGGGTGTTTGGTTACCCATGTGTGTCCCAAGCAGCGGCGATGGTGCTTTCTGCTTGCACCTAATGCGCATCTTGGAGGAGTCTGATCTCTGTGCGTCTGGTGCTTTGGGCGTGGGAGCTCAAGAGGCAATTGGAGGCTGGAAGAAGAGCAAGAAGGAGCCTGGTCTTTAAGAGGAGGGTGCCTGGCAAGGAGAGGAGAAGGCAGCCTAGAGGAGACCTTCAGGAAAGATGGGCAGCAAGGACAGGAGAGCCAAGCCTCACGCTGACTGCGAGTTGCATCCTTTCTGCACGGTCGAGCTTGAGGCTGGGCTGTGGCAGGCATGGTTTTTTCGGGGGAGTTTTGGTTAAAAAGCCTCATTGGAGCATTATGGAATCAGAATGTGAAGGGTAATTGAGCTGAAACCATTCTCTTCCCGTAGCTTGAGCTGCGGGACCCGCTGAAGCGCCCTCAAATGCCAGCCTGGAAATCCTGCTGGAAGAGCAGGAGGTGGGGGGAGCACCCCCTCGGCTGGGTCCCACAGCTGCTCTCCTGTGCCCAGTGCTTGTAGACAGGGCTAGTAGAACGGACCCTGTGGGGGGATGTGGAGGAGAAGCTGGACTAGGGACAGATGAAGATTTTCTGTGAAACAAGCATGGAAAGGTAAATAGATTCCTGAGCTACAGCCTCTATTCTTCTATGCATCTGTCTGCTCTCTAAAGGAGTCCCTGAAGCTTGGAGAGCATCTCCCCGCATCTGTCTGTAGTCATGCCCTTCACTGCACCCCTTCCCCATGTAGGATGTCAGAGCAGAGACTCACCAAGCAGCCCTGTGCGCCCTCCCCATGACACTCGTTGTGCAAATGCCACCCATGCGTGGAGAAATGCTTCAGAGCATTCACTGGCATGGCCAAACGGGTGATACTTTTGAATAATTGGAAGGGCTAGATTAATTTTTTTAAAAAAAAGAACAACGTAGCAAGTCAGGATGAATGTAATTACCAAACACAACCATGAGATGCTAGTCACCACTCTGGTCCCCTGCCTCTCTAACGAAGGGAGCGTATGGAAGGGGATGGGGACTTGGAGACCTGCCAACGTGACTTCGAGGAGAGGGGATTAACAGAAGATCCCTCTGTTTTGGACCTCCAGCACAGTGACGGTGTGAAGTGCGCGGCCCAATTGTGTACCTTGTCGTGCATTATTGATTGCTGAACAGGAGCAGTTAAGTGCCTCTCATTAATAATTGTTTTGGTCTTTTCCCTGAATTCTGATGAGTGGAGGAGATGCTTCTTATCTCTCTCCTGCAGGTTTTCTTTCTAGAGAATTCCTCTGGCTGGTGACAAACCTGGGTTTTGTCGCCCCTCGTCCCGCTTTCAGGAGGAGGAATGAGTTAGTGGCTGCCACGAAATCTTGGGAACTCTGTAGAAAGAAAGTGAGGAACCAAAATCAACAGGAAATCAAGACTCAAAAATGCTCTGCTAGTGTTGTACAGATGAAATATGGATTTCCAGGCTTGGCTGGGTTTGTAAATCTCTTAAAAGGGACTCTTTGGGCACATAGGTCATGCTGGCTAAACTTTTAAATGTATGACCAAGGATGAATGATGTGAGCTGTGGAGCGGTAGCCAGGGACTGCTTCTTAGTCAGTGCTTTTGTAGCTGGTTTTGAGGTTTCAAACTGAGAGCAGAGGCTGTACCCAGTGGACCTATTGTCCATATCTTCTGGGCTGCCATGGTGACATTAATCCTTCAGCTAGTCTATCACTCAGAAGATGGCCTTCTCTTCATTTCCATTCATCTCGCTCTTCACCTGGAGATGAGGCCTGGGCTTCTACATTCCTATGACTATTGGCCATCTCCCACTTACTGTTTTTGACAAAAGCCTGCATCTCAGCATCACGCTGTGGTGGTGCCACTCCGGCATCATGCCTGTTGGTATCAGATGTCGCTCTTGAGGCAGTCTGCCATGGCCACTTGTGTGGAGAAGCTGCCTGCAAAGGTTTCTCCCCTCAGCTGCTTGGTTTGCCTTCCTGAACAACAACCTTCTTGCAGAGCAAGGCATGGAGGAGGTTGTCTGAGCTGCTGTGTCACATGCTCTCTGATGTCCTAGGTCTGCAGTGGGCTCTTATTTCTCTCCACTATCCCTAGCCTTGGTGTGCAATGGATGACACTTCTCTTTGCTTTCTGTACCCTTTCTTCCAGGCGGCAGGGGACTCTAGGTGGCCATGCAGGTCTGAACTCTTGGGATATGGTCAATCTCTCTCATCAACTAAGTCACAAAAAGAGTTTCTGAAACTTGACTCTAGCTTAAATAGGGCAAAGCACTATTTCTTTCCACTTTGTGTATTACTGCCTTGTTTGTTAGGCTTGACTTATCCGCAGCTGGTCCACCCAAAGCTATTGAAATGACTTTGAGCAGCCATTTCTATCTATTCAGGTTGTGCTCCCGGGCACTTAAGTGCAGCTCCTGAAATGAAAGATTTCTGGTGTGCCCAAAAGCAGTGAGGAGAGCTATATTAATGTGGTTGCTTCTCTGACTTTTCAATGGAGAGTTGGGTTCAGGTCTGCTATGAAGTGATATTAGAGTCCATGGAGCATGAGAAACTGCATTTGTTTGTGGGTTACAAATGAAAACCTGTCAAAAACCTTTTTAAGTAGTGACAGAAGTTTTCTTTTTCATGATACATTTAACTTAAAGGCTTTGCCTCCCAAGGAGGCTTAGCTCTTCTCTTTCTCTCTTTTTACAGGTTTGGAAAAATATGGTTGGCAAACGTTGCTGCTCTTTTCCTATGTCTGCCCATTCATTTGATGGGGTGTTTGGATCCTCTGAGGTGCTCTTGCTTCTGGAAAACAGTGTGGCTAGGAAAAAAGAGGGTGACGAGCACTTGGAGAGAGGGGGAATGGGATATGCACCTCTCCTTGTGCTTGAAGAAAGCATTTTACCAGCTGCTTGTGGGGAAAAGGGTGCAGGTTGTTTCCATCGATTTGGTGTCAAGGTATGTTTTTCAAAGGATAAATGTGTTTATAGGATTTCTGTCCTTTTGTTGGAAGAATTAGGACATCGTTCCTGGACACAGGCGTTTGCTAGAAGAGTGTCACATCAGTTCTTCATCAATGTGTTTCATGTTGCAACCCATTCCTAGGTGTGTTATGCAGGTGGCGTTGAAACATGGTATTGCTCATTGCCGTCAACTGCAGCTGAACCTTTTATTCAGTGCAGACTCTGGACAGGCATTGGGAAGGTGCTTTCAGGCACCATGCACCAACTTGCATGCTCCTGGCCACATCTGTGGCTTCCTTTTGAGCAGCTGAAACATCTGCCTGGCTGTGGGTTTAGAAATAGGATGTGACTGGACACGTACAGAATAAAAAGTGGTCAGAGTTGATGGGATTAGTTTTTGCCCCTCAGTCTCAGCTCAAGAGTTATCTTAAAGCATTTGTGGGGAAGGTGAGAAATTGTCACAACCAGTGTTTTTTAGTTTTGTGGGAATGTGAACGCTCCCCTCTGCACCTGCAAATTAAATACTACAGGAGGATAGGGGATGCCAAGATGCGGGCTCGTGGGTTTCGGCCTCAATGCAGACAGGTCTCCTCTGGTTCAGGTCCTTCTGCACCGTGGCTGTAGGGAGGATTCACACCTTTATCTTCCTCCTGTTTACAGCACTCTTTCATTACCACACCTGGGGAAAACCAGTGTAGTTTATAGCCTCCCTGGCCTTCCTTAAGCCAATTGGTTGTAGCAATGTCCTACAAATCATGAGCAGAGATGCTTTATGGAAGGAGATGTTCGTCTCCAGCTGTTCAGCTACCCAGAAAAGTTCCTCCCCTTGATGAGAGGATAGGCTAATAGCATTACTCTGTGGTCCAGCTCAGAAGGTTTCATTGCGAATTAGCAAGGTTAGGAGAGGTTTCTTGCCAGGAGCTGCCAGCCCTTTGCATGCCAGATCTATTAGCAGAACAGATCTTGCTCGCTTCTAGCTTGGCGTACTCCTGCCCCGTGTCTCTTCTCACCCTGGGTAACCGGGCTCCCACCAGATGCTCGGCCTGCTTGAGACTGTATGTCTTTTTGGTGCTGGGGTCCACAGGCATGTCGGATTGCTTCAGAGCCTGTTCCTTGTAGACCACAGCATGTTCCCTGCCATAATGGCAAATGGAGGACCCCAGACATTTCCCCCCACCTCTTCCTCGCTGTGTTTTTCCAGCAGGGTTTTCTCTCACAAAGCTTGCTTGTTTTGGGTTGGCATGCCGAAAGTGCTTTCATTTAACAGATCTTTTTTCAGGGTCGATTTTTCTATTGCTTTTTCCCTTTGGGTGTGCTTGGGGAAATTTATTCTTTTTAACAGGTTTATTCCAGTGTCAGGTATTGGTTTTAAAAGGCTGGGGGCCCCTTTGATTTGATGTCTGGAAAATATATTCAGTTTCTGGCCCCCTCCTGGGACTGGGAGGGAGGGAGGGATGTATGGAAAAGAGAAGGAAACTGTAACCTCTTCTGCCCATCTAGCAACAGTTTTCTTGTCCTGTGTGTGTTTCACACTCGTTTTTGCTCCCGTCACCACCAGCTGAGTCCTGCCGGTGGTTCTGCCAGAACCCTCGTGCAGTTAAGGTGCCAGACGTCTCCTTGTCTATTTTAAGTGGCGCATCTCTAATTCTTGCAGGTAACCTGTACCGGAGCGGTTAGCTGTTTGCATGTCAGCTGACTGCTGTTACTATTTCTGGGGGAGCTGTGCTGGTGTTATCAGCCCTAGCAGGGTCTGCAGAAACAAGCACTTTTTCAGCTCATGTTGTGAAGGTGTGAAGACAGTGGTTTGTCTCACAGAAAATGCATGAGCTGAATGAAGTCTCTGTATGAGGACTAAGGGGAATGGGGGCACGGGGACAGGATTTTTTTTTCAGTGCTATTTTGCCTTTATTTCTCCATTGTGTTCCTCAAGTCTCAAGTTTCTCATAAACAGAACTAAAAGCAGGGCTTTGGTCTGGTGATTTGGTTAAATCACTAGGAGGTATTAAACTGAGAAATACCCCTATACATTTCCCTTGCAGCTGAGGGCAAATCTAACCACTGATTCCAGAGCTTCTGGAAATGGCTTTGCTGGAAAATGAATTTTGGCCTCTCAAAGTTCAAACATTTATCCTGAGCCAGAAATATACACAGATTTGCTCTCTAATTTAATAAAGTCATCCAAATAATATGATTTCTCCCATAACCATCGTTTATGTTTCACAGCAAAATGATAATGAGAAAGTCATTAGAAGTAATAAACAAAACAAAACCCACACAGCAAATCCTTCACTGAGCCTGAATGATGGGAAGAAGAGGAGCATTTGAGTCTTAGGTCACATAATGTTTGCCGGGTGCAGCTGTTTTGAAATAGATGTGTTCCTGAAACATTATTTTGCTTGTTGCATTTTAATGGGATTTTGCTGCTGGAGCAGGTGGGCACCAACAGGGCACAGGAGCAGGTCTGCAGTTAGGTTAAATACTGTACCAGTGCCAAGCTGGAATTTCTGCTTTCACCTCTTCAGGGTTGGCTACAACTGATGATTAATGGGCATCATTCATTCCCCCAAATCCTCCTCCTTATCGTGACTTTGACGAGATGCTTGTGTTTTAATTTCCTGATGAAGGCTTGAACCAAGTGTACGCTGAATATGTAGAGAACAAGAACTACATCACGATATCAGAAGTCCTCTCCTTTTTATTTATAACCATATGTGCTTTGGGCTGCAACCTGAGTATTTGTTTCTGGGTTATCCTCATCCAGATGAATTTTCCTTTGACTCCAGTGTTTCTGCTTCAGTGGGTGTGCTTAGCTTTGATAGCTCTTAACCATTAATAGCATTTATTGTTACTGCATGTCCCTTCTGTTACATTTTTTCTGCCTGACTGTGGTACTTGGGGACAAGGTTTCATGGTGGACTTGGCAGTGTTAGGTTTACGGTTGGACTTGATGATCCAGCGTTTCCAGAACCGACGTCACTTCAGTTATTTGGCTGACACTGTTATGCCATTCCAGCTCTGGCTTTCGTTCTTTTTGGCCCCAAATTGCCCACATCTGTTACTGCTGAGCGTTCATTCACTGCCTCTCATCCAGGCTTTGGGGAAGGGGTAGGATCTCAGGAACAGCTGATATCTGGTGGTTTGTTGGGACTGTCGGGCTACAGGTCTCATTCATTAGTTTTCTGATTCAAGGGCACCTTTGGCAGATTTTTTGTGCATTTGAAATCACAATGAAGGTATGTGGACCCAACATAAGCCTACTTCCTTTGTTCTCTTAATTATAATTTTAAATACAACAATGTGAGCTGCTCTTCTGTGCAGAGTCAGGTCTGCAAACTGGACATGCTGAGGGCACAGGTAGGTCCTACAAAATGTCTGATTGCTCCAACTATGGCCACGGCACCAGCTCTTTTGCTTTAGCTCCTGTGCTTAGGAGAGCACGATGTCTGCTTGCAGTTGGAGGACACACACAGTGCTACAAGCCATGAAGGTCTGCACAGGTATGAAGTGCCTCCTTAAAGCTTGTTTTTCCTGCTCCCACTTGAACTTTCCGTATTTTTAGTGCTGGTTGCTGTTTTGTTTTGGTCTGCTGCCCCTCACAAAACACTGGGTAGTTCCTGTGTGTGCAGAAAGATTAAATTCCCTGCCTTTTGTGAAACTCAAAAATGGAAGGATTAAGTCGCCCTTTCCTTGTTTGGTCTGTTTTTGGGGGTCATGTTGCTTTTTGCTGTGAAGAACAGTCATTTGTTTAGAAATCCTTCAGGGAAGGGACTGCTGGAAGCAGGGAAGGGATGCTGGAAGCAGCAAAGTTTAGCAGTGCAGAAGGTTTGGCTTGGCCAGTGTAAGATGGCAGGAGAGGAGATAGAGTTTTCATCTTCTTTTCCCCTTTCTTGGTTCCTGCTGTCCTCTGTCCCTCATCCCTGGGCTTCACCATCCTCCTGGCTCCCAGAGGATCTCCAAGGGCTGTTTATGGCACCTGGTGATGCTGAGCTGAACATGCCAAAGCTGCTCCAAGCCGGAGGCTGTATGTGTAGCTCCATCTCTACTCCTGTCCAAGAGGGTTGACGAGTCCTTAATTTTCCACCCTGCTTCTCTGGCCTGAGCTAAATGCTAGCAAATAGCTCCTCCAGTTTGGAGGAAAAAAAAAAAAAAAAAGTTCATTTTTGGTACTTGCTGTATACATTTAATAGAAAATAAATAGTAATAGAAGAAACTCTGCTGGGAGAAGGTTTCGGCGAGCATGTCTTGTATATTGCTCTTTTCCCACTGTGTAACTGCTGTCCGGTTTGATGAAATAAATGGTGCAAAACTAGAGATGTAACAGCTCTTTTTGAAAAAGAAATAGTACATCCAAGCTACCCCTGGAAAAGCTCTTGCCTGATGACATTTCAAAAATTGCTCTTTTAGTGTCCTCACTCTATTCTTGCTTGTACTGTGGTCTCCCTCCTCTACCCTCCTAAAAGAAAGTCTTATTTATGTTTTCACCTTTGAAAAATAGGTTGGGTTTTTTTAGGTTGGTTTGGAAAACCAAAACCAGATGTGAATGCACTGGACCTGCAGTGGTCAGAGAGGAGGTAGCTGTTCTGGCTTTTACTCGTATTTACTACCCAGATATGCTGTGAGATTCTCGAGCAGAACCAGCTGAGTGGAGAGAAGGTCTCCTGAGAAAATGAGGCTCCTAGGTCTCCTGGCTGCTTTCATCCAGGGGAGAACTTTTGTACCTTGAGCATGCTTTGTGCTAAGCTGAACATGAGTTTCCCCCAAGCCACTGAGAGCAACTCGCAGCCTGTGCTTTCAGCAGCCTGCTTATGGCAGAGGGCTGCTGGGGGCGTGAAACCTGTGCTCCATGAAAAGCTGAAATGCCCAGAGGTGGCATGCTCGTTAAAAACCAGCTCCCTTCGTGTTGGGAGGGCAGATCTTCAGCTGGAGTGTTTTCCAAGGGACTGATCCTGAGGATGCTTCTGGAGGTGTACGCCTGCCCATCGGGTAAAAGCAAAGTGACATTGTTGTCTTCCGTTGCTGTCTTAGCTGCTAAGATGCTCAGATGTCCCCAGAGGAGCGGATGGCTCGTGTAGGTAACGGACTCTGCTGGGGCTGAAAACAGGAGAAATCATCATGTGGGAGTGCTGGAGGAGATCCTGGTGGCATCCCATAGCTTTACGGAGAGGTGTAAAACAGATGTACTCATTTTCTGGTGATGTTGAAGGCTCTGTAGGATGGAACTTGTGCGTGGCTACAGCATGGAGTTGAACAAAGCATGGAAATAGCTGTTGAAAAGATGCTGATGGAACATGACTGTCTTTTATAGGAAATAAGGAGAACTGACAAGTCTGATTTGTTAATGACTGCAGAGATGCTTTGGGTATGCTAGCAAAAACAAAAGAAGAATTGTAAACCCATGTTTTCTCCTACTGCCTCTTTTTGATGCATTTCTGATAGAAATGCCAGTGCACAGGCCAAAGCACAAGCGCCTGGCTTACCTAAAATCCTTGCTGGGAGGTTACCTGGTACCTTCCACTGTTGGGGCAGAGTGCACCCCAGAAAGAGAAGAGCTTCCCTTTTGCAGCGGGGTCCCGAGCCTTTGCTGGATAGGTGCGGGGAAGGCGGGGGGTGATGGGGCAGCCATGTTTCACCTCGCAGAGACGTGGCAGCATCCCCAGGCTAAACGCACGCCCTCGGAAAAGGCCCCACATCCCTCTGAAGGCAATTCTCATTCAGTGGACGGTCGTTTAGAAATAGTCAGTCATCAGGCACTTATGGATCTTTCAAGCCCCTCTCTCTCCCTAATAATCCCACCTCTTGGGAGGTATTGATTCTCCGCTGTTGGCTGCCTCTTGGTATTCCGCAGTCCGTTTTTGTCTGTGTAAATCGCTGCGCTGTCATTTTCATGCGGCAATTACCTACTCTTGATTTCTTTCATCCCGAGTCCTTTGCTAGAGATCTAAACTCTGTATTGACAAACCACCCCGGAAGAGAGAAAGGGGTCAGGGTTTGGGAAGAAGTTTTACACAGCAAAAACTTTGGGAAGAGCGGTGTATGTGGGGGTGGGTTTTTTGGGGTTTTTTTTTGGTTTTTTTTATTTATTTTTGTCCAGTTCAAGAGAGGTGCTGCGGCTCCCCAGCCTGCAAACGTGACTTTATACCTTGCTTTTTGCTTATGCTGAAAACATAGGGAATTCTTTACCTTGCTGCTGTACTAAGGATCAGCCTGGAGAGGTGGGGGCAGCCATTTCCCAAGTCACCCTCAAACTCCCACAGGGGAATGAGCACCCATCTGCATGAGCTGTGGCCAGCCATGGAGAGGTACCAGACCAAGTTAGACCAGGTACAGGTGTCCAAACAAGCTATGCTTTGGGTAGACAAAATCGCAAGGTGCATCATAATGCAGACCAAAATCAACAGCTGTGTCCTCCTGAGGGTTTTTGGGCAAAAGCTTCCCCACATTGTTGTTCTGAAGAGCTTGGGTCTGCACTTCGGTCTACACTTGGGATTGCAGGAGGGCTGGAGTGTTAGTGGAGAAAGCAAGGTGAAAAGCTTAGGAGATGTCTCTCATCTGACAGAAGCAGTTAGGATCAGTCGGCGTGGGTTTTAGGTCGCTTGCTCTCACTGTCTCTTGTGCTATTAAGCTAGTGTCTCTTGTGCATGGAGGTCACCCTGACCTATCATCTGAGATGGTGGCTCGGCTTGGGGCAACCTGAGAGATCCTGCAAGGACCTGGGTGAGATGCTGCCAGCAGCTGCGCATGGGGATGGGGTCTGTCAAGCGTCGGAGGTATCGGACCGTGGCTTTGCAGGACATGCCGGTGAGCAGGGACAGGGTTGTGCAGGGGTGCGCTGGAGACTAGGCGCTCATCCACCAGCAGCATCACAGGCGAAAAGGACAGACATCTTCCAGTCTTCATGATCTGTTTACATTTCCAGTTTGAATTATGAGGAAAAGGGCTGAAAATGCATTTAAAAAATGAAAACAGATTTGTGCTGACATGTCTAGGTCTCAAGAGTCACCAGGGAGAGCAAATGCCTGCAAACACAGGTTTCGGAGACCTGTTGTACCACAGCAAGTTATCCTAAAGACATAGGCAAAGTGGTATACAAAGAAACCCCAAACAACCAAATATGGACAACAAAGGTTTCAGCCTCAGGCCTCTGAGCAGGAATTTCATGGTCTTGGCTAGTTTTGATGGAGATGAAGGTATCGGTGCAGCAGCGATACCTGTGCAGCAGTGAGCTGCTTCTCGCTTTCCAGGAGGTGGTCCTTTGGTTCGGGGTTACGGTTCAGCCATCTGAGGAGGGGGGACATTTGGGAACTGTTTTTTTTCCTTGGTCATTTTTCCTTTTCTTTCCAAGTGGATTAAGGTTGAAGGAAACAGTGATTTACAGCAGTGGGGTTTCCTTCAGCCCCATCTGCTGCGGCGCAGGACCTGCAGCCACCCAGAAGTGGCAGGTGCTGTACTTAACCTGGCACAAAGTCGCACCTCCAAACTTGAAGGCATTTTGTTATTAAAACGGCATGCCTGGCCAGTGAGGGCTCTCACTTGAACAGAATCCCCATCCTAGCAGAGAATAAATTAAAAAGCCAACTGGCCACGGCTGCCTGAGGAGCGCCGGGACCAGAGATAGGGCCAGAAGTCAGATAACAAACAGTGTCCAAAATTGCTGTGCCTGGTGCAAAGCGTGAAATTAAAACCTTTTCTGCCTCCTCCTACATGCTGTAACAAAACAGCTCCTGCCACAGTCTGCCGGCACCAGGAGTGAAGAGGAGAATAGTTAAATACACGGAGATTTTTGCATCTGAGGGAAGGTCTTTCAAGGGAAATGCTGATGCTTCTCTGCTGTGGACCTTGGTGCTTTGGTCCTGCAGATGGGCTAAAGCTGGGAGGGTCTGTGGGCTGCCCTGCCAAGCTGCCTTTTGACTGTCTCTGCTACCCAGAGGTGGGAGGAATCTCTCTCTTTTTTTTTTTTTTTTTCTTTCTTTCATGTTGTTGCCTTTTCCTCTGAGTTTGCTCCCTCCACCTTCCCTTTTGGGCTTGGCAGCAGCCCTGGGATGTGCCAGTGTTGTATCGGCTCTTCTCCCCCCAGATCTCACAGGATTTCCCGACCTCGGGAAAGACATTTCTCTGGAGTTACCACCTAGGAGTGATGCAGAGGACAGCACTTTTTAATCAAAGTTACATTAGGTGAAGCTTATATTATTCATTCTGCTTTATTGCAGCTATTTTTACATGGGGGTTAGAAGTTAATACTACCCAGCGAGCCTGGTTTTGCTGAATTCTGGCAAGCACCGAAATCCATCACCATATCCAGACAGGGTAGGAAAGAGCCCAAGCAAAAAATCAACTTGCTAGCTGAACTGCAAAAGCAGTCAAAAAAAACAAACCTTTTAAAAAAATCCAGACCCTTGATAATAAAGAATCTGGTCTGGAGGGGCAAAAACCAGCCAGGACCATCAGCTGTAATCAGCAGAAGGGCAAGCTTTTGCAATCAGTGCAGAAAGGGGAGCGGGGGCATAGCAGGAGGGCTCGGAGGGCTGCAGTGCCACAGGACTGTTTTCTTTTCTGGCCAGCCAAATGAGCCTGGTCCTCTCCCGGTCCTCACCCACAGCCCCGGTCAATATGATGAGGCTTAGTCTGATTCTACCGGAGGAACGTCTGCAGGATGTTGACTGCAGTCAGTGTCTCAAAGCTAACAGTTTCAGCAAATAAGGCTTTGCAGAGCTCTGTCGTTTTTGGTTTGGTTTGTTGTTTTGGGGTTTTTTTTCCCCCTCGGGTAATGCCAAAGGTTTAAGCCGTGCTAATTCCTTGGACCTGGCAAGGATGCTGGCAGAGCTGCGGTCGCCTCTGCTCTTTGAAAAAAGATGTGATGAAATGAGGGAGGGAAGGAGGGAGTTGTCCCCAAGTTTCTAGAAAAGGGCCAAAATGTGTCTTTTTTTCTTTCTCCTTTCTGTTTCCTTTCTTGTTCTGCTTTTCAACCTTTTCCCTGTTCTTTAACACAGAGATCCCTTACTGGAACGTGCTTTCCATGCCAGTGCTTTCTAAGCCTTTTACTGGTGTATTATCCCCACAGGAGATGCTATGCCAAGGCTGTAGGACCCAATTGCCTTGGTTCTTGTGATGTTCCTAAGGGTCTTCGGAGATCGGGGCCACTTTTTAAAATAAAAAAAACAAAACCCAAAACAAAACCCCCCAAAACAAACAACAACAAAAAACCCACCACACCCCAATCCCTGCTTTTATAATAAGACACCAGGTAACAACTTACAATATTTTTAAAAACCACTTGATGCAACTGGTGTCACTGATTGATTGCTTTGACCCCTCTTCCAATGCAACTTCACAGTATGCTTGGTTGGTTGTTTGGGCTGTATTGCAAAGTCTGTTTCCTTCGGCAATTCTATTAGAGATTAAAAAGAAAAATTGTTTGCCTTAATATAGAGTTGCGAGGCCTCAGGCAGATGCACAGATTTGCAGCAAGAAGTGGTGTCCTTGCCCCCAAAGCTGAGAAGGCAGCAGGGAGAGGCTGCAAGCTGGGAGCGGTGTGAGGAGCAGTCAGGGACCATTGGTGGTGAGCCAGGAGCCAGGGTCTCCCACATGGTTCAGAATGTTCCTCCTTGGCTGGGGACTGGTTCAGGTTGTGTTGTAACACACAAGCAGAGAAAGATTTGCTTTTGCTACCATCCCTTCCGAAACCAAGGTTGGGGAGTAGTTTAAAGGAGAACTCGGTGTCTTTGCAAGTGCTTACAGAGGCTTTCTGCCAGCTTGGGGGGGGTACGGGGACGGGGGAGGCTTGGAAGCTGAATGATGCCAAATGCAGCCCAGAACTGCAGAAGGCAGGGCTGACGGTGTTAAAGCAGCTTGCAAGGGAGGCAAGGAGGCTTTAGGAGAGGGCTCTCAAGGCTAGATGCAGGGCCTGTGCTATTCCCCCAGGCCATTAGCACAGGAGCCTTCAAGGGTACCCTCCGGAGCTCACATGGAGCACTTTAGGGTGATGTTTAATGTAGCATTACTGAGCTATGGTATTATAATTACTTGCTTGCATTAAAATTTATCCACAAAGCTTCTCTGCAAGCAAAGAGTCACTGACAAAGGTTTGAACCCTGGTTAGCGCAGAGAGTGCGATGAACAGGGTTGAGGAGAAGAGGCAGGTCTAGCAGTGCATAAAAAGCATCCCTGTGGAAAGTCCTAGGCCAGTAGTCCTTCCAGAGAGAAGGAGAAAAGGAGGGGAACCTCACACAGCGACTGCCTTGTGGTCCTACAAAGAGTGACTTGCAAGGGATAGCAAGACTCAGCCCTTCCTCTGCCACAGGTAGATCTTCCCAGCAAAGTTTTTATGGAAGAGATGTGTGGATGTATCTCGGCACTAGTGCTCTGGGTGGGACTCTGTGCCTGCAGCTTCAGTTTGGAAATGAATAGTATGAAAGTAAAATTGGTGTTTTGGCTGACCCCACCACTTGTCCCTGGCATTAGGGACAAGCGTGGTCTCTCTTCCGCGTGGCAGTAGGGGCAGAACACCCTGTCCTGATGTGCAGGGTACAGGTGGTGGCAAGGGAGAGGCTGGGAGGGAGGTTTCTAGGTGGTCTCTGAAAACCTGTGCGGGGGCCTCAGCTCTTCTGGGTGTTTCTGAGCGTTTTGCATTGCCCTTTGGGATGAGAGGTTTAAGGAAAAAGAGAGGAAATGAAAATTTATTATTTTTAATGTGAGGATGCATCTAAGCTGTGTCCAACATGATTGCTTTTATGGGTCCACTTGCTAAGCTAGGGTTTTGAAAACTGTCATTGGAAATAGGGGGGTTGTGCTGTGACTTAACCGATGAGGTGACCAGCCCTGACCGTGTCCCACGCTGATGTTCCTGCTGTATCCTCTGCACCTCACTGCATCCACTGCCAGGTTGCAGCCTCAGACTTTGCCGAGGCTTGAAAGGTCTCCCCAGCTTCTGGTTGGGTTGTTCCTTGGGGATTCAGAGACAAAAATAGCCAATTTAATTGCTTCTATAGTCCGAAGCTTCAGTAGCGCAAGGCTGTTCATTGCCCCAGGAGCAGGTATTTAAAGCCGTGGTGTGCTCTTCCCTCTGGGGCATCGACCTGGCACTGGTGCCTGCTCACTTTGGGGCCACCTTAAAAAGCAGCTCCTCAGCCTTCATTTAAAATCAGAAGAGCAGGTGCCAGAGTGTGAATCAGTGCGCTGTGCTTCGGTGGCAGGGTTTGTAATGTCTCAGCCTTGTACACAAGGAGTGGTAACGTTATTCCCTAAGGACATCTGATGTGGGGATTGTTTAGCTTTGTCCCCATCTTCAGGCTATATGAGCAGAGGTATGAGGAGTTTGGTCTATGCTGACTGATGGCATTCCTGGTGTAAGAGCATCATGCTGCGATGGGTACCCTGCCCTTCTCCCCTGAGCACCATTTTTTGCCAAAATGAGTCACCTGAAGGTCTTCATGGTCATGCTTGGAGGTGGAGGTTGACCAGTGCTCATGCTGGTGTGCCTGATTCAGAGTTTCAAGTCATCTGCAGCAGAGCTTGGGCATGTCTGATGCTCAGAGCACGCACCTGAGCTTTGGGGCTTTTGCCTTTGCTCTCCTGGGACTTGTCTAGGGTAAAGGGGATGAAGAGAGAAACTTAGGTGGGCTTTGAAACTTGAGCTCAACTAAGACAGTGGGTCCCTGCCACACATTGGCAATAAGATTCTGACAGTGATGACAAGGAAACAGCGAAAGAGCGAGGAAACCCTGATTTATTTGTAATTGTCACAAGTTTTGTTTAAATTTGTAACGTATAAGCCAGTGATGCTGAAGAAATAAAGTTGGGCAAATACTCCATTTTCTCAGCTGTGAATGAGGGCAGAGCCTCGAGGGAAGAGGAGAACTGAGCTGACCCATGTGAAAAGAATAGACTTAACCCCATACCTCAGGCAAGGTTTGGGGGGATGAAGTTGGATTTGTGCCTGTTTCCTACCATGCAAATGCTGCCCTGAGCTGAAGGCGTTTGGCTAGAGTGAATGAAGGGAATTCCGAAACATTGCTCCTTTAATTCACCCAGATGTGCCAGTCAGTGCAGCAGGTGAGCTGAGTCCTCTGGGAAAATCGTTTTCATTAGGAATCCTGCTAGACAGGGAAACAGCACGATGTGAACAAAATCCTCCCAGCTGATGCACCCGGATCCCAGCCTGGATTAAAGAAAAGCAAAGCCGAAACAAAACAACCCAGAAGTTGAACGATGCAAAGAGCTTTATTGCTGCAAACGAGCCATCTATGTTTTAATCACTGTTTGGAGGGCATGTTGCTGACCGGGAGAGGAGAACAAACGCGCTGGCAACATTTCTGCGCAGCTGCATCCGATGGTTTGCACCCCTTCCCCTTGCTCTGGGCGCTCGGCTGTGTCACTGTTGTGGAGCAGCCCCTAATGCGGGATGCTCCTGTAGCAGAGTTTTGCCTCTGCAAGGACGTTAACTGGAGAACTGTGAACCGAGAAAGACAGTACCTTGGAAAAATCACTTTTCAGAGCTGCCTTTTCCCCATCGCCTGCAAGGAAACCCTCAGCCTTGCCGAGGGCAGTGCTGGGAGCAGATCTGTCCATCCTTTCCTCAGGGTAGGATCTAAAACTTTGATGCCAAAAGATGACAGCCTCAGTAAAGTTACCAGTTGTGTGAAGCTTTATAACTTCCTCCGCCTGTAGCCAGAGGCAATGATTACTTGCGTGTGTCTCTGTCCTCAAGGCTGATGACTTTATTGGCCCTTTTCATGCTAATATTTTCTTTCGGTTTCACAAATAATTGCTGTGGGAGTCTGCATGGTTAGCACAGTCTCAGTAAATTCAGACCATTAGTCCTCAGTCTGTCTTCGGCTTTCAAGGATGCTGGTTTTAGTTGTTCCAGAGCTGAATATCAGTGTCTGGTCTGACATGAGGTGCTTCTTCCCTTTACAAACCTCACTGTGTTCCCATTTGCTCCTTTTCCTCTCCTTTCAAGGCAGGCTGGCTTCTGATGCTCATTCTCGGGCATCTTCTTTTGGGACCAAGATCTTACTCACTGTGTAACTCGGAGCTCTTGCACAATTTTTCCTGCCAGCGCTGCTGGCTGAGGTCTTTGCCTCTGATCTTTTCAGGTGGGGAAAAACCTTACTGTCAGAGAGAGGTGTGAAAAAAAACAGCTGTGGTGTGCAGAGTAAGATGAGCATCTTCTGCTTATAGCAGAAGGCAGGCTCTGTCCTCAGGGTGCCTCATCCTCAATGAAGGCAGGTGGGCTCGAGCGTTACAGGGAGACAAAGCTGCTCTGCAGTGGGTGCGGCGCGTACGGCTAAGCAGGGAGTTCTCAGGTCAAAGCAGGTAAAGCTGGGGTGCTGTGTGTTGATGAACCTGTCTGTCATAGCACGCATGCTAGCAGAGAGGAGTTTGGAGCGCGTGGCATGTGCACCGTTCCGTATGCTGTGGCTCTGGGGTGCTGCGTGAATGGGGAGACTCGATGCTTTTCTTCCCATTTCTTCCTCCTTTGGGTCGCTAGATTTCCTGTCTTTATGTCTTAATTAGCTTGGTCTAGTTCATTTGCTGAGTTTTCTTGCTCTGGAGGTTCAAGGACAAATCTGTAAGTCTTGATATACTGTGTTTAAAAAAAAAAATATTCCCCCTCTGTTCCTTTGTCCCAGGTTTGTAACTGCTCTTTCTGTCTGTGAGCACTGCAGAGGCTGTGGGACACAGCAAATCGGGATGCTAGGTCTCATGGGAAAGTAGTATCCACACCGCTGGAGTCCTTCCAGGGGAACCATGTCACAACATGTCTCGACAGAAACACTTAATGCTGGAGTTTGCTGGTTTAGCACGAGTGTTTCAGCAAGAGTGAAGCTTGAGGAGGAGACCTGAGCTGAACTGTTATCGATCCTTCCTCTGGTAATAAAGCCATCTACAGGAAGATGGGGAAATATTTCTTTTAATTCATCACAGCTGTATGGATTTTGCTTTTGCTCGTGTTCAGAGCGATACCTGCTTGCAGGCTGCTGCAGAGGCTCTCACAGGAGTTGCTTGTTGATGGATCTTTGGGACCTACAAATCCCAGACTTCAAAGAGACCTTTTTTCTTATTTTTCTGAGGACAAATTACTTGCTCCACCTATGGTCAGAAGTGAGCCACTCTGCTGTGAAAGGCACTTTTAGCTTTTCTACCAGAACGAGGGATAAACAAGCAGTAAAATAAATAAATGAGGTGGTAAAGCAGGCAGGTTTCCATCTGCCTGGCTAAAATGGTGCAAGAGGTGGAGGAAAGAAAGATGATCCTCTTTACAGGAATACATGCACTAGATCGGAGGGTCTTTTGAAGACTCAAGATGGTCTTTGAGTGCATGTGGGATAGGAGAGGGAGATAGTGAGAAGTCTTGCATTGAGTTGATGTAAAAGCGAGTCCCAGCTTCTCCTTGGCCAGCTGGGCTGGCCACTGGGTCCTCCTCCAAGGTGGCTCAGGACAGCTCGAGAGCCAAGGAGGAACAGATGCTGGGCTGGCATGGAAAGGAAAGTGTGAATAGATAAGCACCCACAGATTGCATGTATATATTTGCAGTATGTTGTATAAATTAATACAATACCTAATGATTCGTGGCTATTATTTGAAGGGCCCCACTGTTGCAGATTTATTTGTCATTTCTTGTAATAACACCGATGATAATGAATTCATTTGTATTAATGTGGGTGTCGTGGACTTCCGTTGATATTCTGCATTAATTAATGTACCATTAAAAGAAAGTGTCACCCAATTAATATCAAGTAGAAGCAATACTGCCAGTGTCCTGTCATTAGGGTTTCATTTGTAATGCATTGTATTAACGCTCTGCCTTAATGAAAGTCATTTGCAATCCGGAGCGTCACCTGATGGACTGCCACAGGGGTGCCAGTTTGTGCCTCTTGCGGCAGGAGTTACCCAGACGAATCGATAGGGACAGGCTGCTGTTAAGAGTAACCCTCGTTACTGCCTGGGCTTGGGCATGGCAGTCTGCACCGCTCCTGTGTTCACCGGCTCCGGCACAAAGGCGGCTGCTGGAGGTCAGTGCTCTGCTTTCAGACATCCTTTGTCCCCAGCTTAAAGGCTGGGGCATTAACTTAACCCACCTTCTTGACCCCTCCCTGAGTTTAGAAAGTAAAAGTTAGTGGCAACTGCAAATAAAATGGGGTATAAAAAATAGGATCTACCCAGTTTATGGTGTCATCCCAGAGCAGGAATCAGAAAAGGGATGACTTCTTTCACCCTGTAACGTATGTTGGCTGGTAGCAGTGACTCACACTGGTGATTTGATTTTACTATTGAATTTTAATACTGAGAGGAGGAAGACTGGAAAATCTCACTGTCTGCTGCGGGTCAGGGCTGCCTTTGCTTCCCTGGACAAAAGCTGCCTCTGCCAGTGCTGAGAGCCGAGGCAGGAGTAGAGACCTTGACTGTGGCCACCTGGATCTACCTGGTCCATGGCCACCATCTCCAGCAAGATTACAGCTGAAGGGGTGCTGGGCCATCTGTGATGCATGCCTTTGCAAGGGGAGAGATTGCTCCAAATGCCCTCTTCCAGCAGGAAAATCACACCAGCACGCCAATGAAGCCAGGAGCTCTCTGACTGACAGGTTTTAACATTCTCGCTGTTTGCCTCTGACTTTCAAGTGTCTCGTTAGACCACCTTGGGTTCCCATCTGCTGTCTCTGAAATTGGGACTGACATAATAGCAGGCCAGGAGGGCAGCATGGGCTGTCTCCCAGCCCTTTCTCTGTCACTGTCGGGCTTCTTGGTGGCTGGAGATGGATAATGGGCAGCAGTGGGAGAAATGTGGCTTCTCCAATGGGATTTGGCTGCGGGTCCTGAGTTAGCGAAGTGGTGGCTGCTTCACCACCACCCTTTTCTTCTGTCCCTTCCTAGGGCAGTGGGAAACAGTCTGCTTTACAGGGTGATCCACCTTCCTAGGAGAGATGTGATTTTTGGTTCGGATATAGGACTCCGCATTTACACATTAAAAAAAAAGTTATTGGTTTAAAACAGTTGCCAGCAATTTGCTTGATGTTGATGGTCTGTGCGTTGTGTTGTTTACCCAAATCCGAACCTCTGTGCTTTTACTCTTCCAGATTATTGGTAAAAATGTCAAATAATGGGCAAAGACCTGCAGGTTCCCAGCAGGAATCCATTAAAAATACACTTGCCTGACAATATTCCTTGTTTACAATTGTATTTTGAGGATTGCGTGCTAGCTGACTGTGTTGATTCTGAATTATTCTATGTGTTAATCAATCTCACAGCGCACCAAGTCATATAGCTTAGAGAAGATGATGTGTGTGACTTTGATTCTGTCACCCTTTTTGACCAAGATTGTCGACTGGTAGCAAGACGAGCCTCGGGAAACCAGAGCAGGAACTATTTTCTGTCAGTCTTGTGGGAGGTGTTAATAGTGCTACTTCCTTTTAGTTCCTGCTAGCCAAGAGCTATGCTGAGGATTTCATTGTTTCGCCTGGCATTGATGTAGCTGAGAGGTCTGAAGTCACTCCCTTTGAAGAAATTCTGACAGTACGTTGGTTGCTCTGCCAGGTCTGCTGTCTCCCCTCGGTGCTTGCAGGGCTGCTGAAAATCATCAGGAACGGTCCGGCGAGTGCCTTGGCCATCGCCTTGAACACTCTTTGGCAGGAGTTATCAGACCTACTGACTGAGATATGTCTTGCTGGAGGAGGGTGAAAATGTAACAGTAGACTGCTTTGTCCCTGCCTGAGCTCTCCCCACCTTTTTCCAAAGATGGAATGATCAGCCCGACTTGGGTTTTTCTAACCTCTCAGACTGTGATTCTGTGCTGACAGCTTTATTCTCCTGTAGCTGTATGTTTGTAGCAGGCCATCTCCATGGCTTTTTGGTTGCTGGAAAGGTTCTCACAAAGGTTCCCCTGTGCAGAGTATGTCAGCCCTGTGGCATGATCTTTGCGGCTCTTCATTACTTCTTATGGACCTGTAAGAAGCTGCTCATGGTCTCCTGAGATCCAGGGCAGCAAACGCAGGGCACAATGTAATAGCTCCAGATACCTTGAAATAGGGGCTGTAGAGGGAAATGAGCTTCAACAGACAAAGCTGTCTGCTTAAATAACCAGTAAGAGCGCGGCTGGGATGACTTCTTGAAAGCTGGTGTGGAACTTGCATTCTTCTCTTTGCTCTCTTTCTCCCGGTGCTTCACCCACCTGGCTGCTTTCTGTCTGCTTATTGGCATGCACAGTGCATGATTGTGCAGGGCAGGGCTGCCTGGAGATTGGGCGGGACCGAGCACCAAGGTGAAGGCAAGGTTTGGAGGGCAGGCAGAGAGGAACAATCCCTGGGTTTGCTGGGCGTCCACTGGTTTGGCTGGGGATGGAGGTCATGATGCAGCCTCTGTGCAAGCCCAACCGTTGCGCTTGCTGTGGACTGGTACAGGCAGTTCCTTTTGCCCCTGAAGCTATGAATTAAAGCTCTGTTGTATAGTGCTTTTCCCTCTCCTTGCTTTCTCTTTTGAATACAGCTCCATTCTGGGTGAGCTGCTGGAGCTGCACGGCACTGTTGCTCCTGAGAGTAGAGAGCAGGGGGGTGACAGGTCCTACTTGTTGCATCGCTGCCTGGAAGGGGCAGTGGCCAGAGCCAGTTGGGAAGTTATAAATAAGAGGAAGAATGTTGTGGGTTTCTGTATTTTCTTATTAGCATTTCCTTCCTCTCCCATCTGCCCTCTCTCATCTATCTGGGGCTTGCCCCTCAAGACCTGTGCTGCGGAAGTGATGGGTGCCATGAGGAGAGGTGGCAGAGTCACTGTGTGCCCAGCTTCTGGGGATGCCATGCTGCAAGTGATTCATCCAAGTCCTGTGCTGGCAAGGGCAGGACGATCATCGGTGGGAAATGGGGCAGCTCTGGGCCAGAGGAAGCAGGCAGCTTTATCCTGCGGGATGCCAGAGCATCCGTGTGTGCTTGCCCACTGCCTGCCACATGCTGTAGTCCTGCCAGTGTGGTGAATTCCCCTGTGGGCTTGCTGGTTGCGATGTACCTTTCTTCAGCCCCATGTGTTGCGTTGGGCTGTGTTGTCCATGAATAAGCAGCCTCAGCTCTACGTGCCGTTATCCAATTGCTAATTCAGTCTCCAGATCCAATAACACATCTATTCCAGCTGTGTTTATAGTGTTTTCAAAAGCCCTTCAATTGAATTATAGCTCTGCGGTGGCCGTTTGCCAGTGTCACCCGATAATGAGGGAGGTCACTTAATAGAGATAGCAACAAGAGATACATATTAACGAGAGCTGATTGAAAGGTGGGGTGAATTTCAACCAAAAAAATAAAAAAAAGGAAATTATCAGGTTTTAAAATCAAACTTTGAAATTGGAAATTGCTTGGCTCAGACTAGCAGTAATGCAATTAATAAATGTAATTAAAAGTGTAATAAAGAATACAGGGATTGGGAGTCTGCACACATCCATGCGAGCATTTAGAGCTGGCATGTGAGCAAGGGACCCAGTCTGGCAGTCGGGCTGCTTCTGAGATGGAGCCTGGGGAGGGAAACCAAAACCTGGGGCTGGTTTTTCTTCTCAGCGGAGCCTGGAAGAGGGGCTGGTGCTTGTTCCGGCTCTGCCTTTGAGGTTTCTCATGCAGCAAATGAGCACTGGATGGGAATAGGTCACTTAAATCTGTCCTGGGCAGCCCAGGGACAAGAGCGCCAGGATTTCAGCTGTAGCAGAAGAACACTTGGATTCAGTGTCAGCCCTGTTACGCAGCACCTCTGAGATGCCTTGCTTTGAGTAAGAGGCACAGACTCCCCCCTTCCTGCCCTGTGACGAGACGGGATCGGCGAGAGTGCCTTTGACTTGAGCAGAGGACTGTCTGAGCCGGCTTTTAGCAGAGCATAAAGGTCCTTTCATCTGCCCCGCTGTGCGGTGGCGAGAGGCAGGGAGAGGGAAAAGAGCTGCCAGGAACAGCAGCAGGGAATTATTGAAGAGTAATAGGTTGACCCGAGATCTAACAGGAGTGCAAAGCAGCGAAGCATCTCCTGATGGGAGTGGTCAGCTCCTGCCTTGATGCAGAGGCAGCGCGGGGGGGAAAAAAAGCAGCACCTGAAATAGGGCTGACGAGAAGGTTTCGATGCTAATGTGAAGAACATGGGTGGCTTGGTTTGCTGCCTGCTGCTCCAGCCCTCATGCCCATTGCTGTATGCCCCCCAGCCCATTTGCGTCGCCTCCTCTCATCCCATCGACCTTCAGACAGCTGTTCAGCCAGATTGCCTGCCATTTTTCCACATTATTTGCATTGGTACAACACGCACGCATCCGCATCCTAATCATTTCCACCAGCTTCTGCTGGGCGCTGCTGGGTGACTTTTCCCTGGGAGGTCAGATGGAGGTCCTCTACGTGGCCAGCCACTGGAGATGGGGAGCGGTCTTGGAGGCACTATCCCCAAATAAACCCAAATAAACAGTTCTAGAGGCCAACTGAAACTTGTAACAAACCTGTCTATAGGTTGGAAAGGTGGATGCGTTTAAGGGAGGGGAGTATCTGAGCAATTAACTCCCTGATCTTTCCTGCTTCATCTCTCACCTTTAGTTCTCTCTGACTATGCTGTAAAAAAATCAGCGCCACATATTCCCTCTCTCAGCCCTTTGCCCGGTGTGAGGCCAGTTGGATGAGACTGATGGATCAAGGCACGTGCAAGGTGTTGGCGGCCCGTGAAATGGTTTTGCTATGGTGGAAAGCTCTCAAAGACGCTGTGCAAATCTGCTCCGTTAGCAGGGTGAGTGGCTGTCTGACAGCCGAAAGGTTTTATGTGATCTTGGAGCAGGCACTGTGGGGCTGGTGAAATGGCATGGATGCTGGTTTTTCTGCAAACAGCCTTTTCTTTTTAGCCCTGTGTGAAGGAAGAGCTTGTTCACAAAACTTTACATATGCCTTAAAAATTGTCCCCTCTAAAGTTCTCCTTAATTTTCAAGGAGCTTTTTCCTCAGGAGCTCCTCACCCAGCCCATCTCTGGTCCTCGTTGCGCTGGTGTGGTCCTGCCACTGCTTTGGTCCACAGTGCTTCACCAGCACCAGCCTTCACCCCAGCAAAGCTGGCTCTTCAGGGAACTCTTGGTGGCAGACAAGAGGAGGTAGTGCTCTGACTTAAGAAGTCCTGCCCAGTGCCCCTCATGTTCAGCTGTGGCCGTGTAACCTGGCATGTCGTGTCTCCAGAGGCTGCATCTTCTCTGGGTCGTAATCCACCTTGTATTGCCATGTTTCATCCGAGTAGCATCCATCAGAAATTTTATTACTAATGCATTTTATAGCAGGATTCATAATAAGATATCAAAAGATTCTAGGCATGTCCAGAGAGAGAGATATAGGTGTTTTAAAAAGGCCTTTTTCTGATAAATTTTTCTTCAGCGTTAGCTGCCCTTTTGCAGAGGACATTGTGTAAGGCTTTGGTGTCCCAGCTGTCAACATGCCATGGTTAACCCAGGATGCATCTGTGTCTGGTCACTTGTGCTGGAGGGTTGTGTGGGAGGTGACAGCCCAGGCCAGGGCAGGTGCTTGCTGTGGTGGGCCACTCTTGGTCCATAGCTGGAAACACCACTTATTTCTGGTCACACGAAGGTTCATATTGCCTTGTCATACTGCAGTGTTGGTGTACGAGAGGTAAAGTCTTGGTCTCTCCTTTGCCACCTCCCTGTGCAGCAGCATCCTTTCATGTTTGGACAAGGATATGAGGGTTGTTCATTCCTTATTTTAATCCAAGTTTACTCTTGCTATTGGTGATAGACTGAAATGGGGTAGTCTTCTCTTGTACCTCGCTGCTCTTGGTTTGGTCGTCTTGGTGCTTTGGGTAGCCGTGTGTAACGCACACGCTGTTACCATTCAGTATTTACCTCCTACAAACAGGACCCCTACAGCTTCTTCCTGTGAGATTTTAACAACAGTTTGAACCTTTCTTATTCATTTATTGCAAAACAAGGGAGGCACAAATGGCCTCACTACCTTGCACCCCAGCATCCCCAGCCCACGCATCTCAGTGGTGTTGCAGCTAACTCACCAGAGCCCTTGAACTCCTGGAGCTGCTCAGGGGGGGACCTGGGTGCTGGAGCCGCTCCTGCTGAGCTGTTGGATGAAGGATGGGGTGCTGAAGATGGGTCAGGAGCTGGTCCCACTCCCATTTGCCCTGCTTCTCCTCCGTGGGAGGCATCTGTCTGCATGTTTATTTTTATCTCGCATCTGCTGGCATCATAACAAAGATTTAATGATATGACACAGTTTTGTCACTAGTTCTTTTTTCTGTGTTGCGTGAAGCTTCTTCACTGGCTTCTGGAGAGAGTCGAAAGCTTTTAAAATGACAGTTGCTGGAGACTTGTGTAGAAAACTCACCTGTTTGCCACAAGCACCTGTAGGCTGTCGTCTGTCTGTGCTTCTTTTTTTCTGGACAGAAAAGATAGAATTTGCTATTTTTGCCTGTTGGTGAAGTAAGCATAAGCACAATTAATCTTTGATAAGGAAGAACAGCCATGAGGGACACGCAGAAGGGTCCTATAAACGGGCCAAATGCTGAAAATGCAGAAACATGGTCTGTCTTGAGCTGACCTGGTGTGGGGCTCACCAGTTGCATCTCCCTGGGACGTGCCCTCTGCCTGTTATTTACCATCAAACACAAAACCAAGCCGGTGCTGTTTATACAGATGTTTTGCTCCATTGTTCAGATGATGGGCCGCATCTTCTGAGAAATAAAGACGTCAGCCTCCCGCTGAGGAATATCTTCAGCCGTTTGACCCAAAAATGGCAAGAGGATTTTAAAGACATACTTCTTAACGCTTTTTAAGGCAGATAGTCTGAAATTCCTGAGTCCTGACTGTGTCCTTCCCAGGCATGAACATTGAAAAGGAGACCGCTTTTCCTGGAGGACTGTCGGTATGGGATATGTGCATCCCACAGCTGATTTTGCCTTGCGAGAGGGTTGTTTGGTTTGGTTTGGTTTGGGGTTTTCTTTGCTTGAATTTGAGCTGGGGAAAAAAGATTCATTACCCAGAGCGCGTCTTGGAAGTCTGCATCCTTTGACTTGTGTGCTGTGGTGAATAAGGACATGTATTTAGTAGTGAATTTTTCCCACTGACCTGTACGTTTCGGGCAGTATCAGAGATTCCCCCCTCTGTGACCATGCTGTTCTGCTTCAAGCTCCTGTAATACTGCTCCTGCTGCCTGGGAGCCCTTCTGCTCCCCTCCTAAATTCACCAGCGCTGTGTGTTGCTGGCGCACTCGCCCATGCGCCTGCAGGTGCCCACTGGCCCCTGCTGAGGTCCTGCCCGGGGGGTCCCTCCCAGCCCCTCGGGTGCTTTGGTGCAGATGTCCATGACCGTTTCCCAGGGCCAGCCAGGTCTTTGGCCAGAGCTTGTACCCTGTTTGTATGGATTTTGCTATTCTGGCCTACAAAAGGACCTGGTCAGCAAAGCTGTAAAACAAGGATGAAAATTCGGTAATGGCCAAGTCGGAGCCCAGGCAGTGTCTGCGGGGCCCGGAGCTGATAGCACCAAAGCCGGTGACCTCCGTGTCCCTCCAGGCAGCTTCTCCTTTGGAAGGACGAGGAGATGAACTCTCTTCAAAGCCTGCTTTTGGGCTATTGTATGAAATACAATGCCGGGGAAATCAAGCTCTCCTCTTTCACAGCCGGCCTCGCAGCAGCCCCGTAATCACGGGTGACCAGAGTGGATTTGCATGTTAAAAGGAGTGGCTAGGGGCACTTAAAAAGAAGAGGAAACATATTGATGAAGTCCAGCTTTATCCTTATGAATGTTATTATTCCTGGGGACAATATACTCCAAACCTCATTGGTGCAACCCCGCATCTACTCTATCACTGCCTCTCCCCTCCTCCCCTTATTAATGGTTAATTTGTAATGTTCTTCGTCCTGACACTGATACCCCCATGGCTATGGGGGGCAAGTCTGAGAAGTCAGTTTTTGGAGCATGTGGACTGCAGCTGTGGAAGAAGTGCTCTGGCAGCAGTGAGGAGAGGGCTGGGGAATGCTCCGGGGCAGCTCCTGGGGGAGCCAGGTAGCCCAAAGAGGGATGGGGAGGATGCACTAGTCCTGCCTGAGAGGTGTCTTGGGAGCACGCAGAAAGCAAACACCTACCAGAGCTCCCCATAAAGGGCTTATCCGCCCAACACGCCTCCTGAGCTGACCGGGTCCCGATTCCCGAGTTCTCCAAATGCACAAGCTAGGATTAATGTCTGTGCGTGTGGCATAAAGTCAAAGGCTTAGGTGACAGCAGGGCAGATATGGGTTGAGGACAGAAAAAGAGCAATTGTAAGGCAAAGGGTAGCAAGCTGCAGGGACAAATGGGCTGGGGAGGCTGTGGTGCCTCTGTCACTTGGAGGTTTTAAGGGTGGGAATAATTTAAGTGTAGCATGGGGACAGATTTCTCTTTTGAGATCCCTTCTAGCTATATTTTTTATGCTTTCATGATTGCTGCTCACAAAAAAAACTTGAAGGTGCTTTAAAAAATAATCCTTGGGCCATGCCCTGTGAGGCTTTCTTTAGTAGCTTGATTTAGAAGGGGGAAAAGAGAAAGCAAATGAATAATCTAGGTGGGAACTGCAACTTCTCGCACCTTGGCAGAAGTGATGCTGAAGTAAGGAAAGTGAAGTTTTGCTGGAGCCTGAGGCCAGCTTAGATGTCAGCGCGTGCTGGCAATGCTGTGTGGCTGGGTGCAAGGGCAGGGATGTGTGAGGGACGTGCGTGGATGAGGGTGCGAGAGCACAACACGTGCTCGGAGCTGCTTTCAGGACCCAGACTGTGACTTGGGGCACATGCCCTGGGTTCCTCGCTCTATCTGACCAAGCTTGCAGCAAGTCCTGCCACCTGCCTTGAAGGCAAGTTTTTGCTGGCCTAAGCCTCAAATTCAGATGCTTTGGTTCATTTCTGGTGCCATCACCCAGCATTTACCTGGTTAAATCAGATCTCTAAGAGTGGATCCCAAGTTTCTTATGCTTTCCAGTTGAAGTGGTGGCCTAGGGCCTTGCTGAAGCCCTGGCTGTGATTCATTGCAAGCTTTGTTGTTCCCCAAAAAACTGAAAATAGCTCAGTTAGTTGCTCAGCTTTGGCCAAGGGCTTGAAGGAGGAGCTCCACTTGGAAGCAGTGCCCCATCTTCCAAGCTCTGCATCCCCTCAAGTCTCTTTTCCACCTTCTCAGCACTTCGTTAAACTTCTCTATGAGCTGAGGACGAATAATTTAATATGAACAAAATTAATAATAAAATGCGGAGGCTTGGGAAGAGGTTTGCAGAAATAATCCGTATTATCCCAACTGGTCATAATCAGCCGCTGTCACATCTCACTTCTGACCTTTGCTGTCTCCCTTTCAAGTTTTAGCTTTTCGTCAACCCTTAACATGGCTGCAAATGTGTTACAAGCATACGGACTTGCCCAAGCGGTCGTGATCCATGTGTACCTGCGGCCCGGGTCTCCAGCAAAGCCTTTTAGCTTGCGGTCTGTGCTTCTGCCTTTAGAGAGACAAGAATATGTGTTTAAGATTTGCGTAGGAACATGCAGCTGTTCCACCAAAAATGGATAATTGTTCTCCCTGCTGTGAAGTTAAACAATAAGAAGTGCCAAACTGCATTTGCCATTGCTGATTTTGTGCACTCAGCTGCATGTTTTATGCATGTAGATTAGTTCCAGATTTATGACAACTTAACCATTAATGCCTGCATTAATCGGGGCAGGTTGTAGTTGCTGTGGCAACTATAACTTTGAATTTTATGCAAAGTTCTGTGTTGCATTTAATGCTTTTTTTTTTTTTTTGAGGCTCTCTTGTATTTAATGCCTTATGGTGAAAACAGAGAGGGAATCAGTGTTGAAAAGAAAAGTGCCTTTGGGCAGAAAACAACTTTCAGCAAAGAGTAATTTTTCTGGAAAGTCGTGATGTCTGGGAAAATAAGGGTTTGTGATAGAGTGCCATCTTGACCACAGCTGTATAACTATTATTATAAGTGTGTAACAACTATTATAGCTGCTGCAATACTGTAATAAAGAAAACAGCTGTATAACTTATAAATGTCTTGAAAATATAGGACTGAAGTTCCTGAGTCCTAGATATTCGTTCTGGCGGGTAAAGGAAATTGCTGATGTGCATTTGATGGGAAAATATGCTGGTGCACAATTTTACCGATACACGATGTTTTTTTTTGTTTTATTTCCAGAACACTCCGGTGGGCACTCCGATTTTCATAGTGAATGCCACGGATCCCGACCAGGGGGCAGGAGGCAGCGTGCTTTACTCCTTCCAGCCTCCTTCCAATTTCTTCGCCATCGACAGCGGCCGTGGCATTGTGTCGGTGATACGGGAGCTGGACTATGAAGTGACTCAGGCATACCAGCTCCAGGTCAATGCGACGGTGAGTCTTATCCTGGCTGCTGCAGGGGAGGAGATGTCTTCTGGAGGGACTGCAATGGGGAAGGAGCTGCTGCTTACTTACTTTATTGCCCTACTTGGGCTTCTTCTCGGACACATCCAATATTTTCCACTTAGCTATTGTAGCAATGCAGTGCTTGGGTAGTTTCAAATCGCTGTTGTGCAGCTTGTGGAGCACAGCTGCACCTCTCCAACAGCATCTCATGTGTGTCAGGAGCTTCTGCAGAAAGGCGAGCAGCTCTCTTGCTGAAGAGAGCCAGTACAGGGCATACAGACCATTAAATCCTCCAGTCTCATTCCTTGTGCATCATGGCTTACTACAAGTGGATTCACCTGTATTGAACTCCCTCAGCCTCACTCAGCAAAAGCTGAGTTCAGACATCAGGAGTTAATATTTTGGTGGATGAGGGGATCCCTGGGAGATGTATGTCCAGGTAGCCACTACGGCAAATTCATGCCCCACCTGAATGGGAAACTTCTTCCCTGGTGTCCAATCTAGTGAGAGCTGGACAGGGAGCGCGTGAATGAGGAGCACCTTGCTGGCAGGTGCTCTGGGTGATGGCTCCTTTCCCATCTCAGATGCAACAGAGGAAGGTGAAATTCAGCCCTACAAAACATCTGACAAACTTTACATCTGAGAAGGGGCAAAAAACCCTTCCTGACCCTTCCAGGCAGCTGACTAGAGCTCTTGAAGCATGTGATTTAATCAAGATCATTGTCTTGATGCAGAGTCGCAAATGTCAGGAGGACATGGAGGGCTGCGCAGGGCTGCTTTGCTCTCCACAGCCACAGAGACTGGGCATTCACAGACTGCCACAGGCAAACAGCTCAGCCTTTCAGCTCAATCCCTGCATGTTTGAGGCTATGGAATTTTTTGCCAGGAGCTAATTTTTTCTGAAACATACCTCATTTTATTTTAAATACTCCAGTGATAAGAATCCCTCTCTGTTGTTCATTTCCTTATCAGTGGCTGTCGCCAACCTGCTTTCCAAGGATATGCTTTGAACTATGTAGTGGGTTACAAAACATCGGACCAAACCACAAGCCTTGATGGAAACATGCCTTTCGTTCCCATGTCTGATTCTGGGTTCGTCAAGCATGCCTTCTTGGTCCATCCAGCTCCATCTAGCCCCGTATCCCCAGTGCAGTTACCAGCAAAGATAAAATGGGGGCATATTTGGTACTTGCTACCTAGTGCACGTCTGGCTTCTAGTGATTTCCAGCTCAGGGAGTTCAAAGACTTAAACAAGTCTCTGAACTGGGCTTGACTGCAGCTGTGGGAATAACTCCCCTGCTCAGTCACAGGGTGCTGGTGATTTCTAGCAGAAAGGCAATGAGAAACCACAGGGCAAAGCTCAGCCTGGGAAGGAGGATGAGAGTTGCACCAGCACAGCAGGAGCTGGGAGAGCAAATGCAGTCTCTTGCCTGCCTGATGAAGAGTTTGCATTGTCCAGAGTGGGAACTGGGGTGATGGTGAATTTGGGCTGGCCGCAAAAGCTGCAAGAGGTATGAAACCTTGGGTTAAGGCAGGAGCCATTTCATCTCAGGGATGTAGGCAGCAAGGGCAGAAAGAGACTGGAAAGGGCAACGTGAGAGATGGTAGGTGAGGAAACTTGAACCATGCTTGCTTTTTCAGTGCTACCTGTAATACTTTAACCAAAATTTAAGAGGTGAAGGGGAGGGGAAAAAAAAACATTATCTAAAGAAACGAAAGACTTCAACCTGATAACGCTAACAGCAGAGTGTGAGTCAGAAATAAGCATCCATCCAGGTCATAAACGCTGAGGCCTGCAGGTTAAGAGGATAATGTACAAGCTGTGTTGTTGAATACGGTTTAAATTAACATTAATCTTCTAGCAATCAGTCTTTGCCGCTGTACAGAGCTGTTTTGCAGAAGTGTGCAGTAACCTCTAATGGTTGCCTTTCAGCACAGTGCTTGATTAGGGGGTGAGGAGAAATTTATTTCCTTCCCTTCATGTGTTATCTGCTTTGCTCCTGCCCTTCTAGCAAAGTGCTGTGGGCATTGGGGTCACTTTTGAGCACCCATGGGACGAGGCTTCAGCAAGAGAACTGGTGGCAGCAGGGCAATGCCAGGACAAGCTGGTGGCAGCATGTGCTGCTGTTGTGTTGGCTGCTGGAGAAGGCTCTTGCTCTGGGAAAGCATTTGCAGCTCCATCCTGATGGGTTGTGATGGGATGCAAGAGAGATTATTCTCCTTCTCAGAGCATTGAAGTGTTCAAGGGCCACTGCTGGTCATCATAAGATTGCTGCATGCTTGTGACCTGCTTCACAGAGCCAGCAGGATGGCTCCCCACCTCCCTGCAGCTGTGGAAGCAGCTTGTCTTGCATTGAAAGGCAGCTCCTGGTTACCTCAATCCTGCCAGTCCCTGTGCAAGGCAGGAAGGAGAAGTTTGCAGTTTATCAGAGCTTAAACCATTAGCCCAGTAGAAAGGAGGTTGCTACTGTGAGGACATATCCTGCGTTTCAGGTTTCCACTCTGACTCCTATGTGAGAGTTGAGGCATCCTACAAAATCAGAAGCAGCACCTGGCGTACGTACTCTCTGCCAAAGCTCAGAGCAGTGAATACAGAAAAGAATAAGGCTGCGACTGCAATTCAGCCCGCAGGGTTATAAAGAGCAGCAGAAAGGCAAGGGAGCTGGTGGGCTTTGCCGTGTTCCAGCCGATGGAGCCCAAGCTGTGCGGAGGCATGAGTGCTGTGGGGTATGAGATGCGCTGCTGTGATGTGCTGGCATGAAAGTCTGCTGGCAACCACATCTGGGTCTCACGGTGTGGAGGTGCCCTGGGGTGTGTCTGCATTAGGAGGGAATTTATATTTTAAAGTACATGTTAAACAGCGTTGCTTCTTTTCCACCCAAAATGTGATGCAAACTAAATTGCTGCTTGCTCTATTTTGAAAAGCTAATGCTGGCAAGAGATGCATATTGTGTTTCAGCTTGTTGGAGGGAGGTACAGTGGACAATAATTCCAGCAGGTAGCTTGAAAAAGAGATGACTGCCTGGATTATTCAGAAATTTTGACCCAACTACAACTGCAAGAGGCTTAATGCTGTTGAATAATTCTATTTTTCTGATAGAAATCCTTTCTCTCCTCCCCCAAACCCTTATTTTTTCAAGGACCAAGATAAAAACAAGCCACTGTCCACTCTGGCCAACCTGGCAATCACCATCACAGATGTACAGGACATGGACCCCATCTTCATCAACCTGCCCTACAGCACGAACATCTATGAGAACTCGCCTCCGGTAAGGGCTGCTGCTTCACTCCGATGTGCATGACCGCAGTGTTGCGCTGGGGGCTGAGGGAGGCTGGAGCAGGGTATGGGACCGAAAGAGCAAGGTATCCCAAAAGAGCTAAAGGAAAACCTCTGCTTTGTAGACATGTTTGTCCTTCCATCCTTCCTTCCATCACAGATTTGCCTTGCTCCGCCCTGACGTTTGGGTCCAAAGAGGAGCCTTGTTCCCATGCTGAAGTGCAAATGCTCTGAATCATGAGATTTAAATGACATGCAAAGAGAGGCAGACCTTTTGCTTTCTGGAGCAATGGTTTTCAAGCCAGCTCCAAAACATTTTGCCCTTATTTAAAAAAGGGAGCCTAAGCAAGGATGTTTCGGAAGCCTGAAACCCAGATAAAACATTTTCCTAAACATTTTTCATAAAGTTTAAAAAGGTTTGCTGCCGTTCTTAGCACACAGTCACCCCATTTCCTCCCTACAGCGTGTATGCATGCCATTTCTAATAGAAAAGTTGAATAAAAATGTGAGCGTTCCTGAAATGAGGCAGTTTTGAAAATGCCAGAATCATCAGCCATTTCAGCACTTCAAGCATGTTCCCCCAGGTTTTGCCAAATTGATCCAGTCATTTTAGTTCTTCTGAAACTCGGTTTGTCAGCAAACTCCCTGTTTGTGGAAAATGTCTCCCAGTCTCTAAATACAGCAGGGCTTTTTTTCCCCGCAACAGACGACAGGGAGCATGGCAGGCAGCTTCAGCTTTGGGAGCTGATGCCCAGGACCTTCAGCCCAGCCCTACTCACCAGCACTCACCTTCCCAAGGCACAGCTGTGCAGCCCATCGCTTTGTTTATAGGGCAAATATTTTTGTATATGGATTCAAGAACCTTCTGTCCTAAAACTGTGGCATGGTAGGCATCCATACCACCCGTACATCCCGTAACATCTCTCGTGGGCTGGATCCAAAATGCGTGATGGCTCAGTTCATGCAGTGGCAGGCTGTGCTCCAGCTCGCCTCAGTTGATGCCTTTTTCTTCACTTTGGAGCAAAGTACTGGCCCTGACAGCACGAAGAGTGCTGGATCAATAGGGCTGAGTCCAACTGTCACAAATCCTGTGGTCAGACAGCACATTACTTGTCTGCCGGCCTGAAGATGGCCAAAAACGGCTTCATGGATTACTTTCATGAAGTGAAAGTTTCAGTGAGTGTCCATGCTGTTGAGATTAAGGAGTATTTCTGTGGCGGGCAGTATGAGCTGTGGGGAAGAAAAAACGCTCCTTAGATCACCCTTAACTGAGGGGAAAAAAAGCCTTAGATGAAGTTACAGAAATGGAAATCTCACAAGTATCAAAAATTATAGACTGCATCATTTTCATGGAGTGACCTGGTATCCAGGAAAGGGGATCTCTCTCAAATTAACGGTATATATTAAGGTTGGAGCTCAATGACCTCTTTGTGTTGACATGCGCACGTGCATCACAGTTGTTCCCAGAATGTATACTGTTTGCAGTAGTCAAAGCAGCAAATAATCTCTGTGTAACTCAAAATAGGAAAAGAATGAAGCAGCGCTCACCATACTGTTAGCAGTTTTCTGATGGGTTTAGAGATTTTAATTTCTCTTTGGCCCCATGCAACATCTCCAGAGGCATTGAGATATCCAGGATGGATAGGTGTCACCAGAGAAACATTGAAGAGAAAGAGTGGTGAATGAGGATGGTACTTCGAGAGTGGTATTTCTCTCTGGTTTGGACCCGAAGTCCCATCCTTCCCAGAAGAAATCTCCACTGCTGAAACAAGGACATGGTTTGCTATGGCAAGCCTGGGGTTTAACACGTGCATTTTTGTCTCTCCATGGGAAGTCATTTCATCAGCTCTGCCCTACCACCTGAGGCAGCCAGTCACACGTGCAGAGTGGAATCTGTCACACTGCAGAATGGCATGGCTACCAAAAGGGTAACAGCAAATTTGGGTGACGTCTGGACTTGGCTGACTTCTGTCCAAAGCAGGCTTCCAGGTCAACCCAACAGGCTGCAGTGGCTTTCTGTGCGACGTTTGCCCTGCCATCGGGCTCAGCAGGCGAAAATACACTTGAGACATCTCATCCCAGCCCCAAATCTACAGAGTGGAGACTTGCTGCTGCTCTACACACCCATTCTTCGTCTCTTTTGCCTCTCTTTTTATCTGTGGTGCACAGCATGTCTGTGTTCCCCTATCAATGTATCAGGCGAGAATACCTCATCTAAAGTGTATACATTACCTAATAAAATCCTTCTTATTTGGGATTATTGCATCAAATTTTAATTTCCTCACTCGAGTAACAGCATGTCAGCCAGCCCGTCAGTGAAGAGCCGATAGAAGGTGAAAAGAGTGGATAAACTGCAGCAAATTACCGCAAACAGATCTCTATCAGCCCTTTGACTGGAATTGACTGGAATTAAGAAGTGAGAAATAGGATTTTTTTTTTTTTGCCGAGGCAGCTTCCCAAAACGCTCCCCCCTCCTCCTCCCACTGCAACGGCGGGCTGCGCTTTGCCTTTCAAGTCCCTAATCCTGTAAGAGAAGAAGAAGAAGAAAAAGGGGCGGAGGGGTGCAAGAGAAGAGAGAAGTGCTGTTGTAGCTCTTATTTTTCTCAGGCCGGGATTTGGTAGCATAATTTAGAAGTATTTTGGGCACGTGCTTATTCAGACGCTGAAAAGAGAGAAATTTCTTATCGGGCAAAGGAATAGGATGCAGCAGGGAGAGACTTTGCTGTACCTGGAGCTGTTGTATGATCATTCTTGATGCTGTTTATCATCCCAGCATGCCTCAGACGTCTCTCCCAGTGCACCCAAGTGCACCAATGCTGTCTGCAGCTGTGGCAAATCTTGGCGACGTTGTATTTTTCATCTTTGGAGTCTTCCTGAGTGTCTGTCCTCACAGTGTCTGTAGACTGGATAGCATTGTTGATGTTCTCCAGAGAAGTTGAGAGGGGCCATTTCCCCTTGCAGAGATGCTGATGGTCTTATCAGCCCCTGCTTTTGGACCTCAGCTGGTGGACGGTCCAGGCAGCATCACAGCTCCACTTTGGAGGTGAAAGAGGAGGAATCCACTCACTAAGACACAAGCTGAGGCCCATGAAAGTGTGCTTTATCCCACAGGGAGCCACACAAAGGCAAGAAGGGGGACAAACCCCACTGGTGCTTGGTCGCAGGACCAGCAGTTGTATTCACTCGCAATAGCATGGTACAAATACGTGTCAAATATCATTAAAACAGTTTTAGTTCAGTACCATCCCCCTCCTCTTCAAAAACTCTTTGGGTTAAAGAAATAATGTAGAATCAGTGCTATTTTTGCCCTAGGGTCTCAATAGCTCCAAGTTAATTCTTTCTTACAATATTTCCAGCCCATCAGCGTGAACACTTTATTAAAAGCTCAGGGTTTTATTAAAAAAGGATTGATTTACCCCTGCCCCTCTTCAGAAAACCCTCAGATTTTGTTTGGATAATGTGCCATTCTTTATTTCCTTTGCCTTTTTTTTAAGCATAGGCTTTTCCAGATTATTACTTTTCTAAACCTTCCTCCTCCTTCCCTAGAGGGAGAGAGTTATTCTGTTCTGGTGCTTTGGTCTATACCCACCACCCGCGTCCTTCCCTTGCAGCCACCGTTGTCTGTGGTAGGCAGGTGAGTTTTTACTTGCTTTAAGAAACGTCAAGAATATTTGGGAGTTTCTAACACAAATACATGGGGTGAGCCCTGGGCAGAGCCATTGGTGCTGGAAAGCAGCTTGGGGCTTCCATGGGTAAGTGGAAGCCGTGCCAGATGTGTTTGGCTAGAGACAGTGGGGGAGGGTCCCCTCCAATTTAGAGGTGTAGCTGGCTGTCTCAGGGAGCCAGAACACAGCATTTCCTGCCCATGCCATGCCAAGACCTAGACAGAGAAAGGAATAATGGTGTGGGCCAGTAGGATTTTGGAACAGAATAGATATTGTTGAGATGTGGTTGGTAAGAGGTCAATCTTTGCTATCATGAGATAGCTGTTGTCAAGGGTTTGGTTTGATTTTGGGTGTTTTCCCATTTCTAGTCTGTCTTCTTTGGTTAGTTATCTCTGCTAGTGTGGTGGGCAAGACGCTGCATGATCATCATGAGTACTAAAAGATTGGGTATACCCTGTGCTTATTGTCACGTTTTGCATCACATCATCTTCCCATCTCACTCGGGCATGTGCTGAATGGGAACACTCCTTCCTGTTGACCATGCTGAGCGATCATGCTCCGAGGCCATCTGCGTCAGTTGTTGCCACTCACTACAAAACCAAGAATTGCCACCAGCTACACAGGTAACTGTCCTGTGGCACTTGTTCAGCCTTTTTCCCAGAAGCATGAAGATTGATCTTTAACAATGTGCAGATGTTTGGGGAGGAATCCTCAATTCCCAGGAGCTGGGATCTGCCAGTCTTTTGGGTATTGGAAGCCTCTTGTGAAGGAGCTGGCATGAAGGATGGAAACCAGGAGGGAAGCAAAGAGGTGCCCAGGTCCCTGCCCTTGCTGTGGTTCCAGGAGATGGCATCCACAAATGGTAGGGAGCTCAACTCCACTCTGGTTCATGTTTCTCAGTCGCTGGTGAAGCGTGGCTCATCCTCAGGAGGACCTGGTGAAGGAGTTTCTGGAGGAGGCGGCACTCAGGGCTGCAAGAAGAACAGGAGAAGACCTAGTCTCGAAAAACAGCAGCATGGAAGCTATCATCAAGGGCTTGCCAAGGACCAGGAGAATATTAGCGTGCTCTCTAGCAGCCTTCGTTCTTGAGATCAAATGTCTGGATAAGTACTTTTCTACGGAGGTCTCTATGGCACTCACTGCTGAGAGATCCAAAAGAGATTCCCTCTTTTCCCCTCCCAAATGTTCCTTGTTGCAACATCTGTGCTTGTCCTTTTATCTCTCTCAACAGCCCTGTCCCTTGGGTCCTACGAGAGGGACCTTTTCTTGCAGATAAAGCGGCCCCAGCGTCGGTGGGCTGATAGCTATTCCTCGGCCATCACGGGAGCCTTGCCTTCTCCTGCAGCTGCCTCCGCTTTGAAATGTGCCGCATGGCAGGCAACACTTATCATTCTGCACCGCTCCCTGGCTTTTGACAGGCAATGAGCTAGCTGTCAGATGGACCAAGTGCCTTCACCCATTGCCCCTGCCACGGAGCAGCTCCTGCTTTGCCCGGGAGCAGAGAGGGGCTCATGCCTGCCCCATGGGGAGGGCAGATTAAAGCAGAGTACGCTGGGGAGAGCATGCTAGATTGCATGCCTCTCCATTTTTTTTCCGTGCTTTGCCTTGCCCTCCTTTCCATATCTCTTGTTCTGCTTTCCCATCAGCTCCTTTTGCACTTTTCCTGTGCTTTTTAGTTATCCTTGCTCCTTTGGAAAGCACAGTTATTGTCGGTGATTTAGAGGCTCTCTGGCAGCTGCTGAGCCTCACCAGCCGAGTGCTGCTCAAAGGCCAGTGACCTGGGATTTATGGCTAATGTTCTCGGTTAATAACCTGGATTTACTTAAGGAGTCTATTGAAATGCCCTCAGAGATCAGGGAAGGGGCAGCATGCCTGGCCTCAGGAGCCTTCTTTACAGCTAGCAGCAGCAAAGCATCTCCACTGAGCCCACAGGGGCACGGCTCTGAAAGCTGGGGAGACGGCAAGTCCCCACTTTCCACTGGTGATGTTTCTGCAGCAGCTTTCCCCTTGGCCTTCAGCTGATGGATTGCAGGGCAAACGCAACACTGCCGTCCCACTATGCTCCCTCGTTAGATATGCATATGCCTCTGTTGACATTTCCTTTGAGGGCAAAAAAAAAAATTTACTTCTTTTCCTACTGTTAATAAACCAATGAAAACAAGAACAGCTGAGTTGTAAATTTTTTCACACTACATTAATTATGTGCATGTGGATGTGTTTGTATTCACGTGGGCTCACTGCAGTGCAGTGGGGGAAGTACAGCTTATGGAGTTGACATAAGAGTGTGATGTTTTTATTTAAAGAACTGAACAAGAATTCTGTGTCATTTTTATGTTCTTCATTGGTTTTGGAAGACTCATGGCCTTATGGAACTTTCTGCTGGGCTAGAAGAAACAGGTCTGTCCTGCAGGATGGAGGATGAGGTGGGGAAGATGGCAGTTGCAGAAGCTCCTGCCTTTGGGCAATCTCCAGTCCTCAGCATCTGTCCAACCCTCCTCCTCCTTAAAAGTTTCAACTAAAATCTCTGCAGCTCACTTAGTTATGCAGCTGGATGCCAATGGCCTGAGTGAGCATCCCTCATCTCCCGGGATGTCTCATTTGTAGAACGCAGGGGCAGACGAGGACCAGTTGAAACTGGGATGCCAGCAGTAGATGAAACTGGTGTAGTGACCAGTGCTGAACATCATGGTGAGAGGGAATTGTTGCCTTTGGTTCTCAAGGGACTGCAGAGTGTAAAATCTCTGTGACGGAGGAGCGTATGCTTTTGCCTGTCAGCCAGAGCCTGTGCAGTGGTGATGCTGTGAGGAGGCATGTCGTTGTTTTGCCGGTGCCGCACCTTCAGTTCCTGCTTCTTCTTCCTCAAGCACTGATAGCTGTGCTTACCACACTGACCTTGCTTCAAGTCCTCCTCTTCTGGGCAGAGGACGAGCAGCATAAGGAATGAGTTCGGTGGTGCTCTCTCTAGTCCCTATGGACACTTGTCCTGGTACAAACCTGCTGCATGGTCCTGTTCACTACATGCTGGTCCTGCACTCGGCATCGCCGGCTACATCTTGGGGTGGGTTAACAGTTTTTCAGCTTGCACGAGAGTGATGAGTGGTGAGCCCAAACTGCCCTGAGAAGCAGGGTTGGGATTTTTCCATGACTTGGACAGGTTTTCCTAAGCACATGGCCCATGGTAAGAGGTGAAGTGCCTTGGCTGGGCACTGGGCAAGCTCTGCTCTGGGAGCCCCAGCAGTGCTGGGCTGGCTGTAATGCTTGTCTCCTCTCCCTCCCTAGGGTACCACAGTGCGGATGATAACAGCAATCGACCAGGACAAGGGCCGTCCCCGGGGTATCGGCTACACCATTCTCTCGGGTAAGTCGTGGGGGCACATGGTGGGGAGCCCGATGGGGCCGAAGGAGCTAGTGCTGCAAGAAGTCTTTGTATATCCCGTGTCTGGGAAATCATATTTGGCTAAGTTTCTCCTCGACTGTACTGCTATCAGAGCCCGTCTTTTGTGGCACCTCCCTTTCCTCAAGCAGCAGACATTGTTTCTAGCAAATTTGACAATATCTTATAGCAAAACCCTTCAGTCCTAATGACAAGCCGCAAACAGCTCCGCTTCACACAACGCCACAGAGGAGACCTGCAAAGAGACAGGCTTAAAACTCTTGCTGGTGGTGCAGTGGTTATTGTTTAGGGAGAGAATGGGACTGATTACGGGCTGAATGGCTCCTGGCGGTTTCCACGGCATTTCCCAAAAGCCTCCATCCCGAGGGCTGGCCTCTGAAAGCATTGCCAGACCTTTGCGAGCTGGGAGGCAGGGGGCTGGACCCATGAGGATGTAAGGTTAGAGAATGAGGCTTAATTAGAGTGTTGGAGACTTTCTGCCTTCTGACAGCAATGTGGATTAATCCTGCCTTCATGGACTGGCTCTGAAACCCAGAGAACTCTTCCCAGCGTGCTTGGATAGCTTGCTGAATCTGCTGGTGCTGGTCACCAACGGATCTTCACTGGGCAGTGCCTGGCTCTTTCGGGACCAGAGCTCGGGGACCTCTTCTGATGACAAAAGAGACAGGGACAGGGCAGTCTGGGCAGGCATTTCTAGATAAAGCAGAGCTGCTTTTTGGATGGGCCAGTTTTTGGGGGTAGACCCGTCTCGTTTAAGATGCCTTGAGGCCAGCAAGCCTCTGCCATAGCTGAAGTAGACTTTGGTGCTTGCTGGGCTGCACTTGGACACTGCTTTTGTGGGGCTGTGCCTTGGGGATGTACAGATTACTCGGGTTAATCCAGGAGCGAGGGACAGGGTTGGGGATTCTGGGTTGCTGTTTCTGGCATTGCTTTTGAGGGGATCTTCATGGCAAGAAATGGCAACAGTGCCTCCTCTCCTCGCTGTGCCACATGCTTTGGGTGCTGGCTGGCAGCTCCTTCAAGCTACACACGTGGAAATAATTTCCCAGTTTTAGTTCCTTAAAGCCTAGACATTTCAAATACTCTTTTAATCAACCTCTAGGGTCAAGGTGATTTTACCCTGGCTTTCAAGTCCATTGATCCTGACTGCAAGTATTCAGGTTAGTCTGCCTTTGAAGATGCAAGTATTATTTATTTCTCTAGTTCCCTCTGCAATTTATTCTAATGTTTCCCCAGCATGAATTAAATGACAGATTCCCCCAGATCATATGTATCTATCTGGGCAAAGTGCAGCAGGGACTTTCTTTTGACTGATGTGGGCTCTTTTTCACCAGAGTCTGGACTGAAACCTCAATCTAATTTTGCAGCCACTGGTGAACTACTGTGAGGATGGTAAAAGTATTCAGCTTACAGAAACCTCACTCCGCTCAAAGCCTGAAGATGCTCAGCAGCTGGGACATCACCCTTGTCCTGTTCATACACCCTCCTTTGTGCGTCTGCCGATGGCCACAGACCCTTTTTCTGACCCAGTATGCTGTAGGTATCCAAATTTCCCTTGTCAGCACTAGTGCAATACAAACAGCTCTGGGTTTCCAAGAGCCTTGATTTGACGGCCCAAACCTACAGAAACAACCACGCAATCTATAGAGGGTTAATTTGCTAAATGCACCCATCCACTCATGGTCACGTCAGGCGTTCTGGTCATCGGGCGGTCACGGCTGCTCTACCAAATCAAGGAAACCAAACCTTGAACTCTGGATTTTTACCTGGAATGTTCATGCATGCTTGTATTTTCCTGTCTGTCTTTGGTTTTCCTGCGAAATAGCCCCGACGTCCCTTTGCAAGCATCCCCCGCTCAGTGCCAGGGTAGCCGTCAGCCTGGCCGTTACGGCCGGGCGGAGAGGAGGTGGAAGGGAGCCAGGCACGCTCTGGGAGCCTCATGGCAGCAGGGTGCAGAGTGACAGGCAGGCAGATCAGTGCAAACATCCTCGCATATGCTTGCGTATGCCAGGAGCTTAATCCCTGCTCCTGGCCCCGCCTGGCAGGGGGTAGCTCTCGTATCGGGGAATCAGGCAGAACACATCAAAGAATGATTAAACTGCTTTACGTTTGGTTTTTTTTTTCCCCAAACATGAGAGTTGTGGAGTGTTTTCATAACTGGCCAGGAGATGTTCTCCTGTCGGCACCAGCATCTTGCAGAGCAGTGGTGTTGAGAAGAATCAGCCTGTGGACAGACCAAGGGGTGACCGCAGACACCCGCTATTGCCTCCTGCCTCCTCCCCATCCTCACCCTGCCTTCGGCTTCAGATGGAGGTTTCTAAAATCCCTGAAGCCAGGCTTCAGGATGCTCTGCTTCCACTTTGAATTGAGTTTATTGTTAGAGTTAGAGTTCGCCAGCTTCATTCGGGTGCCAGATATTGGCCGAGGTGTGTGGCTGAGGGCAATTTTTAAAGAAAACATGGTTTTGGGGCAAACGATTTTTTTTCTGAAGTCAGTAGGAGTGCGAGTGCCTCCCCCACTCTGCTCAAGGCATTCTCTTATACTTTCCATGATTTGCTTCTTACTTTTGAAAGAAGATGTTACCTTCAGATGTTTGAGAGTCCAGACACGGGAACCAGCTGCTAGCGAGCCTCCAAAATCCTGCTCACCCAAGGCAAGCGATTTTTTTTTGGCAGGCAGGTAAAGCCTAATTAACTTGTCATTATCCTCAATCATGATGATAAAGGTCAGCGAGCAGATTTTGTGCCTGAGCTGGTAAATTTTTATGGCAATTTTGCAAAAAAATAGTTTAACATATGGGAATGGGGAAGCAAATTAAATTAGAAACCAACCGTAAGCAAAAGTGAAAATGGTCGGTGGAGGCAGTAATTATACCGGGCTCTTCAGCTCTCTTGCACAAGGAGAGGTGGCGGTGATGCTGTTGCCATTCCACGGCAGGGATGGGTGATGCCTCTCCCCGGCTCTCCCAGGCTTTCAGGCACAGGGCTCGCACCTGGCTGGTCTGATTTTACCAGCTGGGATTGAATATACAGCAGTGAGAGAGCTGAAAACCAACTTAGACATTTATCATTCCTTTGGTATTAATATCTAAAGCATTGGTATGATTTGGAGGCGGGGTATAAAAATTAATTTAGGATTGCCAGTGTCCTATTGAGCTCCAGCCCTCGGGTAGCGGCACCTCAGGATATACTGCAGCAGCTCTTATTTATATGGCTATCTCCAGCACAAGGTCCTTCCGTGACAGGAAAACAATAAAACTAAAAGATTAACCATAACCACATAAAATAAGACTTAAGATCTAACTTTATACCGCCAGCTTAGAAAGCTGTTAAGCCTGAAATGACAGAGGAGCACTGATCTGGCTGTGTCATGGCTTTGGCTAGCTGTCCTGTCCGGGCAGACGAGCCCTCCTGCCTGTCTGCCTGCCTGCATGGGGAATTGTTTCTATCACTTCTAGGGAAAAGCCGCTCGGTCGTTTCTCCCCCTTCCTTCCAATCTGAGTGTTTTAGCCCCATGAAAACATGCATTTTTTCACCCTGCATTTTGCGAGGAGTGGGGTCACCACCCTGCAAAAGGCCATTCGGAAAGGAAATCCAGATTGAGACCTCACAATTCAAGCCCCTCATGCCGACAGGCTGGTCAGTGCCAGGGCTCGCGTTGCTCTGATAGGTGTTTCTGCTGGTTGTCCCAGGAGAAAAGGAGGGTGCAGGCAGACTGCGGACGGTGCCCTGTCAAAGCCCTCCATCCCTGGATCCCCGGCTGCTTTGACAGCTCGGAGATGCTCAGCCGCTGAGGTCAGGGCTGTGTTTGAAGGACAGATAATTAATCCAGCAAAGTAATCCACGGTTCTTTTTTGGCAGATTTATGGAGATAGCCTCTATGCCACGGACTCTGCCTCATCATCTTTCATTTCCCAGGCAAAGCGAGTGACTTGTTGTATAACATGACCTGTTCTAGATAAGACTTTTCTTTTAGGGGAACTCTCTGGTCTAACAGCGATTGATTTCCCGGTGGGAATCGGAGGGCCCCGGCACTCTCGACAGGATCAGGCCTGCAGACGGCAGTGTGTTTTCACGTTTGCTGCTGCTGCGCGTAGCCTGGGGCATAGGGAATCTTTTGGCTCTTTAAGAGAAGGATTTTTATCGTGAATTAAATGGTAGTTGAATTAATAGGCAGGAGGGGACTTTGGTCTGCAAACTCTTGTTAGGAAAATGTATTGTACGGTCGCAGTCTCGCACTTTGCTCGCTAGCGGTAAACTTTGGGTTTCATTTATTTCCAGGACAGTCAGGAGGCTTCGCATCTCCTGGCAGGAAAATGCAAAGGTGACTTGTGCTACTTGGGCAGGCCTGAAAGAGTTAAACCAGGGGAGAGGATCCCCGGGGCTTTGCAAGATGCCCCAATGTCAGTCTCTGCCTGCCTGACACATTCAGGTGTGGTGATGGATGGGCAACAGGATATTGCACAAGGGCAATCCATACGTCCTTCCGTGGGCTTGGAAAGTCCTGCAGGAGAGAGGGGAGGGAGCATGGGGCTTGCAGTTGGGTGAGCTGGTCCTTAGGGCTCTTCACAAACCCTTAGGGCATTTTTTTTTTCCCCAGAGTTGATTGTTTTAGGAGACTGATGCAGTTTCTTGTGAAGTGCTCTCTTCCTAAAGCTGGTGTATACCAAGCGAAGCATAAATTAAAAATCATTATTTGCACAATGTAATAGAAGTGTGAGTTACAAAAGCAAGAGGGAACCGTGTCTGGAAAGAATTGTTCTTCATCTTTCTTCTGGTTTTCCTGCTAAAGGAATAAAATATCATACATAAATATGTGAAAATCGGTGCAGTATCTCTCAGAATGTTTCACACGATCCTAACAGATCTGCAGTCCCTCACTGCCTTCCTTTTGAAAGTGCAGTATGAACCCTTGAGGTAAGGTTAAGTGGCCAAAGAGGTCTCAGCTGCTGACACCTCCCTTCAGATTTTGACCTGACTTAATAAAGAAGGCAGGGCAAAGCAAACCATTTCCCCGAGTCGCTTAAACCAGACATCAGGGAGGATCTTTGGAAATTTGACCTGCTAATTTTTATATTCCCATTGCCAGTTGGCCCACATTGTGCCGGCTTTTTTCCACATTCGGATTGCTCGGAGAACTACTAGGGTGTTAAAGTCCTCATAAATTACACCTGCTGGGAAGGCCTTCCGGCGTGATTTAAAGGCAGTCATCATAGCAGAACATTTCTGTAGGAGGACCTGCTGATGGGTGGAAAAGTGCCTCATGCCGAGTTATTCATCAAAGGCTGTTTTTCCACCCTGTCAGTGCAAGGGGATGAGATGGCACAAAGAAGTGATGGTGGCTGTGGCCACAGCCCCTCTTTTCTTGGCTTGGGTGCTCCCTGTCTTCCTCCCCGCTGCTAATGGTTCTTTGACGTCACTTTGGCATCTTGCTTTGGCTCCCTGGCAGCCTAGAAATCACTGGAAACAGATACAGTTGGGATAATGGTTTGCATGGCAGGTGGTCCCCCAGCAAATGGTCTTCAGTAATTAAAACTATACATTCCTGTTTATGTGTAAATATGAAACAAAAGCATATTTTTTGTTTAATTTCTGGGACTATTTAACTTCCTGGGATTTAATGTGTATTCAAGATGTTGGCAAACATTGGAAAAAGATGAACCTGTGCTGTTTACGTTCATGTTGGGGCTAGAGAAGACAAGTGGTTCTGAGATGATTTTTAATATGTCTCTGAATGGAAGATTTTCTGAAAAGTGTTGAGCCTGGAGATGTGCGGTTTATGTTAAAACCTGATTCAGACTTGTTACCGGGCATATTACAGTGTACTTCTTTCGTGTTCTCCTGAAGAGTCTTCTTGCTGCTGTGGCAGAGGCAGGAGAGGTGATTTGTGTGTCTCTCAATCCAGCGCAGGCATGGTAGCTGGTAAAAAGGTGCTGGTTTTATGTGTATGCGTCCTTTGGCTGCGGGGCGAGAGCATGTTCTGCAACTGCTGCTCCGAGGTGGTGATGCCCAGACCAGCCTATTCTCTCTGGTAATGCACCTCCTGCGCCCCGTCTACTGGGACAAAATCCTCAGGTGGAGGGTTAGATTGTTGCATTTACAGAAATGAGTGAAATAAACATTTACTATAGTTTTCCCTGCATTGCTCTGCTGTCTTGACTCACGATCCAGCTGTTGGCTGCTCTCCCATAGCAGGTTTTAGGATTAGATTCATGAAAAGAGGAAAGGCTGGGAGGAAAAAAGCCAAGCCAGGCAGTGTTGGTGATTTGCCTTCCCTTTGAGCCGCTGAGCATGTTTTAGAGGACATGGAGTAATGATGATTGTGGTCCAAGGCTCAGCATCCTTCCATGGGATGAATTACACTCAGAGTAGGAACCTTTAAACTCTGCGGGCTCTGTTCTCCTCTCTGGTACCCGTCTGCAGGTCCCAGGGGCTTCAGGAGGGGGACTGCACCTCGGGTGATAAACCTCTCCTTTTATTTTCTTGTGCTGTACGTTTAGGTCTAAAAAAGGGAACCGCGCGAGCATTTAATCCAAGCTTCTTTTGTGGCTCTGCAAGATCAGAAATTGTGCCGGTTGTGCTAGAATGGGCAATTAAATCTTTTCGGGAAAATACTAAAAATGCCTATTTGCAGAGCAGGCGTGTGCAGAGGGGTGCTGGCACACAGCTTTGGCCTTGAATTAGTTGTCCCAGAGAGAGCTGCATCTTCTGGGAAGCAGAACAAACAAGTCCAGAGCAGGAGGAACAGGCACAGTTTTCTAGAGCATCTTGATTTCGTGCAGGGTGAAGAAATAAAGCTCAGGTTGTAATAACTCCGTTTCCTTTGGAAATAACTTGTTTGCTTTGAATTTAAGCACGGGGTGAGATATCTGCCCTGGTGTGCTTCCCTGTATATTGCACAGGAGCAAACATTCAAGGTGAAGAGCAGCGAGGTGGTCACAGCAGCTGATGGACTATTTATACGATGATAACTGTGTCTGTTGCTGACTCTGTGAACCACATCCAACAGCATCTATTTCGGTGCCGAGGAGCCCTGACGGAGCACATTTTGATTAATAAATTATCCGGCGCAAGGTGTGTGATGGGTTCCCCTTTCACATCTCATGAAAGTCACCCGCTCCAAGTTCAGCAGCTCAGCAAGCCTGGGGCCTTTCGAGGATGCGGCTCCCTAGTACAAATGGCCCTTGGTGTAGAGGGGGGGGGGGAAATTCTGTGTGGGGGAAGCGGCT
>Ga0065711_1000458_pt1 | contig 66096 bp, 36 predicted proteins | sample Hoacrofraction12_FD_59098 | JGI IMG/M metagenome (GOLD analysis project Ga0065711, IMG submission 59098) | Hoatzin crop microbial communities from Cojedes, Venezuela - Epithelial fraction 12 v2 (version 2) | ecosystem: Host-associated > Birds > Digestive system > Esophagus > Crop | place... | reverse complement strand
CAGCCTGGAGAAGAGAAGGCTGCGAGGGGACCTTATAAATGCTTATAAATATCTGCAGGGTGGGTGTCAGGAGGATGGGGCCAAGCTCTTTTCAGTGGTGCCCAGTGACAGGACAAGGGGCAACGGGCACAAACTGAAGCAGAGGAAGTTCCGTCTGAACATGAGGAAGAACTTCTTCTCTCTGAGGATGACGGAGCCCTGGACCAGGCTGACCAGGGAGGTTGTGGAGTCTCCTTCTCTGGAGATATTCAAGACCCGCCTGGACAAGGTCTTGTGCAGCCTCCTGTAGGTGACCCTGCTTTGGCAGGAGGGTTGGACTAGATGACCCACAGAGGTCCCTTTCAAACCCTGCCATTCTGCGATTCTGTGATTCTGTGATTCTGTGAATGTTTACATTCTCCCGTTCTTTTGTCTATTTAAATGATAGGTGTCTTATGAATCCTACTGTCTTTTAATGTGCTGGTACTGCATATAGCACAGTGCAGTTACTTCAGCTGATGCTTTTAGATGTTACCATAAGGCAAAAAAACACATCAGGGACCTAAGCATGCTGCCCTAGCATATGACTCTGCCCTCCTGCAGGTCTGAGAAAGAAAGCCCTGAGACAAGGAGGACTCTCTTGGCTTGTAGGCAAAGCCAAGCCTTTATGTGCTTAAATACTGGAGTATGAGGTTTTATATTTCCCAATTTGCAAGCCCTTGAGTGCATTGGAATGTCTCAGGTATTCCAATACTCGCTGCATCCTGAAGGCTTTCCAAAGATGCTCACTGGTAGGCACATTGTATTCGATGACACATGTATGGCGATGTCTTGCCCTCTTTCAGGATATCTCTTTTGTTGGTCTGGTTTTCATCTGTTTGCAGTCTTTCCACAGTTGTGACTGACTTCTAGGTGTCTGTAAGCCATCCATTCAGCTGTATCAGAGAACATGAAGAGCACCATGATATTCTCAAGGACATCAGCAGAATTCCAGCCTTCATGAACGTACAGACCTCCAGGACCTCCAGAAGAGGTCCTCTGGATGTGTCCTTCAAGGACTGGTTTTCCTACAAAGGGCCCTCTGCTAAAAGAGCAACTACTACCAGTAAAGAAAGCCCCACTAGGTCCAAAATTTTTTCTGCCCCTACAGCTATGTGGAAATCAGTAAAACTTACGTGGATGTTTGTTCCCTCTTGTGCCCTGATGGCCCATGGTGTGGGTCACTACTGCTTTCCCTAATAGAGACACAGGCCCCAGATGTGTCATAATCATGTGGATCATTTTCAGAAGCTCTGAGGAAAGCAAACTATCCAAAAGGTTTACCGCAGCTCTCTGTGAATTTGGCCATACTGTTGCTGACTGAGCTCAACGTCTGGATTGATAAGGAGTTCTTCAGGAACAAACAGAGAATTTCTGTTTTGAGGCAGTAACAACCAGTTGCTGTGCAAATTTCAAGGACTGTAACTGGGTTAACTATAGAACCATAGAAAATCACAAGGACTGCGGGAGATAATTATCTTTAGTACAACATGACAAAATATCGTTTTCTCTTCTTATGCAAAAAATGAGATTCATAGAGAAGGAGGCAGAACTGCTGTTGGGAACGTAGTTTAGCTCCTCCACTGTAGGCATTGGTAGCACAAAGCAACTCATTCTTTCTTTTTCTCCCCATGCCTGAGAGTATTTTTTCCTGTCTTGAAGGAGTCCCACTGTTCTTCCCTGCCTTCCACACCTGCTCTCTTCTTCTTTGTCTGCTGAGCTACAAAGTAAAACAATAAACATTCAAGGCACAAAAATTCATGTGGTTTGGCTCCCAATACTCAGAAGCTGTTGAACTGAGAAGGAAGGAGAGCGTTTTTCGTAATCAAGTCTTGAGTTCTTTCTTCAGCAGATAAGCTGCTCACACATGAAAGTTAAGTCCATGTTCTGCCATACTTAACAGTATTTTGGGCCGAGGATTTCAGTGGGATTCTTGCCAAAAGAGCGGGCAATCAGGGAGTGCTGGCTGGTCATGCAAAAGTAGGTGGATATCTGTCCTAGGGTTTGGGAGGTGGGTTTTGCTGCACTGGCATGCTGGGTGATTAATGCAAGCCACTTAGCATCTCCTTCCTCCCCCTTGCTGTGCCTTAGGTTCAGGAGGAACAATGACATTTTTCTCCTTTGTACTGATTTGAAAGCTACTGATGAAAACTGCTACTTAAGGATTAGTTAGTAACACACAGAGGAAATTCTTGGGGAAAAAAAAGAACAGTAAATAAACTTTTTAGTCCAAATGTATGCTACATATTTTTAAGGCAGAAAAAAATCCTTTCTCAGAAAAATGACATTTCCAGAAGATCTTTTCATTTTCACAACACTTTTTTTTTCCTCTGAAAGAACATAGATGGAAAATTTCCAGCAAGCTCTGAAAATAAAATTAATTCCTTGTTTTCCTAAACATACTTTTATACTATGGTTATATTATTCACAAGCAAAGAGAATCTTAAAAGGAAAGACTGGTTGATTTCCGATATCCCTAGAAGTGAAGCTATTACTGCCTTTGCTGCTGCTCAGAAAAATCTCAACAGTTCATAATGTTCCACTGTGTGTCTTAGACCTGAAGGAGCAAGGGAATTCTCATTCATTTAAAGATACTGCAGTACTGCCTCCATAAATCCCCACAATGGGACAAGATGTAGGCCTAGCTTGATGAGATAAAGATAGTGTTTTATACCAAGTTTTCAAGCTTCATTCTGAGTAGTCATTGATTTTGTGGGTATACATCAGATTTTTATGTTCTTCTCGATACCATTTTATCTTTTACTTTAAAAAGAGCAGCAATTGACTGGCAACACCCAGAATACATCCTCCAACATCCATCTACTGTGTTTCAGGGTCTTACTGTAAAGCAATAATGTGCTTTTATTTCATATGAAGAATGATTTACACTAAAGGTAATGTAACACATCCACACTGGGTAATGTTATCGTATCATGTATTTTTTCTCTAAGAGTTAACCTACTGTCTAACTTGCTTTTGCAATGGATGTTTGCATAATGTAAAACAGCCATTTTGACACTAATAGAAATAAATGGCTGAAAGAACACAAAAAATTGAGAGCTTTTGCTTTCTATTTAAATTCTTTCAAATAGCAGTGCTGTGTGAAATTCCAATACACTCTCTCTGCAACAGTCAGATATTAAAATGGTCCAAAGATTAGAAAATCACTTAAAAATGTAATTAATACAGCAACACAATTCTCTGTGGTCTGTAAGACACGATGCATTTAGTGTAGCAAATAAAACATAGCATAGGACAGTCATCCACGTGTATTATACATCTAATCCACTAAAATATGTACATAGATTTACTGTATTTGCTTTATAAACTTTGTATTTTCTGGTCTATATATTAAAGAAAGATGTTTATTTAATTTTACAGCCTCTTTGCTGTTGTTGGTGTTTTTTTTTAGCTAAGTTCTTCAGAAAGTTCCTAGTTTTAAACCAACAGTAATAAAACTGACAATTAAACTCATAAGAATATAGCATAAAAAAAATTCTTATTCATGATTTATAGGATCACAAGGTTGAAGGGACAAGAGGAGGTTATCTAGTTCAACCTCCTGCTCAGTCAAGGTCAGGCTATGGACAATGTCTTGCTTTTGATGCCTAAAACTTCATACTGATATTTGGTTAAAGGTTCAAAACTAGAAAGATGCTCCTGCTCTTGACAGCCAGCTGCGTCCTGAGCAAATCTGTGCATTGGTACTTTGAAATGATGGTGTGTTTCCTGAGGGATCTCAGTTTCTGAAGCCATCACTATGTCTCTGGCTGTTTCATGGAAGTTTTGCCATAAGACAGTGCTGTTTTGCTCGTTTCAGAGGAACTCCATTTTTAAAGATTTAAAAATTGTGAGCACTTCTAAAAGTTTGATAGTTGCCTGAAATTACTTTGCATAAAGACTGAGATGCTACCACAGTTACTGCACCAAGAACTTAAGGTCAGGGCAACATATCTTTTGTGAGTGATCTATAGCCATCTGAAATGTGCTATATAATCCTTGGATCTCTACATTTCAGTCTTATGCATTGATCTTCATATGTTCTTAATGTTTTCCTTATCTTTATACCCTATAATCCAGTTTCTGAGGAAGAGAAGAATCATAATACTGAAAAGGTGGTTACTACAGTTTTCCTAACTCTTGGGCAAGTATATTGTTATGAGTCCAAGGAAGACACTGTGCCACTAAACTTAAAAATCACACTGCAGACTTTCTTAATGTCGATAAAGATGAAATCCTCTGTAAACTTTATTGAAGCTGAGTCTTCAAACCTTGAAGGTATTTATTCAGGCCAAAAACCTTCCTAAAGAGAGCCTGGACAGAGTGATGAACAATGTGAAGTACATAATTGCAAGATTAAATCTGAGAACACACTCAGAAGCCTAATTCCTTTCATTGGACACCATGGTTACTTAAAAGAACAATATTTAAGACAACTGACTAGTAAGCCAAAAGGAAGAAAATTAATAATGTAAAGGAAGAAAATAGATGGTGATTGGGAAACCACAATAATTATAAATTTAGAACTCCTTTCTGAGACTTACTACCTCAGTGCTACAAATGTGGTGACAAAGAGACGGAGTGTTAATAACGAGCAGAATTAAAAGTAAATAGACACAGCTAGTCAAGTGCTTTACAAGGTGCAGATAGTTCTACATAGGGAAACAGAGATAGTTGTGGTACTCAGAGCAGTGCGGTGGCCTCAGTGGTCAGCAGGAGCAATCCAGTGAGCAATCCAGTGAGCAATCCAGTGAGCAATCCAGTGAGCATTGTGCTCACACCTCTGCATTGCTTCTGTTACTCAAAGCTACTGAAGACCGTGAAGAGCTTGGTCTGACCTTGCTGCTGACCCTGCTGTGAGCAGAAGGTTGGACTAGATGAAGTTCTTTCTAGTCTGCATTAACCTGTGAGCCTATGATCTTAGGATCCCAAGATGAAACCAGCTTGGACATCACTGTGTGACAAATAGTTGCAACACACATAAATCAACCGAAATTCCACTTAGAGTTGCAATTGAAGGAAGAACATGAGTGAGGGTATAAAGCAGTCCAAGAGTGGCCTCTTGTCCTCTTTCTAACCATGTATGTGCTTTTAGGCTTTAATTATAATATGTTCAATGCAACACTAATTCTGTGTGAGCTGTTGTTCAATGAGCGAACAATATTTTCCATTAAGGTGTCAGGGTCAATGATATGGATAATTAGCTAGCACTGTGGTTCAATAAATTAATTCTCTCTGAAGTAGTAGTAAAACATATGTTGACTTTTGGTAACCTCAGTGTAGTTGTTGCAACCTTGTAATGGATGTGGATGCAATAACCTTCTTGAGCTTGTCTACTTCAGATAAGGTGTTTTCTTAAGTGATGATGATGAATGTTGCTCTTCTAGGGATCCAGAGTGTCATTAAACTAGCTAATATTTTGCTGCCCTCCCATGTAGAGCAAGCATTGCTAAAGGGCAGCAAAGCTGTCAAATCCTCATAGGCTGGAGCAGGGAACAAAGCAGAGAGAAAACAGGATGAAAAAAATAAATAAAGGGCCCAAGGTGAATTCAAGCCTAATACACAGTACATTGAGTTGTTTCCTTTGCTCTCTTTTTTCCCTGCCTCAGTAAAAGTAGTTCAATAGTTATATTTTTTCAGAACCAGAACCCCCCCCAACTCTCCCTGTACTCCTCAGTCACGAGCAGAGTTCATCGTCTATCAATAAAAACATTTCAGATCTCTCTAGACCTGGAGACACCAGGCAGAGTTATTAGTTCTTCTCCAGCTTATTCTGAAGTGCCAGAGTTCAAAATGAAAACATACAGATTGCTGGTAGCCATGCCAGAGCCAGAGAACTGCACAGATCTATCCCTGCATCAGTCTCTGCATCTGTATAAACACAAACAAGAACATCCAAGGATATCAAATGGAGAATAAATGCTTGTGTGCAGAGCATTTTTATCTGTGACAGGTCTTAAGAAAGGGCAAATTCTCTGCTGATGTAATTAGTACAGCGTTGTTAAACTCCATGGACCTGTACCAGTTTAGAGACACATGAGATTTGACCCCATTACTTTATTTAGTGACACTTAAAGTAATTTCAGATTGTCAAGTCTGCATTGCTGTATTCCAACAACTAACACCTTTAAAGTCTGCTAATAACTTTTCCTGCTCAAAGTGTTGTGCAAGCAATTGTCTTTCCTTTATGATCAAACCTAAACTATGAAAGTAGATGATTTTATAGTTATCTGTGGAACATTTTATATCCCAAAGAATGCCAACACAGTTTTGAGACACTGAGGCACAATTATCCACTTTGGGAAGACAGTTGCAGCGGGGGGAAATACAACAATCATTTTATATTTATGTGAGACAAAGATATTTAGATAGATAGGAAATACGGAGAGTGAGGTTTCCCTCCTTCACACTCTAGTCGGGTAAGAAGGTCTTGTTTCTTCATCTTCAAAAAATCAAGAAAACTTAGCAGTGTTGTGTTATATTTTGTGAATTTAGGAGAACAGATTTGTTCTTTGATGACTTTGAAGACAACAATCCTTACGAGCAGCCACTGGCATCTTGGTGCACATAGGTTTTCTTTGGCTTGTCATCATGATAAACATTCTATGTAACACCTTGGTTAATTCAAAAGATATGTTAGACTCATATCCAACACTATGAATTTCCCTGAGAAGCGGAATGGGAAAACCACCTATATAAGCATGCTTAAAGAAAGAGCTGCTAGTTGCAAAGAAGCAAACTAAAATAGATTACATGTCTGCAAGTATAGAATGGCACAGTGCAGATTCTGATGGCTAATAATGGTGCACAGTTACTAACTGAAGGAGGAAACCCTTTAGTGGAATACAAGCCTCTGTTGTACAAAAGCTGAAGCGCTCTTACGGAGTTCAAAACATACCGCCTAGTTATGAGTGTTGCTCTATTGCTCTTCTGATGAATACACTCCTGTCTCCAAGCCAGACAATTCTAAATGACAGGTCATCTAAAAAATTTCCAGTTAGGGATATTCTAGGGTTTCATTTCCCTCATCACTTTGAACGGCATGAATGATGTTGTGTGTTCATGTGATCCTGAATTATAAGATGGAATACACTTTATTGTATCATTATTTTTGTTTGATTTTAATATCCCCCATTCATCTTCAATCAATCTAGTCATTCAGTTCCTCTGCAATAAGGAAAAAATACAGATCTGGACTTCAGTATTTCTGCTAAAGAATAACACAAATTCATATAATAATGCAGGTTAAAATACAATAAAATCCTTTGACTTTCCATAACAGCATTAGAAGTGTGAGTGTGGACTCCTTTCTTTCATGCTCGGTTTCACCATCCGGGAGGGCTGAACAGGTCCTTCAGGTGTCTTATGCACAAAATCACCTAGATCTTCTAACTTGCTAGCTAGCCTAGCCAGCACTGTGAATAAGTATTTCAAGCTACCTTTGCTATCATTCTTCCCATTTAGTACTGTCAAAAGTTCCTCTGAGTAAACTTTAACTAGAGAAAATGTTCTGTCATCTCCTAATGTCCTGCTTGTCCGTTGTGCACACCGTTAGCAAATGCATTCAGCTCTGCAGCTGCAGCTCTGAATGGTGAACCTTTGTGCACCATTGTGTTAATATTTTGGAGAAATAAAGAATGGGTGGAAGGAATGTCAAGGGGTCATTCTTTTACCCCAGGCAGGATCATCTCTCTCTGAACTATTCCTAACGTACGTTTGTCTAAACTGCTCTTAAGGTCTCCAGTGATGGAGATTCACAGTCTTCTCAGGCAATTTTTTCTGTGTTTAATCATTCTTACCGTTAAAAAGTTGTTCCTGTGTCTGACACAAATATCCCTTTCTACAATTTAGAGCACATTGTTTCTTGTCACATACAAAATGCGTATGTGGAACATTTCAATCTTCTCCCCTTTTCAACAACCTTTTATGTATATGAATACCACTAATCCCGTCTCTACTTGGTCTTTTCTCTTGAGGAAGCAATCTGAACTCTTTGGTTTCTAATAGGTCAAGTTTCTACAACCCTAATGACTCTGCTCTGCCTTTAGCTGACCCAAATATTTCTTCAAATGCAAACTGCAGAGGGAACATTGTGCTTCAACTCATTCATACCAAGTAGAGCAGAAAGATTATTTCATGCATCTTAGAGAAATTATTCCTGCTTGTACATCCCATAATAGTATTTGGCTTTTCTGCAGAAGTGTCACTTTGCTGATAATATTCATTTCAAGGATCTTCTCTTATCTTTTTCTCCATCGTTGTTCTTTATCTGCAGAGCTGCTGATTAGCCAGTTGTTCCCTGAAGTCATCATAGATGTTTCAGACTGTTTCTACAAATTGTCAGGCTCATTCTGGATTCTCACCCTCCCAAGTAATTGGACCTCTTTTCAGTTACTTGGCATCTTCTGTTCTAATAAATACACTTTATATTCCTGCGTGTGCCTGGAGTACAAGTTTCCAGCCATTTCTTTGCCCATCTTATAGTAGTTCAATCTAGCCGATGTTTCCCTTCCTTACTACGACAGTGTCAGGTGAAACATTGTCAGAAACCTCACTGAAGTCAAGACACATAGCATCTACTGCTTCTGCCCTATCTACAAAGCCTGTTACCCTGTCACAGGAGGAAATGAAGTTGGTTTGACAAGATTTGTTTCTGACAAATCCATGTTGGCTGTCACTCATCTTTTTGTTATCTTCTAGGGGCTTACAAATTGTTTGCTTGGTTATTTGCTCCAGGATTTTTCTAGGAATTGAAGTTAAGCTGACAAATCTATCCTCCTTTCCCCCTTTTTTTAAAGATATGCTCAATAATTGCACTTTTCCAGTATTCTGGAAACCCCCCATAAGCTCGCCAAGATAACCAGTGAAAGCTCTGAGATTGTCCTGACAGCTCTTTTTCTCTGATAGTACTCACCTTGGGGTGGATTTCCTGAGGCTCAATGACCAGGAGAATATATAACTAATGTAAACATTTATCTTACTTGGTCTCAGTTTTTCCCATTTCTTCATGCCTTTAATTACTTTAGCCATTTCATCATATCAAGCTCTTCAGAGAGGGCAGAAGCAAAAGAGGCAGTAGACACTGTGGCTTGTTTGGGTGTTCCTGTTCATAGATTTCCCACTCCATTTGATAGCAGAACAAGTCTTTTCTTGCTCTTTTTGAATTGTCTGACTTTCTAACAGTATACGCTCATACCGGCTTCTATCTTTGACCTGGATATTTCTGATATAGCCCATGATTACTTTGCGTTGTTTTTTTAATAGCCTCCCATGAGGTCTCTGACAAAAGCTTTTGAAAAAACCAAATGAGTTATGTCAGTTGTATTTATAGTAATCTGGTTTGGTGATGTTAGAAACACTTATCTGCCACATTTAAAGAGTTAAGGCATTTCATACACTGATATATTTCCATCTAAAATCAAAAGGCATTTCTGATCACACAGATCTTCAAACATTTATTTATATTTACTTTTAATAAGCACCATAAAACCTGTTTCAACAAGCAGCAATTTAATTGCATCGTTGCATTTGATCAGATGAACATCCTGTTCATAATAAAGCCTTCCCTATAAATAAACATAGAAAATAGAAATTAAACTTCCACGTTATAATGCATCCAACTTAATGTCTCAATTCTTTCTTTACATGTTGTGTACTGCATTTTTCTCTGGAATAATGTGTATGCTGAAATGCTGCTATACATATTTACATACTCCTATAAATTCCGCTAATACACTGTCTAACTTGGGATTTGCCCCCATTTCAGCCATCAGCATAACTGCACTGATGTAAAACACTTGTATTCTAGCAAAGCTGATGAGACAGCTGAAAACTGGAAGAAAACATAAATGAAACAGAGTTCAGTTTTGCTTCTGAAACGGACATTTTAATTCAGTCCAAATTTTCCATGAACACACCAGTCCAAATTTCCAAATGTTAAGTTATTGACATTTTTATCCCCAAAGCACAAAATCATTTTAAGCATTCTGGTGCACTAAGCACTTATCAATTGCAATAGTTGATATTAAAACATTTTGCATTTTCTGCTCTCTAAATTGCATGGATTGTGTAGGAAAGCCCAAATAGCACAAATCTACAGTTTCCAATAGTTGTTAATGATGTGAGTGAATATAAGAGTGGGACGCTAAACTAATCAGTGCTATTGGACATTGGTGACTAGAAACCACTATATTAGTGCCTAAACTGCGCAGTGATCCATGTCTCCTAATTCTGGGAGATAGTTATGTTGAATTGATTTGAAAATAATTGGACAGAATCATTATGCTCACATTTATAGCTAAGCTGATGGAAATCAGATGGATTTTAGTTTTGCAATGCACCTCATAAATTGATGCTAAAGATCCCGATAGACACTTCACTGCCTCCTTTCTGTCCACCCAATAAACTGTGATTATTGGATCCTGATGACGTCTGCTCTGAGGCAATGTTAAAATGAGTTGAAATAAACCTACAGAAAAAGCATGTTGAGGCAACTTGAATATGGAGGAAGCTGTAGAGCTTATCATCATTGACATATGCGGTGCAAGGAAGGACTGTCATGGAGCTATGGATATATGCAGAAAAGCAAGGTTTCTCAAAATGCAAACTCAAACCCTTGTCAGTGTTGCCTAGGATTGCTCCTGGAAAATACATTCCTTTTCTAAAAAGTCATTTTCAGAACAGAACAAAGCACTGAGAGAGTTCGTAACAAAAGCAAGAAGATGGAGTACAATAAGTCATAAAGGTGTGCCCTTGTGGTTAACGCTCTGAGGCTGGTTTATTTCTGAGACACTAGAATATCCTGGCCTCACCAAGGAGCAGAGAAAGTGCTCTGCGGAAGAACTGGGAATACCTGACTACTAACTGCTAGGCAATAGATTAATGGTTTTATTAGGTGATTCTACCTGAATTCCTTGCCTAAGAAAAAGTCCACATGGTAAAAACAGTAAGGAGAATAGGTGTAAATAATGAGGTGCTTCACTACAATATAGAAGTATGCCTTAACAGTCAGAGTTTTTACTGCTTGCATCACCTTCCAGTTCAGACCTATACGATATGCAATATTCAGCTCTCACTGCAGAAGAAACTGTGATTTGATAAATTTAAGGCATGAGGGTCCAGATCCACAAAAGCACTAAGGAGCATTAAACCACTGAAATGACAAATATCCTGCTAACATCAATGTGATTTGGGAACTCAGTGCCCTTGGGAAAGGGAGTGTCTGTAATGGAATTTTTTTCCTCCCTAGAAATTTATTTTCCACATCCTACTTTTAAGCCTTTCATCAATATATGTGGCCAGCAAGGAAGAATTCCTTGAATTTTTGAATTTCTAATTTAAGCTTTGATTGCTTTTAATATAAACAATAATTAAAAATAAAGGTCTTTTGCGCAAACAGTTTTTCTGTTGCCTCTAGGCAATCAACAGTCGAAGACTGTGATCGTCAAAGCAGGAATGAAATCAGTCAATAGCTCTGATAGACATTTTTTTTTAGTAGAAGTGGCTATTAAAACTATTTATATTTCCTGCCCCTGTACCCATCCCCTTCTTCTGGGACCCATACTACCATGCTTGATTGAGTAGATATGCCTTTCTCCAGATTCCTGAATCTGCTTGGGCTTGGACCTGGAAATTCTTGGGTCCACACAGAGAGCAGCGTTTTGGCCCAGACATCCTCCTCCTTCTCTATATTGCCAGAAACTGCTGATATTCCTTTGACACCATTCATGCTGAAACTAATAGGATTCTGCAGTTTTGGTTCCTGTAAAGTCTACAGTGCTGGTGCCACATCATATGTGTCAGGTTGTTAGCCTAGCAAGACAATTAATTTAAAGTTCTGTAGCTGTGGAAAGACAACAGGGCTTTCCAGCTGTTTACTTTGAGGAGCCACAGAAGTATGGTGTATATCAAAAAACGCACTGGAATGAATCAAATGTTTTCCAGATTAGCTGAAATGCTGAGCTAATCTGTTCTCTAATCCAATAAAAATATATATTTTCAATAGGAGAGCACGGAGAAACTCTTATTAGTTTAACCACATGCATCAGGCAGTATCTACCTCATTAACAGTTTGGTGTAACAGACATAAAGTCACTGGAACAGAACATGTTTACAGGGTAAATATCTCCCACTTTGAAAATAAATATCTTGGCTTTGGCTCAGCATTTATTTAGCAGTGGGAAACTGCTGTCCTGTGACAACGTTCCATTTCATTGACATTATCTCCTAATGATCTTATAAGTGGGGACAAGTTAACCTTAGAAAGTTCGGAGGTTCAATTTTCATTAGTATAAGCATCTAGAAACTTTGAAAGCTTCTAAGCTATTATCCCAACTTCGGCTGTTATTCTTATTTTCTAATAAATGCTTGTCTCTTTTGGTCCTAACCTCGTGAAAAATCTCCCCCAGGTACTCTTTCGGTCCCTATTTCCCTCCAGAAGACGTGGCTGGTGTGGTCTATGAGGTCCTGAGCACATTCTGGCGGTTAAGGGCACTACATTTCCCTGAATTTTTCACTGCAATATGAGAGATAACAGAAGGACTTTCTCTGTATAATCTTCAGTCCAAGGCTACAGTACAGCAGTTTCCTGCAGCGCACATGGCTGGCAACATTCACAGATGGCACAGGGCTGATGCCTTCATTTTAGGCATTTAGCATAAACGAATCATTTATGTTCCCTTTGTAACCGCCAGGAAGATTCAGCTGATTCTGGAAGGGACTTGAATCTACCTGACCTTGATGGAGTTTGTCTGGAAAGGTTTTGTCCTGGTTCTTAGGTTTTCTTTCCAATTAGGTTCATCTACCTCTTGTGTTTTCCAGGAGAGTCACCTCCTCTCCCGTGAGCCTACCAAAGTAAAACCACTCTTTTTTTGGTGACCATCCAGGAAGATAACAGCCCTGAAGCTACAGTACTACTGCCAGTCTGATACCTACAGACAGTGACTTTCTCCCCCGTTCTCTAGCTGATGCCTTAACCTTTGTTCTTTCCCACATCACAACACCCTTGCAGGCTGTATATCCTTTTGCTTATGACCAAATTCAAGAAGTTTCTTCCCAGCTGCTTTTTTCCCTTTCTTATTTCAAATCTTACTCTTTTAAACTGCCCAGATCAAGTCTCTAGTTCCCTTTGGCCAGATCATCACTCATAGTTTACTCATTATTATTTTGTGACAAATTAGAAGCAATTAAATTCAAGCAAGACCGGTGATTCAGAGTATCTCAATTCTTAGGATTCTGACTTGTGAAATATAAAAATTGCTGAGTAATTCTCATCTTGAGCAGTAAATCTATCAAAGAGTCTGAAATTGGCTACCCCAGCCAGGGTGAACCATTAAAAATACACAGATTTCTTGGGAAAATTAGTCTATATAACATCTTCTTACTGTTCACTTATTTCTTCTCAAAGTTTCTCTCTTACACAGACCTTTCAGTCATAGGGGTGCATACATTAATCAAAATAAACAGCGGGTGTATGGGGCACACCGACATAATAGATCTACTTAACTCCAATTAAACCAAGCAGTGGGCAATGTAACCTCTCGTTGCCATTGCTGAATGAGCTGCAGCATTGCATACAAATTGTGGGAGGCAGGTTTGCTGCTGACCGATCAGCACAGTCTTTAGCGCTGGGCACTTAACACCAGTTCAGAGACTAGGATCCTTGGGCTTTACAGTTAGGAAAATACCAAAAAAACAGAAATAAGAAAAGGGGTTAAGACTTAATGTAGAGATCTGTAAATAAAAATGTGTACTTTGAAAGTCTAAGATGTGTTCAAAACAATAAATTCAGAGTGCCTTCTTCTAATCTTCGTTATGCATGCCTATAAAATTTTAGCAATATTGCCAAGTGCTGTGATTTAGTGTGAGTCGTATGAAAACAAAAAACGTCATCTTTTATTAAAACTATGAATTTTCAGGTCCATAAGACCTTGAAGAAAAGCATGAAAATGTGACTCAAGTGTGCCCTATAGAATCAAAAACCAATGAAAAAGTAGATCTTATGCTTTGTCTTTAAGTCTTGTGATCAATAAGATGCAGCCAAATGCATAACATTATGTCTGCATATATCTATAATACATGTCTGTAAGAACGAGGTGGTTTTGGTCTGGTGCATGATTTGAGCATTGTCAAACACTGTGACCGTTCCACAGACGGATAACATCCTATTACTTTTTATTTAAACGGTTATTTTTTCTATCACCCTACCTCCACCTCTTGTGTTTACTGTGAAATGTGGTCTCTGTCAGCAAAAAAAGTTCATATACCTGTGGTTATTTTGTCATTTATATGCAGTTCTGTCATTGCCTGTTTTAATCTCTGGTTTAGGGGATGTTCTCTTTAATACACTGCAATGATTTTTGAATTAAGCTCAGCAGAATGTGTTACTACATCAACTATATCTTTGAATATTTGAATATATTTTTTTGCTTAGACATTGGCTTAGTCAGATAGCACTGAAGATTTGTTTTTAAGTACAATGTTTGCAACTGACAGATGACTTTGCTCTTGGTGGATTCTAATTGCTTGTAACCCAGTGGGAAAATATTTGCTAATGTATATATTGATTTTTTTTTTAGACTTAGAAAGTAGTATTTTTTAAAATAAAACAAGAATTAATACTTCATAAACCAGTACTCAATCTGCAAACCCAGTTGGAAGTAATGGTGCTATAAATTTAAAATGATACCTGTAAGAAATAGATTCAGAATTGTTTGATGCGATATAACTTCTACCTGCAGTACTTCAGATCCAGTGTTATACATGCAATGAAATTCTTAGTTGTAATGCCCTACAGAACATGTGGAGATAGTAATGAAAACAATAAGAACAGAAACAATATTGAAAATATTGTTTTTAATATGGAATGAATACCTAATATTTTCTTGTGTCTGCAGGTTTATACTTGTCCCTTTGGTTCCATCTCCCTCTATGGTAAGCTGAATGAACTTTTATAATTTGAGTGTGGCGATTGTGAAGAATATTGAAATACGATCATTGCACAGGACGAATTATAGTGTGAAAGTAAGGTGGTAAAGTGTTTGCAATAGCATGCAGCTGTTTAGTTAAGAAACCTTTGCTATTCATCATGTTGCTGTCGCCTTTAGAGTAGTTAGCATAACAACATTTGCTTAGGTTTTTTAAAATACACCCTGTTTTGTATAAGTACATTTGATTTTAATGATACTTGAAAATTCTGTTCTTAGTCAAGAGCATGCAACAGAAACAGTACAAATAGCCCAATATAAACAAAATAAATAAGACTTCTTTCTCTTTACTTTCTAAAAAATGTACATATGCTTTCCACCCCCAAATTTTGGAAACAAAAAAGAGAAAGTTCCAAACAAAAATTTGCATCAAATAACAGGACAAATCACATTTAGATTCTATGAGAAGCTGGAGAAAACAAACACTGTTGTCTCTGCCTGAAAAACCAACAGCTTGGTTTTCCTATAAACACTAGTCACATACATACTAGATTATTACATTGGAAGCAGAGCCTCTTGGAATAGTTTACCTTGGCCCCAAAATTCCTTACTTAACAGCTTCTTCTCAACCATTTGTTTTAGACTAATGAGAATCTGAAATCTCAAAGACTCCTTTTGATTTTTGAGAGCTTTTATAGGGTACTAGGAAGGAAAGGAAAAATTCCTGAAAGCTCAGTCACTAGCAATCCCTGTGAGGTATATCACACAGACAAACTGTGTTCTTAACCACTCTATGTCCCATAAAAGGAAGGGAAAGTATTTAGTTTTTTCTCTTTTTTTTTTTTTAAGTACTGCAGAAAATGTGGTTGAGATTCCTACAGGTATTCAGAGAAATGTTTTCTGTCATTTCTGTAAGTTTTGGTGCCAGCTTAAAGTTTTTAACAAAGGGATATGGCACCTTTTATAGACCCTGAGTCTGAATACGAATAAAAAGGGATTCAGTGACTCCAGGGCCCATAGCAACCGACGTTGAACAGCATCACACTACATCAGTCAGCATATATGACACCTTAACCAATTCTAGCCTAACTAATGATGGAAGAAAAGACAGGCAGGTGACAATGCCATGCTCTTTCACTTTATCACAGGGGCTACAAAGCAACTGTCATGCATAGACAAACCTTCTGACTAGTTCTACCACTGCCTGTTTGCATTTCAATTCCACACAAGTCAAGTTGGTTTTACTGCATGAAAGTTATTCTGATTGTATGTTCTGCTGAAGCGTGCATGCTTGAAACAGCAGCTCCTTCATATCTGAAATAATAAAAGGTACAAAGATTTAAAGTGGAGATGCCCACTGAATGAATGAAAGCTGAAAGCAACAGGAAAAAATCAGTTCCATTTAAATTTATCATGACTGATTGTCACTTTCGATTATTATATTTACCTGTTTTTTATAGGGGTGTTTACATTTTATTCAAATGCTTTACCTCATCTTTTAAGGCACAGAGCACCGTTAAAATCAATGAGACTGAAGGACTTCAGAGGAGGTATTAAGTTCCCACAGGATTAGCTCTTAAGGCTGAGAAATACTAAAGAAAAAATGCTGTTAGCTTCATCACGTTGTTCGCACTGTAGAGAAGGTACATATAGCCTTATGTTCTGCCTGAAATGCTGTTTCCTTCTCTATGGGTGGGATTTTTCAGTTTTCTCTGAACCCTGCTTAGTGGGAAGCAAGACTCATTCTGGATCAGTATAGTACAAGTCATAATCAACTGTGATGTCCTGAGCAGAACATTTTGCATTTGAAGGTGAGTCATTACTGCGTTATGTTAGCATCCAGAAGTGCTGTCCAAGATGAGAAATCCCTCATGCCGGGCACACACACTGAAACAGAGCCCTTTCATTGATGTTTGCAACTGACATGGGAAAGACAGATCAGAGCTAGGAGGAAAATATATAAATTCATTATTGGATGAATCCCGTTTTGTGCTGATGGCAGATCTTTGGGTGGACATTGTCTTCTTCAGTCCAACAAGGCCATCCCTTATTCCTTACCTTAATGTGTCTCGAGACAATCTTGAACATTGTCTTAGGTAACTGAACTCTGTATAAGGAAGACGTCTTACACTTGCAGGGATAATTAGACTCTTAGTGCATACATATCTGTCCCTGCAAATGCCCGCTGCGATGTTAGGGCAGCCTAGAAATGTACACCCAGGCTTTCTGAGACCCACAGTCCTATTTTTCATATTCTCTTTCTTAAATTTTAATGCCAATCTATCCAAAGTCTACATTATCAAACCAGCTTCGCTTCAGAAGAGATGACATAAAAGAGATGTATGGCTTACATTTTTGTTCCACAACAAACAGGGCCATTTTAATGTAAAGACGCCTTCATTAAATACCTTTATAATCTTATGGAAAATGTAGTTGCTAAATCTCCCAGCCTATTTTTAAAATCTCAGTGCCAGATGCATTACCTTAAAGAGACCCAGCAAGAGCAGCTTTTAGAATTTTTTTTCCATTTCAGATTCAACTTGCAGAACTTAAAAACTTCTACCCTTTGATACCATTCATGAAAAGGTCTTTAAAGGCAGCCTCGAAAGAAGACTTCCAGTTTGACCTGAACAAAGGTACAGGGATTTAGACAGCACAATTGATAGGGTTAGTACTTCTCTCTTGCTATCCGTGTTAAGACAATTGAAACAGGAAATAGTAAAAACAGGGTAAGGTAGAAGATCCAGGGAATAACCTTTTGGGCTTAACTATAAAATGTCTAACAGTTTTTCTGCTTTGTGTTTTTCTGTCCTCCTCTTTTCTGAACAAAAGGCTAGACCTAACCAACAGACAGTGAAGTCATCTGTATCCTAAGCTATAACACATCACAGTGAAAGTGTGAACAGCATGCTTAGGGTGCAAGGAGTGGCTGCAGGTAATAGGTGAGCAAAGTTAAATAAGAGAGTCTTGCTGACTGGAAGGTGAGATCTGTTAGAGTCTTAAGAGCTTCCTCGGAGAGCTTGTGGGAGCTCTGTAGCTTTGGTCATTTAAGTCAGACTGAACATTTTAACAGAGAATATACTTCAGAGAGTCATCAGTGATATTTAAGGCATCGTTTGCAATACATCTAATACACCAGGATTTTGTAAAGCCAATATAAAGTAGTGTGTGAGAGAAACTAAGAAAAAACCACCTGGAAACAAGTTTATACAGGTCCCAATTCAGCAAAGCACTGGAAAATCATACCCTGCTCCTCCTTCCAATAAACTTGCAAGGCTGTCCTATGGCTGTAACACTACTTTAGCCCTCGGGGATCTGCCTGCACATCCTTGTGCTGTCCCAGACCTCCTCTGTGAAGGGAAGAGGGGCCCTGATACAGCAGCAATGAAGCTGGTGTGCAATCCAGTAGAAATATGAACAACAATTCACATATTTAACTAGGAAATGAGGTAATATGAAGAGGTGTAAATCTCATAATTTATTTCACATTTTCCTCCTCATTGTAGTGTTAGGTGAAATGTGCTAATTGCCGTACACCTCTGGAGAGGGTCTGATTTTTTTTGTGATGAAAGTGGGTCTAAATTGTGAGCTAACCAAAGCTGGCCAACCCCTGCAATGCCTGGACAGACTACATTTGGAAGCCACAGGGGTTTTTTTACACCAAAAGCTGAAATTCTGTTGTAACATTTTGTTTTTGTCATAAGACTAGTCCTCTCAAAAGAGTAGAAGAGAAGTTCAAATCCTGGGAAGTAAGTCCTTGAGGTAAATTTGTGTAGAGTTTAACTTATTTTAAAAATAACCCGGGTGGGCATATTTCACATACTGAACTTCACGCGTTAGGAATAGTCCTACTGCAGTCAACGTCACGACTCACAGCATCCTGTACCACTGGTAACTTCTGTAGGAAAGGGACTGGTAATAAGATCTCTGTTTCCTTGGAGATTCCATGCGTTGGAACTGCTCAAGCAGTATCACAATCTTCTGCCTGTTATACCTTAATCATTTCCATAGAAAACACTTAATATATTAAGATATCACAAGAAGGTTGAAGTCTTTAGATAACCAATAAATAACAGGGAAATTAATAACTCCTACCATTCTGGTTTCATGGGACTAAGGCTGAAGGAGAGAAAAATGGACCAACAAGCTATTATCAGATTTTGCATTTTTTATGCTTGAAAACCTTTTAATTTCAGATTTCAAAATAGTGTAGCACTTATAAATATAATCAGCAGAATATGCAGAAGATACTTTATTCAAAAGAAGAGATAAAAATGCATGTAAAAGAAGTTTTCTTTGAGAAATACTTCATTATTACTCTGAAGGCAAATTAATTTTATTAATGTCAGATGAGAGGAAGCGTACAATTTCTTGGTTTTCTTTGGGCACAGTCTTATTATTAAACACCACAGAGAAATCTCCAGTGAACCCATGTCTGAAGGAAGCTTATTTTGGCTTTCCAGATTCACATCCCTGACAGAGGTTCGGTAACTCAGAGAGTCTAATCAATCAGACTAAGTTTCCTCACGATTCCCGTGGTTGTAGGATATGGGAATCATAGTGGAGCTTAAGTACTTCCAGTTCATGAGAATTCAGACTCAGATATGGTTACAAACTTAACAGCTGCCCAAGGACTGTCTGCAAAATTCGAACACCCTTGCTCAAAAAAGCAACAGATGTAATTGGAGCCCAGTGTGAAAAGGGTGATTTCTTCACTGCTGCTTTTTGCAGTGTTTCGATTCAAAGGCATGACCAGGGAAGATGTCCCACTGAGGCCAGCTGTCCGGATTCATGCCAACAATTTACATTTGCTTATATTGCTTATGGGAGAAAGGGCTGATATAACCTGTTATACAAAATGCATAGCAGAAAGAGAGCTAGTCAGAAAATAATTTCTTTTGCCTTGAGGAAAAAAAATCGCAGAAATTATTTAGTAAGTATTAATAGATATTTTTTGAAAGTTTTCTGTGTTTTCTAGATTATGACTGCAGCACTAAAAAATTATTGTCTGATTTTCTTCCTCACAGCGCAAACCTGCAAAGTTTACCAAATAGGGACATTCCATTTCACTGAAAAGAGCTCTCTGTCAAAAGACAGTTTTAAAAATTTTTAACTGCTCTAATTAAACTCCATCAGGAATTACTCTAAAAAGCATGTCTTATAGCTGCAGAAAACTACATTAATGGACATTTGGATGCTGTAGTCCTTCTCAAACACCGTCATACACCCTTGGTGAAATGAGAGGAAGGTTACATTCTGTCATTTGTGCCTATGTATGTCTACAGAACTCATTCTCTGAAGGTGAAAAAATGCCATGGAAATGCAGTTAGAGATTGGTGCTAGTTGTTGGACTTCATTGACCAGATGTTAAAAACATTCAGGCTCCAACTAAAGGTCAGCTCTGTCTCCAGCACTCAGTGGCTAGCACCCAGAGATGAAAATGGGAGATGATATAGTGCCAGAACACCACCCAGACTCCAGCGTTTAGTGTTTCAGTGAGCCAGATGTGATGTCTTGATATTTTATATAGCTTGAAAAAGATATTTTATCTCTGATTGGACAGCTTTCAAGACATGGTGGCAGATATCATAGAATTATAGGATCAGAGAATGGTTGAGGTTGGAGAGGACCTCTGGATGTCACCTGGTCCAACCCCTTTGTTCAGACAGGGCTGCCTAGAGCTGGTTGCTTCCACCCTCTATATGCCTCCTTTTTGCATCTGAGTTTGGCCAGGAGCTCCTTGTTCATTCATGCAGGCCTCTTGCCATTTTTGCCTGACTTTGTATTTGTTGGAATGGAACTCTGTTGAGCTAGGAGAAGGTAATCCTTGAATATGAACCAGTTTTCTTGGGCCCTCCTTCCCTCCAGGGCCTTATCTCAAGCAACTTTTCTGAGCAGAAGATGCCAAAGTCTTTTGTCCTGGAGTCCAGGATTGTGAGCTTGCTTTCCATCTTCCTTCCTGCCCTCAGGATCCTGAAGTCCAACATCTTATAGTCACTGCAGCCCAGGCTGCCTTTGACTTTCACATCCCCAACAAGCCCCTCACTGTTGATGCATATGAGGTCCAGCAGAACATCTCTCCTCACTGGCTCCTGTAACACTTGGAGGATAAAGTTATCATCAGTCCACTCCAGGAATCTCCCAGATTGCTTATGCCTGTAGTGTTGTCCCTCCAACAGGTAATATCTTTTCTTATTTTTTTCTCTAAACTGGGGCTATCAGACTGTCAATTCTGAGGGTATTTCCCTGCTAGGCATAATCTTTCTGTAGGAGATGATTGGTCAAAATAGGGGTCATAGCTCTTACAGAAGTATTTTATCTCAGTTTGGTGAAGCAGTGCCCTGGCAGTTTGGGAAAGGGCACAGTAGAACTAACCCCAATTAGCAGGTACAAAAAGTAGTCCAAGCTGGGTAACACAGGAGGGATGCTATTTTCGATCAATTCAGCAGACAAGGTAATTTTGCCTTCGTCCAAAGAACTCTAGATAATTTTCAGCTTGTGCAGATAAAAGGAGTGATTGAAAAGTTCAGTATGAATACCCAGAAGCTTCCTCCTCTTTTAGCCATCTTAGAGACAAAGCGAACATCCTTGTAATCATGTCCAGAAAGAGCAAAAGCAATTAGACATGACTCCAACACGATTCTGGGCATAAAGTTATGTCAAGCTCACAAATAGACCCACTAGCAGTGGGCAGGGGACCTCAGCAGACCCCTAGGCAAGCCCAGGTTACATCAGAGCGTGATCCAGATTTAGTCAACTTGGCACCTCTAGTGCAACTCTCTAGAGGTACAAAAAAAATTAATTAGAGAAGGGGGAAAAGACTAATGATTTTCAGAAAGTGGGTATTTCTCAGCAGTCCTGGTTTCCAGCCTGTTGGACTTGCACGTGGAAAACAAGACATTCAATCAAACACTGTTACGTAAGTGCTGCTCGTTGAGAGCACTCCATATACAGTATAAATTGTACAGGCAGAGTGTTTTAAGCACTTGGAAACTGCAGAAGATGGATACGGACTCTTTCTGAATCCATATAGCTTGGAAAACAGGAATGAAAAGAAGTATCAGTATAAGAAATGTCAAGAGGTGAGAGGCAAGGTTTATAGGGAGAGGTAATATCTTTTATTAGAATAACTGATAGTGTTGGAAAAAAACAATCTTTCCAGGACAAAAGCCCCTTAAAACTTGTCTGTTTCTTTTCACTTCTATCAGTTTGTCTCGAAGACATTACTTCTTCCTACAAGTCCTATCCCTCTTCCATGCTCAGACAATCACTTAAAGGAAGGTATTTCAGTTCATTTAAGTGCTTTTAAATAAGGAAAGCTGTGTTCCCTGCTTGCCCACAGTGGCTAAGAGCTTACACTTAGAGTAGTCTGTACACCGAGGGTAGCCATTTGAATAGGACTGGAATCTGCCCTTTAAAGGGCAGTGGGAAAAAAAAAAGGGTCAAAATGGATTTACAAAACCCCATTTCTCAGGACTAGTTTATCTGTCTCCAGGCAAACAATAATCTTCATATACCTTCCCTCATCTTTTGAAGGTACTGCTCCTTAGGAGAGAAGGCCAAAGAAACTAACCCCAAGTATCTTTCACCCAGTGAAACTCAAAGCATTTTGTAGAAATTAATTAATCAAGTTCTGATGTCCCTAACAGGTTTACAAGTGTTTTGCAAGTGACACCATGGTAACAGAAGTGTTGAAACCCATATTTTGAAGAAAGTTACACAAGAGCAATGAATACACAAGAGCATATTCTTCTACTCCTATGCCTGGATTTGATTTCCTAAGTTGGGGGGAATATAAAATCAAGCTGCTCTAAAGAAATGGAAAGCTTTTCAAGTTAGTATTTTTCATGCATTTATTTTCTTTAACTTCATAACTGTTTGTAACGCTTACTAAGGTGGGCTTACAGTATCAAGGCAGGCTGAAAAGCTACCAATTGTTGGTCACTGCATTTGGCACACATTTTGTATTGTCATACTTATCCATCAGATGTCCACATCAGAGCTGGTCACCATAGACGATCTCCAGAGTTAATGGTGAGGAATAGGCGTTTTTAGGCTGTAGCTAAAAATTAATCTGTTTTAAAGATTTATTTTCAGAATAGTTAAACTGTGCCTGAGAAATATCTTTTTCTTGGTTGTCTATAAGGGTGGTGAAGAGTGGGGGTGAGTAGCTGAGATGCTTTCTATACACTGTAGATGCCTACATTGATCAGATGAAACCCATCTTCTACTGCCAAACTACATCAGCCGATGAAGAAATGATTTCTTCTTTACAGCTCAATCCCTTTTCATCTGCTCTGTCTGTGGTATTCAAATGTTTTATGCACACTGTGTCATCCCTCTGAAAACCTCATGAATGTTATCTTTTATTTATGCCATCAGAATTGCTGCTGATTATATTATGGCAATGTCTTGAAGGCTTAAACAAGATCAGGGCCATCTCTGCTAGTCACTGTCCAAGCAGAGTGGCTGCATCAAAGGCAGGGATCCAATATTTCTGAGCTCAGGATACATCCCCATTTCACGCTCTGATAAGATTCAACTATGTGTGAAATGCCTTCCCCACAGCTGCTGCCCTGACTTCCATAGGCAGGTGGGTTTGGTGCATGGGTCAGACAGGAGCCGTAGCATAGCCCAGCCAGGACCCCAAGATATATGATGGCAGATCACAACGTTGGTCCGCCACAACATGGTTGTGCGCAGCAGCTCCCATCTGGTTAGGAATGAGACTATGCCCACGAGAGAAAATGAGATAAAAGATTAGATTATGTCACCCTGCTGTTTGTGAATAGGAAAAGATGGGGCACAAAGAGATTGATCACCCTGCGAAGTTGATAGAAGAGTCTGAAACAGAAGTCATCTCTTAACCTGCAAGACATTCTTCTTTGAATGTACAGATGTTTTATTGTTTAGTCTTAAACACCTTGCCTGCAATCATATAGCAGTGGTGAGACAAAGCTATAACCCAGGAATTATGACACAGAGTTTTAGCTGAGACTGAAGAGCTATAAAATCTGCAAACCTGTGGGAAAAGGATGTAAAACATATCAAATGTATTCAATTCCAGCATTTGATTCGAAACTGAACGTTGGAACAGAAAAAAATACTTCGGAAAGTTTCTTAAAAAATAATGCAAGAAGCCTGTTCTTTAAAACCTATCCTGGTATATTAGAATGTGGAGTTCAGAACTGTGGCATGATCTATTGTGCACAGACATGAATGACTCTTGATATTTGATTGTTTTATTACTTCCATCTGAGCTAACCTTCGTTACTTGGATTTTACAAATTTAAGGACTTGCCAGCATGCTTGCCAGTTAAATAAAGGGCACAGCTAAGGTCTCCGAACATCTGGTCCAAATACTTAATCATCTTGTTGCATGAAGGCTGGTATTTTTATCTTGTATCCTGATTGGGTCTGCATAATTTTTTTTCACAAATTGGTATTTAAACCTCAAAACCTTTAGCTAACTACATCTGTCATTGATATTTTATTGTTTAATTTCTTTTTATAGAGCCAAATTACATCTCTCCCACATACAGCCTGCACTTTAGATGTCTAATTTGTCGACATGTTCTATAATGATAATTTCATTGATTTAGAAAGTGACATTATGAGCAACATATGTTCAGTTTAGCAGTAAACCTTGTTAAAGCAATAATGTCCCATTCTTCCCTCCACCCTCCCCAAATTCAAATATAACCCACATTAGGAGGCAGCTGAGTCATTTAACTGCTTTGATTCTTGCAAATATAGAAACCTGCTAGCTCTTTAGCTTTACACTTTGACTGCATATTTTTCCTACTTTGGGTTGCTAGGAAAGGACAGTTCAGAGATGAATTACACTACAGTACTTTGTCTAAAAGCATGATATGTGTTAATTTCCTTTGTAAAAGACACTTGGAAGGCAAAATTGCTCCCTAAAAAAAAAAAATAGGACATTCACATAAAAAGGATATAATTGAGGAACATCAATTCATAGACAATAATGAGAAGATGCCCTATTACTTTCTCCCAATTATCCTTAATATAATAATCAAGAAACAGACCTATTTTCTTATTACTTGTGAAACAGCTGAGTAATAAAAAGGAATCATTTTTACAGACTCCAGAGCTAGTTGAATGCTTTGCCATCTGTACTGGTGTAGGGCCTATCCCCAAAGTGTTTGAAAACTGACTGCATTTTGATCTGGTAAAACAGAGTTTAGTGATTTCTGGATTAGTCTGAAACTTTTCACTGGAACCTAGGCTCAGTTTGTGCGAAGACATTTTACAAATCACTACAAAAGTCACTGAAGCTTATAATACAATTTACTAAAAAAGGCACAGATCTCTTCCGAAGAATGTAGAGCAAGGGAATAATAATAAACAGGAAGTTAAATCTTGTTCTGATTTTGGAAAAGGAATCCACATTAAAAATAGCTAGTGAAAATAATTATTGCAGTGTAATGATCTGAGAAGAGGTCTGAGTCAGGAGACTCATCAACAGAGACGTTATCTCCATGTTGTGAACATGCTTGACCTCTGCAGATCACTTTTATCTGCAGATCAAGTGTCAAGAAGGAATGACTAAAAGTCCTATTCCTCCCCTGACTGTCCCACTCATTCTGTCACAGGTACGAAAAAAAAGCCAGAACAAAAAATTTTCTCTGTTGATTTTCTACACACAAATTCTTTTCAAGGGATTTTGTAAGGATCAGTTCTGGAATATGCAATATATGTGAAAATATCTTTATGTATTTATGAAAGCTTTTGCTGTGTGGCTATATTTTTCACTGTAAGTGGGTTGTTATTAAGTGGAATAGACATCACTATGCTTCATTCACCATCTGGAGTAACATCAGAAGTTTTCCTCTAAGATTTTCAGGTCTTTTCACATTGCATTTGAATGGACAAATAGTACATATACAGGGGGGAATGTTTCTCCAGACACAGTTTTTGAAACTTTATTCTTGCTAATGAATTTTCAAATATGTTAGACCATTGCAGTTGGAAGCTTCCTTTCTTTTTCTTTCTCTATTCTTTTCATTCACTATCTTTCTGTTTTTCTGTCTTTCTCCACAATGAACAGAAGTGACTTTCATCATGTTAATATTAGGGGAGAAAAGGTGGTTTTACACTATGTTAGCTGAAACAAAGCAAAAACCTCAGAGCAGACAAGGTAGCCAGTGATTTGCATGCTGAACATGTCAGTCTGCTAACTTGCATGGAGATGGATGAACAGCCTTTCTTTTCATAAATTAATCTCAAATTAGTTGCCATGTGTAAACATATCTGGGTAAAGAATCTCTCTTCTTCCTTAATAAAAGTGAGGCTTTTGAAAGCAGAACATTTTTGTCTCCTTTTACCTAATCCAGGAAAGAAGAATAAAATGACTTATTTGAAAGAGAAAACTTTCTATCTACATTCCTGTATGTTTTGAATATGAGCTCCCAATAAGCAGGGTTAAGTCTTTCCTGGAAGCATAATGTGCTGCAGTATTAGCAACATATTTATATCGGTAATGCTTGTGACTTTTCGGTGACATTGCTCTTATTTATCAGAGCTCTTGGCAGCCAGGGATCAGGTAAGGAAACCTAAAGCCCTGATAGAATTAAATCTGGCCAGGGACTTCGAGGGCAACAAGAAAAGCTTCCGTAGGTACACCAGTGATAAAAGGAAGGCTAGGGAAAATGTGCGCCGTCTCTGGAAGGAAACAGGAGACAGGATTACCTGGAATATGGAGAAGGCTGAGATACTCAGTGATGTTTTTGCCTCAGTCTTCACCAGCAAGTGCTCCAGCCACACCGCCCAAGTCGCGCACAGAGGCAGGGACTGGGAGATTGAAGAACCGCCCACTGTAGAAGAAGATCAGGTTTGAGATCATCTAAGGAACATGCCATGAAGGTGGCACAAGTCCCTGGGACCTGATGAGGTGCATCTGTGGATCCTGAGGGAACTGGCAGATGAAGTTTCTAAGCCACTATCCATCATATTTGAGAAGTGGTGGCAGTCCATTGAAGTTCCCACTGATTAAAAAAGGGGAAACATAGCCCCCATTTTTCAAAATCATAAAAAGGAAAACCTGGGGAACTACAGGCCAGTCAGTCTCACCTCTGTGCCTGGCAAGGTCATGGAGCAGATCCTCCTGGAAACTATTCTAAGGCACAAGGAAACTAAGAAGAGTGATTGGTCATAGCCAATATGACTTTACTAGGGGCAAATCATGCCTCACAAGTTTGATGGCCTCCTACGATGAGGTTACAGCATTGGTGGATAAGGGAAGAGCAACCGACATCATCTACCTGGAAATGAGCAGAGCATTTGGCACTATCCTGCAATTTCTACCTGGTAAAAACTGATTATTTAGTTATTTGGATGTATCTGAAGGATCAAAGTCAAGCATGAGGAAGATGAATTTTTATTCATTATCAAATATGATGATGGAGATAACAGACTGATGACGCTGTGATTTAATGGATAGCATTCTACAGTGATATTAGAAAACCAACCCTCTGGGATCACAGCAGGAAAATTGCCTCAATATCTTAATTTTGAATGATACAGGGTATAATTTAATAATGCTTTGGAATTCATGGGCCGCCGTCTGTAGGACTCTCTTTAGCTGGAGCTCTAGCAAGTCTCCCACCTAATCTCACAAGCTGGATCCTGTTGCTTGTATAAGACAAGTGAAAAGTCCTTGTTTCTTGTTTCAGCTAGAAGAGCAACAAAACCATGAAAGCATTTTATTTTAAGAGCATGAAAGCATGTCATTTTTTGAAGGCATTGTGTCACGCACTGTAATCCATCTGTGGTGCACAAAACTCTCTTGAAAAATCCCTGATTTGTACAGCAGACCAAACACTGCAGTGAGAGACAGATTAACCTTAGCTGTAGCAAAGCTTTTTACCCTAAGACAACGGATGAAAAACTTGGCTTGATAATGAACAGGATGCATTTCCACCTGAAACCTGTCAATGAGCTCTGTGTAAAAGAAGTTGAATGCACTCAATAAGAATTTAGCAGACAGTTTTCCCCATTTCAAAAATATCATAGTTTGCAACCTAAATAGAAAAGTAAACGGATCTAGACACTGAGTTGCTTTTCAAGCAAAGATATGATCTGTTAGTTCAGGCTTGGAGAAAACAGTTTGGGAAAAAAGTCCAACATCCAGCTCTAACAGTGTGTGGGCACCGCTGTGAAGTATCAGTAACTTTTTGCATCCGCGAGGATCTGGAGACGTAAGCGAAGCAAGGCATTCGGAGAGAGGCAATCTTTGTTCTGGTCAACTGATATATTTCTTCTCACCTTTGGCTACTACAAGTCTCCATGGTAATCTTACAATTCCAAACATACTGAATATTCTCATAGATTTATATTTTGTCAAGCATAAGGGCAGTTTAACATAGATGTTCACATTTCAATAAAACAGCTGAAGGCCTCCTGTACTGCAATCCTTTTCTTGCTGAGTGTGTTACTGAACACTCAACTTTTTTCCAGAATATTCTGGTCACTGATTGCCTTATCTGAAGGAGATAATCTCACTGCCTCTTCTTCAAGTGCTGGATTTCAGTCACAACGCCCATCCCCAGTCAGTGGAACCCCTTGTTTAAACTCTTTCACAGTACATATAGAAAAAATATTTAATGGGCTTACTGTTGATTTACTGAAGTTGTCTAAACAGGATATCTATTCATTACCCTTTGTAGAATATGGCTCCAAATCTGAATCACAGATCTTCAAAGTGTTCATATGATGGAGTGCTAGAGGGGGCTTTTGGGAGCCCCAGTTTGAGAAATCCTCCTCCACCCCAAGAGTAGGTGTGATTTTTTCTGTCTCTGATGAAGTCCACCCCCTCTTTGTCTACAGCTAACTCTTTGCCAGAGAAGACTTATCCTTAGGGTTTGGAAAAATACTTCTGAAGAGCAAATTTTTTTGCCTTTGGAATAGCCACACCACAAAGAAGGATTTCACTTCCTACCTTGTTTTCAAAGCGCATAAGTGAATTAAACAACATGTTTTACTGACATGCAAAATAGTCATAGTTGAAGTGCATGGATTTCATCTGCTTGGCAAGTGGTGTGTTGGTATCATAGGTCTATCTCAGCTATGAGATATTCTGTGCGTGCATGTGCATGTGTTTGTGTCGAAGCCCTTTAAAAACATTGGCAGGACACTAGCAAGAAATCCACACCACTTTTCACTATTCAAAATTTTTCTGTGGTAGAACTATAATTCTAATTCAAAGATTATTCCACTTCTAAGAACTTTGCCAATTCTTTGTATGTTCAATAATAGGGACACTAAAGGCTAATATCTGTACAGATATTGTCATCCAAAGGTCTTGTAGCAATATAAGTTGCACTGTCAGCAAAATGTGTATTAGTTGGAATTTTTTAAAGAGACTGAGCCTCCCTGAAACTTTTCAGACAAAGCATGTTTTAATCAGAAAAGGTAATTAAAGAAATAGAACTTCTTCCTCGAGTTTTTAGCCAAATTCTTGTGTAATGGTTTGTTCCATTCATCTAATCTGAACGCTTTTAACTGGAAATCTGTAGTCAGATCAATTTGAACTTTGATTTACAGTCTTTCCAGCTGAATTCATTTGAGACCAGATCATATTTAGATAAGAAACTACTAAGAAAAAATGCAGTAATTGAAAAAATTTGTAGATGTTTGAGTATTTCCTTACCCACTCCTGGCTGATGTGAAGAAGTACAATACGAGATGAGGATGTCTGACTGAGTCCCCCCGTTGCAGGACTGAGTCTTACATTTGTGTGTGGATTTTATTCTGCAGGTCACTTGAAGCTACAAATGGAGTTTCAGCATCCAGCTGACATTTCAATATCAGGACTAGATTCAGTGCCTGGTCTTGCCTATGGTTAGGGATGTGTATAAAACCGCAAGCTCTTACAAACAGGCTTTTATTTAAATATCCGTAAGGATCATTTGATGCAAAGCATCTGCTTGCTTTCCAGCATTGCCTAGCTCCAAAGGACATAAAAATAGCTTTTCATTTGTCAAGTCCTTTGGCCTCTTCATCCTGAAGTGTTAATTGGAGCAGTTTCTCTGCTGCTCTGACCTGTGTCTGGCTGCAATGGGACTCTCACAGTAGCAGCAGAATCCCACTAATTTACCTGCACATCCCATTTCCATGTAATCTTTCATCCTTCTAGGATGGGAGAATCCCTTTCTCGGCCATCAAAAAGCCTTTAAAGGCATCAGGATGTTATCCAGTGTGTGTGCTTAAAAGGATAAGAAAATAATTGTGGGGTACTCATTTAATTTTGAAACTTAGACACAAAAGCACTAATCAAAGTCTGCAAATAGCAGCTCTGAGACATAGTTATGTGTATATATGTAAAAATATATGTGTATTTTATATGTACATATACATTTTTTCCCTAAACAGTTGCTGAGTATTTGATGCTTGTGTATATACTACTTTTAAATTCCAAGTTATAGTGATATAAATTAACACAAATAAATTATATTAACTACAAGCAAACACATAATTAATATTTTAATAATTGTGAACATTGAGACTGGCCTAGGCCTGCCTGAATCCTTCTGAATGGAAGCTTAATTTTACAGCATTTCAAAGTGAAGTACGTCAGTTTTCAATGTAGGTGATTTTTGTTCAAGTTTTTCCCTTGTGCTGTCTGAGACACTACAAAACACTTAACATCGAGACCCAACATGGGTGTCCTTAACAAGCCAGATTAATGTTCTAGCTATTCAGCTGTCCCATCTCCAAAACTAACATTAGTTTAGTTCAATAAAGACCAGATGAAACCTCATTTGTTTGTCTTGCATAAATTGGTACATTATGTGCACCTAAATTCAGTTTCTAGAAAAACAGTCCTTTTAGATGAAATGCCTTAATTCCTTACACAGCCAGGACAGAAACAGCACCTTTGCATGTCTCTTCCTCATGCCGTGAAAGGCCGTTTGACCCTGGAGCTGTGGCTTTGTGCGTTAGAGTGTGATGTTCCCTGCAGTGTTCAGCCCTGCTCTGGGTGGAGCATGCCTCTGCAGCAAGGACAGCTCGATTTTCCCATCTAGTGAAGAAATAACGATGAGTTTGCTGGTTCTTATGGAAGGGAAACGTTGTCAGCAGATGAACCACAGTCAGAGGAACTGCAGAAATCAACAATCAGATGAAAAGAAAGTTGACTGCGTCAGCGCCTTGGCATACCGCTTTCAGTCTATAGGTACTTTGCTAACGGGCAGTGCAGAGTGCGATGCGTGCAGCAGAATGGGAGCAGAAAACACAATGTATATCCACACCTACAGTGTGCAGAGAAAAACCTCCTGGTATTTCTCTCTTTCCAGCTGCGATATCCCTTGGGGACGAGTGGGCCTTAAGGAGACAGAAAGTCCCACTGCGAAGGGAGGAAACTGCATATGGGTTGCGTATGGGTTCCCCATAAGCACCCACTGCATATGAGCTCCCCCCAGTATGGATGCAAAGCCCTCTCCCTGGAAGTTAATGAAATTATATGCAGCCTACAATTCCCATGGGGATCGCTGTCAAATTTGGGAGAGGATCTTGCTGTGCAGGGAGCATCTCCTGAGCTGGGCATGGTTTCCCTGAGCCACCCAACTGCCTCTTATGCTGAATCCACGTAGAAGATCTGAGGAAGTGTTGAGGACATGGATGTGAGATGGGTGCCCTGCTCCTATCAGCTTTTACTTAAACGCTACCCTATGCTTTCTCAACTTGTTTTCCTCCTGTTTAATAGCCATTGAAACACACAGTGAATTTCTTTTCTACAAGTACAGGTACTCATTTATTAAACTTAATTGACTTCCCTAAATTTAAAGTAAACTGAAAAGGTATCTTGAACATCAAGATGGATTTATACTTGTAGGACATGCTAAAGAAACCTAGTGTTATTCCTTGTAATACTGAAATCCCTGTAGATGTCAGGTTCTCCTGCTCAAAATATGGATATACTTACATTCCTCATACATATTGTATATATTTGCCGTTATCTAAACCCTTGGATGTCTCTTGAATTTAACAGTCGCTTTGCATTATAATTCATGTACATTATACTTCACCTTTGCTGTGTAAACTTTCAAACCAATGTGAGGCTACTGCATACCAGGATATCAATCCCAGTGGAATATGCTGCAAAATATTCCACAGTCTTCCAAATGAATAGGAAGAAGCACATGATAAATGATACATTTACCTGCATATCCATAAGGTAGAAAGGCACTATGACATGAATTTTATCTGTGGGTGCCCTACAACCCACAATGAAAATTGGTTATGTGCCTGCTGATAAGGGACAAAGACTTAAAAGTGATTTGCTAGACCAATTTATTTATAAGTCTGAGACCCCGTTTAGTCAAACTACTCAGATTCATTCTTACTCTCTTCCATCTTCCTAAATCTATCAGTCAGTCCTTCAATAATTCCTGCTGCTTTTATGAAGAGCTTCCCAAAATCTTCCTGGTATCGTGCAGCCCGGGAGGGAAAGCCCTCTCCACACTGCAAAGTTTACAGAGCGTGCTCAGTGCAATCCAATATTATTTATATATTCAGTGAGAAGTTTAGCATGTAAACAGTATGAAATATGGTGGCAAGACTACATGCAGATCGTCCAGGATCCTGAAAATACTTACACATGTGGAAGCTTTGAAGGCACACTTTGATCAGCACTTTAACACTAATGCTAATCGAAGAAATACTTCTAGCATCTGGATTAAGTAACCATGTGTTGGAGGAGCGAGTAGTTACAGCATTTACAGATTATGCTCTATGAAGCTAATGTAGATATTAAGAAGTATTTATGGATTTTATTTTCATAGATGGTAGATATTATTGAGTTATGACTTGGCAAGCACAGCCTGATTTTGGCATTTTTATTTTCTCTACAGGAATTTACATTTGCAGAGTGTCTAGGGTCTGAGACTATGTCCTTAATTAATCAGGAAAAAATCAATGTGAAATGAATGGAAGCCATAAAAAGTAATATAAGAACAAGATAGATCATTAATGATATAAAATCCTGTATAAGTAGCAAAAGATAACTTCAAAGCACTGCACAAACATGTTTTGGAAGGCAACGTTTTGAAAGTTTGGCTACAATTTTCAGGACTGATGTGGTTTAGAGAAATTTCCTGACCACAATTTGTTTATGTATCACTCTCCTATTTTCTCTCCAGCACATATAAAGCAAGATTGGGTTTTTCATCCCTCAAACTTAGTGGAGTTATAACACCCAGAGCAGGACAGCGGTGTGTTATGCTATTTGCGACAGTCAGTTACCATTGTCCAGACTAGAGAAAATTAATTTTCAGGGTGTTAAGCTTGATCAGTGTACACCTCTGAATATTTTAGGATAAGAATAAATAAGTACAAAATATTTCATGACTCTTAAGTTATAAGACAAAGAATGTTTATCTGAATCTTAATATTTGTGCTTACATTTCTATATACATCTTGCATACAAGTTTGAAACCATGCGTGCCATGAGAACTATATTTTTTAGGGTATGATTTGCCATTTATCTAGAAATGCTGAAGGCTGCAAGTGGAGACAGTCTGCCTCTTCCCCCCATGGCCAACCCAACCGGTGCATTCCCAGTGCTGACCTGGCATTGGGTGAGCAAGGTCATTGAGTGCATTTAAAAAAAAAAAACCTTGAAAAGAAAGCTTTGCATTGAATCACCTCTCCAAATCAGCTGTAGTCAAGGAAGACGGAGGGAAATCACATGAAGGACTAGGGATGGGGAAAGAGGAATTGTCCCTTTTGGTGACAGCCCCAGCTTAATTATTATATCAAGTCACACCAAAAGTTAGCAGTGGACAAATACCTTGTTTGCCTCTTAGCTCTGTAACTCAGCAGTTGTATCTAAGGTACAGAAACCACAGCCATAGACACACTTTCCAGGGGTATGCATGAACCATGGAAGGACACAATTTCACTACTGTTAGTTTCACAATATCAGCCAAAGCATAGTTTTCAATTTTGTGTCTGCTGCTAGATTCACAGTCATGATATAATGTCAAAAAATGAAAACAGTCCTTTCCTCCCCATAGCTCAGCCACATAAACAAAAGAGAAGGCTGAGGAATTTGTCTCATCATTTCAGCTGTTAAAATATTTGGTGTTTCTTTTGAGGTAATTGCCTAGGCTTCCCCTGTAGTCAGTGGAGAGAGATAAACAACTTCAGAAGAAAATAATTCCATCTATATCACACATGTATCCTAGCAAGGGATCAGCTATCCCTGCAGAAAGCTTATATTGCTCGTTTACTCCACATACTAATTTCTAGATGGTTGAAGTTACATTAAACAAATCCTAACTGAGTGACTATACAGCAGAGTTAATGAAGGCATGTAAGCACAAAGTTCTGACAAATGCTCAAAGAAATACTGAAAGATTAAAGAGTCAGGTTTAAAAAAATGCATTAAACCTTCATTTATGTGAGTCTTAGGTGTTATGTGTAGCAAAAGCTGTGAGAAATGTAAGAGAGAAATTGATGTTTTATGAAGTTGGTGGTGCATTTTAACAAGCTGATATCATCTGCAAATCATCAGTGTTGACAATGTTACCGAAAAGTATTTTCAGCTCTGTATTTGTTTTTTGCAATAAACAATTTTTTTTAAACAATAAAAAATTAGGTAGGAAAATATCTTGTAAAGAATCAAAACCCCTGCTGTTTTGAGCAAGAAAATTTAATGACTTGGTAACCACGGTAAAGTGGATTATAGTGGAAATAGGATACTTAAATTTGGTCAAACTTCTTATAAACTTCATGTTTTCTACATCTTTACCTTCTGGCAGATGCAAACACCATTATCCATTGAGGGCTGATTCAGAACAGGAATTCTATTGTGCAATACATTTAATCAAAGAAATAGAATTATTTGGAGTACTTTTAGACCTAGAGCACAAATAGCATAGATGTTATCTTCATTAGATTTTTTTTAAAACCAGTTTTTCATCTGTACTAGCAAGAATTACTCATTTTAAGAATTACTAGACAGTCCCATGAAAATAAGACTGGTTATCTTGCTAATGTAGATGAAGTGAGGAAAAGGAAACACTATGGCACAAAAGAAAGTTTTTGAGACATTTTCAGCAGTTTCAGTGAAATAAGAGGGCTGTCATGAGAAGCAAGACTGAGGTGGAGAAAATGCTGTTCCTTACATAGGAAGTAAATGTTCCTCCTGCAATTACGAAGAAGCACAAAGATTTTTGGTATCTACACTGTAACATGCTCAGTTAGATGGAAAGTGATAAAAGACATGCCGATAACTGGATCAGCCTCAGTGACTAACTAATTAACTATGCTGGTGTAGAAGCCAAAATGCCTTAGGGAAAAAAGTCAACGTTTAATTGTAAATTAATATATCATACTGGTTGGATGTGGTGTTGATTCACAATTAAGATTCTGGTGCTCGTATTTGTCTTCTCATTTACACTCAACAGTGTCCTACCATCTGCGACCACTCTACCTCAGCAGTTACCTTCTCAGATCTTCCAGGCTTAGAGGGCTTTATAGGGTAGATAGCTTGGTGAATATGTGCATGGCAGTCTTCTCTATAAGACAACACACCAGAATGGGTGAATTTAGTAGACAGGCTGTTTCTCTGTGTCAAACCTGAGGTAATGTCTGTGTTATTAGGAGACAAGAGGCTGCTGAAAATGTCTTTAATAAGGGAGTGGAATGGAAAGTTGGCCACATGTGGTGCTTAAAAATCTGTATCACTTAGTATGGAATACTATATCTATATTAGATACAGAATCTTGGCTGATTTCCAAAAGGATAATTAGATTCCTACTACTGAGACAGAAGTTGCCTTCACTTCCTGTCCTAAATGGTGTGGTTTGAGCAGCTCCCACAGTCCACTCTGGGTCAGTGGATGAAAAAGATTCCTTAAATACATAACCCTTTCTGGCACATGGCTCTGTGAGGATGCCCCACAATTTCTTGATCCTATCTAATTTTAAGGCACCATTGATTATCACCATGTCATGGAGATGTGAAAATCTCACGTGCATATGTCCTTGGATATACCTACACATAAACATGCATGCAGATAATTATAGGTAATGCTTTGGCACTGTGGTTCTGCAACACAATGTCCATTAATAGTGATGACAGGTATTTCTGTGAGTGTAGTTCTTCGCAGGGCAAATGATTCAGAAAGAAAAGCTGTTAAGGTCTAAGTAACCAGTGAATACATGGCAATTGTAGACCATCAGAGAAATGGCTTTCACTTACTCTGGCAGTGATGGGCTCTTCCAGACATCTGTGCATTAGTATAACTATGGCCTGAGCAAAACGTCATCGAAAATTGACAAGTGAACAGTTTTTTAAGCTTAGTTCCAGTCTGATTAGACAGAAAGCGAAAGTAATAAAAGGAATGTCTTGAGTGCTAGGGCCTTCTTATCAGATGTATCACTTTGAAAAAAGTACTGTGGTGCTCACCCCATGAGCAGAGGGCAAGACTTGCCCCAGGAAGGGTGATTCCCTGTGTTGCAACAGTCAATGAGCTCCATAGAAGATATTTCTTCTTTGCTGTGTCTAGTTATTGCACCAACCATGGGTCAGTTGATATGGCTCCGGGTGGAGTCACCTGAAGAAACAGCAGAGAAGGAAGTTCCCATCAGGGTCCTTAGTGGTTTTGGCTTTGCTAAGCTCTTTTCCAATCTCTTTCACAGATAGCTTCTACTTAACTGCCTGTCAACACACCTCTGCTGTCTGGCTCGCTGAATCACACCCTTATATTTGCATTTCTCATTCTAAAATGTGGATAATTTAAGTTCTCCTCTTCACTGCTACTGGCATTTCCTACCTATGCCATAAATTCGCTACAGAAAGAATGAATTTTCATGTGTCAGTACAGTACCCAGTGTGTTACGTACCTACAGGTTTGCTATACTACCAACGTTAGTGTTATGTTTATTGACTTAATAAACCGTTGCTGTCCGAGGCACTGAAATAAGTGACTGTTGTTGTCATTTTCCAGATAAATTAATTCCTAGTTGTATTTTAATGTAACTAATTCTAAAATGACAAATAGCAATAAGAAAAGTTTGTTCAAAGCTTTACCCTACATCTCCACTGGCCTTCAACAAAAGACAGATCCCGAGGAGGAAAAGCGTTCTGCCTAAGATATCTGTCCAAATACTTAGGCCGTTTGTGGCAGTCCCATTGCATCTAATTGACTGCATTTTTCTACACTGAAAGGTCATTGATAATTACAGAGCAGAGACCTGTAATTTTTCATCCAGGAATTAAAGAACAATAATTGCTAAATATCACTTGGGAGAAAAAAGGGGTATATTGAGAACATCAAGCCCATACTCAAGAGTCAGAGCATATGTATTAAGGGAAATAATTCTTCAAATTTATAAATGGCTTCAAAGACTTGAAGTGAAAAAATAAATGCTAGGTCTGACATTAATCTGTTTCCATTGTAAGTGCAGAAGAAAGTAAACTAAACACTTATTTACCGATGAGATGTCCTGCCTCCTGCTAAAGACAATTTTTAGACCTGGGTTTAAGCAATAGCATTTTTAAGAACCCCAGAGTCCTCGAAGAGCTGGTGTCTCACTGGGAGTCAAAGGGAGTCAAAGCGACTTGAGCATCTGTAATCATGTGTTCACAGATCCCATCTGAATTCCTGAATTGCCCATATGTGCATTATCTTCATGCTAGAGTCTCATTTTCAGGCTCAAGTTTCACTTTCCCTCTAGTTTTATAGGTTGAATTTCAATATTTACAACATGTAAGTTTTATTTCCCTCCAGCATAACTGGATCTCTCATTTGTATCTCTGTTTCTGTGATACCATTTTTTTGGACATATGCAACTTTAATTTGCTTGTGTCTACTTGGAATGCCACCGCAAACATCACCTTCTGATTTTTTTCATTTTGACACTAATTTATTCTTGCTTGCTGCATACCCGTGCATTAAATGGGAACCGTTACCTTTGCTTTCATGGCTCCTCACCACCTGCAGCCTTGCCTATCTGTTGTCTGTCTCTATCACAGGGAGGAGTCTTGTTTCTGATTAAGTAATGAGTACAACTTCAACTTGACTGCTCACATGTATGCAACCTCTTCTGCCCTTCCACTTTCACTGCCATACAAGCTTTAAAGCAGATTCACATAAACACAATTACCTCATTTTCCTCCTCAAATGTCTCCTTTAGCATATTTACAAAAAACTTGTCATGTGCTAACACAGCTGTTCAGAATCCCAGCTGATACTGCTTCATTGTCGCATCATATTCTACTATCTAACTGTTGATTGTTTTCTTAAGTTGTGAGTTTTCCTTGGGGCATCAAGTGTCTTTTTTGTTCTCTTCGTGATTTGCTTTGTACAGCAAGCAGCCTGCTTGGAATGTCCTATTTGTTTTCATTTTCTGATGCCTTTTACCTTCAAGTTCACTTAAAATACACCAGAAAAGTATATTATTAATTCTGTTCTAGGGCCATCAGGGAGGACTCCTACATTTGTATCACTATCCACTTGAACAGGACACCCATGAGTAAAGAGTTAGATACAATGTAGTGAAATCAGTCTGACTGGAATATCTACTTATAAAATGGGAAACAGTCCACTGGGCCACTGAATCCAATCATCCGCACATCACAGGCACCCACACCACATAATCGCTTTCAAAAACGAATACCCCTTCTTAAAACCAGCTACATTCCCCATTTCCTTTGTTATTCTTACTGGAAGACTGTTTCAGAATCTTACTCACAAGAGGATTAGAAAACTTTATCTAATTTCCAGCCTAAATTTATTCATGGGCAATTTATAACTATTTGTTCTTGGACCAACATTGTTCTTTAGTTTAAGCAGTTCTTCTCCCTGGTGTTTACCCACCTGATAAGCTTATAGAGAGCAATCACATCCTGTCTTCATCTATGTTTTGCAAGACTAAGCAAGCCAAACTCTCTTTGTGTCCTGCTGCAGGGGAAACACTTAGTTTCTGTGCTCGTCCTAGCAGCCTCTGCTTGAGTTTGTTCGTGTTTGAAAGCACGCTCCTGATACAGGAGTGATCAGCACTGCATCTTCTTTTCCCAGTGAGGTCTTAACAGTATGGCAAGTGACAAGAATAGCAGAAACACTTCTTACATCCTTTTTCACTGTTGCATTCAACCACCCCAATAATCCTGTGATCCATCTGTAACCTCTTTCCAGCCCTGTTGTTCTTTCAACCCCATGTTGTATTACCCACTTTGTCTCCTATTAGCTGACCTCCCTTACAGTTTCACATTAATTCCCACTTTTTCCAGCAGGAGTAATGATTTTCCATATATTATCAAAGGAAATAGTTTAATAAAATTCAAATTTCTCTTAACTAGACATTTGTCTTACCACTGATAATACTGTGTTTATATAGTATTTTTTCTTTTCCTTTCCCTTCAGAAATTACTATTTTCTACACAATATGTTTGAAAGTATTACATAATTTAAAATGAATAGTTTTCCAAGTTATCAGTACTGTTCTTGTGACTGTTCGCTTAGTTCGCTGTTCTGTTAAACTGCCCTTATCCCGACACATGAGTTTTTTGTCTTTTTTATTCCATTCTCCTCCCCACTTCAGTGAGGGGAGGGGCAACAGAGTGACCGCATGGTCTTTTTGTTGCTGGCCACGGCCAAACTGCAACAGTAAGGTACTGTATTGGGTTTGTGTGGTAAGGTTTTGGTAGCCAGGGGGGCCTTCTGCGAGAAGCTGCTGCAAGCTTCCCTGATGTCCAACAGAGCCAATGTCAGCTGGCTCCAAGACAGACTTGCCACTGGCCGAGGCTGAGCCCACCAGCCATGCTGGTAGCACCTCTGGAATAACATAGTTAAGCAGGTGAAAAACCCTGCATAAGGCATTTGCAGCAGGAGAGAGGAGTGAGAACACGTGAGAGGAACAGCTCTGCAGACACCAAGATCAGTGCAGAAGGAGGAGGAGGAGGTGCTCCAGGCGCCGGAGCAGAGATTCCCTTGCAGCCCATGGAGCAGACTATGGTGAGACAGGCTGTCCCCTGCAGCCCATGGAGGCCCACGGAGGAGCAGATTTCCACCCACAGACCATGGAGGACCCCACAGCAGTGCAGATGGGTACACCCAAAGGAGGCTGTGACCCCATGGGAAGCCTGCGCTGGAGCAGGCTCCTGGCAGGACCTGTGGACCTGTGGGGACCTACACTGGCGCAGGTTTGCTGGCAGGGCTTGTGACCTCACGGGGGACACAGGCTGGAGCAGTCTGTCCCTGAAAGTCTGCACCCCATGGAAGGGACCAACGCTGGAGTAGTTTGTGGAGTACTGTCTCCCATGCGATGGACCCCATGGTGGAGCATGGGCAGAGTGTGAGGAGGAAGGAGTGGCAGAGACAATGTGTGATGAACTGACCACAACCCCCATTCCCCGTCCGCCTGTGCTGCTTGAGGGGAGGAGGTAGAGAATTTGGGAGTGAAGTTGAGCCTGGGAAGAAGGGAGGGGTGGGGTGAAGGTGTTTTAAGGTTTAGTTTTTATTTCTCATTACCCTAATCTGGTTTGATTGGCAATAAATTAAGCTAACTTCCCCAAGTCGAGACTGTTTTGCCCGTGGCAGTAACTGGTGAGTGATCTCTCCCTGTCCTTATCTTGACCCATGAGTCTTTTGTTATATTTTCTCTCCCCTGTCCAGCTGAGGAGGGGGAGTGATAGAGTGGCTTTGGTGGGCACCTGGAATCCAGCCAGGGTGAATTCACCACAGGTATAGATCTTTTTTTTTTTTTGTCGTGTGTGTTATGACCATCATCTTTCTTATAACCCTGAGGAGGTGAACTTGAAATGGGAGCTCTCAACAGATGGGAGCATAAGCTAAGTCTTTGTGTACACTTTGGATGGCAGAGAATATGTGAAGGTCATCACAAGCATTGGTGTCAGTGCCCAGAGAGCTGGACTGCAAAGTTTTTGGCATTATTTTTGGAGATGATGACTGGAAACCCAAGCTCTGCTCGGCCTGTTTGAGCCATTGAACTCAAATGCACCAACCTGCAGGTGTCCAGTGGGTGGGATTTACTAGTCCCTAAATCACTTGTGAATTCCCATAACATTTCTTTTATGCCTGTGTGAGATTGTTAAACTGCTACTGGGAAAAGTGAGAAGCAAACATCAAGTTAGCATGAATCCTTCCACCTGAAGTTAGGTTTGCCCCTGGATACTGAAGAGAAATTAAAAAAAATTACCTTAATGACACAGTTAGGTGTAGAGATGAAGAGAACACGTGACAAGCCCAGTGTTCGCATACTTTCCTGTGTCTGGGATCAAAGCAGATCTCAAGGTCCCGGGTAATTTGTGCTAAGACCTTTTGTAAAGGGTTTTGCCAGATTTATTTGGCAATTGCTCAGGCTGGTCACTGTTGTTCAAATATAGCATGCAATTTCAAATCTTCTTTTCCCTTTTTCATCTTTACAATGGATGGGGTCAAAATAATTTTGACAAATGTTTCAGCTGATTCAGTCATAGACAGTATACCTGGCCCAGTCAGGATCAAGAAAAGACCCACAGCTGATTAAAAAAAAGCAAAAATCTATCTGCTTTTTATTTATTTTATAACTCTACATTACCAAATCAATACAAGAGGGACCTAATTTCTCCGCTAACCCTGTCTAATGAAGATTGAAATTTAATAAACATGTAAGAAAGCTGCATCACCATGAACTAAAAGACTTCAAAATATGACATTTAGTTCATTATTTATTAACCTATCCCCCAGGAACATGACAGAGGGAATGCAGACTATCCATATTAGAAGCTGTTTCATCTTTAAGAGATAATGGAGACCCTATTTCCTTTGCACAAGATTTATGTTCTAAAGAACAAATGAGATCTAAGATGCAAAATTTATGCCACTCATTATTTCTTTTTTTCCCATGGAAGGTAGAGAGAATGTTCCCTTACAGACTGAATATGCTTAGCATCATGTGCTTTAAAAGTAAAACAAGTTTATAAAAATCAGAATTTCCTGTCCAGGAAAAAAATAAAAAATGCACATGATGAAACAAAAGAAAAGAGCAATGTCCCTCTAGACATCAAAAAAACATAGAAAATCAACAGTTAAAAGGATTGAGACTGAACACCTAAATGTGCCAAAACAACTATTTACCAAAACTGAGAGAATAACAACTATAAAAACCTTCTCTAGCCAGCCAGAGAAATGACATTTCAGATGCATTATGGCTGCTCCTATAACTCTTCAACGTATTTAATTTTAATTTCCTGGTTTAAAAGAAATGCAAGACCCACATTGATGAGAATCACAGCTCACGGACCATAACCATAAAGCAGAATAATTTCTACTCGTTCTGGGTTGACTCCTAGTTTAAGTTGCGTGACTGGGGTCAGAATCCAGTGCACCCAAGTAATTTGGATATCTATAACGCTCTTTTCCAAATTACTGACCCTGTCCTGCAAACTGATCCCAGCTGGCAACCTTTATGTCTACTGGGAGTACCCCTGAAATCTGCAGAGTTTCAGCAGAGAAAAGTATTTGCTGACATACATTAGCCTGCAGACAGCTGCCTACACCTTTTAATATTTTTAGAAGTGGTTCTGTGACATTGGCTACGTAGACCTGGTATCTCAAAAAAAAGAAGTTTTGCATCATTAAAATACAACTTCTAAAACACGAACCTGAGTAATTGGAAATCGGTTTATATGTACACGTGTGCTAGACTGCCTTCTTCTTACAGGGAATGAGCTACAAAATAAAAAGTGATTCCAATAAACTGTTTTAATGATACAGTCCATAAATGTACTTGACTTACTTTTTCTCATTGACAATGAAAATGAGACAGCCAATTAAAGGTACAATTGTAAGAAAGAGTTACAATGGCAGGACATGAATTATTTTAATACCTTACCAACTGAGCCACTGGTACTTCACAATTCATGAACAAATTTTCTATTACTACAGAGTCATGCTTTTATTGACTGGTATAAAAACACCATTTGTATCTTTTTTCATCCTGCTGTGCTTCTATTTTATTGGAAGTGTCCTGTAACAGGTATAACATCAGCTCAGATTACCAAGAAATCTATAAAATATCTTCCTGCTACTACCTCTGGTGCAGATTGAAAGAATACATTATGATCCCACTGAGTAAATGATAAAAGCTGTTATTCACAGGCAAACATGATTTATCTTCACCTGTTCAAAATTCTGAATGTACCCACTTTATTATTAAATGATGAAAAAATTTCACTCACATTGATTAGGAACACAGATACATTATTAAAGAGAGGCTATTAGGAAGCATGTGTTCCGCATTTAAGTTCTGAGGTTTGTGACTCATGGTACGACCACGGTGTTTCATGCAAACGGGAGTGTACAGATACAGCTTCATGAATGTTCAGTTGCAGCACCAGAAATAGATGTTAATATTTTCTATTATTGATTATGAATTGGAAAATGACATTGCCTGGTTCAACTTAAATTTTCACTCAGTGCTGCTTGTATATTAAATACAGATAAAATTGTAGAAGAAAATTGGATTTTAAAAAATTATGATTTCTATTATTTCCATAATACAGAAGAGGCTCTTTTTTTCCTTTGATACACCCTAGGATTATAAGACATCCCTTTTAAAGGGTATAGTTTTACTATTTTCCGGGTCGATGACAGGCTGTATGGAGACTAGTTATTGGTTCTAGAACTATTTTTTCTGTAATGTTGCCAAGTACTTGTTCAGCATGTAAGATAATTATTAAAAGATATAAAAGATATAAACACAAATGGGACCTATTGCTCTTAGTACAATAGATGTTGGCTAAAATTGTGAAGAGTACTTAATTTTGGACAAATTTTGTTCTTAATAAAATCAACACATCAAACCCTGTGAGGTTTGAAAACCTCACCATGGGTACCTATGAGTCAGACTTGTCATATTTTTCTGTCCCTCTACTCACCAAATACAAAAGATAGTCTATTTACTATAATGCCATTGTGCAGAGGATTGGACTAAGCACTTGAATTATGCCTGTATGATACTGCTTTCAAAGATGCTCAGACTTGAAGGGTTCACAGAAAGTGTCTCTGTGTATGGGTGCATGTATGTGTGCGCACATTGATTTTTCATATTAAAAATGGAAGCGTATGGAAAAATGGTCTCCCTGTATGCTGAATAATTTATGTCTTCCCTGTCTTCTCCCGGTTCCCTTCACGCTAATGACTGGTTTAACACTGATGTACATCAATTTACCATATAACAATGTAGCTTTGGATTGCTTTCAAGTCCAGATTGCTTTAAAAAGCAATAATACGTGCAGGCATAAGAGCTTTGCAGCTAGCATTGACAGGATTCGTACCAGGGCTTGGACAAACTGTACATTATTAGTTGTGAATTCTCTCTGATTTTATTGAGCACATCTTTTTAATACTGCATTGGTTTTGAATGATAAAATGAAAAAAATATTTCTAGTATTTTTAGTATTTTCTTTTACTTCAGAACTGTTCAGAAGCTGATGGTTGTATCCACCTTCACTCATTGCCTTCTGCCTGTTTTGTTCTATATCTGCAACATTTTGTGTCCCTTCTTCTCTATGCCAACAATTAGAATTCTTGCTGGGCGCTTAATGGCGATAAATTTATGATGTTTCTAATGACTAGTGCTAAAGCTTTACCGACACCCAAGCTACCTCTCTGTAACCCTTACAAAATTAACCTGATGAACTCTGTTGACCATCTGCCTCTCTGCTTTTTTGATATGAAAGCTTCTAAATCTGTTTGATGACATCCCTGGAAGTTATGTCTCAAACATCTCTGCACAAATGTGAGATAAAAACCTACTCTAGTTCAACTAATAAAATGCAGAAATATTACTCGTCATTTAAACGCTCATCTTTGTTATATAAAATCCTAACTGAGTTCATTTATATCTACTCAGATGTATTACATTTACAATGATTTTATGAACCATAGTAACTTAATTTTTTGTGCCTTTGGTACTGTAAGAAGAGAACACCAGAAGTCACACTTAATGCTTGGAGCTAACCTTAATCTCTGAACAGGGCTGGAAATACAACCTTATTCATTTCAATGATTATAGGGTAAAGTATATAGTTTATTGCTTTTAGGCTTATTTAATTCACCTGGCTTTCAGTAAAGAGGTCTGGTAAGGTGTCACTACTTCTACAACAGAAGCGTAGAAGATGCGTGTTACTTTCAGTTTGGTGATGTGAATGCCACAGTAATCCTGCCCGAGACTGCTGTGAAAAAGGCACTGTAGCAGAGGCGAGACTGCATCTTTAGCAAAGTAAGAGTTTGACACCATTTAACCTATTTTTCTTTTCCTTTAGAAAGAAGAATGTCAGATGGCAAACCTGCACTGAAAGAAGAAAACTATGCAGGCCTAGACAAGTCACTATATGTGTCGGTTTAAAAAAATGTTCAATTCATTATGTACATCCTACATCTAAAAAGAAGATGAAGTCACTCCCCTCTTTCTGCCATTGACTTTGGCGTTGTGTGATGCACAGTTCAGTTCATCACCCCCAGTCAACCCAGGGTAACGGTCATTAATGACACTTGAGTTATTGTGATGCTCTGCATATTGTGCTCAGGAGGACTGGTGAAGGGCACAGGGAATCTGAAATGTTTCGTGTAAAGAGAGGTTAAGTGGGAGAGAAGACACGTAACTGTCTCCTCATAGTAGTGAACTGGCAATCCATACCTAAGGTCAACACTAAGCAGGGTGCTGAACTACAGTATTGCCTTGTCATTCAGATATTTTTATATGACAGGAAAATTACACTTTCTAATCTAGGGCAGTGCAGAAGAAGATCAAGCTGTCTGATTATCAGTCTCACGTTTCTGTATCATCTTTGGACTGTAGCGGGAGGGCAAGAATGATCTTTCAGTGGGCTGAAAATTATTTATGGTGTTGCAATTCTTTCAGTCATTATTTTCCCTCATGCTAGAGCAATGACTGTTCTGTAACAACACTGTATAGCTTAAAAAGCAGTTAACGTTCTCTCTCTTCTGTAACACTTTCTTGGCGAGGAAAATTCTCATCTCGGTTCTACCTAAAAGATTATGGCACGGGTGCAATGTTCCACGTTCCACGGAGATGACAATAAGAAGGTCACCATCTTCAAAAGGAGCTGTTGGAGCCAAATATTAAACCAGCGCAAATCTGACACAACACACTTCAGTGAAACATGGCAGTTTATACTAGCAGAGGATCTTGCCTTTCTCAAAAGTGAATCTTTTCAGGTTTAGGTAACTCAGTAAATCCAGTTGTGTTTACTGCCAGTGACAAAACTGAAGTATCTCTACACTTCTATATCTAAATATCTGAACAGAAAAGGGTGACTAATTGCAGATTTATATACTTGAAGGAGACAGAAATCAGAAGACATGAAGCATAAGTGGAAAAGAGAAAAAAGCAAAACAAGCATTGCTGAAATGAAAACCTATGCACACCTTGCATATTATTGTATTTAAGTAGCAACAACTTTCATTATTTTTATAGTTATTGCAAATTAGCAGTGCTCCAAAGACATAGCTGAATCTTGATTACAATGTCAGTTAGTGGAAAGATTTTTTCCACATGTAGGTATATATAAAGTTGAGTAAATTAATAAGCTCAATGGGTTCAAGAATAACTTAAGATTTTCAGTGCCAGATTTGAAACAGGCAAAGGAGCACAGATTTTTGGAAAACACTGAGTTTGCTAAAAAGCACATGTCAACATGAATATGTGAGAAAGTTGGTATAATTGAAACTTAAGGTCTAAACATTGTGTTTGGTGAAGAGGGGTTACACTTTTCTTCTAATCTGATTAATAAAGCATTTTTGGAAGTGGAAGATTCTGGCTGTCATGGTACGTTGTAACCCAAGCAGCAAGCCCATGCTACAGAAGTGCTTTGGGACATCTGAGGAAAGCTGTCATGGAAGTTCACATTGGCATTCCTAGCAGTACATCAGCAGCAAAAGGAGAACTGAGGAAAATGTGGACCCGCGGCTGAATGCAGCAAGCTGTCTGATGACAAAGGAGACAGAAAAGGCTGAAGTATTCAATGCCTTCTTTGTCTTGGTCTTTACTGATAAGACCAGCCTTCAGGAATCCTAGGTTCTTGAGACTACAAGGAAGGTCTGGAGCAAGAAACACCCTTGGTGGGAGAGGGTCAAGTTAGGGAATATTTAAACAAACTGGACACAGACAAGTCTGTGGGACCTGATGTGATGCACCCATGAGTGCTGAGGAAACTGGCCGGTGTCATTACAAGGACAATTTCAGTCACTTGTGAAAGGTCACGGTGATTGGGAAAGGCTCAGGACAAAAGCAAGAAAATGCAACTCCTGCCTTCAAGGAGGACGAGAAGGTTCCATGGAAATACATGCTGGTTAGCCTCATCTCAGTCCCTTGGAAGGTGATGGGGTAAATAATTTTGGAAACCTTTTGAAACACACGAAGGACAAGAAGTTTGTCAGGTGTAGCCAGTTTGGAATTGCAAAAGGGAAATCATGCTTAACAAACCAGAAAGCCTTCTACAATGAAATGACAAGCCCGGTGGGTGAGGAGACAGCAGTGGATATTGCTTATCTCAACTTCAGTAAGGCTTTGGACAGTGTCTCCCGTAACATCCTCATGAACAAGCTAACACAGGCTAGATAAGTGGACAATGAGGTGGACTGACAACTATATGAACTGTCAGGCTCAAAGGGTTATGATCAGGAGCACAAAGTTCACCTGGAGGCCAGTGACTTGTGGAGCACCCCATGTGTTAAGATGGAGGTCAGTACTGTGTAGCAGCTGGGACAGAATGTACCCTTAACAAGTTTGCAAGTGATGCAGAATGCAGGACTGTGAGGAGAGATGGATACACCAGGTGGTTGTGCTGCCATTCAGACCAACCTCCGCAGGCTGGAGAAATGGGACAACATGGACCTAATGCAGGTTAACAAAGTGAAATGCAAAATCCTGCACATAGGGAGGAACAACTCCACATACGAGTACATGCTAGGGTACAAATGGTTGGAAAGCAGCTTGGGAAAGAAGGACCCTGGGGTCCTGTGTGACTCCAAGTTGACCACAAGCCAGTGACACACCCTTGTAGGAAACAAAGCCAATGGCATTCTTTGCTGTGTTAGGCAGAGCATGTTCAGCAGGTCGAGGGAGGTGATCCCTCCCCTCTGCTCAGCACTAGTGAGGCACTTCTGGAGTGCTGTACTTCCCAGTAGAAGACAGGCAAGTTCGTACAGAAGCAAGTCCAGCAAAGGGCTCTGAAGATCCTTAAGGGACTAGAGTACCTGTTAAATGGGCAGAGGCTGAGAGAGCTGGGTTTGTTTAGCCTGGAGAATAGAAGGCTGAACAGGATGTCATCAATGTGTGTAAATAACTGATGGGGAGGACCCAGACTCTTCTCAGCAGTGCCCAGTGGCGGAACATTGGAATACAGGAATTTCCATTTATACTCCTTTAGAATGAGTGTGCTCAAACACTGGAACAGGTTGGCCAGAGAGGTTGTGGAGTTTCCATCTTTGGAGAAAGTCACAACCTGTCTGGACATAATCTTGGGCGACCTACACTAGTCGACTCCACTATGAGCCGTGGATTTGGAACAGATGATCTCTAGAGGTCACTTCCAACTTCAGCTATCCTGTGATTCAGCAATATAAAATATTTTGGTGTGAGGAAAATAAGATATAAGTTTATCACCTCCAGTTTATTTCCTTCTTGCTAATGTTTTGTTATCTCAAAGATTTTTGTATTTCAGAATGTCCAGTGTAAAATCTGTATGACTAATTCAAGGTTTCAAAACTCCAGATGCTGAAATACAGCAACAGTACTCCTAAAGGGTAGAAACCACACAAAACACTACCAATAAACTTCTGTGAAAGGCAACATCAATGAAAATTTTAAAGAAGTTAATGAAGTTTAGTATCACAATATCAGTTCATGTATAATTGCAAAATGTAGAAAGCAAAAGACTTGATTAGAACATGTTTTGCAACCATAGCAAATTTACTAGCTGTATAGTTAAATCTGGTTGCAGTTAAATTAGGCATGCATCTTGATTCTTGGTTAAAAGTCTTCAGCTGCATTCTCCTAAACTGGTATAAGTAATAATAATAAAAAAGCCAGTACAAGCTGAAGCCTGCAGCTTATATCCCATTATAAATTACACTTCAGATTTTCTAAACTAATTGTTAAATTTAGATTTAGCAATTAGCACTGCACAACATTTACCAACAGAATTAACTGTATCACTTGCTATCAAGATGACATTTCAAGCTCAATTACATTTTCATATGTCCCAGACTGGTAGCTCTGATGCATTCTAAGAAAATAAAACCTAGAAATGGGCCAACTGCAAATCATCGTGACAAGATTCACAATAGGAAACGGTCTTTTTTTCTGTTTCTGTTTTGGGTAAAAATGCATTCCTATTGGATATAAATGCAATCTTATTTGAACAGTGTGAAATTTTTTCTCAGGTTTGTGGAAATAAAATGTAGATAGTTACTTTGTAGAGTTCCACCATTTGAGAATGGTATCTAACAACTTTACTGTTTCCAGGAGTCATTAGCAAGTACATTGGAGTCCTTATTAGCAAGTACATGAACATTGCCAAGAGATGCTATCTGGTGTTGCTTTTTAGTGTGATAGGGTATAAATCTGAGAACTTCAGAAGATGTTTTTAACAAACAGGCAAACGTACAGAGGAACTTATAGCTGGATTTCATGTTGTGTTTACTTAGTAGAGTCAACCCTTAGGAAGTTTTTGCTCTGCAACTGTGTGAAGACTAAAATTCAAAGCCACTTACTCCTGATAACCCATTCAGACTGACAGAATTAAATAAATTCTCTTGCTTTCAAGGCATAAGTAGTGAAAGATCTTAAAGTTGCAACAAGATGTCAGTCATGCTTTGATGCAATTGTACCTACCTGCATAATAGGGTTCACAGTGGGAAAGAGTGCTCTACAGCTGCTGTTGAGATATAGACCTCAATACTCATCATACATGTGACACTACTCTCACCTGCACCCCTTTAAGCTGACTTTTGGAACAAAGTAGAGCCTAGAGGGAAGTCATTGATGTCAGTCTGAAAAAAGAACAGAACTGTAGTTCAAGCAGCGAATGGGTATAAGATTCCATTTTTCTTCTGATGAGAAGCTGGAGGCATTTGAGATTATCATTCATCCTAACCTCTTTCACGGTAAAGGACAATGAGTAATAATGTTTCTTCTAGGACTTGTTTATGTTTTATTTTCATCCTCTAGCATCCTTCTCTTGCTTGTATCTGGATAGTCACAGTGCCTGTGACTCTAAACCTAACGCACTTCAATACTTGCGCTTTCCCCAACTCCAGCTCTCCATTGAAAAAGAAGGAAAAATAAGAGCTCTGACATTCTCTTCCAGATCCTTTGCTGACTTTAAAAACCTGTTCTCTCACAATGAAAAGAAGCCAGATGGCCTTACGGATAATGTATTTTCCCTTTCTCCTCATCTATTTGTTGTAATACCTATGACCTAGGACTTTTCCAGGATATGAACCCTGGGAGCAGGTTTTCAGCAAGAGGGATGGGATGTAGGTTCCTAACATTCAATCACTGAAAATGTCAGCTAAGTACCCAAATGCCATGTGCGCACTCCAAAGTGTAATCAGCATGTTCTGGTTCTGAACACCAGAAATACTGATGGCACTTCACATATGTGCTATTTTCATATTAAAGGTTTATTCAGGAGAAATGTTCTGTACAGTGTGTTCAAAATTAATTTCATTTTTTTGCTATTGTGTAACACAAGCTTTTTGTCCTGTATTAAAATGGTAAATGGATGGTGCATGCAACACAATAAAAAACTCATTTACCGCTATTCTGAGATGTTTTCTGAAATGTTGTTGAATTATGTCTGGTTCTATTCAACTATTGTTAATTTGACCAGATGAAGAAGCTTGACATGACAACCTTTGAAAGGTTCATCTGACCTAATGTCAGACATATACACTGTCAATATCTAAACCCTAATTAACTTTCTTAGACTGATTTGTGGTTATAGGGAAAAATAGGGATCTTTAGAATGCAATTCATATCTAGCAATATGTTACAGGAGATGAATCATGCCTTACACACAACTTTTTTTTTTTTTTTTTGCCAAAAAGAGAATTGAGAATGATTGTCCCAAGAGGCCTACAGTTAGTCTGATAAATCCCTCCAAGATTTTTTAAAAGAACTACCTAACCTAAGAAGAATGTGGATTTAAAGAGGGAAAGAGAAGATCTGTCAGGTGTTGTGGGTGGACAGCACTCACAAGTATTTAGGGAGCAAAATGCAAATGGAAAGTTGTAATTTTTGAAGGTCATCAGAGGTCTACTATGAAATTTTTTCCTGAAACCGAAGGAGTTACCTACCTTAAGGGTTTAGTCTCTTAGAATCATTACTCAGTTAAAGCAGAGAAGCAGAAGCTTCAGAAGTTGATTTGGGCCCAGGACTTTGATATAAAAAGACGTAAATTTAGATAGACAGGATGTCTCTCTGGGAGCCCTTCTCTGTGGACTGTATGAAGAGTATTTTGGCATAGCTTGAGAACAGGTTTAAATTAGACATCTAATCTACTGACCTGAATCCTACCCCTAAAGTGTATGTTGCAAATACCCCACTGGTTTTGCCATGAGTAGAGGCTGTTATTACTAGGGTCTTTCCATCTAGGAATCAAATACACGTTCACAGTTTAATTTTAAACAATCTCTTGGAGTATGGTCGATGCTTTGTCAAAGTCAGGCTGTCTAGGAGAAGGCATCTGTGTCTCTCCATACTGCACAACACTACAGTTTCCTTCACATTCTAGGCTATTCGTCCCAATAAATGTTATTATTGTTGGTCCTGTTTCATTTACATCCTATTGGGTTGCAAATCAGAACTTCAGTGGAGGCCCTGCACACAAAGCACAAGAGTGCAGCTCTGCCATATGGAAGATGTGACAAAGACAACTGAGAGAATTGACAGCATTCTGCTACAAAAGTAGGTGAAATCTAACAAATTTTTTTGTAAAACTACTTACTTGCTTTTCTACACAATACACATCAGGAATTTCAGTCTAACATCACAGCCAGGCAGTACATTCTGTTTGAATATTGCAATTTTGTTGAAAGATTTTTAAGACTTCTGAACTGCAAGCAGCAAAGAATCTAACACATCTGTAGGGAAGTTGTGATGGTTAATCACACTCTGAGTATCTTATTCCTACCTCTGAACATGTCAAGCCTCATCTTCTGTTGCCTGGATCTTGTTACATAATTTTTTGCTAAATTAAAGAGTCAATCATTATCAGAAATTCTTCCTTCTGCTCGTGTTAGACTCTGATAAAGTCAGTTAACTTCTCCTTATTAAGTTAAATAGCTTGAGATTCTCTTGCTTTAACTAATGTACAAACTCATTCTATGCCCTAAGCACCTGTTACAAGAATTCAACAGAAAAACCCCTCAACAATATGAGTTTGTATACTATCAAAATAAAGCAGGAAAAAAATTGAAGGAATCTTTCCTGACAGTCCGTCTTCTCTTTTCTGAATCGAAGAAAGAGAAAATATACATTGTACATTAGAAATCACAGTGGTGACAATAAAGGACACAGTTTACTGTGTACAGAAACTAAGGAAAGGAAAGTCAAAGTTACAGGCAGACAACACAGAAAAAAGAAAACCTTTTTCTACTCATGGATATTCTCTTCCAACTTAGGACACATTTCTACACCAATGAATAAAATATCCCTGAGAACTGTTTATTTCTTAAGAGTAAAATCACAAGATACTGCTGTGCAAAAAGGAAAATTACAAGACTGAGAGAAATATTAATAGAAGAGATTTTCTTCCAATCTATCTGATGTCTAATATATACATCAAAAAAGCTGAAAATAGAGGAATGATTCAGTGAAACAGAAGTTTGGCACACCTTCAAGACCTTATGATGGATAGATAGATAGATGAAGCTTAGGTCCACAAATCTAAAATTAGTGCCATAACAGTAGTGGAATAGAATGTATCCCTGAGTTATTCAAGCTAGAACAGATAAACAGATGGGAATGTCTTGCTCCTGTTGTCCTGCTACCATTAGTCATACTTTCCATAGCTTTGGTGTACAGAGCAACAGTGTATTTTCTTAAAATCCTAAAATCAGTCCAGATAGATTTCATTTATAACCAGTCAAACCTTGCTTGGTACGAAGATCGGAGTTACATGTTTTAATTTGAGTTGTAGAAGTGCTTTTTTTCATTTTGTGCCCATTGTCACTGGAATGAACCAAGAAGGAGAGTGCCTGGGTTACTAAGAGATACTGCAAATCAGAGACAAACAATTGCATCTGAAGAGCACATCAACACAGAGTGAGAACATCAGCTGGAATCTCAGCAGGCAAATGGATGTCAAGTGCAGGTTTTCCAATGGATGAATCCAGAACCAGCAGAAATCAGTGGGATCCTTTAGTAAGTGCTGGTTTTGGAGTTTGGCTATTGGAAATGTCCATGCAAAAGCAAGGAAAAAAACAAACCCAAGCATATGGATTCACTTAATATCTAATATCTTATATGCCAGAATTTACATTACATTGAGTTAGGACAGCAAAGGGCTCAAAATTTGACAAAATTCTGAACCAGTTGAATTTTGGCATTTATGAGCAGCACAGCACTCCTTGATAAAGTTTTCCAGTGGCTTAGTATATGTTTGGATCAATAGCAAACCCACATTTTAACCTGGATGAAATGTTGGTATCATGGCAGTAACAAGCTTCTACGAGCATCTGGGCAGTGATTTGGCTCGTGACAAGGGAAGGTTGGTAGTGAGCAGCCTCAGATGGCTGACCTCATTTTGGCGTGCACGTTCCAAGTCATCGTCGAATTTGAATGTAACTAAGTGCCAGGCTTTCCAACAAGCTGTTAATTCCTACAGTTTCACATGTTGTCAAGCAACTAACATGATTTGTAGGAAATTTAAAACCGTACACACAGTTGATCGCAGATACAGGACTCCCTCCATTATGCCAAGCAGAGTGATTTGTCTAGAGACAAAACATGGGAAAGGGCTTGCAAGGAAGCTGGTGCTGGTCAGAAGATAGACTTACAGGGTTTCACTGGGTTCATTCTGTTTCAGTATTTGATTTAAGCCCTCTTCTGCATCAAGCACTGATCACCGAAAATAGTAAAATCTGAATTTCATTGTTAACAATATTTTCAAGATGGTTCATATTTTTTTCTGTCCCTGAGATGCTTTAGTACTGTCCCTGGGTGGGAAGAGCAGCAACATTAACATGTAACATGACACTTGAAAGTTCTGTTGTACAATAATAGGAATTTAGATAATGCACCTAGAAGCTCTTTCTAGACATTCTGTGACTACAGAGAAAAGACACAGATATGTATTTTTCCTTCTACAGAAAAACAAGAGTGTGTGTTTACAGAAAATTTGAAAAAGATTAGAGGAAATCTGAGGCGTAATAGGCTGGCTTAAGAAAAACATCAGTATTCATCATACTGCACTGTATTTAGCAATGTAAGCTAAACTGTGTTCGGTTTAAACTTTACGAAGCTGCTTCTCCATTTTGAATTGGGATAGGATAAACTACTTGCAGGAGCTGGTGTAAGAAGCTGGTGTTAATTCTTTTATTATATGAGAACATGACACTAGGCTTCTCAAACAGCACTAGACATGAATGTATGGGCAAATGAATGAAAGTCAAAGGGTCACTTTTGGCTCCAGATTTAGACTTTAAATGTAAAAAATATAGAAGTAATTCGTGCATTAGCTGTGTAAGTTCCCATCACAGCCAGGGGAGAGGCAATCAGCAGAGCCAGTGAATCTTACGTGGGTGCACTACCTTTTTAGATACCTGTAACTGGATGAAAAGTGTATACCTAAAAGCAGGATCTTCATCTCACATTGAATCCCAATCAAAAATTTGCCGCAAACCAGGTTGTGTCATTTGCCGTAGCCTTTTCACTGTGCACAGACAGGAATACTAATAAAAAAAGATTATAATGTTCTCTGTTAAACTGGGGAACAGTGGATGTGTCTACAATGTAAAAATTGATTTGTAGTCTGTAACAAATCACTGGATGGAAGCAGCTGTTGTCAAACAAGTTTAGCCTTGACACAGAGCTAAGTTCAGCTTACCCATTCAAAATACTCTCTGAACTGTCATGTTTCCATTGCAATTGCTATTCTAAACTCAAAGCACGCAGATATTAGGCCTATCTTTGCCACTAATTTGATAGTGTTTTTCAGGTTTGGGTTGGTCCTATGTCTTTGTCTTATGCCTACCATATGTCTGTGACCCTGAGTTCACAAAGACGTGCAGTAATAAAAACTATTGTTAGTAACACTAGGCAGACAAGAGGTTAACCTCAAGAGGTGTTTTGGTCAAAAGCTGTGTAGCATTGGTGTCCAAAGCCTGGGCTTATGAAAAGAATAAAATTCCTATCTAATACGCTATATTAACAACAAAAAGAAATATATCAAATAAACATCTCATTCATATATCATGGCTGAACTATGATAATGTAGGGTTGAGAAAATATTGTCTAGCCTGCTTAAAAATCTGTCCATGATGCTGTGCACTCACAAGTATCTCAAGCAGGAAATGATGGAAAGCTCCATTGATCTCAAATAACTCAATAGTTTTTCCTTTTCTAATCAAATATCTTCATAGAGAGGCACCAGAAAGACATCATTCAGCAGGCAGTGGTGTTGCAAAAGCATGAAATATGACACTTCACTGTTAATGTAACATTAAAGATCAAAAATATTTATTACCTGTTATTCTTCTGTTAATTGTTTTGTGTAGAGAAAAACAGAAGTTGCTGCCTTAATGCGTAAAAAAATCACAATGTGCATTCATAGTTGAGAGCAAAGTGTTGGGGCTATGAAAATTATGTAAATGATGAATTCCAGTGGAAGAAGTTTCAAACCCTTAGGGTCCTCAAACAGCATTAATTCAAGAAATTAGATACAAAATTTCAGTTTTTCATGCTAATAATGATTTCATAAGGAAAAACTCGTTAGTAAAGGTGACAAATATGAAGTTCTATTGAACATTTAAATTCAGGAATCCTAGTATGAGCCCCTGGGATATATTTACACAGCCAATGACTCTCTGATGTTATTAAGTAATTTATTTGAGAAAGTCTCCATTCATGAGTTTACTTAAGAACAATATCAGGTTTACAAAGGCTTGTGTTGTCAGTTTAGCAAATATCTAATTCACAATGACTTTTGCTGAAGATTTTCATTAGGTTGTTCAATATTGTTTGATCATTTAATGTCAGCTTCATAAGATCATAATTTCCCCTATATGGAAAGAGGAAATTAAAAGGAGAAATAAATTAAAAGGAGTCAACTAAACTTAAATTTAAATCAGCTTCACCACAAAGGAGAGGAAAGCAGTGTCACCACTTGTGATTACGCTTTGGTTGGGTACAAACTATCGGCAACTTTAGATTTTGCCTTAGTATATTTCTATGCCAGCAACATCAAAAATAATCTGGGACGTTGCATATGATCCACTTGTTCGGGGCTGATCTGTGATGTGACAGTATCAATTTCTGGCAGCACTAGTTAGAGGCGCCATCAATTAGATAGGCATGGAAATGAGAATACCTTAGGTCTCCTGATTTCTATGCCTATTTGTGCTGTGGTCTACGTCCTCTAGCTGTTGTAGCAGAATATGTGCAAATAACTAAGGATGAAAATTCCTGCATTGAGGGCCGGAGTGGATATGACAGAGAGAAGGAGCACAAGATCCCTTGATGCTGAAAATAGATGTAGTGAAAACTGTCAACAGAATATTTGTCTTCTTACGGAAAATGCTGGTTCATCAATACAGAACTATTTCCCAGGAAATGTGCTGATTTTGCTCAGCTTCCTAATGAAATACAGGCAAGCCTTGAAATCTTCATTGTTTTCTGGCTAGATCATTCACTATCATTCCACAGAGACCTCCCTGGTCACTAAGCTCCATCACAGGGCTATGCTGGAGGAGGTTTGATTCAATAATTGTTTGAAATCACAGCTGGTTCCCGTTACAAAATGCCTCCAGCGCTTTTTGTCCTCCTCAGGATGGTTCTTACTGTCCTGTCACCATGTTTCCTGCACTTAGGTTTCTCTCCACCCTTGTCTCTCCTACCCCTTCAAGTTAAAACTGCAGCACATCACCCTTTCTGTTTCCATGGGAGGTATCCAATAAGTGCTCCAAGGCTTGCCTTTACCCCTTCCCAGATACTTCATTGTGCGTGTCCTAAGACAGCTGAAACCTAAAGGAAAACCTGCCTATGTGTTAAATCTTTTGCTCTATGGCAGCATGAAACCCTGGTCTGTATGTAACCTTAGGCAAAAAAAAGAAATTCAAATCAAAGCCAATAGTACACTAACTACTAAGTTGTGTCACATTTGGCTGGAGCATTAGTTGCCTGGAGGATCTAATTCAGACATGAGAAGGCAAAAAGTCTTTTTCCTGGCAACGTCTCCTGTGAGAAGTGAAAATATGATTTACAAATAAAACATACAAAATTGTGCAGTGACTATCTTGACCGAAACCTATCTTTCCACAAACCTAGATGACTATCTAGTCTTTCACTTTTGTTCTTTACTGAACACATATATATATTGAGAGTGAACAGGAACAGGCAGGGAAGGTGAGATTCGAAGTCATATTTACTAACTCATGCAGCACTCATTTGTAACAGCATTTGTGTGACGGTTCTTTGACAGAGTGTTTCTCTGATGTTTGAAGGACTTCCGAAATCCAGAAGGACTCTAATCTATATAAAAATAAGCTCCATTAGTAAGTAGGATAGTCACAGGATGTGAGTGGGTACTCTAAGAAAAATCACAAGGCCAGAAAGGTAACAATCTTTGAAAGAACATGCTTGTAAAGTAGGAGCTCTCAAGAGGAAGTCACAAGATCCTTATTGAAAAACTGAAAAGAGAGAAGGTGAGAAATGATGCAAAATTAGGCAAGGATTCATAAGGAAATAAGGATGGTGCTATTCAACATTACCTAAAAGTCTTAAACTCAGTCTCATGCCCTATGCTGAGGTACTAGTGGTTTATATTCTGGTCTTGGATCTACCTCTCAGCATGGCCTTGCACATCTTGTACTTTTCTGGCAGTGCACATCCAGAAAGCCATGACAAAAGGGAAGGTGATGTAGTAGAGGAAGGAGTAAGTAGAAAAATAAGAGTGGCAATAGCTCTAGACATGTAGTATCGCGTGAGTAATGGTTATCTGGAAGCACTGGATATGGTGATTGAGAAGGACAAAAAAAAAAGAGAAAGAGATTTCAGATGTTGAAACTATGATGTTGTTTGACTGGATCAGTATTAAGGTGCAATTTGGGTAAGTAAAGGGGATAAGGCAGTTAGATATGATTTCCAGATGCAGACCTGAGAGATAAGAGGGATTTGTTGGTATAATCTGTGAAAGGAAGTGAATAGGGGAAGTCTCTGCAAGTAAATAAAAATGTTTTAGTATAGGTTGTGCTTAGAAACAGGTTACTAATCACTAAGAAAGATTAACATCCACATGATTAGGTGCCTGAGTGCTGAAAAATACAATAAAACAAACTTTTTCTTATGAAAGCATTACGTAAAATTGAAGTTTGTACACAAACAGAAGCAGGAGGAATAGTTTCACACAATTTGTGAGAGCACTGGACAGGAGTTTATTCTGAATACTGTCACAGCGCGTGTGACTGCCCACAGGGATCGTTCTCCTTGGTTTAAAATAATTGTATCTACAATATTTGTCAGAAAGAGATAAAGTCCTGTGATTCCCTTCCCTTCTTCAAGACTAGAGGTTGGCTGTTTATGGTACTGGTGGTATTTGCTACCATTTTACTGATATCTTTAAAAATCATCAGACCTCTAAAATAAGGTCTTTTTGATGGCTATTTCTTAAACTTCAGTTGGATACTATGCTAATGGGGGAACATGCTTACTCATATTTATAAGTGATCACACACTATTCCAACTCGACTGTAAAGAACCACTCCTCAGACCTTAGATGGTAGGACTGATCTAAGTGAAGGACACTAGGCTTAGTGCCTGATACATTTCTGTCCAAACCAACTCTTCTAGAGAGGTCCCTCATTGTAAGGAAGAACCTGGCTACAGAAAACCAAGACTGGCTACGTGGAGAAGGACTCTATTTCCATTTTTCCTCATTTCGATGAAGAGAAAAAGAACCAATAGAGGTGCCATGAGGACTGAATCCTCCCTGTGAAACTGTTGAAAGTCTTTTATAATGTTGTTTTTCCATATGACATGGAGACTTTCACAGATCACAAGACAAAGAGGAAGCAGCACAATTCCTGTTAGTGAGATAATGCCATAGAAAGAGGAAGATGGAGCAATTTGGCAGTAAACATTGGATTGAGACCATGGGAAGCATGGAGGACAGTATCCTTAACCATTCCTGGTGCCTGGGACTGCTCCTGAAGTCCTGCATTCACTCCTTGGTGTCATTTATTCCCAAAATCACAGGAGAGATTTCACCACTCAGGTCATGGTCCCAGAGAAAAGGAAGCATTTCCTACACCTTTCATAGTTGTGAGTTGCTGAGGAAAAGGGTCTTGACTCCCTATAACCTTGTCCAGTTCCTTTTTAAACCACTGTGTATCATCTGCTTGCCTCAGCAACCTTCTAGTTGAAGGCAGTTGATGAAGAAATAGTATTATAATTGAATATTTCACAGCAGTAATTTTGCTGTTTGATACAAAATGCAGTCATGCAATATGCAGAGAATTATGCCAAACTCCAATTTCTGAACAGTTGCACACAGTGTTTCTCTACTGTTTGAAAGCAGTCTTGAAAATTGCCCAGGAAGTATTGCTGCTAAGGGAAGATGAAGAAAATCTATTTCTATTTCTTAAAGGTGGGACAAACAGATTTTACGTAAAATTTCTTCGTACAAAACTAAAAACATCAGACACACAGTATAGTGAGATGCAACTACGTGTTATCTTTCCTAACTAAATTGCCGCTTGCTTAACGACTGAATAAAAAGCTGAACAGACACAATCAGGCCTTGCAAGATTGTTTCCATTGGAAGGGGCAAGTTATTAATGTCGATCAGGGATATTTTTAATAATAACTTGATTATTTTTTCAAAAAATAAGTACACATATTCTCATTTCCAGAACAGAAAAGAGTAAGAGTAATTGCCAGGTTTTTTTTCTCGAAAGTCTACCATTACAGCTTTTTACTGAAAAAAATTCCTTGTTTATGCATCGTCTTAGAAAGAGAACTTCACTATATGTAGCAAACAGACAATATAGGATAAAACATCCTTCAGACCACCTGACTGGTACAATTTTTCCAACAGCCCACTTCAAGTGCTGCTTTCATGTAAGAAGCAGCATCAAACCCATCAAGTAATGATCCGCAGTCTGTAATTTAGTCATTTGGAAACCCAGTGTAAAAGAAGTCATGTTTATCTGATGAATAAAGTCACCCAGTATTTTCCTACAATATTCATCCTGGATGTTGTTAGACCACTTTCCCTTATCTGATCAATGGGTCGATCGATCTATGTATATACACACACACATATATGTATGTACACCCCTCCCCTCCCCTACAAAGGGTGCTGGGGTTTCCATGCAAAGCAGGAGAGAACATAAAATGTTCAGTGGCATGTGCTTACAGAAATGTGATGTTTCTAGCTAGGTGGTTACAGTACATTATTTAAGGAAATTAACTATGATTTATAGCAGTAAATAAATAAGACAAAGCTTGTTTAACATACCTCAGCATTAAGTATCTCCTACATTAATTGTCTCTAAAGTCTATTGCATTTGTTATCTAACAAGGTATGGCACATTATTATTTTTATCCGGTTCATTGCTTGATTGTATCTATCCTTTCAAAATTAGCTTGTCTAATCGGAAAACACTTTTGCTGGTAGTTCATTTCACATAAAAAGGAGGAATTTTTATTTACTGAGAAAGTGATTGGATTATAATTTTGAAAAGTGAGAAATAGGAACTGTTATAAATTATTTCTTAAAAAATACATGAGCATGAAAACCAACAAACCCAAAATAAATTAAAAACTCTGATGAAGGAAAAGGCTATAAATAGAATATGAAACTGGAAAGAATAATTTATCATTGTAACTTACCCCTCCTTGTTATTCTGTAGAAAAGAGCTCAGTATCTAAGGAAAAAAGAAAAGATTTATGCATTTCCTAAATGATGGTCAAGTAAATGCTTACATTAGGTGTTATTTTTCTTCTAGCTGTTAAGCCTTTGTAAACAGCAATTAAACCTTTATTATAGAAAGAAGAAGTATAATTTAACCACGGATTGGGTGTCCACAATTTCACTACTGATTAAATTGTATTGATAAAGTTTGCATGATCACAGGTAGACTATACTAAAGCTGTGTGCATTATCTTGTTGCCTGCATCTGTGTATATGTAAAAGAAGGAGAGGGAATGCAGAAATTGTATTCAAAACTCTGGGTAATACACTCTAGATGTTTATACAGCTGATCTATCCCATATATGTCACTGCTTCCCAACATTTCAATTCACATCAAACTGTAGGGGTTTTTTTTTTTCTTTTTGACCAATTAACTAATATTCTATTGATAATCCTGGGTTTTTTTAGCTAAAACAAGGAAAACGAAAATTACTAAACATAGGAGAAATAACTGAAAGGAAGTATGAAAATTGCCTACAAGAAAACATATGGAAAAGAAAGTGCAAAATTAGTGTAAATATGATTGTAGAAATTGGAAATGAAATCTGATAACTAAATTATAATTTTATATTATAAATTTATTATAATCTTATGTTATAGAGAGTAGAAAAAAAGAATAATTAGTATGAAAATCTGTAGTTCGGGGGAAAAATTGATTCTTACCTGTTGAGCTGATTAACACCTTGAGCTCTTGCAATTTGTAGACCTAACAAAGAAAAATACAAAATGAAGTTAAATATACTAAATGGTGTGAGAGAAAAGGTTATACATTTACATTGATTCAGCCTGATTTTATTTATCTGAAAATAATTCAGGTTTTCATTGTTATTGAGTTACATTTATGATAACAATTCAGGCTTTCGTACTTCAGTAACATATTTGGGGCCTGAAGTAATAACAATTTGAGATCAAAGGGATCCAGTTCTTATCTACGTATCAAACAGGTTGTTTATAGTGCAGTTTGTCCAGTGAATATACTCAATTTTTGTGCAGGGAGATTGATAAAGGTAATCACCGAACACTGCATTGGCTTAGAATAAAGATGAAAGCGAAATGGACCTGACTCAGAAAAGATAGGAGTTAAATGCCAGATTATCCACATTAAGTGTGTCAGTAAGAGGAATTTCATGCATGACAGATGCTAGAATGGGCATTAAAAATAGTCAGGACAAAAATCATTAGCAGCTCCATAAAATACATTGCTAAAACATATGTATAGTGTCACATGCAAGTGCTCTCAGCAGCTTCAAAAGATCTATTTGCATGCTCAAAGTAAGGCTTATATGTGAGCAAGACAAAAACAACTAGGCGGTTTCTTAATACTCACTCGATGTGTCTACTCTAAGTTTAGGAAGCAAAAGTTAAACATGCTATCAATACTATGGGACTCAAAAAAACAATAAAAAATGACCAGATTGAGTTTTATTTCCTTCCATCACTGGTGTGTATGTAGCTACTGAGGATCACAGATATGACCAAGGTACTAAGCAGGTCTTGCCCATCCAAGCTGTATGGGAATAGAATTATTGATCTACTGAGGGGTATGTACTGTCGCTATCCTTATGGTGACTGGGTTGATGTCTCATTGCAGAAAATATTATTTTCCCACCTGAGAAATGGAGTTCTGATTAAACCTGAGCCGATCGCTATTTAGGAGGATTTTTACCTCCATAAAGTAGGGAATGACTAGTATTTGGATAGGGGCAACACAGAAAATCACTGTTGCCCAGTCAAAACAAAATATTTAAAACTGATTTTTTGTTAACTTAAATACAAAGTAGCATTGCACCTTCTCTCCAGCTTCATATCAGATGAGAAAGAAGTTTGATAATGATGTAGTCTCAAAGGCTGCCACAGTCATAAGATCTGGGTTTCTGATTCAGGACACGTAGGAGAGCACAATCCTACTTGAATACGTAGGCAGTGAGAATCTTTAGCTAAGTGTTGGTCATAGGAAGCCCCAAGAAGCCGACAAGGTAAATTGTGACCAGTCTCACAGATGTTTGGAGTTTTGCTGTTTGTGTTAAAGTGATCCAATCTGAAAATGCTAAAAACATGGGTGGAAGTACCAAGGATTTTCTTAGGAGATTTCTAGTACTCTATACTTCTTTTTGGAATATGAATAACATGAAAATGACCTAATGCTGTTATTTCTACTGCTTCTCTCTGCAGCCTGAATCTGAAAGAAAAAGGCCATGTAGGCACTCAAAGCGGTTTTGCACTTATTTGAAATGTAACATTCAAGCTAAAAGTACTGAATAGGTAAGATTAACCTCAAAATTATTGGCATATAAAGTTTCTAAGACTGGTGGCTCTGGGGTTTTTTTGTGTCTGGGCGCACATTATTAGGGCTTGAAGGGCTCACAAAGTGAAATCAAATATATCCACACTCAAGTTCTCAAGCAGCTTATTCCCTTTGATCTTTAGATAGCATGATTTGTATCTAGGATCATGATCTTGGAACAATTTAATCCTGTCTAGCAGACTCTCTGCCAGTGTTTCATCTTATATCCCTACTGCTTAAGTTGCATTCAGGTTTAGTCCAGAGACCATTTGTGTACAATACACCTGGCCAATACAGTAGGTATTTATAGAATCATAGAATCATAGAATCATAGAATCGTTAAGGTTGGAAAAGAACTGTAAGATCATCAAGTCCAACCATCCACCCAACAATACCTTGCCTACTAAACCATGTCTTAAGTGCCACATCTACATGTTTTTTAAATACCTCCAGGGATGGGGACTCAACCACCTCCCTGGGCAGTCTGTTCCGATGTCTGTCCACTCTTTCAAGGAAAGAAATTTTTCCTAATATAGAGTCTAAACCTCCCCTGATGCAACTTGAGGCCATTGCATGTCATCCTATTGCTAGTTAGTTAGGAGAAGACACCAACACCTGCCTCACTACAAACTTCTTTCAGGTGGTTTTAAAGAGCAGTAAGGTTCCCTCTCAGCCTCCTCTTCTCCGGACTAAACATTCCCCGCTCCCTCAGCCGCTCCTCATAAGACTTGTTCTCTAGACCCTTCACCAGTGTCATTGCCCTTCTCTGGACGTGCTCCAGCCCCTCAATGTCCTTCTTGTAGCGAGAGGCCCAAAACTGAACACAGCACACGAGGTGCAGCCTCACCAATGCTGAGTACAGGGGCATGATCACCTCCCTGCTCCTGCCGGCCACACTATTCCTGATCCAAGCCAGGATGCTGTTGGCCTTCTTGGCCACCTGGGCACACTGCTGGCTCCTGTTCAGCCGGCTGTCGACCAGCAGCCCAAGGTCCTTTTCCAACAGGCAGCTTTCCAGCCACTCCTCCCCAACCCTGTGGCCTTGCATGGGGCTGGTGTGACTCAAGTGAAGGTCCTGGCATTTGGCCTTGTGGAACCTCATACAGTTGGCCTCAGCCCATCGATCCAGTCTGTCCAGATCACTCTGCAGAGCCTTCCTACCCTCAAGCAGATCGACACTGCTGTTCAGCTTGATGTCATCTGCAGACTTACTGAGGGAGCACTCAATCCCCTCATCCAGATCATTGATAAAGGTGTTAAACAAGACTGGACCCAAAACTGAGCCCTGGGGAACACCACTCGTGACTGACCGCCAGCTGGATTTAACTCTATTCACCACCACCCTCTGTGCTCACCCATTCAGCCAGTTCTTTATCCAGTGAAGAGCCGTGAACCCAAAAAGTCTTTTTTCCTCTCCTACTACCAGTTCACTTGATGTGTATCCATTTCTGACCTTTCCCCTTTGCCTCCTCTTTGACTGGTGTGTCCTGTCACCTAATCCATGCTCTTCATCAAGTTTGCTCTCCAATAGCAACATAAATGAGGTTAAACCAAGCTAGATAAAAACCCTACAAAACAACTGTGGACTGATTCCTTTGGTGCAGTTCAAGTCTCTGACAGGCTCACATCAGAAATCAGATGAGAGCATAATTTACATAATTTTAAATTTTTAGCTTAAATAGTTTTTAAACCTGGATGATACGGGGCTCCAAAGTTCCCTTGAAGAACAGCTCTACTACAAATTGACCTGCCTGCCTACTACATTAAAAAAAATTGATTTTCTTTTCCAGAAAGGAGACTTTTCTTTGAAAAGAATGAATTCAATTTGTGACTCACACTGTGAGCATTCTGCATGTGATTCTGAAGTTTTCAAATCTTATAAATCAATAAAAAGACCATTTTTATTTGGCTTAGCTTTGTAGAGCATCTGTATTTGTAATTCTGAATGAACACAAGATAATGTATTGTTACAGGTGCAGGGCTAAATCCTCTGAGTTATTTGGCTTCCCAGCTTGTCTGTTTTGAGCTTCCCAGCCCGTCTGTGATGGGAAAGCTCCTGGTTTCGGATCAGCCTTCATAGTTCAGACAGATAAAGTCAGGCTTTTGCTAAGAACTGGATATGGCTACCAGTCTATAAAGAGAAAGGATACTATTATTATAAAATATATATTGTCCAATAATAAATCAAGAGCTTTAAACATATAAAGCTTGGGGCTATAACCTACCTCCCTATGGCCTCTGCTGCACCAGTGAGTTTTGTAATATTCCCATTCCTACATCTCCTTCCTTAACAATTTATTCTTGCTCCAGGTAAGGTTGAAGAGATTCTTTGGCAGTCCTAAAAGCTACATGCAGTTCAGGGACATAACAGGTTAGCTAGTCTGGGCTACAGATATTCCAATATAACCCTTTGGTGGTGGCACCTTATTCATTAACAGCTGAAATCCCTTTCCTTTTAAAGAAGTGTTCCTTCATGTAAGATGCATCATAATATCAGTTTAGCGATTATTGCTCCAACCGAGATGTTATGGTTGCTTTTTTTTGCCTATCAGAGTTCACACAGACACACAGAATCACACAGAATAGTAGGGGTTGGAAGGGACATCTGTGGGTCATCTAGTCCAACCCCCCTGCCGAAGCAGGGTCACCTACAGCAGGCTGCACAGGACCTTG